>Ga0210398_10002168_pt1 | contig 19392 bp, 15 predicted proteins | sample IncBWC4OmetaG_FD_161047 | JGI IMG/M metagenome (GOLD analysis project Ga0210398, IMG submission 161047) | Forest soil microbial communities from Barre Woods Harvard Forest LTER site, Petersham, Massachusetts, United States - Inc-BW-C-4-O | ecosystem: Environmental > Terrestrial > Soil >... | reverse complement strand
AATCCAAATACCGACCAGGATCGCGATTACGATCCGACCGGCGCCGCGATTCTTCCGCCTTACACATCGGCGTTTAATAACTATTTGCGCACCGAACTGAATTACAAGTCCGATGTGCCATACAGGGTTTTTGCATACGACCAGCCCGGCTTCGAGAAGTGGGAGTGGGGAAATGCCGTGGAAGGTTTTCCCAGCACAGCGGGCGGATTACGTTCGGCGTTGATCAAGAATCCGTATATGAAAGTGCTGGTGATGGAAGGCTACTACGACCTGGCCACTCCCTTCACTGCCGCCAACTGGACCATGGATCACCTCGATCTCGATGCAAAGTATCGGCAGAACATTTCTTACGCCACCTACAAAGCTGGACACATGGTGTACGTCGATCGCGCTGAACACGACAAGATGAAGAAAGATCTGGTCGACTTCATGGAGAAGTGCCTGGCGAAATAATTCGCGTTCTCATCTGGGGACGGACCCTGCTGTGTATAAACGACGCTAAGGCTCCTGCTACGTTACGACCTATTTCTAGTGAGGACGCCCGTACTTCGTATCGAGCGCAATATTCAGCTCGAGTACGTTCACGCGCGGCTCGCCGAGGAATCCCCACTGCCGGTTCTGTGAATTCTCAACTACCAACCGCGCGACTTCCGTCTCTGGAATCTTGCGCTCTTCAGCCACGCGCCGACTCTGAAACTGCGCCGCCGCTGGCGTTATATCGGGATCGAGTCCTGAGCCCGATGTCGTCACCAGATCGACTGGGATGGCAGCGCCCGGATTCTCCGCTTGCAACTTGGCAACGTCGCCGTTGACGCGAGCAATTAATTGAGCATTGGTTGGGCCAAGATTTGAACCGCCGGAAGCGGTCGCATCGTAGCCCGCAGCACCCGCGCTGGATGGCCGCGAATGAAAGTAGCTGGGTCCTGAGAATGGCTGCCCAATCAAGCGCGAACCAACCACCACTCCATCACTCCCCTGAATAAGTTGCCCGTTGGCCTGCTTGGGGAAAATCAACTGGGCGATCCCGGTCACCAGCAGGGGATACAGAATTCCCAATAGCACCGTTGTAGCGATCGTCATGAAAACAGCTGTAATCAAATTTTTCTTCATATGGCTTTGTCTTTTTCTTTATCTTCAAATATCCGAATGCCAGCTCTTTATCTACACCAGCCTGACGCCGGTGATGAACATGTCAATCAGCTTGATGCCGATAAACGGAACCACCAAGCCCCCAAATCCATAGACCAGCAGATTTCGGCGTAGCAGAGATTCGGCACTCATCGCTCGGTATGCAACACCGCGCAGCGCGAGGGGAATCAGCGCCACAATAATGAGCGCATTGAAAATAACGGCCGAAAGCACCGCCGACTGTGGTGTCTGGAGATGCATAATATTCAGTGCATTCAGCACCGGAAATGTCCCGGCAAACATCGCCGGAATGATGGCGAAATATTTGGCCACGTCGTTAGCGATTGAAAATGTGGTGAGTGCTCCGCGCGTCATCAGCAACTGTTTTCCGATTGCGACGACTTCAATCAGCTTGGTGGGATTCGAATCCAGGTCCACCATATTGCCGGCTTCTTTCGCTGCTTGCGTGCCGGTATTCATCGCCACACCTACATCGGCCTGGGCGAGCGCTGGTGCATCGTTGGTACCATCGCCGGTCATGGCGACCAGTTTGCCGTCACCCTGCTCGCGGCGGATCAAATCCATCTTGTCCTTCGGAGTCGCCTCGGCAAGAAAATCGTCCACGCCCGCCTCGCGTGCGATTGCCGCCGCCGTCAGCGGATTATCGCCGGTGATCATTACAGTTTTGATCCCCATAGCGCGCAGTTGATTAAAGCGTTCGCGCATCCCGCCTTTGACAATATCTTTGAGGTAGATCACTCCCAGCGCCCGCTGATTCTCGGCAACCACTAACGGCGTTCCTCCCGAGCGCGCGATCTGTTCTACGCTCGCCTGAATCTCGCGCGGCAACGATGTGCCAAACTGCTGCAGATATTTGATGATGGCATCGACCGAGCCCTTGCGAATTTCGCGGCCATCCATATTCACGCCCGACATTCGCGTTTGCGCCGTGAAAGGAACGAACACGGCTTCGTGAGACGAAAGTTCCCGGCCGCGCAGGTTATATTTCTCTTTTGCTAGCACAACTATCGAGCGGCCTTCGGGTGTTTCATCCGCGAGCGAAGAGAGTTGTGCGGCATCGGCCATTTCGGCATCGGTTATTCCCGGCGCGGAAATGAATTCTGCTGCCTGCCGGTTGCCGAGCGTGATTGTTCCTGTCTTATCGAGCAGCAACGTATTCACGTCGCCGGCTGCTTCCACGGCACGTCCGGACATTGCGAGCACATTGTGCTGCACCAGACGATCCATGCCGGCAATGCCGATGGCAGAAAGCAGACCGCCAATCGTGGTTGGAATTAAGCAAACCAGCAGAGAGACGAGCACAAATACTGTCTGTGGCGATCCCGAATAAACGGCAAACGGTTGCAGCGTAACCACCGCCAACAGAAAAATGATGGTCAGACCCGCCAGCAAAATATTGAGCGCGATCTCATTTGGAGTCTTCTGCCGTTCAGCACCCTCGACCAAAGCGATCATTCTGTCGAGAAAGGTTTCTCCCGGATTCGAAGTGATGCGAACTTTGATCACGTCGGACAATACGCGAGTGCCACCGGTAACCGCAGAACGATCGCCGCCAGCTTCGCGAATCACCGGCGCGGATTCTCCCGTAATTGCGGACTCGTCCACTGAAGCGACGCCTTCGATGACTTCGCCATCGCCCGGGACTAATTCGCCCGCGATTACCATCACAACATCGCCCGATCGCAACTTGGCGCTCGGCACCGTCTCTGTCGAACCATTTGGCAGCAAGCGCTTCGCCACGGTTTCAGACCGGGCTTTGCGCAGCGTGTCTGCCTGCGCTTTGCCGCGTCCTTCGGCCATGGCCTCCGCAAAATTCGCGAACAGTACCGTGAACCAGAGCCAGAGCGTGATCTGCAGATTGAAGGCGAAGCTCTGTTTCTCTCGAAACAGCAGCAGGGTCGTTACCACGCTGCCGACCTCGACCACGAACATGACTGGATTCTTCATCATGGTGCGTGGATCGAGTTTCACCACGGCATCGACCAGCGCGCGGCGTATGATTTTTACGTCCCACAAACTCTTGCTTTTCTTTTCTGCCATGTTTTTCTTCAGGAGTTCTGCCTCAGAAAGTTTTCCCTGCCATCATCAACAGGTGTTCAAGTACAGGTCCCAAACTAAGGGCCGGGAAAAATGTCAGCGCGCCTACAATCACGATCACCGACACCAGCAGAATGGCAAACAGCGGCGTAGTCACGGGGAACGTACCCGCTGAAGCAGGCACCGTTTTCTTCTTTGCCAGGTTGCCGGCAATTGCCAGCATGGGAATGATCATGAAGAAACGTCCCACCAGCATGGTCATCGCGCCCGCAGTGTTATACCAAAGCGTGTTGCCATTCAATCCTCCGAACGCGGAACCGTTGTTCCCTGCCATGGAGGTGAACGCATACAGGACTTGAGTCAGCCCGTGGGGGCCCGCATTGCTGATGCTCGACGTGCCAAATCCCTCGACCGATGAAATGGCTGTGAGCACCAGAATAACCAGCGGGAAAACCAGCGTGACCAACATCGCCATCTTCACGTCGTAGGCTTCGATCTTTTTGCCCAGATACTCTGGTGTTCGCCCAACCATAAGTCCGGCAATGAATACCGAAAGCACGACGTAAATCAGGATTCCGTAGAGACCCGCGCCCACTCCTCCAAAAACGGTCTCGCTAAGCATGATGTTGACCAGTGGCACCATTCCACCCAGTGGCGTGAAGGAATCATGTTGGCCATTGATGGCGCCGCAACTCGCATCAGTCGTGACCGTGGCAAACAGCGCGGAATTGGCGATACCAAAGCGCACTTCCTTGCCTTCCATATTGCCGCCCGGCTGCAGCGCGGTAGTGCGCTGGTCGACGCCGTGCAGTAAAGGATTGCCTTTGGCCTCGGCCCAGTAAGCCGTTGTAACTCCACACAAAAACAGAATCGCCATCGCTGCCCAGACCGCCCAGCCGTGACGCGGCGACCCAGTCATTCGGCCCAACGTATAGGTAAGTCCTGCCGGGATCGCAAAGATAGATAGGATCTGCAAGAAGTTACTGAGCGGCGTGGGATTCTCAAAAGGATGGGCGCTGTTGGCGCCGAAAAATCCGCCGCCGTTCGTGCCCAGCATCTTGATCGCCTCCTGCGAAGCGACGGGCCCTTGTGCGATGGTCTGATCGGTCACAGTGCCCATTACCGCTTTGCCGTCGGGCCCAACCATCGGCTTGCCGTCCGTCCCAGTTTTCTGAACCTGTTGGGGCTCGACAAGCTTCGCGGTGTCGTAGGGCCTGAGGTTCTGCACAACTCCCTGCGACACCAGGAGCAGCGCATAGACGATGCAGGCTGGCAGCAGCACCCACAGGGTGGAGCGGGTCATATCGACCCAGAAATTACCGATAGTTTCTCTTTCCTTGCGGGCAATGCCACGAACGAACGCAATTGCCAGTGCAATCCCCACCGCAGCCGATGTGAAGTTGTGGTATGCCAGACCAGCCATCTGCGTGAGGTAACTTATGGCCGACTCGCCCGAATAGTTCTGCCAATTGGTATTGGTGGTGAAAGACGCGGCGGTGTTGAAAGCCAGCGCCTGAGCTACTGCCCCAAACTTCTGCGGATTCCAAGGCAGGAACTGCTGCACCCGCTCAATCAGATAAAGCAACAGCATGGAAGCGCCGCTGAACAGCAGCATGGCGAAAGCGTATTCCGTCCAGCGCATCTCATGCTTTTCATCGACGCCGGTCACGCGATAGAGCAAGCGCTCGATCGGCCGAAGCGCGGGATCGAGGAAAGTTCGCTCGCCGCTGAACACTCTTGCCATGAATACGCCGAGTGGCTTGGTGATCGCCAGAATCAGAGCCAGAAATACGAAGATCTGTATCCAGCCATTGGTTGTCATGTCAGAATTTCTCCGGTCGCAGCAACGCGTACAGCAGGTAAACCATCAATCCTGCGCTCACAATCAACATGATGATCGATTCAATATTCATAAGTGACAGTCCTCAGCGAATTCGATCGCAGAATTGCACGTAACCGAGCGCAACTACGAAAAACACTATTGCCACTACAACGAAGATTATGTCTTGCAAAACTAGCCTCCTCACACGCCGCTAACCCAAGCCGCTATGAACCTACCGTCAAAATTTGACTAGAATGTCAATGTCGATGAAATGCTCGTCCCTCCGCAGATCGGGGAACCATACGCTGCTGCCTTGCGCCCCGCAGGCCGTTTGTGCGCCGCTAAGGGTCAATGCCCCTGACGTATTCCCGTCGTTGCAGGCAAAGAATTGGGGTGATCCATTGTTCGTATAAGGCACTCCGCCGGATCCTGGCGGCGTAATTCCGCCGTGACCCGTCCAATACGGCACACTCGCGTGGCGATAGTCGTACTCCCAGCGGAAAGTAATCCATTGCTTCGGCATGTAATCGAAAGTTATCGAACTATCCCAGGCTTTAAACGGGTCGCCAGGATTTTCGGTAAAGTAAGGCGAGTTGATCGCCGCGGAGGGTGCAGTTTCTCCATTGATGGGCGGGAGCAGAACCAGATAGCGCCCGGGATTGTTAATTTGACCGCCGCCGAGGGTTAGTCCGAACGTGTCCTTCTTGAACCACATGCGGTTGTAAAACATGTAGCCGACAAAGCTTTGCTTAGGATCGATTCCCCCCTGCCGGAAATTGGCGCTGGGTTGCGCTTTCGCGTCTTTCCTGTCACCGAAACAGCTCACGCCGGCTAAGGTGGCCGTGCTCGGGCCAAATTCGCAGCCCAGATCACCGGTGAACGAGAAGGCCATCTTGTCGAGCCTTTGTCCCGGTCGGTCGAAATATTTGATCTCAATGCTGTTGTCGGTATGGACGCGGCCTCGATTCGGTATATAGAGATCGTCGTGGCCCAGGCCGTAATTGTTGGAGATGATGTTGACCCAGGGCCTCGGTGTCCACTTGATCTGTCCACCCAGACCCTTCCTCGAATTGGCCGACCCATAGGATTGCCATCCATTGATGAGCCATGGCTCGATCTTCAAGTGGGGGTTTGGGAAAATCTGCACACGCAAGCCTTCGAAAAACCAGGGTGTGTTGGAGGAGACATACGAAGGTTGGTAGGCCCAGTTATCGGCGTTGTAGTAACTAAACAGACCAATATAAGAAAGGAAAATGCCGGCGTCGATGTTGATCCCATCCAGCGCATTGATGTGATATCCGCCATAGGCTTCCGACAGGAAACGGTCCGCTTCGTTCAGAGTCCATTGCCCCTTAGCATAGCTGGGATCGTTGCGCACGGTTGTCGTGGCATACATACCAAATTGAGTCATGAAGCGGGCACGAACATTGTCGTAGTGGAAGTCTCCGCCGATGCCGAGTTGTTCCAACTGGATTTCGTTGGCGCGAAATATTTCGCTCGATCCACCGATCGAGTTGTCAATTGGTTTGTTGAAGTCGTAGTTGTAGGTAATGTCGGCACGGATTTCCGGAGTAAAGAATTTTGAATCAAAAGCCGTGTCTTTGTTGCGCGGATTGCCGTTAAGCCAAGTCCAGTCCCAGTCCGAGAAAGGTGCGATCTTTTCTACTTTTGTCGACGCGGAACCGCTGGACGCTTGCTCCACAGGTGCCGGAGCTGGCGCTGTCGAGGCCTCCACTGTTCTTGCTGGGGTCACTGCTGCGGGCGCTACAACTGCGGGAGATGCCTCTGTTGTTATCGTACGGCTCTTCAGTTCCGCCTCGAGTTGCTCAATCCTTTTTTTCATGGCATCAAGCTCTTCGATAATCTCTTGCTGTGTTCGCGGATTGGCGGTAGCTGCCTGTTGATTCGCGACCTGAGCATCATTCGCGGTCTGCTGACTATAAAGCGGTAACGTTAGTACCGCTGCCGCTGCTACGATGACCAACACCCGCCTGCCGGTTTCTACTGCCTGCTTGTACACACAATTCTTAAGATTCATATAGTCTCGATGCCGCTCGACTGGATCAGGTTCCGTGAATAAACTGTTATGGGTCGCGGCGATTGAATTTGGTTTCTTCCAGAAGGGCAATCAAAAAACGCACCATGAAAACTATCGCCCCTGCGCATAACGCTATGAAGACCAGTTTCATTTCGGCCGCCTTTCCAGGATCGAGAACAATCGGCCGCAACCAACCATTTGACGACGGCAGGCATAAAGGTGCCCTAAGTGGTTCATAAAGATTTCATAAAGAAACTCCGGCCGGAGCCAGCCGGGAAACCTAGCAGCCCCACTCCGCTTCGCCGGGTTTGGCGAAATATCGTCTGGATTGGCGTTCGCTGGGAACGAGTTCAACTTCAAGGAGAGCTAGACGTGCTGCAGCAATCAATTTGGTTCTTTCCGAAGGCGGTAGATTCTCCCAAGCTTCCTCTGTGTGAAGGTTCGAAGCACTACCAGGTTCGCTAGCCAGCGCCTGATGATAGCAATGAAAGAGTTGTGCAAAGCGTTCAGCGGATACTTCTTGAATGGACATGAGGTTATTACCTTTCTGACAACCGGCTTTCACCGGCATCCAATACATTGGATTCGAAAGGACGTAAATTCCGCATAAATTGAAAATAGAAAACTCGTAAAGATTCACGGAGTACAGCAGGAACTCGCGATTTTTCCGGTCTCTCAGTCGCCGGGCTCGAAGCGATAACCCACCCACGGATCGGTCACAATGTAACGAGGGGAATTTGGCAATGGTTCAAGCTTCTTGCGGAGTTGGGCGACGAATACTCGGAGGTACTCAACCTGTTCGGTATTCTCACCACCCCAAACCGCGCCCAGCAAGGCTCGATGCGTGACAACTTTGCCGGCATGGCGCGCGAAATATACGAGCAGGTCGAACTCTTTCGGAGTGAGATGCACGGCGCGGTCTTTGACGAGAACGCTTCGTGCGCCGGGATCAATTTTGAAGTCTCCCGCCTGAATCGGCGCGAGGTCAGACTCGTCCGTCTTCACGCGGCGAAGATTGGCGCGGACGCGTGCCAGAAGTTCCTCGATGCCGAAGGGCTTGGTAACATAGTCATCCGCGCCCGCATCGAGAGCCTTGACCTTGGTCTGTTCCTCGCCGCGCACCGAAAGCACAATGATCGGAATCTGCGTCTTCGCTCGCAACCGGCGGCACAATTCGAGTCCGTCCATGTTGGGCATTGCCAGATCGGTAATGACCAGATCCGGCGCCCAATCTTTCATGATTTCGAGGGCAGTTTCGCCGTCGTTGGCGACGCGAATGTCGTATCCATGGCTGGAAAGAGATGTCCGTAGCACGCGCGTGATCTGCGATTCGTCGTCCACCACCAGAATGTGTTTATGCTCCGACATCCTGAATCAGTTGGGCTCCTGCGTCACGATGTGTACGTCCACCGCGGGAGCATCGCGCAAGAATTGATGGATGGCGGAAAGATAGAAATACCGCTTCCAGCCTCGCGTCGCGGAGCGCCCAAAGACAACTTGCGTAATGTGTTTCTCGTTGACGAACTCCGCAACTCCGGCAGCCACGCTCTTCCCCTGTAGCCGCACGATCGCTGCGCCCACGTTTTCCGCGAAGCGCAGGTTCGCGGCCAAGGTTCGCTGGTTCGCTTCGCTCGAATCCTGCCCCATGTCGGTATAGACCACAAAGAGCTCGGCATTCAGCGCCTGCGCCATGCGCGCTCCGCGTGCGATCAGATACTGCGCTGCCGGGTTCGAGCTGATACAAACCGCGATGCGTTCGCGGATCGCAACCGCTCCTCGATCTGTACCTTGCTCGCCGCGATGTTGCTCGAGACTTTGGTCCACCTGCTGCGCTACCTGGCGCAAGGCGAGCTCGCGCAAGGCGATCAAGTTCGTCTCGCGGAAAAAATTCTCCAGCGCCCGTCCCACGCGTTCCTGGGGATAGACGTCGCCACGCTTCATCCGGTTCTGTAATGCCTCCGGAGTCAGATCGATCATTACCACTTCGTTGACTCTTTGCAGCACCCAGTCTGGAACAGTCTCCCGCACCTGGATCCCGGTGACTCCCTGAACCGTCGGGGTCACGCTCTCCAGATGCTGGATGTTCATAGTAGAAAGGACGTCGATTCCCGCATCCAGCAGTTCGAGCACATCTTCATAGCGCTTGTGATGTTTGCTGCCTTCGATGTTGGTGTGCGCCAGTTCGTCCACCAGTGCGACACAAGGCTTGCGCGCAAGAATGGCGTCTACATCCATCTCTTCGAAAAGCGCACCCTTGTATTCGATCTTCCTACGCGGAACAACTTCCAAATTCGTGACCAGTTCACCGACCGCTTTCCTTCCGTGGGTTTCGACAACCCCGATCACAACATCTTCGCCGCGATTGTTCCGCCGGATCGCCTCGGTCAGCATAGTGTGCGTCTTGCCCACGCCGGGAGCATACCCAAGAAAGAGCTTGAACCTGCCGCCCTTCTTCGTCGGTGAACATTCCTCCAGCCATTGTTCAGGCGTCTTAGACATTCAGATTATTGTCCTTGAGACATTCGACTTTGTCGATGTCAGTTAGATGCCGCCCAAAAATGTCGGTTACAATCAGCTCGTGAATAACGCCGCAAGATCCGCGTCGGGATACTCTATTGCCGCGCTCATCGTGGCGGCAATTACTTTCGTCGGATTTCGAGTAATTCATCTCAATCCAACCACCATCGCTCTGGCATTCTTGGTAGGCGTTCTTGGCATCTCCGCTTCGTGGGGTTTGCGGCAAGCCATTTTCATGTCCGTGATCGCCACCCTGGCTTTTAATTATTTTTTTCTACCGCCGATTCGCACTTTTACCATCGCCGACCCGCAGAACTGGGTCGCTCTCTTCGCTTTTATTATCACCGCCGTCACGGCCAGCGAATTATCGGAGCGTGCCCGGCGCGGAGCGCGAAGCGCCGTCGAGCGCCGGCAAGAACTGGAGCGCCTCTACGCCTTCAGCCAGTTGCTGCTTTCAAGCGACAGCCCAGCCGAACTGTTGAACCTGATTCCCCGCTATATTGTGGAGTCATTCGGCATCCGATCGGCGGCAATTTCATTGTCCAGCCGCAGTGATGTTTATCGCTCGGGCCCTAGTATCAATGGATTAGAAGCGCGCGATCTGCAGTTAGTCGGCTTACGGGGCGAACCGCGTATCGATTCTGCTCAACAAATCGCCTTCATGCCGCTTCGCATGGGCATGCGCGTAGTAGGTTGCCTCGGCGTTTCTGGTTCAATTCTTTCGCGGCAAACACTGGAAGCCATTGGCAGCCTGGTCGCGATCTCCATCGAACGTGCGGGTGCGGTTGAAAAACTCAGCCGTGCTGAGGCCGCTCGTGAAAGCGAGCAGCTCCGCTCCGTCCTGCTCGATTCGGTCACTCATGAATTTCGTACTCCGCTCACCGCGATCAAAGCGTCGGTGACTTCGTTGCTCGGCAGCCCGAGCGATTCGACGAGTCATTCACCAGAAGAGCGGCAGGAACTCCTGACCATCATCAACGAGGAAAGTGACCGGCTGAATCGACTGATCGGAGAAGCCGCCGAGATGGCCCAGTTGGATGCCAACAAAGTTGAATTTCGCTTCGCATCTGCATCCATCGGCACCCCGGTGCAGGAAGCGCTCGACGAACTAAAGCAGCTTCTCGCACAGCATCCTGTGGAAGTCAGAATCCCAACGGATCTTCCTAATGCGCGGATGGACTCCGCGCACATCAAAGAAGTCCTCGTTCATCTCATCGAGAATGCCGCGAAGTATTCGCCCGCCGGCGCTCCGATCCGTATCACCGCGGAAGGTAAGGATCAGACTCTTAATATCAGCATTGCCGATCGCGGCCCTGGCATCGACGACTTCGAGCAGTCGCTAGTCTTTGAAAAGTTTTATCGTGGACGTAACCAGCGAGTGCAAGTCCACGGAACCGGCATGGGACTGGCAATCTGCAAAGCCATCGTTGAGGCCCACGGGGGACGGCTTGGTGTTACCAGCCAGCTCGGGCACGGTTCAGTTTTCTACTTTAGTTTGCCGGTGGGATGAGAAGGCTTGATACCTAGCGGCCACCGGCTGCTGCGCTAGCGCTGCGATTGCTGGCCAGCAACCTCAGCATGGTCAAATCGTCAGCAGGCCGGGAGAAGAGGTATCCCTGCACCATCTCGCAGTTATATTGTTTAAGTAAATTGATTTGCTCTTCCCTCTCCGTGCCTTCAGCAACAACTTTCAAACCAAGGTTGTGAGCAAGAATGATGATGGCGCGCACGATTGCGCAGTTTTCAGGGTCGCTATCCATGTTCGAAATAAAGGCCCGGTCGATTTTCAAAGTGTCGACGGGCATCCTACGCAAGCGGCTGAGCGACGAATAGCCTGTGCCAAAATCATCGATGCTCAAGCGCACGCCGAGCGACTTCAACTGTGCCAGCACGTAACCGGATTTCTCCGCGTCGCCCATCGCAATGGTTTCTATGATTTCGACCTGCAAGCAAGCAGGATCTATTCCGGTCTGCTCGAGGGATCTTCCGATTTCGCCCGCTAGGTCGGGTTGTGCGAACTCCTTGGAGGTGACATTCACGCTCATCGTTAAAGGTGGGTCGGAAGGAAATTCTGCCTGCCAGTATCGTAGATGTTCACAAGCTTCCCGCAGCAGGTTCCGATTCATGGGGATGATAAGCCCGGTTTCCTCCGCGACTCCAATGAAATCCATGGGAGGAACCATACCCTCGGGACGCTGCCACCGCGTTAGAGCCTCAAAGCCCGCAATCTTGCCGGTTTGCAGCCACACGATGGGCTGGTAGTAAACGCGAAATTCTCCCTGGTCGAGCGCTTTCCGCAGGTCCGTTTCCATCCGCAGCCGTTTGACCGCATTAGCGTGCATAGCCGTGTCAGAAACCTCGCAGCGGGCTTTTCCCGCGCGCTTGGCACGATACATGGCGATATCCGCGTCGCGCACCAGATCTTCGGCCTGCGTGTGAGGGCTGACGCTGGAAGCGATCCCTATGCTTGCCGAAATTACGATCTCCTCCTGATTGATGAAAAACGGAGTAGCCAGCTCCCCTTGAATTCTTTCCGCAACCCGAACAGCTTCAATGGGATCACGAATGTCATCCAAAAGAATCGTGAACTCGTCACCACCAAGTCTGGCGAGGTTGCCATCGTTAGCCGTCCTGTCAGGTACCTCGGCCATCCGCGGACGCGAAACGGTGTCAACCCGCCGCACCGATTCCCTCAGTCTTTGCGCGACTTGAATCAGCAATTCATCGCCGGCAGAGAGTCCCAGACTGTCATTGACGACCTTGAACTCGTCGACGTCGATGAGCAGTACGGCGAATTTGTAATTAGTATGCCTTTTGGAGAGCGTGAGGGCGTGCTGCAGCCGGTCGAGGAATAGAGCGCGGTTGGGCAGATTCGTGAGACCGTCATGGAACGCGTTGTGCGCCAGCAACTCCTCGGCCCGTTTCCGCTCGGTGATGTCGCGGTTTACGATGACCAGCTTATCGGCCTTGCCTCTTGCGTTTCGGATCGGACTCGCGGTCGATTCCAGTGTGCGCCAAGATCCGTCTTTGTGGCGGACCCGATATTCCATCATTTCTCCAAGCCCACTCAGGCGAGCTTTTTCCGCGGCCTGTATTACTCGCTCGCGATCGTCAGGATGAATCTGGTCGATCGACGAAGTGTCTTTCAGGTCTTCGTGAGAATACCCGAGAACCTTTAAATAGGCAGGACTGTTGTATAACCGCCGGCCATCGGCATCGACAAGCGCGATCATATCGGCGGCGTTTTCACTGATGAGTTGAAAAAGCTGATCGCGCTCCGCCAGCTGACGTCGAATACGGTGGAGTTGCAGATGCTGATAGATTGCGTAAAAGTCAAAGAGTAATACCAGAGCGGCCAGCCCGCGTACCCACTCCCTGAGATCAAACCAGTACGAAACATTGGTCTCCCGCTCGAACCACGGGAAAGTGAACGAAATAATTCCCAGAGTCAAAGCCAGAGTTACGGCAACCGCGAAGCCCCATAGCCACCACTCGCGACCTTCGATGCGACGCATCTCGACCGGAATAGCCTCGGGGCTATGGCGGCCCACTTGTTGGAAGGATTGCGGATCCATGACGTACGTCTATTCTCGCGCAGACTAAACTAGTTGCGGCCTCCAAAAGGAACGTAGGGTGGGTTACGAAAGGAGCGAGACTTTACCTATCGAGATTAGGAGCGGGGTTCTCAAGTTTTCGGAATTGGTCGGCCAAGGATTCGGGAAGATTCTCTTCCAACCTGCGCAAAAGCCATTCTTGTAACACTGACGTGAGAGGCGGCGAAATGGAAGAGAATTGCAGTCCGAGATAGGACTCTTTGCACCAGCAAATCGTCGCCCCCAACACAAAGCGCAATTCCTGACGTGGAAGGATGAAGCGTAGCTGCACTTTCGTGCCGGGAGGGAGCAATGCCGAAGTAACGATTGCGATTCCACTTTCGCTGATGTTCAATGTCTGGCCATGAATTTCTGGCATGCCCGGCCGGCAAATCGCCACCGGAATCTTGACCGGGCAACGAAAGTAGCGCCTGCGCTCCCGTAGGATCAGACCATACGCAACCTTGAAACTGCGGCCAAGAGAGGGCAGGGTAAGAGGTCTTCTGAGCACAAAATTGGATCCCGCCTTGAACGCATTATTGGTTTCTGCATCGCAGTCGCTGAGGGTAAATACCACGGCAGTTCGATTCGAAGGGGATATCCTCACCCTTTCTAAGACTTCATTTACTTGGCTTCCCAGTTGGAAATCAACAATTACAGCTTCGAACTTCCGTCGGCTCAACAGGGTCAGCGCTGCCGGAATATCGCCACATACTTCAGGTGACATAGCAAGTTGCTGCATCGACTCCTTGAGTTGCTGGATTGTGATCGCGTCATCGGATATAAGTAGTGCACCGGCAATAGCGGCCGAGGGTGCGGCTGCATTCACATTACTCATCTTCACTCACCTTCAGGAATCTCTTGATCGCAGCGAATCACGTCTGGCATGAGAACGTGCAAGGGAGTTGCCAATCGAGGACATAAAGAGGACATCAGAAGGACATAGCTCGCCACCACAGGATCGAGCTAGTTGTATTGAAATTGCCGTCGATTCTAAAACACTTGTAGAAGAATCTTTCTTGCAACCTCGGGCGCCGGGTGGCCGATCCCATTGCGAACTTCAATATGAATCCATCACGGTTGACCGGACGCCGAAACGGGACTACGCCACGGCGGAGAAGCTCATGGGCGGATGCATAGTAATGAAACTGGGCGAGGGGATCTCAAGCACACAGGTTGACGCAGCTCGAAAGTTTTACTGATGGGAGTCTTGGTGGGCCCACTAGGATTCGAACCTAGAACCAACAGATTATGAGTCTGCTGCTCTAACCGTTGAGCTATGGGCCCCAGTTCAATATCTTACACATTCAGCAAAGGACTTTGCCGATAGAGAGTCCTGAGCCACAAGGCTTTCGATCTCGCGTTCAAGAGCACCGAAGAACTGGCCGCTCCAGCCGAGACTTTCCTCGTAGCGCTCCACCCGGCAGTCCGCAAACGAAATTGCCATTCCAACCAGATCGCCAAGATTATTTTCAATTTCGCAGCGATAGGAGTCGTCTAGGCTGAGGCCGTCGATGTCGATAACCAGATGGCATTGTGGCTCGCCGATCCGCCTCGCTAACAGCCACATGAAATAGAAGATGAAGTAAAACCGGCGCAGAATTGTCTCATCTACGAGCTTGCCCCGAAAAGCCTGGCGCAGATCGGACGAATCCAGCAATGCCGGCAATCCGATCGCTGGAAATTCAAGGGCTGCCAGCAACGGTGCGAGGGCAGGTGCTTCGATATTGTGGCGGAGAATAGCCGTGCCGCGTTGCAGGAAATAGGAATTGCCCTGCACGGCTTGGCGCAACATCGATAGAAACTGTCGGCGCGGTTCGCGGTGGATAAAAATGTGCGTGCCCGGCATCTTCGCGCGGAACCAACCGACCCTCATATCCGTGCGCACAAAACCGTAGACAGGACGCCGGCTGAGCCGGGCGGCCAGTCTCGCCAGATCAGATATGTAGGCTTCCAGTTCCGGCAACGAGTCATTGCATGCAGCGCAGTATCGCCCGAAGGTGAGATGAGCAGGAAAACCTGATATGCCGACGCCGCTATTCTGGTCGATCAACGGACGAAACTCCTCCAGATAGGGCGCCCCAAGCGCCGGGTGATTCGCAAAAGACCAGGGGACGAAACGATCGATAATCTCCGGCGTCAGAGTGAGCAGATGCTCATTCAGCGGTTCGAAATAGCAATAGGTATCAGACCGCTGCCGAAACTTTGCCCAGACGTAGGTACTCGCTGCGCGCCAACTCGAATGCAGGAAGATCCCGTCCTGAATCATCTCTAGACTTCCTATCTAGCCTTTCGATCTGCTTTCCGAGTGCTGCGCAAGTCCATTCAAGCGCGAGGTGTGGTCGCCGACAAATTCATAGGGGCCGGTGTGGGTTAGTTTGCTCGCTATGTCAATCCAGATCTCGCCACCGATTTGCCGCCAGCGCCGGCAAAAAGAATAATCCTCACTCAGATACGCGCCGGTGTCGGGGTCGATGATGCAATCGAACAGGGCGAAGAGATTTGAACTTTGTACCATCTCGCTTCGCGAGCCGGACATGGGTAGACTATGCACGCGGGTGAAATGAGTTTCGGGGTAAGCGGCAATCATTTTCTCCAGCACGCTGCGGCGGATCATTTGAAAACCACCACCGACATAAATTCCCGTAACAAAATCGCCCTCCCGCTTACGCTCCGCCTCGGGGGAAAAGGTTCCCACATAGGACAGGGCAGCCTGTCCTATGGTCTCACCGCCCTCGACACACCGTTGCGGAATGAAATCCCAATCGATCGATTTGAGCGGATACAGTGCACCGGTGAAATCTTTATCAAACCGTAGTAGCCGTTCCACTTGCTGGGGCTCGAAGCCTATATCGGCATCGACGAATAACAGATGGGTGGTTACTGGATTGTCCAAAAAAGCGGCAACCAGGGTACTACGCGCTCGCGAGATCAGTGCGTCATACCCAAGGATCGAGAGGGTCACGTCGAACTCCGCAGATTTCGCATGGCTCATCAGCCTTATCACTGACAGCATGTAGCTCTGTGAGACCACACCTCCAAAGCATGGAGTCGCGATGAAGATCACGGGTCTGAGCAATAACTGGGACATGGTCTCTCCGGCGACTTTGTCTCAAGCATCTTCATGACCAGAGAGTGTAGATACGCCCAACGTTCGTTACCAACGTCATGCGCACCCCCCAGCAGCGTCAAGGTATGATCGCAGGAGAGACACACTGGCATGAAAAAGTTGCGTTTCCTACTCTCCCTGACCAACGACGACAACGATTACCAGATCGAGCAGACCGCTGCTGCCCAACAGACCGCGCGCAAACTGGGGATTGAGTTGGAGATCGTCTACGCTCGCAACGATGGCATTGTGCAAAGCCAGCAATTGCTGTCGAGCATCCAGTCCACCAGCGCCCCGCGGCCTGACGCGATCATTTTTGAACCGGCGGGATCGACCGCGCATCCGCAGGTTGCCCGTGCAGCAGCAGCCGCTGGCATTGGAGTGGTCTTGCTGAATCGCGACGCCGACTACATTGCCGAGCTACGCCGCCTTTTTCAAGTGCCCATATTTGCGATTACTTCAAACCACGAAGAGATTGGCCGCATTCAGGGAGAGCAACTTGGAAATTTGCTGCCCGGTGGCGGAATCGTTCTCTATATTCAAGGGCCGGCCGAGAGCTTGGCCGCGAAACAACGCTACACCGGGATGCTCGAAACAAAACCGAGCAACGTCCAGCTTCGCGTTCTGAAGGCGCAATGGACCGAAGCCAGCGCCTACAAAACGGTCAGCTCATTTCTGCGTCTTTCCACGTCGCGCCAAGCACAGATGGAAGCCGTCTGTGCACAGGACGATTCCATGGCCATCGGAGCCCGTAAAGCATTCGAAGAATGTACCGAACTACGCGATCAGTTGCAGAAGATGCCGTTTCTCGGTTGTGATGGACTTCCGAAGACTGGACAAGAATGGGTGCGCCGCAAACTGCTGTCCGCTACTATTTTCATTCCACCGAATGCCGATCTGGCGATTGAGATGATGGTGAAATCGATTGCCACCGGAACACACCCGCTGGAGCGCACGTTCACTGCGGCCAGATCCTTCCCCGCCGTCGAAGCCCTCAAGCAACGCGCGCATACCGCGTCGAAATAAGATCTGATACAGCTCAGGACATCCGTATCAGGACATCGCTCGAGAGATCTCGAACTTCACTCGCCCACAAGAATTGCGCGCCTCCATAGGGAGTTCTAGTGCGTGGCGGGCGGTGCCGGCGGTGGAGGGGCTGCGGGAGTAACGGCGGGCGTCGGACTATTATTCACTAAATCCTTCAATTCCTTGCTGGGCTTAAAAAACGGAATCTTCTTAGCGGGAACTTCGACGCGATCCCCTGTTTTGGGATTCCGGCCCACCCGCGGCTTGCGCTGGCGCGTTCGGAAGCTCCCAAACCCGCGTATTTCGATCTTGTCGCCCACGCGTAGCGAGCGCACTACGCTGTCAAAGATCGTATCCACAATCACTTCGCTGTCTTTGCGGGTAAGTTCCGCCAGCCGGGAAACTTCTTCGATCAGATCAGCCTTCGTCATAAGCCTCTTCGCTCCCTTTTTTGGGCCGATTCCCTTTTTGGATTCTTTGTGCCCGAGAGGTGTATCTCCCCCCCGGCTGCAGCACGGCACCTGTCTATAACCTTCTCAAATTTAAGGGGTTCTGTGCAAGTAGGGAAGCAGGCACCTGGAAGAAAGTTCTCACTTCCAGAACCATGAACGGAGAACTGCCCAAGACCACTTTCCCGACGCTATTTCCAAAGATAGTAAAAACCGACTTCTTGCTCCAACAGTTTCTCTCGCGTGGGCAAATAGTCGGAAACATCGCCAAACAGCAGATCAAGCCCCGAGCGCTTCTCTTTCGGAGGCCAGACCAGCGTCGGCTCACCCGTGACATTCACCGCCCGGGCCGTATCTTTTACTGCACCTTCGAAATCAGCGATCTGGTCGACCATCTTCATCGAAAGCGCTTGCTCGCCAGTCCAGACTTTTCCATTCGCGATGGCGCGGATGTCGTCTTCTTTCGCATGTCTCCCGTCAGCCACCGCATTGATGAATTGGGTATGCATATTGTCAATCAAGGCCTGCATGTACTCGCGTTCGGCCGGCGTCATTTCGCGAGTTGGACTACCCGTATCCTTGAATTCTCCGGCCTTCATCGTGATCGGATTCAGCTTCGCCCAACGCAGAAGATCGCCGTAGTTTACCCACTCGGCAATCACTCCGATCGATCCCACCACACTGCCCTTGTCCGCATAAATCTTATTGGTCGCCGACGCCACGTAATACGCGCCACTCGCACCCACCGTCTCAATCGAAGCCACAATCCGTTTCTTCTTTTCGTCGCGGATCCGCTTCACTTCGCGGTAGATTTCTTCCGACGCAGCTACGCCGCCTCCGGGCGAATTCACATGAATGATGATGGCTTTGATGGAATCGTCGTCGGCAAACTTCTTCAGCTGAGGAACGATCTGCTTGGGAGAGAAAATGACGCCATCGAGTTCGACGACGCCAATCTTGGAGCCGAAGCCAGAAAACGACGCTTCATCCGAGCCACCAAAGCTCAGATAAACCAGCGCAAAGACAGCCACCACGAACAGCGTAAACAGCCCGCCGCCCACCAAGAACCAAATCCAGATCCGCGAACGCCCTTCAGACATAATCAGAAGAGTGTAGCACTGGCCCACGAGGATCGACTTGTATCAACGCGAAATTCTTCGGATCATGGACCCGTCCGAACTCACATCCCTGCTACATGATCTAATTTCATTTCACTTCAAAATTGCGCGCGTCAACCGGGACATTATTCGACACGTCGAGACCCTTTAGGTCCCACTCATTTAATGTCGTTCTACCATTTTGGAGTTCCTGTGAAAACTGGATATTGTCATGAGTGGGCAGGGTAACTCCATCCACGGTCTTGAAGTCGCTGAATTTCTCCGTCAGGCGATAACGGTTCAGCTGCTGCCCGGCCGCAGCCTTTTCTCCTCCAAGCGTCAGGGCCTGTGAGACGCTATAACCATAGGTCGTCTCCACATGGCGATAGGTCTGAGGGTCGAAGTAGAGATGGATCTCCAGGTCAGTATTCTTGTGAGGACGATAACGAATGTCGTAAAGTTCCTGGCCGTCTATTTTCTTGAGGCCTTCAAAATTAAGCTTGGCATTCCGCTCCGGAACATTCAACAGCGGCCATGCCGAAGTAAACAGACCGC
>Ga0210398_10002167_pt1 | contig 19404 bp, 16 predicted proteins | sample IncBWC4OmetaG_FD_161047 | JGI IMG/M metagenome (GOLD analysis project Ga0210398, IMG submission 161047) | Forest soil microbial communities from Barre Woods Harvard Forest LTER site, Petersham, Massachusetts, United States - Inc-BW-C-4-O | ecosystem: Environmental > Terrestrial > Soil >... | reverse complement strand
AAGGCAAGTTCGTGGAGATGCCGGCTCCGACGGCGTGGCCGTTCGCCATGGCAATGGGAACGTCGTTGACGTTTGCCGGGCTGCTCACCAACGCCACGGTGAGCGTACTGGGCGCGATCCTGACCACCTTCGGGGTGGTCGGCTGGTTCCGCGAAGTGCTGCCGCACGAGCACCACGAGTCGATGGCGCTGAAACCCGAGGAGCCGGCCGCCGTGGTTCCTCCACGCGAGGTCATGCGGATGGAAGTCGTGCAACAGGTGCAACGCGCCTGGCTGCCCATCCGGATCTATCCCATCTCGGCAGGCGTGAAAGGCGGACTGGCGGGCGGCGTGGCCATGGCCATTCTGGCCGTCATCTATGGCGTAGCGATGTACCACAGTGTGTGGTACCCAATTAATTTATTGGCCGGAACTCTGTACTCTCCGTCGTCTACTCCCTCGATGGAAGCGATGATGCACTTTCGGCTGGACTGGTTCCTGTTCGCTCTGGCGATGCATATCACGATGTGCCTGCTGGTGGGACTTCTGTATGGCGCCATGCTTCCGATGCTGCCTACCCGGCCTATTCTGCTGGGCGGCATCATTGGGCCACTACTGTGGACGGGGTTGCTGTATCACATTCTGGGGTTCGTGAATCCCCTGCTGGACCAGCGTATTAACTGGTGGTGGTTCGCCGTATCGCAAGTTGGCTTTGGAGTGGTCGCGGGTTTTGTTGTTGCACATCAAACCAAGGTATTGACCTCGGAGAACATGCCGCTGGCCATGCGAGCGGGCATCGAAGCTCCCGGCCTTATACACGAGCGGGACGACAAGGACAAGAAACAATGAGCGCTCGCCTCGCGTATTGCGCGTGTCTTCTGGCGGCGCTGTTGTCATTGGCCGGTTGCAACTTGCCGGGCAAGCCAACGCCCTCTGACATTGTCAGACGCCCAACGGACATTGTGGATCCGGTCGTGCTTTACAGCCAGAACTGCGCCGGATGCCACGGGGCGGACGGCAAACTGGGGCCGGCGCCGCCGATCGGCGATCCTGTGTACCTGGCAGTTGTTAACGATGACGCGCTGCGCAATGCCATTTCCAAAGGGAGAAAGGGAACGGCGATGTCGGCCTTCGCGCAAAGTGAAGGCGGAATGCTGACCGACAAGCAGATCGATGCCATTATTCAGGGCATCCGGCAGCGCTGGGGACAGCCGCAGATTTTGCAGGGCGTCTCCGTTCCAGCTTACGCGACGCAAGCTTCCGGCAATGCGCAGCAAGGAGCGACAGCCTTTGGAACATTCTGCGCCTCGTGCCACGGAGTGGATGGCAAGGGCGGCCCGAAAGTCGGCTCCATCGTGAACCCGCATTATCTGAAGCTGATTACTGATCAAGGACTGCGGACCATCGTCATCGTGGGACGGCCGGACTTCAACGCACCAGACTGGCGCAACAACGTTCCCGGACATCCGATGAGCGATCAGGAGATTTCTGACGTTGTGGCATGGCTGGCAGCCCAGCGGCCGGTCCATATGGCGGCCACCGTTTCTTCATCGACGACTACGACTTCTTCGCCTGGAGGACTGCATTGAGCGATCAGGAAAAAGGCGGAATGTCCCGACGCGATCTGATGGCCAAGATCGGGATGCTTCTGAATGGCGCGGCCGTCGTGATCCTGGCCACCCCGGTAGTCGGTTATTTACTGGCGCCGATTGTTCGAGGCGACGGCGGGCGATATCGCAAGTGGATTAACCTGGGCGAACTGGACGAATTTCCCGAAGGCCAGACCCGACTTGCGAAATACAAGAATCCGATCTCGAACCCGTGGGACGGCGAGACCGACGACATTCCCTGCTGGGTACGGCGCCTGCAAGGAGAATCGTTCCAAGTCTTCGCCATCAACTGCGCTCACCTGGGCTGTCCAGTACGCTGGTTCCCTCAGTCAAGCCTGTTCATGTGTCCCTGTCACGGCGGAGTGTATTACCAGGACGGGTCGCGGGCTTCAGGACCGCCGCCGCGCGGTCTGTTCGAGTACAAGTACAAAGTAGAAGGCGGCCGCCTGATGATCGAGGCGGGACAACTGCCCACTCTTTCGACCAACGCCAGCCTGCGTGCTAGGAGCAACGGATGTCAAGGCTAGCGAAGATCGGTCAGTGGTTCGACGCGCGACTTCAGCTCAGCGGCGAAGTCCGCGAGACGATGGAGCATCCGGTGCCGCGCACGTCGGCCAGCTGGTTCTACGTTTTTGGCAGCGCCGCGCTCACTGTCTTCCTCCTGCAGATCTTTACCGGCATCATGCTGGCGCTGATTTACGTTCCCTCGGCGGGCGAAGCCTGGAACAGCCTGCAGTATCTGAATCACGGCGTCACCCTGGGCTGGTTTCTGCGCGGCGTACACGGATGGGGATCGAACTTCATGGTCGCCATCGTGCTGATCCACATGGTGCAGGTAGCCATGTTTGGAGCTTACAAGTTTCCTCGCGAACTGACTTGGATCCTCGGCGTCTTCCTGCTGCTGATGACGTTGGGTATGGCCTTCACCGGTCAGGTGCTGCGCTTCGATCAGGACGCCTATTGGGGGTTAGGCATCGGCGCCGCCATCTGCGGAAGAGTTCCGTTCATCGGCGCCTGGGTAGTGCACCTTCTGCTGGGCGGCCCCATCATCGCCGGAGATACCTTGTCGCGGTTCTTCGCAATTCATGTGTTCGTTATACCCGGCCTTTTGATCGGATTCGTCTCGCTGCACCTGCTGCTGGTGCTGAAGCTGGGGATCAACGACTGGCCGATGCCCGGACGGCTGGTGCGCCGCTCAACCTACGTGCAGGAATACCACGAGCTGACGAAGAAGGACGGAGTGCCTTTTGTACCGGAAGCGGTATGGAAGGACATGTTCTTCTCCGCCTTCATCATCGTTTGCGTGATGGCCTGTGCCGCGTACTTCGGTCCCTACGGCCCCAACGGACAGCCCGATCCTACGATTGTGCAGACCGTGCCTAAACCGGATTTCTTCTTCCAGTGGCTGTATGCCTTGCTGGCGTATTTGCCGCCCGCGATGGAAACGCCGGCACTTCTCATCGGGCCGGTCGTCATCATCGGATTTCTGATATGTCTGCCGTTCTTCGCGGGGGAAGGCGAGAAGAGTTGGAAGCGGCGACCTATCGCCGTGGTCACGATCCTGCTGAGTGCAGTCGCGCTCGGAACGCTGACTCATCTGGCCGGATACACTCCGTGGAGTCCGATCATGAACGCGTGGAGTGGCGATCCTGTGCCGGTCCAGTACCTGAACGGACGCTCGCCGCTGGAACGCCAGGGCGCGGCGGTCTTCCAAGGCAAACAGTGCCGTAACTGTCATTCCATCGGAGGGTCAGGTGGACTGCGCGGCCCCGACCTGGACAGCGTGGCCGTGCGTATGACCCACGATCAACTGGTTCGCCAAGTGCTGCAAGGTGGAGGCAACATGCCTGCCTATGGTAAGAACTTGAACCCGGCCGAAGTCGCCGCACTGGTCTCGTTCCTCGACACGCTACATCCGGCCAATCAAGTGCCAGCTCGCGACGCGGCGCAAGAAGCTGTAGCGCACGACAAGTAACTACCGACGAGCAACCAGCTGGAGTAACCGACCGGCGTGGATCTTTCGCGCAGCAATTGAATCAGGATTGCACCCGGATCAGATACCATAAAAAAACCGCCCCTCTTCGGGACGGCCGTTTCATGGCTCACAGCAGTCCCCCCGGGCTGCGGCGATCAGAAACAAGAAGAGTCAGGAAGGAAGCGTATCCTTTCCTGACTCTCTAACAACAGTATAGCACATTCGGGGCAGTTTTCGCTGGTAAATGACCAACTTTATATTCCACGCTGAATGAGTCGGTTACGAGCATTTCGACACGTTCGTGGGGCTTGACAAGATTTTCCCGGACTGGGAACTCGACAGAATCTGGCTGGGTCCATTCCGTCTAAAGTGAGATACGCAACCTCTCTGCTTGGAGTGCGATACTAAGCGAAGGTTGAAGGGCGGGGGCATGATCATAGCGCTGTCCGGCAGGAGAATCGATGCTCTGCGGGCGGAACCGCCACGATTTCCGCTGCAAAATGTGGACCGCGTGAAGCAGGAGGTGCGCCGGCTGCTCCAGGACAAGCAAGCTAGCGGGCTAGTCAGTTCGGCAGCCTGCGGAGCTGACTTGATTGCGTTGTCTGAGGCAGGCTCGCTCGGCTTGCGGGGGAGAGTGGTCCTGCCGTTCGAGCGAGAGCGATTCCGTGAAACTTCGGTAGTCGACCGTCCTGGGGATTGGGGCGCTCTCTACGATCAAGTCATCGATGAGGTCGAAGCCAAGGGCGACCTCGTTGTTCTCGGCAAGACCGAAGACGAAGACCCGTACGGCGCGACCAACAAAGAGATTCTCAAGGAAGCCGTCGCGTTGGCTGCCCAAACTCGGGAAACGGTTGGCGCGTTGTTGATTTGGGAAGGCGCCTCGCGCGGTAAGGAAGACTTTACGGAGTCGTTTGGGACAGAAGCGCGGAAGCTCGGGTTGGATGTATTCGAGATTTTGTCGAAGTAGTTCTACGTAGTCGTCGATGTTACTTTCTATAATCCCGCCAGATTGTCCGCTTTTCTAACAGGAGCATCGAAAGTTGAGGCCGTGAAATTTATCTTTCCCCTTTCGCTTTTTCGGCTGATGCGTTGCTTAGCCAGCTATGACTGCACGGGGCAGCAGTTGCTGGACTCAGCCACCGTGGTCATTAACGGTGAGCGTTCCGCTCTCGATCTGCAAGTTGCCGAGGGCAAGAACTAGAAACGCCGAGCCCGTGATTGCGGATATCTGCAGATCTCGCCTGCCCTCGACCAGGCCCCAAGTTTTCCGCATCTTCCAACTCGGTGGCATACTAGACCGTTGACCTAGTCCGAACGAGTTACCCCACCCAGGTTGGGCAGATGGCCTTGATATTCAGGTACCGATACGTTGATTTCGCAACGGTATTTACTGGCGCCCCCGGCATTCGGGGCGCGGAGAACGGGACGGAATCTCCAGGTACGTTGTATGCGAACGAGTTGGTGACCGACGTTGGTGGCACCTGCTGGGACCGCAACGAGCCTCTGTCGATCATCGACCATCACTTTACACGGGACAATCAGTTTCCGTCGGCGTCGGCGGCTGTGCTTCACAAAGCCGGATTGATTCGCGAGAAATTTTCGACCCAGCAGAACGAAGTCATATGGCTGGTGACGCACAAGCAACCAAACTTCGATGCGTTCTGCTCGCTCTATCTGGCGCGCTGGATCGTGGAAGAGCCGGATGCGCCGGTTGATTGGGAGCCCTATGGATTACATCACGACGGATGGCTCGATTGCCCTAGCCATAGCAAGATCCACTGGTTCGATCCCGACATTGATGCGGTGCCTGCCTGGCAGCGGTGGGCCTTGCTGCTTGCCAGTTATGCCTCGGTCGTCGACAACGCCCGGCGTCTAGCTTGTCCCAGGCAGCGCGCGCTGCATTCGGTGCTCTACGCCGCCCTGAAGCGCGGCCGCGACTATTTGAACGACACTAGCGGCGCCCGGGAATTCTTCGCTGAGGTGAGAGCTTCGCTCGAGCAAAAGCAGTTGAATCCGATGTTCGATTCGGTGCTGGAAGGTAGCTCACAATTCGCGCCGGAGCTGGCACTGCTGGATCGCGAAGTTGAGGCCTATAACCGCGACCTTCTGCGCGCGCGCAAGTCGATCGTGTACTTGCCGGAATCGGAAGCGCCATTCCCGAACTTTTTCAAAAGCGTGAAGGATGTTGCCCCGGCGAAAGAAAAAGTGCCGGGCAAATCGCTGGAGACCAACACCGACCACCTGCTGCTCGCCGACACCTTTCGCATTCCCACCGACGGCATTTACCTGCGCGACCCGGAATGCCTGCTCTTCCAGGAATGGGCGCGCCTCGATCTGGAAAATTCTTCGCTGGGAGCAGGCTTCGAATTTACCGCGATCGCGTACTCCGGCGGGCGTCAATCCGGAACCATTAACCAGATCAACTATTGCTTCGCCATCGATCCTGAGCGGGCCAACGGGCGCCATCTGTATACCGTTTGGTCGCGGTTGCAGACGAAAGAAGTGGAAGCGTTGCACGCGCAAGAAGCGGAACAGCCTGGATCGCTCGAAACCGGTCGCTCGCTTCGCAGTATCGACAAACGCCCGGAAGATCTGGGGCGGGTGTTCACTGACCCATGGTTTGACGGGCACAACTGCTTTGGGACCGTTGTTGCTACTCCTCAACGCGGAACCCGGATCGGCCAGCCTGGAGTGCGCAGCGATCTGCGTGACGATCCGGTCGCCGAAGCCGTGCGCACGGAGCTAGAGGATTCGATTTACTTTGCGGAATCGCTGGTGTCGGGTCCGCAGGTTGTAGTGACGGATTTGTCGGGCGCGAAGAATGAGGCCGACGCAGCGCCACGACATTTCGATCTGAACGCTCTGCAAAATATCCCACCGCCTCTGCAAAGGTCTTTCCGTTTTGGCAGTATCTGGTTAAGGGCCGATGTGCCCCTCAGCGCCGGCGGCATTTCGCATCACGGTCTGGCGGAACAGATCTCGGAAACTCTGTGGCAAGTGCTCTATCCCGATTTGCCCTACGACAAGCCGCCCGACTTTGGGGAGCGCCATGTGGTGACGACTGCCGATCGCGTTGGGGTGTGGGGACAGCGCGGTATCGTCATTGCGAGACATGTGCCGGTCAGCGACGCCACGCAGATCGGTTGGGAGCGGGAAAATGAAGAGGACGGCGGCCTTCGACACGACTTCGGCAGGGTCGTTGCTCTGGCACGCGATATCGATCAGCTGATCGCGGATGGCGAAAACCTCGCTCCGCACGCGCAATCGTCAATTGCGCCCGGCGAGCATCGCACCGATGGCCAGAAAGCCGCCGTGGATTCGGTGGCGAAGATGGCCGCCAAAGGCGAAGACTTTGAGCGACGTGCCGCGCAGGTCAAACATAATCTGACTTTGCCTGACCGGGACTTATTGCGGCGCTTCTGCGAGGCAATCGGATTCGACGAATTGCTCGCAACGATGCGCGAACTGAACCGCGCTTCCGCGGACGTTTTGCAGCGCGACAAACTGGAGGAGCAGACCGGCATCATCGCAGAATCAACCAGGACAGTCGCTGAGTTTCAGAGCAAGGTGCGGTGGCTGGAAGTCTTCGTCGTCGGTCTTTACGCAACCCAGATCATCGAAATGTTAACCAATCGCTTCCCGGGTTTTGACCAGGCCTGGGGCTCACCCATCGTTCTATTCGGCGGCCTCTTTGCTATTTCGCTGGCGGCTTGGATCTTGAGGCCCTGGCAACGGCAAAGCAAGAAGAAGCCGGGTAGCGACAAACGCCGCATCTGGATGCTGGGCGTCATAATCGCATCCTACATTGTAGGGCTGGTGCTGTGGCGACTGTTCCCGCAACCGCCACGGTGAGTCTCGAGGAAAGTCCGGTTGCATTGCCGGTCCGGCGATGCACGACAGCACCGGCCTGCCGCAACCGAAGCGCGAGGCTGAGTCCCTAACAGCGAGACATCGATTCAAATCGTCGTGCCGGCTAAGCTCCTTGCGCTTTCGCAGCCGGCGCCAGGCTTACCGACCAGACGTCCTTGCAGTATTCGCGAATCGAGCGGTCGGAGGAGAACTTGCCGATCCGCGCCGCATTCAAGATCGACATTCTTGACCACTGCTCCTGATCGTGATGCAGCTTGGCTGCACGGTCCTGACAATCGATGTAGGACTGGTAGTCGGCAAACAACAGGTAGGAATCGTGGTAGAGCAGGGAATCGAGGAGCGGGCGGAACAGATTGCGGTCGCCGCGGGAGAACTGTCCCGACGAAATTCCGTCGATCACTTCCCGCAACACCGGGTTGCTCTGGTAGATCTGATAAGGATGATAGCCGGCAGCCTGCGCCGACTGAACCTGATCGGCCGTCAATCCGAACAGGAAAAAGTTTTCGTGTCCCACGGCGTCTCTGATTTCGATGTTTGCGCCATCGAGCGTGCCGATGGTGAGCGCACCATTCATGGCGAACTTCATATTGCCGGTGCCCGAAGCTTCCTTGCCCGCGGTGGAAATTTGCTCGCTCAGGTCGGCGGCAGGATAGACCTTCTGGCCCAGGGTGACATCGTAGTCGGCAAGAAAAACAACCTTCAGCCGGTTCCTTACGTCGGGATCGTTGTTCACCACCTCGCCCACCGAGTTAATGAACTTTATGATCAGCTTGGCCATGAAATATCCGGGAGCGGCCTTGCCTCCGAAGATAAACGTCCGCGGTGTGATCTCCAGGTTGGGATTATTTTTCAAGCGCTGATACAGCGTGATGATGTGAAGCACGTTCAGGTGTTGCCGCTTGTATTCGTGAATGCGCTTCACCTGGCTGTCGAACATGGAGTCGGGATCGACAGTCAAGCCGTTATTCGTTTTGATGTACTGTGCCAGCCGCACTTTCACGCCGCGCTGTATCTTGCGCCAGTCGGCGCGAAACGCGGCGTCGTCCACAAACGCTTCCAGTTGATGAACCTGATCGAGATCGCGGATCCAGCCGTCGCCAATCTTGCTGGTCACCAGCGCCGTCTGCTCGGGATTGCTGACTGCAATCCACCGCCGCGGAGTCACACCGTTCGTAATGTTGATGAACTTATCCGGCCACAACTCATAAAAATCGTGGAACAATTCCTTCTTCAGCAATTCGCTATGCAGTTCTGCGACGCCGTTCACTTTGTGGCTGCCCACAAGCGCCAGGTAAGCCATGCGCACGTATTTCTGATCGTGCTCATCGATCAGCGACATGCGCGCGATTCTAGCCTCGTCGCCGGGAAACTTCGCCCGCACTTCGTCCAGGAATCGGTGGTTGATTTCGTAGATGATCTCGAGGTGCCGCGGCAGCAAGGAGCCGAACATAGGCAGCGGCCAGCGCTCCAGGGCTTCAGGTAACAAAGTGTGATTGGTGAAACTGAAAGTGTGGGTGGTGATATTCCAGGCCTGGTCCCAGCCCATGCCATGCTCGTCCATCAGAAGGCGCATTAGTTCGGCCACGCCGATGGAGGGATGCGTGTCGTTCAGTTGGATGGCCCACTTCTCGTGAAAGTTCTCCAGCGGCCGGCCGAAGCGAATGTGAAAACGTATCATGTCTTGCAGCGAGCAGGAGGTGAAGAAGTATTGTTGCTGCAAGCGGAGTTCTTTTCCCTGAATCTCTTCGTCGTTGGGATAAAGAACCTTGGTGATGTTCTCCGCGAAAACTTTGTCCGCCACTGCACCCTGGTAGTCACCGCTATTGAAACGTCCAAAGTAGAACGACTCGGTGGCTTCCGATCGCCACAGCCGCATATCGTTCACCACTCCGGAGCGATATCCCAAGACCGGCGTGTCATACGGAACTCCCCGAACAACTGAGCCGGGAATCCAGCGAACTTTGTAGGTGCCGTGGGAATCGGTCGAAGCTTCGGTACGTCCGAAGTACCCGACGTCAATCGAAGCCTGCGGCCGGCGAATCTCCCAGGGGTTGCCGTAGCGCAGCCAGTGGTCCGTGAGTTCGACCTGCCAGCCATCCTGAATGGTCTGATGAAAGATGCCGTACTGATAGCGAATCCCATAGCCGATGGCTTGCACGCCCAAGGTCGACATCGATTCCATGTAGCACGCCGCCAGACGTCCCAGTCCGCCGTTGCCCAGACCAGGCTCAGCTTCCTGATCGATGATGCGGTCAAGGTCCTGGTTGAGTTCCTTGATGGCCTCGCGGAAAGGCGATTCCACCCCGAGGTTGAGCAGGCCGTTGGCCAGGTGAGGGCCCACCAGGTATTCTGCCGACAAGTAACAGACAATGCGCACGTCGCGACTGGCGAGGCTCTCCAGCGTCGCAATCCATTGTGCCAGGATGCGATCGCGCAGGGTATAGGCCACCGCCGAGAAGTGGTCGACGGCGGTCGCTCCCTCAGGCGTTTTGCCCACAACGTAGTAGAGATTGTCGAGGATCGCGCGCTTCAAGGTTTCGACACTGGTTCCAGTACGGTCGTCTTCTACCTGCACTTTCGGTTCTGGCGATGGCCTTGGGTTCATACGTTTCTCTCCTGGAAGTCTCAATCGGCTGGCGAGAAGAAAATGCTAGGCGGAGTGCGATCTAAAAACAAGGGGGAGGGGCCGGAATTGCGGGAAATTGTGCGATTTAATCCAAACGTAACCTCGGTCGAACAAATTCGGAGGGCAGGGATTAAAGAGCGATTTCAAATTTCGGAGGCAGGATCCGGTCACAAGTCCGGGGGAAAGGCAACGCAACCAGCTTGGATCGTGACTATGCGTAGTCGATTGGATGACGATCGAGCCAACGTTCGTCGCGTACCACGTTCATCTGCTTCATTGCGGAATGAGCCATGCTTTCGGTCAGATCGCGTGTCTTCCACGCAAATCCCGCGACGAATCCGATGGCGCTGCCGACAACGCTGCAAGCCACGGTCTGGGCAATGCGACCGCGACGGCCGGGCAGACAATACCGCAGGAGTCCGGCACAAGCTCCCAACGCTGCCAGGCCCAGCGAGGCGCGGGCCGACTCGGCCAGGACGGCGGAAAGAGGTTGGCCCTGAAGATGGGCTTCGCGTCCGCTGGACAATCCCGATACTCCAGACTTCACCAGGGCTCGACCGTAGCGAAGATTCGATCTGAACGGTTGCTCAGTTTTCACAGCTTGCACTCCTGCCAATCGATCGGCAGCGACGGCACTTGTCCGCAACGAATAAGCTCCGCAGTCTACCATAACAACCTTCCCACAATAACGCGCGCCAAGTCTGTGTCGTACGTCACAATTAATTAGAGCTTTACAGACCGTCCCAAAGCCCTAAATCCGCAAGCTTAGTCGCAACGTACTCATCATACGCGGCTTTCAAATTTGAGCTGGGAAAGCGAACGGTCAAGCCTGCTCGCAACAACTGCTGTAACTTTTGGCTGACTTAATGATCTCATATAGCACGATAGGTTTGAGGTGAAGGATGTCGGAAGAGCGTTCAGAAGAACGGCCGGAACAGGCGCCCGAACGGAGCGGGCCCCAGGAGAATCCTGCTCCGGCTGACCGGGAAGAAGTTGAGCGCGAGGAAGATCGCACGGCGAACGAGCCAGTTGCGGCCCTGCCGTGCCAGACTGGCCCCGCGGGCGAGGAGGTTCGCCAGGTAACGTCCCCCGAACGCAAGCGCATGAATCGGCGCGAACTGCTGAAGCTTGTTCCCCTGGTCGCCATCGGCGCTTTCGCGATTCCCAAATTGCAGGAGCCGCTGCTGATGCAGGGACTTCACTTCAGCGACTGGGCTTCGGAGAAGCTGTTCGGACGTCACCGGCTCGCCCAAACTTTTGGTAATAACGACGTCGTCCCCTTCGAAAGATTTCCGTACAACTACTACGACGTTCTCGATCCCGAAGTCGATCTCGATAAGTGGACGCTGACCGTGGAAGGCATGGTGCAGCGGCCGGGCGATTACAAGCTGCAGCAGATTCAAGCTCTGCCCAAGGTGGTGCAGAACACGCGGCATGTGTGCGTCGAAGGCTGGGACGTGATTGGCAACTTCGGCGGCACGCGCGCCTCTGACTTCTTGCGCTGGATTGGCGCTGACCTGAGCGCGCGCTTCCTCGAGGTTGAGTGCGCCGACCAGTATTACGAGTCCATCGATATGGAGACGGTGCTGCATCCCCAGACCATCTTCTGCTACGAAATGTACGGCAAGCCGCTCGATCGCGGACATGGCGCGCCGCTTCGCCTGCAGATGCCGACCAAGCTCGGCTACAAGCAAGCTAAATATCTCGACACCATTCGTGTGACCAATGTGTTGCAGGGCGGCAAGCGCGGTTACTGGGAAGACCAGGGCTACAGCTGGTTCGGAGGTTTGTGATCATGGCGACTCAGGCGAACGCTCTCGAAAGTAAGCGGTCCGCGACCATCACGGTCGCCTACGAACATCCCTGGGTAGTACGCGCGTCGCATTGGCTCAATGCCGCTGCCGTGTTCGTCCTGATCACGACCGGGCTGCAGATCTTTCGCGCCTTCCCCAGTTTCGGCCCCAAGATTCCGCAGCAGAACTTCATCGACATTCCCAGGCAGATCACCCTTGGCGGGTGGCTGGGCGGCGCACTGCAATGGCACTTCACCTTCATGTGGATCTTCGTGGGGAGCGGGCTGCTGTACGTCATCTACCAGCTCGCCACCGGCCACTGGCGGCAGGTGTTGTTCGTGCCCCGCGATATCAAAGGCGTATGGCCCATGGTGCGGCATTATTTTCTCTTCGGACCGAAGCCTAAGGTCGATGCCGCCTACAATCCGCTACAGAAGCTGGCTTACACCTCAACCATCTTCTTCGGGGTGATGTCGACGCTCACTGGCATGGTGCTGTTCAAGCCGGCACAGTTCTGGTGGCTGGCCTGGCCGATGGGCGGCTATCATCTGGCTCGCATCTGGCATTTCATTTCGATGTGCGGATTCGTGGCCTTCATCCCCGGACATCTCATCATGGTGCTGCTCCATGGCTGGAACAACTTCTATTCCATGATCACCGGCTGGAAACGCGATCCGGAATATCTGGAGTAAGAGCCTGGCTCCACTACACTCCGTCTGCGCTCAGGGACAGGGTTACGACAAGGAGGGCACGGAGAAGTGATTCGGCCCTGGATGAAACCATTTCTGAATCAGCGCAACGGAATTGTCATGCCGGCCGGTGCGAATGATCAGGCGATGGAATTGTCATCCGTAGCGAAGCGAATGATCGGGGCGATGGAATTGTCATGCCGACCGGTGCGAATGATCAGACTACGAAATTGTCATCCCGACCGGAGCGCAAACGGGGTCCCCGCCGAGCGCGCTTTTGTGCTCGGGGTGTTGGAGCGAAGCGGAGGGATCTGCGGTTTGATGGTTGTGGGAAAACTGCCCCGACTTTGCAGCGAGTTCCACCCGTCGATGTTCCCTATCGTTGACCCATGCAAAGCATCGCTCAGTGCTGCCAGGCGATTTCCGATCCGCCCAGAACTTTTCCGCTGTCGCGATCCTGGACAAACACCGCAACTTTCAGTTGAGCGATATTCCAGTCTTTGTTGGGAGAAACGTTGACGCTTTTCTCGAATGTGGTTTTGTCCGCTGTGCCCAGCTCGCGTAGCTGCCGCACCACGGCGGCATGATGCAGCGTCTGTCCGCCATTCTCGCCTTTGCCCACCTGAGTACTCAACCCGTCCTCGGTCACCGCGAAGAAAACTTTGCCGCGCGTCGGGCTCGCTGACTGCACTGTGACTTGCAGCCGATTGTTTCCCGCCCATTGCAGCGTCACTTGTGCCGGCTTCGGATCCTTGGCGGCGGCTTCGATGTCGCGATTCACTTCTGCGGCATCGCCTCCCGACAACTGCAGCCGCCCGTCGATCACCATCTGCGGGGTATAGACCGACGCCAGATGAAATTCCTTGGCGTAGTCTCCCTGCCTTTGGCTGAACTGCGCCGAAGAGAACCGGTCGGTCCATCCTAGTTGATTCCAATAATCCACATGCTCGCCCAGCAGAATGAGATCAACTCCGTTCTGCGGATTCTGCTGGCCGAGCTTGGCTAGCAGGGCGTCGGCCGGAGGACAACTGGAGCATCCTTCCGACGTAAACAGTTCCACGACTACCGGCATCTGGCTTTGCGCAAAAAGAAGGCTGGACCAGCCGGCGACCGTCATGACAAAAAGCAGGCGAACGATTTTGTTCATAACAGAAGTTGGACTCGCGGCCGGGGGATTGGTTTCGCAGGAATTGTTGCTACTTTTATTCATTTCAGGGATCTGGAACTTTATAGGTTTTCTTCCGGAGACGTCAGACCAGGCGCAACCCGAACGCCGCTCAGGCCGACAGCGGACAACGCTCAGACCTCTGCCGCCAGTGCCAGCGAGCCCATGTCAATAAAAACCGGGTTGGAAGGCGGCTTGGCGAAATCCGATGAGTTCCCAGTTACGTACTCTTAAATGCCGGTTGAATCGTCTGGCGACCTGAATCTTAATACCGCCCGCTTCCCGATTGCAGATCGGCTTGTAACCTTCCGGCCGCCTGGGACTCTAATCGACTGAGGGCGTTTGGGACCGAATGGTGGAAAGAGGGATGTATGTCGAAGTTATTCGTGCGCTTGTTCTTAGCCGCATTGTTGATCGTCGCAGTATCTGGGGTGGTAATGTACGGCCATGTCGCCGCCAATGACAAGAGCATGGCAGCGGTGCCCGCGCCGGCTGTTGACGAAGCTCTTGCCTCGTCGCCAGGCCAGGAAACCGCGGTGGTCGCCGGGGGTTGCTTCTGGGGAATCCAGGCCGTCTTCCAGCACGTGAAGGGCGTGGTCAGCGCCACCTCTGGCTACTCGGGAGGTTCGGCAGCAACGGCGGAATACGAGATCGTTAGTACCGGCACGACGAATCATGCTGAGTCGGTGAAGATTGTTTACGATCCGTCGAAGGTTACGTATGGACAACTGCTGCAGGTGTTCTTTTCTGTTGCCCACGATCCGACGCAGCTGAATCGGCAGAATCCAGACGAGGGAACGCAATACCGATCAGTCGTGTTCTACGGCAACGACGAGCAAAAACGTGTCGCTCAGGCCTACATCGCGCAACTGGACGGGGCCAAAGTTTTCCCGCATAAGATCGTCACCCAGGTTGTGCCGTTAAAGGCGTTCTATCCGGCGGAAGGTTATCACCAGAATTACGCGGCGCTGCATCCGGACAATCCGTACATTGCGCACTACGACCTTCCCAAGGTAGCCAATTTGCAGCAGCAGTTTCCGCAGCTCTACCACAATCAGTAAGCGAGCACGCCGGCTTCCGCATTCTGACTTGAGGCCGGCGCTCTCCAACCTATTTAAAACTGAGTAGACTATGACGAGCCGAAGAAGTTTTCTGACGACCAGTCTTCTATCTCTATCAGGAGTTGCTCTTATGAGCCTGTTTCAACGTTCCGAAGCCGATGCCGCGCCCACTGCCGACAGCGGCTATGTCGAGATTGTAGAGTTCAAAGATTCCGGGGAGAAGATCGGCCCTCAACGGGTGAAGAAAGTGGTTAAGACTGACGCCGAGTGGCGAGCTCAGTTGACTCCCGAGCAGTACGACGTCGCCCGCCACGCCGGTACCGAACGGGCCTTCACCGGACAATATTGGGACATCCACGACAAAGGGATTTTCCGCTGCATCTGCTGCAAGAATGCTTTGTTCACCTCGGCCACCAAGTTCGATTCCGGCACGGGTTGGCCCAGCTTCTGGCAGCCTATCGCGAAAGAGAACGTCAAGACCCACAACGACAACACTCTCGGCATGACCCGCTCCGAGGTGCTGTGTACGGAGTGCGATGCGCATCTGGGACATGTGTTCGACGATGGTCCTCGTCCAACCGGCTTGCGCTACTGCATGAACTCGGCCTCGCTACAATTCGTGAAGCAGAGTTAGGTCAGCGCCCGAGTGAGATCTTGAAATTTTGTCGTCACGAGCGAAGCGGGTGGATCTGCTTTTTGCTTCTCCGGGCAAAGCAGATTCCTCGCGCCAAGTCGGGCGCTTGTAATGACAACACCGGACGGACTATTGCTGGTTGACGGCCAGCCGATCGCGATAGCCCGCAATCCGAACCAGCCTATCTTCTCCCCGCTCCCTTGAAGACAGTAGTTCTCAGCCGGGCCGTTTCGGTATAGCATGTTGCTCCTGCATTGTTCTTAACAGAGGAGGCGCCATGTGTCCTGTCCCGGTGCGTGACCGAGAGTCCAAAGAGAAGCCTGCGAGTAAGCCGAATTCCGTCGACGCCGCGGTGGCTGACACTGCCGAAGCCAGCGGCGCCAGTGTCGAAAAGATCCGCGAGATCCTCTTCGGCTCGCAGATCAAGAATTATGAAACCCGCTTCGCCCGCCTGGAGGAGGCTCTTGCACGCGAGACTTCCGAAATCAAAGACACCATGCGCCGCCGTCTGGAGTCGCTGGAAGCCTTCTTCAAGAGCGAGACGGAATCGCTGGCGGCACGCCTGAAGTCGGAACGGGATGAGCGCGAAGAAACACTCAACAACATTTCGCGCGAATTGAAGACCTCGGCTGCTCAACTTTCCAAGAAGATCCTTGATCTCGACAATCGCCTGGCCCAGGACCGCAGCGCATCGCGTCAGGAACTGATGGCAGAGTCGCGCAAGCTGCTCGATGAAATTCGCCAGCGCAACGAGTCTCTTAGCGCATTGCTGGAAACTCGCGTCCAGGAGCTGCGTCACGCCAAGACCGACCGTTCCGCACTAGCCGCGCATTTTGTCGAACTGGCCGTGCGTCTCAAGGACGAGAGCGAAGAGGTCAAGGAACGGCCCAAGCCAGTCCGGAGTGCCGGAGCATGAGACTCTCATGGGCTCGTCGCCGGCTAACCTAAAACGCGATCCTGAGTACGACCATCGTCACGATGAACTGGCCGAGCTGCGCGCGTTGCTGCTGGGGCAGCAAGTCATCGAGCTGCAGCAACTTCAGAAGAGACTCGACGACCCCAATCTCCGCGCCGAAGAACTCAGTCAGGTCCTCGCCAGAGCCGTAGCGCTATCGATCAAGCGCGATCGCGGATTGCAGCGTTCATTTCATCCCATCGTCGAGCAGGCACTGCAAATCTCAGTAGCTCGCAATCCGGGGTTGCTCGCTACTGCGCTGGCTCCCATCATCGGCGAAAGCGTTCGCAAGGCCGTGGCTAATGCCTTCCGCAGCATGGCCGAGAACATTAACCTCATGCTCGAACGCAGTCTCTCCCTCGAGAGCATGAAGTGGCGCTTCGAAGCAATGCGGACGGGCAAGTCCTATGGCGAGATCGCGCTGCTGCGCAGCCTGCGCTATAAGGTGCAGCAAGTTTTCCTGATTCATCGCGAGACTGGCTTGGTGCTGCAGCATATTTCGGCGCAAGGCGAAGGCGTTAGCGAAGCCGAACTAGTCTCCGGCATGCTGACCGCAATTCAGGACTTCGTTCGCGATTCTTTCAGCAGCAAACATTCGCAAGACCTGGAGACGATGCAGGCGGGAGAATTCACCATCTGGGTACACCATGGACCCCAGGCGCTGCTGGCGGGGACGATCCTGGGAACGCCGCCGCCGGAGTTGCGCAACGTCTTCGCGCGCGAGAATGAGCTCATACACCAGGAGTTCGCCGCGCAGTTGGCATCCTTCAACGGAGATGCCAGCGCCTTCGACGCCGCGCGTCCGCATCTGCAGAAATGCCTGCTCGGTCAGACGGCGCGTCCGAAGAGAGGCGCAGCATGGGCGTTCGCGCTGTTAGCCCTGGTCGTGCTGGGATTAGTTGCGGTCGGCTTCGTTCTTCATCGGCGTAACAGCCGCTGGGAGCATTACCTGACGCGGCTGAGCAATCAGCCCGGCATCGTCGTCACTGGGGCGGAGCGCAGTTGGAATCGTTACTGGGTTTGGGGACTGCGCGATCCCATGTCGCCTGATCCGGTCCAGTTGGCTGCCGAGTCTGGCATTCCCGCCGGAAATCTCGAGGCACGTTTTGTGCCCTACGAATCGCTGGACAAGCACTTCCAGCGCGAACGCGAGTTCGACGCCGAGAAGCACAAACTGGAACAGCAGATGGTATTGTTTCCGAAGAATTCGAGTGTGCTGATGGCGGACCAGTCGATCCGCATCGACAACATAGAAGATTCGCTGAACAAGATGCAGGAGACCGCTGATCAACTGGGGCGCAAGGTTCATTTTGTACTCAACGGTCGCGCCGATCAGACGGGGGCTGAGACTAAGAACACCGCTCTCAGCGAGCAGCGCGCGCAGGCTGTCTACGGCGCTCTTCTGGATCGAGGTATTCCGGCGGACATGATCAGCGCGGTAGGATTGAGCGACTCCCAGCCTATCCATCATGGCTCGGCCGCTTACCAGTTGGAAGTCAATCGCAGTGTTACGCTGAAAGTCCAGTCGCAGTCTCAGGGAGAAAGAAAATGACCCAACTGATACAGAAGAAGATCTGCATGCTGGGTTCTTTCGGTGTAGGCAAGACCAGCCTGGTTGCCCGCTTCGTGCAAGGCATTTTTTCCGCGAAATATCTGAGCACAGTAGGCGTCAAGATCGACAAGAAGCAAATCAAAGTCGGCGATCAAGACGTCCTGCTGATGGTGTGGGACCTGGCCGGCGAAGATTCCCGTACCCAGGTGCAGACTTCGTATCTGCGTGGAGCGGCGGGATATTTCCTGATCTGCGATGGTACCTGGGCCGAAACGCTGGTCACGGCCAAGAGTATTCACACGCGGGCCATCGAGGCGGTGGGCGATATTCCGTTCGTGCTCGTCGTCAATAAGTCCGACCTGTGGGACAAGTGGCAGATCTCTTCGCCGGAACTTGAGCAGCTGGAAAATGACGGATGGAAAATCAAGATAACCAGCGCCAAGAGCGGCGAAGGTGTGGAAGAGATGTTCCTGATGCTGACCCAGGAAGTGCTGCGGCAACAACCGGCGAGCGACGCCGCCGGGGAAGAATGAGGTAAACAGCCTTTTCGGAGAGGCAGTGCTTCAGTTCTGCCGAATGCAATTATCAATTTGCTGTGACCTCTGACAGAACTATTTGGTGTCATCCTGAGCGCAGCGTCCGCTTTGGGCGCGGAGTCGAAGGACCTGCTTTCCGCCCGGAGACAGCAGGCCCCTCCGCTCGGACTAAAGTCCTCGGTCGGGATGACACAAAATTAAGTGGCGTGAGGCGAGCTGTAAGTTGCTTCCTGCACCGTGCCGCCTTCGCGAAGCCCGATTTGATCGCATTACTTCGCGTTGCCGAAATCCGCCACTCCTATCTTGACGATCGTATGCGGCCGAAACTCGGTTGGCGGTGGCTCCTTCTTGTCCTTCGGCGTCTCCACTGGCGCAATCTCTGCCCACACGCCATAGACTTTGTCGTTCAGTGCGGCAACACCGATATAATCGCCGAGAAATTCGTCTCGCCGGGTCACAAACGCATCGCGGGTCCAGGCGTAGTTCGTGAACGTCGCTCCGCCGTCGGTGGAGCGCCCGAGGGTGACAGTAGTTTTGCGATTGTCGGGGTCAAGCCGCCGGTCATAAAAGATAACGTTTACTGCCCCGGTCGCAGCATCGACTGCCATCCACTGAAAGAACTGGTCGGTGCCGTCGTGCAGTGGGTTCGTATTGACGCGCACCGGCTTGCTCCACGACTCGCCTCCGTCATCGGAGGCCGCACAGTAAACGCCAATGTCCCCGTCGCGATAATCGCTCCAGGTCACGTACAGCCGTCCCTTGTTGCGGTGTCGCGGATCGATAGCGATCTGCGGAAACCCGTTCGCGCGATCCAAGCCTTGAACCGCAAAGTAGAGAGGAGCAGTTTGAATGACGCTGCGGCTCTTGCTGAAGGTCTTGCCGCCATCGTGGGATGACGCCATTGCAATGGAGTCGCCATCCGCCCATATCGCATACAGCGTGCCGTCCGCGGCGACCGCT
>Ga0210398_10002166_pt1 | contig 19418 bp, 16 predicted proteins | sample IncBWC4OmetaG_FD_161047 | JGI IMG/M metagenome (GOLD analysis project Ga0210398, IMG submission 161047) | Forest soil microbial communities from Barre Woods Harvard Forest LTER site, Petersham, Massachusetts, United States - Inc-BW-C-4-O | ecosystem: Environmental > Terrestrial > Soil >... | reverse complement strand
ATCAAGGACATCCTGCCATGGATTCCGGCCAGAGCAGTCTGCCATGTCAACGTCGGATCGGTCGTCGGCGCGAAGGCGCGCGGCCTGTACATCGACTCCTTCATTCCTCCCGACCGTCTGGAAGCCGCCTACGTCCACGAGAACATTGCCCGGGTCCGCGGGGCGGCGGCCTGCGCGATCAATTCTGGAGCGAAGATCGTGAGTCTCGGCGGATTCAGCTCCATTCTGATCGAAGGCAACTTCGATCAGCTTCCGGAAAGACACGATACGGCCTTCACCACAGGCAATACCTTGACCGTTGCTTTCATCGTTCAAGGCATCAAGAAAATGTGCGCGCTGGAGGGTCGAAACCTCCGCGGATCAACGCTGCTCATCGTTGGAGCAACAGGAGATGTGGGTTCCGGGTGTGCCCATTGTTTGGCACCAATGGTCAGGCGCGTGCTGCTCAGCGCACGCAACGTGGAGCGACTACGCAGGCTCGCAGCGGAGTTAGAAGCCTATGGCGTTCAGGTGGAGATCGCGACCTCTCTCCAGCGATTCTCCGCAGAGGCCGACCTGGTGATCTGCGCGGCGAGTCTGGCGTCCCCTTCGCTCCTGCTCGGCCAGATTGCGCCCCACGCACTCGTTTGCGATGCAGGCTACCCAAAGAACCTGTCTCCAAGGGCGGAGTTGCTTGGCGCCACGGTCTTCTTCGGAGGTCTGGGACAGATCACGGGCGGATTGAGGTTCGCGCCGGACTTTCATGGAATTCTGAATCGGCATCCCTTCCCCGATGTTGTCCATGGATGCCTACTCGAAGGCATGGCCCTTGCTCTGGAGGGGCGGTTCGAACCCTTCTCTCAAGGAAGAGGGTCCATCACTCAGCAGCGGGTCGAGGAGATGGAGACAATTGCTGCCCGGCATGGGATCTGTCTCGCACCGCTTTACAACGCCGACGGACCAGTGGAGGACGGACTTCATTCCCAGATGGAATGGTTGAGGGGATGAGTGCATGGGCAAAGGACCGCACCGAACTGAATCTGTTGGTTGGACCCGGCGTCAGGTCCTCGGGCACTGTCGCGAACGGCCGTCTTCCGCCTCGTGGGATCGACAGCTGGTGAGCAGAGGAGGCCAGCGTTGGTTGGATCAGGGATTCAGATCCGCGGGCATCCGACTCGACCACGAAAGCTTCCACTGGCGCAGGTGCCATTCCGCTGTCAATCGAATTAGCCATCGCCCCAGGATTAACGACGAGGCGATTCGTGTTTCCGGGCGACCTTGCGGCAACTGACATGGAAGAAGCGTTGGACCGACTGGCTTCCGCGTGGTCACTCGCCACGGAATTAACGCGATTGTCGCCGACGGGTTCTTGCGAACACATTTTTACTTGACAGGAGACGAGCTAAGCGCGTATTGGTTTCGTGTCCAGCTTGTTTCGCAGCACGTTTCTATTGCCCTGTGAGCATACTGCCACGGAGGTATCTCCATGTTTACGTCTAAGGCTGAGGCCTTTTGTGCCATTGCAAATGTAGGCTGGAAATTCCTTCAGCCGATTAACGGCGTACTACCAGCGGGAGTCTTGCCCACACCAAAGTGGGCGCCTGGACCGCTGCTCAAGGGGGCACAAAGAAGGCCGACGGAACTGGGTGTGCCCAGAAAAACGTCTTCGCTGTGTCCCGATTGCAACCGCGAAGCGGCAGAGGCAGTTCTAAGCGGCGAGAATGAGGTCGCTCGTTTTAGAGAACAACCAGGAATCATCGATTCGGAAATATTGGAGGAAGGCGGGCGCATCCTCATGCGCAAAGTGTGCGACAGGCATGGCCCGTTTGAAGACCTACTATCCAATCATCCGGATTTTTTCCGGAGGATGGAGCGCCTGGCTTTTGGCCGAGATTTTGCATGCGCCCACGACCATGAACTGCACAATCACGGTCCCAACAGCATCAGATCTGGCCGGGGATCTTTTTTGATCGTGGATCTGACCAACCGATGCAACATGATGTGTTCGCCGTGCTTCATGGATGCCAACGCCGCCGGCTATGTCCACGAATTGGATCTGGAAGATATCAAAACCATCTTCGACAAGACAGTTTTTTTTAAGCCTCAGCGAGAGGTCAACGTTCTGTTTTCCGGAGGAGAGCCCACACTTTCACCGATTTTTCTCGAGGCCCTCCGGCACGCGAAAAGCGTGGGCTTCCACCGGCTTCACGTCGCGACGAACGGTGTACGTTTTGCCGAAAGCAGAGACTTTGTTCTTCAAGCGCGGGAGGCTGGATTACATGCCGTATACCTTCAGTACGACGGCGTTTCGGAAGAAAAGAACAAACATCGCGGCCTAGGAAACTCCACGGAAGTGAAGCGGCAAGCATTAGAAAACATCGCTGCGGCTGGAATGCGAACTACGCTCCAAGTTACTGTAGTCAATGGCCTCAACAACGACGGGCTTGGTGACATCGTCCGTTTCGCAATTGAGAACATAGACAAGATTCACGGTGTGCTTTTTCAGCCTGTCATGTTTACGGGCAGAGATGAACGCATATCCAGCGACGACCGCTATGCGAAGCGTTATCCCCTCTCGCAACTCGCCTATGATCTGCAAAAGCAGGGTTCGACCACCTGGCGGCCAATGCGCGATTGGTTCCCGATCTCAGACTACGGAATATTCGCTCATTTGTGCGACGTCCTAACTCCGCATGCAGAGGTCGGAAGCCTTTTCCCGGACACCCACCCAAATCACGGGATGTTCAGCCTCCTGCTGGTAGATACGGACCAAAAGGCGGCATTTCCGATTCCGTCCTTCTTCAACTTAGAGCAATTCATGCGCGACATCGTGGAAATAACGGATCGAGGGAGACGACCAGCCCTTACAAGCGCTCTCGTCCGGTTGTCTGTACTTCGCAATTTCGATCAGAAGAAAGCTCCCTTGGGCTTCGGTCTCGCCCAGCTTAGGGGTTTGCTCAATGATTGTTTCTACCGTGTTGCTGGCAGTAACGATGGCTGGTCGCAGAATGCATATTCTTATGCTGGCCGTTGGAGAGTTATGATCGTCAACGGGTTGTGGTTCCAAGATGCTTTCAATTACGATTTTTCTGTCACCTCCAGTTCGAGTACGCCTGTGGCAACCCAACAAGGAGAAATTAGCTTTTGCTCCTACAACGGCGGCGGTTGGCGGAAAGTCATCGAGCACATGAATCGCACGGCTACGCTAGCGGAGTGGCACAGAAGCCATCCTCGTCACGAAATCTATGCCAAGGGTAGGAATGTAGACCTTTCCCAACCGATCGGTGGAAAAGTGGAACCGTCATTGGTTCAGATCGAAGCGGCTCCTATCCCGCCTTCAATTGTGGTGTCGTAGTGTCGTCGGTAAACAGAGTCAACGACCCAAGGAGCAAAATCCCGCGTGCTGGGTTGACAGGGGTTCAAATTCGATACGAGGCCTACAGCGAGTAAGTTAGCAAACTGCTTCGTCTTGCCGAAGCGCGCCGCTTCGTCTCCAATAAGGTTCTTGCTCTTAACAAAGATGGGCAGGCAGGAGCCGCAACAAGAAAGCTTAGAGCGACGTCATGTTGAAAAAGGCGGGTTCATGACTCGCCTCCCATCTGGGAAAATATAAAGTGTTCGCTATTCGCTCGAAATTTTTCTTTCACTGATAATCTACGCAGATGCGTTTATGTATTTGCACCTACGATTCGCGGCGCACTTGACGCCGTGCCTCCGCTCTTGAGACCTGTCAGTGCTTGACGAAGCCGGCCCCGCGCACGCGATAAGCTCGACATCACAGTGCCAGTGGGCATGCCGGTGATATCTGAGATCTCTTTGTAAGACATCCCCTCGAGTTCGCGAAGAATGAGCACTTCTCGAAAGTTCGGCGGGAGTTTCTCCAGCGCCTTTCGCAGCAGAATGCCGTTGTCGTTTTGGAGCACAGCTTCTTCCGGATTGGGAGCGCAAGAATCAGGATGGAAAAGGTTCTCTTCAAATTCCTTGGCGACTTGCAGTGGCCGATTTACGTGCAACCAGGTATAGCAAGTGTTCCGGACAATTCTCATGAGCCATGCGCGCGCATCGCCGCCCCGGAAGCCGGAAAAGAACCTAAAGGCGCGCAAGTATGCTTCCTGGACCACGTCCTCGGCATCCTGTTCATTGCGCGTCAGCCCGCGCGCCAGGTTGTAGGCCGCGTCTAGATGCGGCAAGGCCTCTTGCTCGAAATTCCCCGTACGGTTGTGTTCTGGCATTGGCATCTCCAAGGCCAACGATGAAGTCCGCGAGCGTGACCTCCCGTCGCGAGCCTGGAGCGTGCTGGGGCGAGAACTTGTAACCAGCGCCGCGGACGGTTCGGAAATGTGGTGGCCGCGACGGTTCTCGTTCGAGTTTTTGCCGCAATCTTGCAATGTGTTTGTCGACCGTGCGCATGCAGGAATAGTTCTCATATCGCCGTACCTCGTTTAGCAGTCATCGCAGGAAATCACACGCCGCTCATTCCGAATCATGTCCTTGGTTGTGAAACTGGCTCTCGCGTCTCCGAGCGAAACTCGTTCTTCATGTTTGTGCTTTTGAATTTGCTTCACGGCTTTGCCGGACGGACCGAGCACCCTCGCGGACTTCGAGATCTGGCTGAGGGACCTGCTGGCCGCGAACTTGGCCGGGGCACCATGGGCCTTGACAACATGGGACTTGGGAATCAGGACGACGAGCGGGAGAAATCGCGAAAGCCGCCGAATTTCCTTCAAGTCCGCAATCGGGATTCGCGCCAGCGAATCATCCAGGAAAAGCGCTGAAACGGGCCTTGGATGGGCCGACAACTGCACCAATTGAGGAAATTTCACTGTGCAACCTCTGGACCGGCCAACACGGATTGCGATCTTTCCACCAGATTCCCGAGCTGTGCTGAGAGTTAAAGCTTAGCGGACGTCAAGGAGTGCTTTGTCAAGCTGAAGTCAAATGGAAGTCATGTTTGTGCTTCATACTCATGGGAATCGACCTGTAGAAGGACCAATCGACCCGGGTTTCAGGACTTTCGAAATGCTTCTATCCCGGCCCATTCTCTCTGCTGAGAAGGCTGCCGAGGCGTCCCGTCAGGGCGACGTGGCCACGGCCACAGCCCCGACCGGCAAGCTGTATCCGGGCAGAACCTCTTCTTGGTTCCGTCGGGTTCTGCTATGGATGAACGACACCACCCAGATCAGGTCACTTGACACGCATCCCATCACCAGGCGAATCAAGCATCAAAAGGATGCCTTAGTTGTCCCACGCGCAAGGGAACCGATTCTCCAGCCCCACTGTCGCTACGCTACGGCCAAATGGAAATCGATTCAATACGCGGAATGTCATTAGAATGTAACCTTTCTGTCTGGCCGGACGGACAACCGTCTGGATCGAGGCCCGCAGATAGGGGAGCCAACGCATTCCGGGGTGTGTAAGCCAGTGGCGCGCGGCGTGCCAGGTGAGTTTCCTGAAGGGGCAATGCCATGTCAGGGCGAGACAATGTGAAGTCTCTGGAAAACAAGGTGTCAGAAACGATCGAGCGAACGGATCATCTGGTGGAGTTGGTACCAGTGGATCACCTCACTTGGCGGCCGGAGCTGCCCCATGGGCAGCCGACAGCAGGCGATCTGGGCCATCTTCTGGGGCATCTCCTGGATTGTCTGGCGGGTTTTTGCGCCGCGTTGTACGCTGCGTACCCATCCGAGCTTTCCGACTTTGTGTCCCTTCAGGCGCTGCGAGTGAATCACGCTTGTCTCCCGGAAGAGGCAAGAAAGCAGATGAAGATATACGCAGATCACATCCACCGCGGGTTCCAGCAAAGCACGGACGCGGACTTGGCCCGCAGAATACCTACCGTGTTTGTCCCTGAGGGCGAGACATTGCTGAGCCTGCTTCTGGGCAATCTAGAACACCTGATCAGTCACAAGTACCAGCTATTTTTTTATCTGAAACTGGCAGGCGTGGCGGTCACCAGCAGGGACATCTATACCTGGCGCGGGGTTCGTCCCAAAGGGTGGCGCTTCACGCGATAGTAGATGGCACGCCCGGAGTAACCGGATGCGGGGAGCGAGGAAGAACGACCAACACGGTCGTCCCGGCTCTAGAGGTGCTCTCGATTGATGTGGATCCGCCGTGATCGTGGATAATTTTACTCACGATCGCCAGGCCGAGGCCCGTGCCGTTGGGTTTGCCGTGGCTGACGAAAGGATCGAACAGGGAGCTTCGGATTTCGTCAGGAATGCCGGCGCCATTGTCGGCTATCCGAATCTCAAAGAGCTCTCCTTTCGCACGGACATCGATAGCGACCTTGCTATCTCCATTAGCTGTCGCTTCGCATCCGTTTATGAGCAAATTAATGAAAGCGCGTTCCAGTTTCTTGCCGTCAAACATGCCATGCGCTTCCTGATCCAAGGCGAGGGTGATTTTCGAGCTACGAAATTCCGGCCGGACGCGAACTGCGTCAATCGCGTGGCGAAGGATCTGATCCAGCCCAGCGGGCTCGCGCGATAGCGAGCTGCCTTGATGCGCCAATTCACGCATCGAATCGATTAGATCTGTCATCTGGTTCGAGGCGGTCATGATCTCCTGATAGATTTCGCTTCTGTTCAGATTCATGCCTTCGGCTTCGTACAGAAACTCTGCATTGGCAACGACGGTAGCGAGATAGTGACGTAGGTCGTGAGAGATGGAGCTAGCTGCTCTGCCGAGAGCAGCGATGCGCTCGGCTTCGATACGCTGGTTTTGCGAACTCAGAAGCTCCTCGCGCATCTTCGCAAATGCTTCGCTGAGATCCACAACTTCGCTGCTGCCTTTTGGAACAATGGAGTACGTAAAGTCACCGGCAGCAAGCGCGCGGACACCTGCTACGAGATGTTCGAGAGGCCGGGTAATCGTGCGAGAGACGAAACTAAAGAGAAGCGCGCCGAGAATTACCGCCGATATACCCACCAAATAGATGGTGTGATTCAGGTGGGCGATGAAACTGGCAACGGGGAGCAGAGGCATCAATACGAAGCAGCGTACCGGGGAGGGGAGCGCTCCATGCAGCAATACGGACGAGAATGCGTAATCGCTTCCGCCAAGAGAGATTTCGCGAGGATTGAAGTTGGCGGAAAAATCGTTCGCAGCGATGATCCGGCGCAACTCTGCTTCCTCGCGCGGGGATAGCGTAGAAGCGATGACGTTGTCGCCGGTAACGAGGGCAATTTGATAGCCTGCCACCACGGCAAGTTGCTTGGCAACGGTGGAATCAATCTGGTAACCAACTGCTAACAATCCAAGCTGTTCTGAAGTGCTGCCCGATCCAGCGGTGATTGGGCGTACGAACACCCAATATAGACGTCCCTCGTCATACCACCACGATGCGTCCTCTCCTTGTTCTATGGATCTGCGCAGATCGTGTTTCGCATTCGCGGCAGACCAGCCCGGCCTGCTCAGATGCAGCGCTTCTACCTCACCGTCGTGCCTGGCGAGAATAAATAGATCGCTGCCGGCGAGTTTCCAAAATGCTGCCGAGCCGTCCTGAATGGTGAGCGCGTCCTCGGTGGTCATTAAGGCTTTTAATGTGGGAAGATCCGCAAGCATTGCTGCCGTGCGAGAAAGCTGAAATTCCCTCTGCCGCTGTACCGTTTCAAACGCGCGAACGGAGGCTTCCGTTCCGTCCCGTACCTGCCGGTCGGTTTCAATGCCAACCGTGCGACGAATTATGAAGAGTAGCGAGCCCGCTAAGCCCGAGATGATTAGCAGAGTTGCGATGAACAGCTGTGTACGAAGACGAAGATGAGACATTTGCGTTTCAGAAGACTTTCTAGGATTTGTTAACAGCGGGATTGTCAATTACAAACTTATAGCCAGCCCCGTGAATAGTCAGGAAGAAGCATGGATTGGCGGGGTCAGGCTCAAGTCTTTGCCGAAGACGGAGAACGTGGTTGTCGACGGTGCGAGTGGAGGGGTAGTTTTGGTATCCCCAGACTTCATTGAGAAGTTCATCGCGCGAAAGAACTCGCCCAGGCGAAGAGGCGAAGAACTTCAGGAGTTTGAATTCCCGGGCCGTTAGTGACAACGGTTTACCGGCCCTGGTCGCCTCCATGCTCGTAAAATCGATATGTGCATCACCGAACTCGAGGACCTGGTGGCTTACCGTTTTGGGAACGACGTTCGATGCCAGATTGGTCTTCGCCGTGCTGCGGCGCATCGCTCGGCGCACTCTGGCCAGCAATTCTCTGGGGCTGAAAGGCTTGGTGACGTAGTCGTCGGCGCCAAGCTCCAACAGCAGCACCTTATCTTCCACTTCCGAGTTCGCGCTCAACACCACAATCGGCACCGACGCTGCCATTGATTTGAAAGCGCGGCAGAGCTCCCTGCCGGACATGCCTGGGAGTTTCAGGTCGAGTATGACCGCGCTGGGCGGCTGCGCACGAAAGCTCTCGAGGCCAGCCGGACCGTCCGAGGCGATTGTGACACTCAATGAATCCGCTTCAAAGAGGCGTTGCAGCGTCCGCTGCATTGGGCGGCTGTCTTCAACCACCAGAATGGTTTCCATAGACCTAATCCTTAGTTTGCAAAGTGGCGCTGGTACGAGATGTCTCGGCCGCTTACGGGAAGCGGCGGAACTCACCGGAGTCAGCCCGCTCGCAAACTTTTTTTGGAATTACAAGCAAATTAATACACCGTTTTCACCGCGTCTGGGTCGTATTTCTCTCCGTACTTGTTCTTGTGGTCTGAATGCATTGGCTGAGTCACGGGAATGGAGATAGTCGTGAAGGGCGGATTGCCGCTGTCTACCACAACCAGGCGTTCCAGCGCCTGGAGCGTCTCGGCGGTCGCAGATTCATACCACACATGAAGCATATACTTGCCGGGAGGAATACCAGCAATGGAGTAATGTCCGGCTTTGTCCGACGTGGCGAAGAACTCCGAACCGACGGCAAGAATTACGCCGGTCATTTCAGGGTGAATGTTGCAGAACAGGTAGGACGGACCGGGCCGGTCGAAGCGAATGGATTTCTGTGCGCCCGCCTGGTATAGACCAAGATCGAATCGTTTTCCTTGATAAAGAGAGAAGACGTTGTGAAACCATGGATCCAGATTAGGGAAATCCACTGTGCTTCCCACGGGCACTACCAGCAGACTAGGTTCAAACCTTTTGTTATGCTGCACCATTCGAAAGTGCTGCTGTTTCTCTTCGGCCGCGCGCACAAGATGCGCGAGGTCCAGCGATGACAACCACACGACGACACGCGAGGCATCCTTCACCCGCTGGTCGGTGTTAGACGGAATGAGCGTGACATCCCCCGTAAGAGTCGCGGTGATCGTCGGAGGGACATGCGGAGTTTGAGTAGGGGCCACCGGCGCCAAAAGCGCCAGACCTATCACCGCAATCGTGATGGAAGATTTTTTCATGGCACTTCAGAACAGAAAACCAATCGCCAGGCCAACCTGCTGCGCGATGCTCGGCAAACCGTTGACGTCGTACGTGCGCAGTCGACGATATTCGGCTGAAAATAACAGGTCGGAACGTGGCTTGAAAATGTAGTTCGTAAACAGCATTTCGTTGCGCGCCGGGACCGTAAGCAGGAAAGCATCTAGCAAGCTAGCCTGACGCAATGGCCCGGAATTGCGATCTCCTGTGCCGGCCGCCACATTGAATTCGTTGCGCGCGTCCAGCCTTATTTTTAGTTGCGACCAGCCGCCAATGGCGCCCAGATTTGCGAGAGCCGGAGCGGTAAACATCGAGTAGTACATGGGACTCTGGGGAGTCGAAGCGCTGAACGCCAGACCTCCGAGGCCGTCAACGCCTCTTCCCTTAAAAAATTCGCCGCTGAGCTCGGTGCGCTGGAACAGAGGGAACTTCCAATCGACCGTGCCAGCCCATCCCGCAACGTTGTAGCCACCATAGTATTGCTGCGGAGAGTAAAGTGCACCCACTCCGATGACCGCCGGCCGATCTTCAGATTTCGTTCCTGCGGACAGTCGCAGCGCATAGGTTGGCTGCCGCGAGCTCTCGGCTGCGTTGGACGTCCGCACACTTACATTAGACGTGTAGTTCGAAGCGGGCGCCACATCCAAAAGGCCTGCTTGGATCTTAAACGGTGAAAGAGCGCCATCGAATCGCTGCTCCATCCAGATGGTGGGCGTCCAGCTCCACAAGTTGCCAGCGGATGCCATCCCCGGCTCGGCGACGGACATATAGGTCGTCGGGGAATTGGGAGAAAAGAACGGATAGTCGAGGCCAGCAACAAGGGAGGAGTTTTTCCAATCCATCCGCATCCGGGCCAAGCGCAAGCGGGCAACACCGGAGCTGGCCCCTTCATAACCGCCGGGCAAGCCACCGAAGAAGTCCATTTGCAGGTCGCCTGAGGTCCTGGCGCCGAGAACTTCTGGACCGATACCAGTGAGACCCACAATCGATTGTCTGAGGGATGCGCTCAAACTACCCGAAGAAGAGCCTGGTGGAATTGGAATGGCCACATCGGGCAAGTCGAGATTGTTCACCTGGCCGCCTATCGCGGAAGCATTGAACAAAACGAGTCCGGATAACTTCAGGCGATACCTCGTCCCGCTTTCCACCTTGACCTGCCGTTGTTCTTCGATCCGCGCATTTAAGATATCCCAATCATCTTGGGAGATATTCGCCTGTCCCTGACCTTCACCGGGTGTCGGGTTGGCCGTATTCTTAAGGGGTTCCGGCACAGCTTTCTCTTCGGCCGCTGCGGCGGGTCGAAGCCCGTTGACTTTGCTGATCACTTCTTCGAGTGCCGTCCGCAGCTGCTGTATCTCCGTCCGCGATTGCGCCAGCTCGGATCGGGTTTGTTCGAGAGATTCTGTGAGAGAACGAATCTCCGCATCCAAATCCTGGGGGCTAGCCGGGGTGGCAGATGGAGACCTCGTTTGTGCAAAAGCAGCCGGACTCAACAGCAGTGTAGTGCACACCAGGCGCCCGACCATTCCTAAGGCGCTGTCCATGAAAAAGCGCATGCAATCTACCTCCTTGACCGCCCTAGCGGCGGCTCGATTGCAGCGAATGCCCTCTCTGAGTATTCGCACAATTCCCCCATTCCAATCCGCTAGTGTACTGCGTCTAACGCTTCTTTACATTGGCCGATCCTGCTTAGGATGCGCTCAACCGGAAGACGAATATTTGTGGCTTCTGGTAGTGATTTTCGATGTACGTCTTGATGGCAGTCACCAATTCCTGGACCGCGCGAAAGCTGCCACGTCGCATACAGTTGCTGGGTCAGCTCACGAAACCAACGTTCGGACCAGGTTCAGCCAAGAACTGGAAGTCGGGGTGAAGTGCAAATGGAAGCGCGGATGTTTGAGCCAGAAGTTCACCTGCGGGTGCTCGTGGGTGCCGTAGTTGTCGACGATCAAGTGCAGTCCCACTTCAGTGTGGCATGCGAACTCGAAGCGCATTCCGAATTACCCTACCTGCAGCTTGTATTTCTGAGTGGTTCTTCCGCTGCTACTCTAAAGCCCGCTTTGTGCAGCTCGGTTCGGTACACCCCACCGTGTTCCGCGCCCCTTCGGGCTTCGCTGAACCGCGCTTCGGAGCTCGACAGCCGCGAACCACGGCCAGAACCTCCCTCCAAATCAACACCGTTGGCCTCATTCTACAACTGTTCGGCAGTTGACCTCTGAGTCGCCGCGAAGCCACCAAGTGCGGTCAGTTCCGAAAGAACGAGTATACAGAGCGCGATCGTCCGCATAGGAATAAACACAATTTGAGTTCGCCCTCGAATGGACCGACAGGATTATACTGGCGCAAAATCTCAGGGTCTGACGGTCTTAAAATGACTCCGGCAAATTGACATGGTTTATGGGGATAAAGCGCGCTGAAGGGTTAACGCACGCAGAGGAGCGAGTCATCAGCGCGGCACTCGTGCGATTCATCTCTCAACGGACCTGTTATTGTGGGGGCGCCGGAGCATCGAGAGAGTGAGAGAGCGGCTAACACACGGACGTTGGTCCGGTGGTGGGTCGTCAAGCAGGGAATTGCCAGGAGGCCTTCATTCATGCGTTCAACCCTTCGGTGTCTCTTCTTGCGGACAATTTTTCAATTTACATTTCTCCTTACCACCCCTGCTGTCCTTACGGCACAAGTTGTGCCCAACGAACGTAAGGAATGGCACGCTAGTTGGATCGCGCATCCGACAGCGCCGCTCCGGGAGGCTGGAGTGTTCCACTTTCGAAAAATATTTCGTCTGGACGTCAAGCCGGACCACTTTATCGTCCTGGTAAGCGCCGACAATCGTTTTCAGCTGTATGTCAACGGGCAGCGCGCTGGCGATGGACCTGCCCGCGGCAACCTCACCCATTGGCGATACGAATCGCTGGACCTCGCTCCGTTTTTGCACTCTGGCGAAAATCTGATCGCCGCAGCAGTCTGGCAATTTGGCATTCGCGCGCCGCTCGCCCAGGTTTCCGATCGTCTCGCATTTCTGGTCGAAGGTGACACCAAGTTTGAGTCCGTCGCGAACACCGATAACTCATGGCAGGTTGAAGAAGTTAAGGGCCATATTATCCGCCCTCCGCTTCCACCGGGTATGTGGCAATACTATGCAGCCGGTCCCGGTGAGCAGATTGATTTTAGTGGCTACAACACAGAATGGAACAAACCCGGCTCAATCACCGGCAACTGGGTTGCGGCGGGGCCAGCTTTGCGCGAATCCATCTACCCTAATGGCAGCGTCCCCGTGCCACCAAGCACCGGCAACGGCCTTGCCTGGCAGCTGTATCCTGACCCTCTTCCGCAAATGGAATACAAGGAAATTGCGAAGCCTCGCGTCGTACGTACCCCCATTCCCGCACTGAAAAAGTTTCCGCAAAGCGTAGTGGTAATTCCTCCGAACAATGAGACGAGCGTGCTGATGGATCAGGGTGAAGTCGTTTCTGCCTACCCGCAACTCATCGTCTCCGGCGGCAAGGGGGCACGCATCGAGCTCGTCTACTCCGAGTCCCTCTACGACAAAAACCAAAAGCGCAATCAGAGGGATGCGGTCGGCGATTTGGCCGCTCTCGGCCTCACGGACGTCGTGCTTCCCGACGGTGGGTCTTCGCGTATCTTCACACCCCTGTGGTGGCGCACCTGGCGATACCTCGAACTGAAAATCAGAACCGCCTCAGAGCCGCTACAACTAGATTCCGTCCATACTTTTTTTACGGCTTACCCCTTCATAGATCGCGGCAGCTTCAAGTCGAGCGATCCCGAACTCGCAAGGATTCGGGAAATCTGTTGGCGCACTGCGCGCATCGATAGTCACGAGACGTATATGGATACCGCCTATTGGGAACAGCTACAGTACGTCGGCGATACGCGCATCCAAGCGCTAATTTCTTATGTCGTCAGCGGCGATGACCGATTGGCGCTGCAGGCGCTTCAGTCCATCAACGACTCTATTGTCCCCGAAGGTCTAACGCCAAGCCGTTCTCCTTCCTCGCTCCTACAGCTAATCCCGCCTTTCTCGTTGATCTACGTCAACATGCTGCACGACTACTGGCTTTATCGTCCGGATGCTCGTTACGTGGCAGCTCTGCTGCCCGGCACTCGCTCGGTACTTGCTTGGTTCTTCCAGCATCAACTCGACGACGGCTTCCTTGGCGCGCTTCCTTATTGGAATTTTGTAGATTGGTTGGCTCATGATGAGAAATTTCCTCCGGTGGATACGCAAGGGCGTTCCGCCATTTTGACCTTGCAGTTCATTGGCGCCCTCCGCGATGCTGCCGATCTGGAGGAATCTGTCGGAGATCCGTCGCGGGCGGCTACATATCGCGAAAAGGCCAAGTTCGCTGCAGACAACGTTTACCGCCAATGTTGGAGTGCGAAGCTCGGTCTGCTTGCGGACACGCCGGAGCAGAAACACTACAGTCACCACGCCAATGTATTGGGCGTGATTTACGATGTGATCCCGGCGAAAGACCAGTCCGGTGTTGTCCGCCGTATTCTTCATCTAGACGTCGATTCAGGCGCGCCGAAACTCACAACTGCCTCCTATTATTTTCAGTTCTATATCTCTCGTGCCCTGGATCACACTGGGTTGGGCGATTTGTACCTCGATACTCTGAAACCTTGGCGCGAGATGCTGGCCAAAGGCTTCACTACCACTCCCGAAACTACTGACCCCTCGCGATCGGACACGCACGCCTGGAGCGGTCATCCCGCCTTCGATTTCAATACGCTTGTCGCTGGTGTTCACCCCGGCACACCCGGTTATGCCAGCGTGCGGATTCGGCCTGCGCTTGCTGGTCTCGACTGGGTTGAAGCTGTGACACCGCATCCAGAAGGCCTGATTCGTACGGCATATAAACACAACGGCGACAAGTTCGAAGCCACCATTGAACTTCCTGGAAAGCTCGCTGGAGTGTTGGTCTGGAACGACAAGGAATACGCGCTTCACTCGGGTCTGCAGAAATTCGAGTTAAAGTAAAGATTTGATTTTTTCGACTAGGCGTCCAGCTATCCATCGACGACTTCGGCACAGGCTATTCTTCGCTGAGCTACCTTCACCGCTTTCCGTTGGACACTCTGAAAATCGACCGTTCCTTCACGAAAGCAATGGGCAAGGATGGAGATAGCATGGAGATCGTGCGGACGATCTTGCCCATGGCCAACAGCCTGCGGCTCAATGTGGTCGCCGAAGGGTTGGAGACGGCCGAACAGCTTGCGATGTTGAGGAAACTCCGGTGCGAATACGCGCAGGGATATTATTTTTCCAAACCGGTAACTGCCGATGAATCGGGAAGCCTTTTGGAAAAACATCCAAAATGGTAGCTATTCAAACAGTAGAGTATGCGGAAGCGAGAAGGTATGTCTTCATTCTACGTCTGCGCTGTGCTTTCTGTAGTGACTGATCCAGTCGACTCTTTAGTTGAGCGCGATAGGTGCGGCTGATCCGCCACTTCGAATTCGCCATGAGAAATTGGTTTTAGGTACAAGACGCTTTCGATGTTGACAACCGCGGAGGCCGAGTACCCGACATTACTTGGAGACGACGAAGCAGGAAATCACCTATCGACTCTTTCATGGTCATTTTCTCCTCATGTCGAATCGAAGGATAACCGAATTGCGCTTTGGCGATTCTTCCGACGTGCCGTTAGCAAACCGAGGCAGGCAATCCAAATTATATGTTTTATGGAAGTGTTCTGCCTGCCTTTGCTCGAAGCGCGAGAAGCTCCAACACCACCTTGTTCTCCGCCTGAGCAAGCTGCTCGACCGTTTGGCCGTTTGCTTCCTTCAGCACGCCAGCGATAACCGTCTGCATCAGTGCCGGCGTGACGTCGGGCATTTCGAGTATCCTCATTAGGCCCGCGAAGCCAGCCATGAAATTCTCCACAAAGTGACTGATTCCGCCGGGCCCTCCGCCCAAATGCCACTGTAGGCTAGGGCCCATCACACCCCACCGAAGCCCCGGCCCATAGCACACGGCGATGTCTGCATCCTCCACACTGACGACGCCTTGCTGAATGAGATAGAGGACCTCTCGGTAGAGCGCCGCCTGAAGCCGGTTCCCGACATGGCCCGGGAGAGCCTTGCGCAGCCTGATCGGCTTCTTGCCGATAGACGCGTAGAACGTCATGGCTCGTTCGATCACCGCCTCGGACGTCTTCGCCCCGCCTACGACTTCAACCAGGGGAATGACGTGGGGAGGATTAAAGGGATGGCCTATCACGCAGCGCTCGGGATGCTTACAACCCGACTGAATGATATCCATGGTGATGCCGGATGCGCTCGAAGCGAGGATCGAGTCCGGAGGAGTGACTTCGTCCATCTGGGCGAACACCTTGGCTTTCAAGACGGATCGTTCCGGGACACTCTCCTGGACAAAGTCGGCCTTCGACACCGCCTCCTTCATATCGGCAGTGAAGGTTAGTCGGTCGCGGCTTGCACCCGAAGCAAGGCCGATGACCGTGAGTAACTCCCATGCCTCGTCGACGCACTTGCGTAAGTTGACCTCCGCGTTTGGCGAGGGATCCGTCGCGATGACGTCAAAACCGCTTGCCAGATACTGTGCCGCCCAGCTCGCGCCGATCAAGCCCGTACCGACGATCGCTACGTTCCGAATCTGCGTATTTACCATATCGTTCTCCATGAAGAATCGTGTTTCGTCGAAACTTCTAGTTGCTCGCAACTCCCGCTTCGATGGCTATGTCTGCCGCTGGCGTCCCAGGTTGTGACCCGGATAGGTTGTACTGACTAGAATTACTGCTCCGATGGTCGTGATCTTGGTCTCCTTCATTCGGCAGAGCGACGTCAATCGCCACGGTCAGCCCATAGGGCGACGGGAAATTACATGTTTCAAGGTCTTGCCTTCCAGACACTCCATGGCGATGAAGTGTCTACCGTCGGGCCACCAATTTCGTAAATGGTGCAAATATTTGGATGGTTTAATGTGGAGGCAGCTTTTGCTTCACGGCGAACGGGTTCGAGTGTCTGCGCGTCTTTCGCAAGGTCGTCTGGCAGAAACCTGAGAGCGACGAAACGGTCAAGTGCGGTGTCCTCTGCTTTGTAGATAACGCCCATCCCGCCACCGCCTAGTCTTTCAACGATGCGGTACTGCGATATGATCTGGCCGATGAGCGTGTCGGAGCCCGCCATAGTGACGCCATCTTAGGGCGCGACCGGAGGCAAGTCAACGAAGAGGAGCAGATTGTAGATCAAATCTGATAAAACGCTAGAGCTTAAAACCCAACCGAATCCCTAGGCAGCAGGCAATTCCGGCGGGGAGGCTGCTATACTTTCCGCGGATATCCTGATCCAACGGCTCCTGTGAGCCCCTGTTGACGTCATAATGCCTTGTGGGGACCTTGCCTATGCGCTCAGGCAATAGCCGTGTTCGACCTTGTACGGCGGTGCCTCTGAAGTGGGATGCATTCCACATCCTTTTGGTATTGACCCTAGGGCTAGCGACCGAACGCGGCTTCGCGACGCAGGCCGCTTCCTTCCCTGGATCACAGGCCGCCCCTAATGAAGAGGCCCAGGCAGCCTATCGAGCAGGCACAGTAGCGGCCACGAATAACGACTTCAAGACCGCAGAAGTAGAGTTGGAAAAGGTTGTACGTCTGGTGCCTCAGATTGAAGAAGGCCACAGCACCCTGGGCGCCGTCCTGATGCGTCTTGGGAAGCTTCCACAAGCCATCAAAGAACTGGAAAGAGCGCTCGAGCTGAAGCCCGGCGATATATCCGCCCAGACCAACCTTGCGCTAGCATATGAGCAAACAGGCGCTAACAATAAAGCGATTGTTCTATTCAAGAACGTTGAAGCCGATGTGCAGCGAAGGCGCGCCGCGGATTCCTCCCGCGCGCTTCCTTCGTTTGTTCTTGCAGCATACGCTCGCTCGTTAGCCGCCACGGGTCAACTCCCGGCGGCAACCGCCAAGATGAGGACCGCGGTTGCCGAATCGCCGACGAACGCGGAGCTCCATGACAACTTGGGCTCGCTGCACGCCCAGCAGGGGAGTTGGCCTTTGGCAGTCAGTGAATTCCAGAAAGCGATTCAGCTCAACCGCCAGTTCGCTGCAGCTCACATGCATTTGGGGGTAGCGCTGCTCGCGCAACAACAGACTTCGGCGTCGATCGAAGAGCTGACCGTGGCGTCCCAGTTGGATCGAGAGAGCGTAGTCGCCGCCACAGAACTGGGTAAGGCGTATGTGGCGAATAATGAAGACGATAAAGCCATCGGGGAATTGCAGCGCGCGATCAACCTCGACTCCTCGTACATGGAAGCGAAGTATCAACTGGGCAGGGTATTGCAGCGCACTGGCCACGACCTTGACGCTGTCCCTTTGTTTCGGCAGGTAGTTGCAGCTGAGCCGAAGAACCGAGAGGCGGGCGCGAGCCTGGGATTGGCTCTTCTTATTGCTGGAAGCGCAAAAGATGCAATTCCATTCCTTGAGCATGCGCTGGAACAAAAGCCCTCCGATGCCAACGCGCATGAGAATCTGGCCGCAGCGTACTTGCAAATCAACGAGGTCGACAAAGCTATCCATGTCCTCGGCTCCGGTCTCAAGACCAATCCGGAGGATTCTCAGCTCCATTACAATCTCGGTGTCGCACTCAAGATGAAGGACGACAACGCGGGCGCCATTCCCGAACTGGAGACCGCAGCCAAGCTAAATCCTTCGGCCCACGAGCCGCATTACACGCTGGGCATCCTCTATATGCAAGACGGTCGCTACGACGACGCAGCCCGCGAATTATCGCTCGCGATGAAGTTGCACCCCGTTGACGCGGACGGCTGGGCAACGCTGGGCAGCCTCTATCGAAAGATGGACAAACTGCCGGAAGCCGCCGACGCTCTGAGGGAAGCGATTCGTCAAATGCCCGACCAGCCCGACTCTCATCTCACATTGGCAACGGTGCTAGCGCAACAGGGCAACACTGCGGAAGCCGCCGCCGAGAGAAAGAAAGGCGCCGATTTGGAGCGCGTAGTGATGAATCGGCAGCGGGCTACCGTGTCCACCAATTCGGGTAACTCGCTGCTGCAGAAGGGGCAGGTCGCAGACGCCATCGAGCGCTATCAGGAAGCGCTTAGGGATGATCCCAACTATGCAGAGGCACATCGCGGGTTAGCCAATGCGCTGGAACGCCAAGGTAAGAAGGCGGAAGCCGCAGCCGAACGGCAAAAGGCGGGCGAACTTGAAAAGCCGCAGCCGTGATCTTCGGTCGCTGGTGCCGGCTGCCTGCCGACGCTTTCGCGCCAAGGCGGCCATTTACACTGACCTCGGTATGCGCTATACCAGTATGCACAGCATGCCAAGCGGGCGGGTGTGAGTTGCGGGCCATGGATCCCTCTCGCTGCAGGGTTCCGCAAGTTCCAAAGACGTGGTGAGTGCCAGCATTCCACAGAACGCGTTGGCAGGCTGGTTCATCCAGGTAGGTCGCGATGAAGTCAAGAATGGGAAGAATCTTCCCGAGTCTCGCCGGTTTTCTGGTTAGCATCACTTGGCTCATGGGAATTCCGCAGTTCACCACCCACGCCCAGTCTGGCGAGAACCCCGAACGCAAAAATTACTCCGAGGAGATACGCAAGACCTACAACTTTCTTTTTGGCAAGGACAACTTGTCGCTCCCTGGCAATGCTGCCATTGAGGGCAACGACTTCATCCAGCCCGGCGCTTTTCCCGAGGCCGAGTACTGCGGCCATTGCCACGAGGAAGCCTATAGCCAGTGGCGTCAGGCGTTGCACTCGAATTCGTTCCGCACGCCGTTCTACAGGGCAAGCGTCAACATTCTTGTCCGCACGAAAGGCATCGAGTTCTCGCGCCACTGTGATAGCTGCCACAATCCGATCGTTGTGCTCTCCGGTGGGCTGACACAGGACTCGCACGTCGATCGGGCCTTTGACAAGGACGGCTTGACTTGCACCACATGTCATTCGATCCAGCGCTTGCAGTCCACCTCTGGTAATGGCGGCTATGTGATGGGGGTTCCAGCGGTAATGGTGGACGAGAAAGGTAGG
>Ga0210398_10002165_pt1 | contig 19422 bp, 17 predicted proteins | sample IncBWC4OmetaG_FD_161047 | JGI IMG/M metagenome (GOLD analysis project Ga0210398, IMG submission 161047) | Forest soil microbial communities from Barre Woods Harvard Forest LTER site, Petersham, Massachusetts, United States - Inc-BW-C-4-O | ecosystem: Environmental > Terrestrial > Soil >... | reverse complement strand
ATCCAGTCGTCTTCATACCCGTGCACATCACCTATAGCCGAGCCATTCGAGTGGCGCAGCGCTCGGGGGATGTCGGTCAGGCGATCAAAATGCTCCGATGAGCTCGACCTGCAGCGGATGACGGAACGGTTGCTCGCGTAATTCCGTCAACGGCGTTAGAGCCAGATGGTTTTGATGACAGTCGATCAGCATTTCGATCGCACGCTTGACCGAGCCGCTCTCCTCGACGTATTTCGCTAACTTTTTCTTGAAGTAGGCCCGCGGATCGCGCAAAACCTTGGCGTAGTACGGGTCGTCGGTCAAGCCCGTGGAATCCACGCCCTCTTTGGGAACGAGCCACACGAACCACGGATCTTCGCTCTGGCGGTATCCGATCAGCACTAAGGGAATGGCTCTTGCAGACGTCAGGTTCGGCACGAAACTGCACATCGTATAGGCATCCAGCGATATTTCCGTGGGGTCGATCACGGTTTGTTGCATTCAGCTTCACCTCTAGCTTGGGAGAGGCTCCAAGTAAACAAAAAACCGCTTCTTCTCTGTAAAGGGAGCGAAGCGGTTTCCTACGGGGTTCGGGCCGGCGGCCCGAGCGAAATCGGCATGGCGACCTTTTAGAAACGAGGGAAAATTTCCCTGCGCTTGCGGGCGCCGCACAACCGCGGTTTTGAGGAGTTTTCTCCCACGATGTGAAACCACCGGCCCTAGCGGTGGTGTCGGGGGCACTGTATGAGCGCACCCGCACCACTCCTTCGTGGGAGTATACGTGCCATCAGCGACTCCATCGGGCCGGACGGCGGCCGCGCGGACGGCTGCGGTCGCGCAGGCGGCGGCCTCGATTCCGAGCGTCGAAAAGTTTGAGAGAATCGTCGACGACTACCAGCGCCGGCTCTACGGGTTTGCATTACGAATGACGGGAAACCGAGAGGACGCTGAAGAGATCGTTCAGGACGCCTTCGTGCGCGCCTATCGTGCTCTGGGAAAAATGTCGCTCGAACAACGCGCCGACCTGCGGCTGCAGCCCTGGCTCTATACAATCACGCTGAACGTCACCCGCAATCGGCTCCGCAGCAAGCGGCCCGTCAACGTGGCCCTCGATGCGCTCGCCGACCCCGACGCTCTGCTACGTGAATCGAACGAGGGGCCGCCTCAGCCCGAGAGAATCGTCGAGCAAAATACCGAGATCGCGCTGGTCGAGCGTGCGCTGCTCCAACTGCCGATGCATTTACGTGCGGCGGCCACTCTACGCTTCATCGAAGGGCGCAGCCACCCGGAGATCGCCGAAATTCTTAACCAACCGATCGGAACGGTGAAGTCGCACGTTCATCGAGCCGTACGTATCCTGCGACGCATCCTCGGCCCGCAGATCGGAAGATTCAACCCGGAAGGAGTTCCCGCTCATGCGTTGTCGTGACGTCGATGCATTATGGGACGAGCTTCGCGGCGAGTGCCAAGCCTCGCTAAAAGAGACCGTCCACACTCATCTTCGAGCCTGTCCCTCCTGTCAGGCGGTTTACGAACAATACGCGGGGGTCGCTTACTGCCTCTCCTGTCTGCCGCTTCCCGAGCCTTCGTGCGACCTCGCGAAGAAGGTCATCCAACACCTTGCGGCGCTCAAGGGCGCGCTGGCCGCGCCGATCGTGCTCTCCGCGATCTCGACGCCGCTGGGAAGGCTCTATGCCGGATTCAAAGACAACCGCATCGCCTACCTTAGCCTCGATACCGGCGATTCACCCGAAGAAGTTGCCGCCCGCGCGGAGCGCCGTTTACGTCGGCGCGTCGTGCAGGGCCAGGCGCCACCATGGCTCGTGACCGCGATCGAGCGGTTCTTCAGTACCTGGAAGGTCGACGACGCGGTCGTCGATATCAGCAATCTTACGCCGTTCGAACAGGCCGCGCTTCGAGCGGCGGCTCGCATCCCGCCCGGCGAGGTTCGTTCGTACGCGTGGGTTGCGACGCAGATCGGACGGCCCAAAGCTGCGCGCGCAGTCGGTCGCGTAATGGCGCGCAATCCGCTTCCGCTGCTCTTTCCGTGCCACCGCGTCGTCGACTCGTCGGGCGACCTGCACGACTATTTTTACGGGCTTGAAATGAAGGCGCGGCTTCTTCAAATGGAGGGCTACCGCGGCTAGACGCCAACCCTAGCGAACGTGGCGATTCGCGTACTTTTCATCAGATGACCGATCCTCGGATCGCCGCCATCCCCGACATCCACGGTCACGCCAAGGGCGAACACCGGCCTTTTACGGAGGAACGGCCGCTCGCGTATTCGGCGCGAATGCTCTTCCTCTGGTTTTACCATGCCTGCCGCCGCTTATCTCCACGCTTTTTGATGGTTGCCGACCACGCGAACTATTTGACATTCGAGGATCCCGGAGCGGTCGCCACGGTCCGCCGGGCGCTCAAGTTGGCGCAGGCGGGCGACCTGATCGGTGCGGCCGAAACGGCCGGCGTCGACCCTCCGCACGCCGCGATCGTCTCGGAGGGGTTGCGCCGAGGCATGCGATTTGCAATAGGCGCCGAGATGGACAACGACCCGCGTGCGCGGCCCGATGCACAGAACATCGTCGATGCACTGCGCCCCGACGGAATTATCCGCTCGGTGCACTTCGTTCCGATCCAACATCCGGAAAAGGGGGCCGACTGGCCGTGGCCCTTTGACAGCGAGGAGTTTATCGACCTGTACGAGGCGGTAAGCACGGAGACCCTCTGGGAACTCTACACCGCCAAGTTGTTCGACGATCTAGAGAAGCTGCCCACGCACATCGCCGGGCACTTCTACGTTCCGGCGACGCTCGGGCGCTGGCCGGCCCAAAGGACGCTCGAGCACTACGAGGATCGTCTGCTCGATATCTGCCATCAGCGAGGTATTGCCGTCGAGATCAACACGCGGTTCCTCTACCGCGACCATCCCGACGATCGCAAGAAGAAGTACCTCGACGCCAATGCGAGACTAATCCGCAAGGCCAAAGCGCGCGGAGTCGGAGTTGCCATTGGATCTGACGCGCACAGTCCGAAGGATCAGGGCAACGCATTCGACGTCATCCTCGGGTTGCTCGACGACGCGCACATCAACGAGTTGGTCTTTCCCGTCGCCGGGAGACTGGCGCGGGTTGCGTTGCGCGCCACGCGCGAACATCTGGAGGCGCAGGCCCAAGCGGGCCGTCAGCCCGCCGTACCGGGCAGCAGCATCACCGGTTACGGCCGGGCCGAGCTTGGATTGCCCGAAGAGGAGCCGGTCGGCGCGGGACACCGCGAAGGCGGCCGCGCGACGCGCGAGAGTGGGCCGAAGAAGCGCGCCGGCGACTCCGCTCGCACATCGAAGCGCCCCGCCGTCACGACTCCGCCGGCTACCAGTACCTCTCGCCGCAGCGCCGACTCGACATCGTCGGCAACGAAAGCAAAGGCCGCGCGCGTCGCCAAACCCGCCGCTCCCGAAAAGAAGAAACCCGCGCGACCGCCGGCCGCACCGGCCAAGGCAAAGAAGCCCGCTGCAAAGCCGTCGCGACCCGTCGCGAAAAAGGCCGCGCCCGCCCGCAAGAGCGTTGCCAAGAAGAGTTCCAGCAAGAGCGCCGGCGGCAAGAAGGTAGCCAAAAAAGCCTCCAGCAAAAAGCCCGTTCGTAAGAAACCGGCAGCAAAGACCGCCGCGCCGCGCCGCCCGGCGAAACCGAAGCGGACCGCCGCCGGATCCGCGAAGAAGAGCATCAAAAAGAAAAAAACCGCGGCAAAGCGCCGCTAACATTCGTTTTTATATAGGGGACTGAGCAGTGGCGGATATCGTGCGCCTTAGAAATATCGCATTCGTTGGACCCCATCACGCGGGGAAGACGACGCTCGTCGAAGCGATTCTCGCCCATTGCGCCGCCATCGGACGACGCGGATCGATCGCCGACGGAACGACCGTCACCGATCACGAGCCTGAAGACCACAAACACCTGCAATCAACGACGGTGGGCTTCGCACATACTACGGCCGACGACGTGGACATCACGATCGTCGATGCACCCGGGTTCATCGACTTCTTCGAAGAGACCAAACAGGTACTTGCGGGCGTCGACGCAGCGATCGTGGTAGTCGAGGCGGATCCCGGCCGCGTCGTGCAGACGCAGGCGGTCGTGGACTACCTCGAGTCGGTGCGGATGCCGCACATCTTCGTGGTCAACAAGATGGATCGCCCGGGCGCGGATTTTGCAGGAACGCTGGCCGCTCTGCAGAGCGCCTATGGCCGGCACGTCGTGGCAGAACAGTTACCCATCGGCAATGCCGAACAGTTCTCCGGCTACGTGGACCTCGCGCAAATGAAAGCCTATCGGTTCGATGCAGGCGAAGAGCCCATTCCCGCCGATATGCAAGATCACGCCGCTCGCATGCACGCCGAGCTTCTCGAAGCGATGGCGGACTTCGACGATCATTTGCTGGAAGAGCTGCTCGAAGGGGTGGAGCCGCCGCTCGAAGAGATCGAACGCGATCTTTGCGCCGAATGCTCGCACGATCAAGTCGTTCCCGTGCTCGTCGCCGCCGGGCTCTCGGGCGCCGGCGTCGCGGCGCTCGTGCGAGCGATCGAAACGTGGCTGCCTTCGCCGGCCGACGCGTCGCAAGTGGATGCCGAAGGACGGCCAATCGAGTCGGACCCCACCGCGCCGGTCGTCGCGCGCGTCATCAAGACCAGCATTCATCCGCAAAGCGGAAAGCTGTCGATCGTCCGAATTCTCTCGGGAACGATCAAAGCAGACGCAACGCTTACCAACATCGCCAAACGCGACGAAAAAGTCAGGCTCGGCGGTCTCTATCGGCTCCAAGGCAAAAAGCAGGAGCCGCTTTCCGAAGCGGTATCCGGAATGATCGTCGCGCTCGCGCGTCTGGAATCGGTCTCGACCGGCGATACGCTCACGTCGAACGGACACAAGGTACTGTTGGCCCGCGTACCGGTCGCCGATCCCGTCTTCGCGGTTGCGGTGAAGCCGAAGGAACGAATCGACGAAGCAAAGATGTCGCAGATGATGGCCCGGATCGTCGACGAGGATCCGGCGTTGCGATTAGAGCGAGCGGACGTTACGCACGAGCTGCTTCTGCTCGGTCGCGGGGAACAGCACGTTTCCATCGCGGTCGAGCGGCTGGCTCGGAAATATAAAGTCGAAGTTGAAACGGCCGCGCCGACGATTCCCTATCTGGAAACGATCACCGGCGGCACCGAGGTTCATTCGCGCTACAAACACCAGACCGGCGGCCACGGGCAGTTCGGCGACGTGTGGCTGCGGTTCGAACCGCGCGAGCGGGGCGCCGGCGTCACCTTCGAAGACAAGATCGTCGGCGGCGTCGTGCCGCGACAGTTCATCCCAGCCGTAGAAAAAGGTGTCCGCGAAGCGCTCGCCCACGGCCCTAACGGCAACCCGGTCACCGACATGCACGTGACCCTCTTCGACGGTCAATATCACGACGTGGATTCGAGCGAACAATCGTTCAAGACCGCGGCGAGCATGGGCGTGCGCGAAGCGCTGCCGAAGTGCAATCCGGTCGTGCTCGAACCAATCGCGCACGTGCGTGCAATCGTGCCGACGAGCTACACCTCGGCCGTCATTCAGCAGCTCACCGGCAAGCGAGGACAGATCCTCGGCATGAACCCCGACGAGCGCCCCGGATTCGACATCGTCGAGGCCTACGTGCCGGCCGTCGAGCTTTCGCGCTACATCACCGAGCTGCGCACCGCGACGCAAGGCTTGGGGACGTATTCGTGGCGCCACGAACGGTACGACCCGGTTCCAGGAAATAAAGTCGGACCGAAAGCCGCGGTTTAGGTTTTGATTCTCCGCGCGGCTTCGATCCTGGCGGCGTTTGCGTTTGCGTTTGTGGCGTGCACGAAGACGGGGGGCGAGGTTGGTGTCGGGAGACATTCGTGGACCAAACCCGGCGTGTTGCGGGTCGCCGTTCAAAGCGATCTCAAGAATCTCAATCCGCTGCTCAACTCGAATACGACCGACGTCTTCGTCGACCGATTGATGTTCGAGCCGCTTTTGAGCGCCGATCCGAGAGGAAATCCGGTGCCGATGCTGGCCGCAACCGTCCCGACGCTCGAAAACGGCGGAATCAGCCCGGACGGCCTGCGGATCACTTATCATTTGCGGCGCGGCACTCGTTGGAGCGACGGCGTGCCGTTGACGTCGCGCGACGTCAAGTGGTCGTGGCAGGCGATCATGAACCCGGATAATAATGTCGTATCGCGCCACGGCTACGACATCATCTCGAGCATCGACACGCCCGACCCCTACACCGTTGTCGTGCATCTCAAGCAGAAGTTCTCGCCGTTCGTCGATTCCTTCTTCGCCGAGAGCGATCAGCCGTACATGATCGCTCCGGCGCACGTTTTGGCGCAATACCCCAACCTCAATCAGGTATCGTTCAACAACAAGCCGGACGTGACCGACGGGCCCTTCAAGTTCGTCGAGTGGGCGCGCGGCGATCACATTACGCTCGAGCGCAACGATGCTTTCTTTATGGGAAAACCCGGCTTACAGCGCATCGACGTCAAGATCGTTCCCGACGAGGAGACGTCGGTCAATCTCTTACGCACGCATGCGATCGATTATATGTTTCAGGCATCGATCGAAACGTACCTATCCTTGCGCGACGCGCCCGACGTGCGGATCGTCTGGGTAAACGTCAACGGCTACTACTACCTGCAGATGAACTGCTCGACTCCGTTCTTGCACGATCCGCGCATGCGGCTGGCCGTCGCCTACGCGATCGACAAGCAAGAACTCGCGCAAAAGCTCGCGTACAACATGCAGCCGATCGCGACGGAAGACATTCCCAACTGGATGTGGGCCTTCAACCCGCGCGTTCGCTCCTATCCGCACGATCCGGCAGTGGCGCGAAAGCTGCTGAGCGAAGCGGGCTGGTCACCAGGCCCGGACGGAATCATGCGCAAGAACGGCCAGCGGTTGGATCTCCTCATGGTTACGAATAACTCGAGCGCTACGCGCCGCCGCGAAGCAGTTGAAGTGCAAGCGATGTTACGGCAAGCCGGGATCGAGTCGGAGATCAAGTTCTATCCCGGCGACATGCTCTACGCGCCGGCAGGCATGGGCGGCATCCTGCAGCTCGGCCGATTCGATATCACCGTCTCGGGATGGTATGCGGGCATCGATCCCGATGACAGCACGCAGCTGCAGTGTCAGAACTTCCCGCCCAGCGGCTACAACTATTCACGCTACTGCAGTCCCGACATGCAAGCCGCTCAGCAGGCCGCGCTGACGCACTACGATCGGCGGTCGCGCACCGCGGCCTACTATCGTATCCAAGAGTTGCTGGCGCGAGACAATCCGGCCATCTTCACGATGTGGTTGCGCCAGATGGAGCCGATCAGCGTGGACTTCAAAGGCTTCGCTCCGAATCCGGTCGTCGAGTCGTGGAATGCCTGGCAGTGGACCATTTAGGAATGCAGGAAATCGCGTGGCTGCGCAAGATCATCGTCGAGCGCGCGTTGACCCAGGGCGATTACATTCTCGCCGGCGGCAGTCCCAGCGACTATTACATCGACAAATTTCGGCTCTTCTCCGACCCGCACGTCCTGCGGAAAATCGCTCGACTCTTCACCCCGGTCATCGCGGAGGTAAGTCCCGACCTCATCGCCGGAACCGAGCTGGGCGGCGTGGTGATCGCGACGGCGGTCTCGCAGATGTCGGGAATTCCGATGATCGCGGTGCGCAAGAAACCCAAAGGTTACGGGGCCTTTGCGAACGAGTACGTCGAGGGGCCGTATCACCCCGGCCAGCGAGCGTTGCTGCTCGAGGACGTCGTCACCAGCGGAACCGAGTTGCTTGCGGCCGCCTCGCGCCTGCAAGAGCTGGGCTTGATCGTCACGCCGTACGCCGTCGTCAGCCGCGGACTCTCTCCGGTGCGAGCGCTGATTGCGTTCTCGCTTCCTCGCAGCGAGCCGAACCTGGAGAACTAGCAGCCTCAAACAGCCGAACGCTAGATTAGTTCACGTAGTAAACGCCGAGTAGTATGCTACCGTCATGCGCGTGCGCTTGGCTGTTGCCGCAGCCATCATAGCGATCGTACTCATCGGTATTGCCGTGCTGCGGTTTACCGCACCGCGTCCGGAGCCGGTCGCCTCTGCGGTTGCCGTTGCCAGCCCCCCGGCAACGGTCGAAGCGAGCCCGCCTCAAAGCCCGGCCGTCTCGGCCATGCCCTCGGTGAGCCCGTCTCCCGCGAGCCCGCCTCCTGCGAGCTCCACGCCAGCGACTTCGCCGTCGGCGAGCCCCGCGGCGGCGCCCACCCCGACGCAAGATCCGAATCTCTTGACCGTGGCCAACGGAGCGATCATTCGCCGTTGGACGCTCGGAAGCAATGCACCGGGAGCAGCACTGCTTATCGACAACGGTTTCCTCGTCGACCCCGGATTCAATCGTCCGGTCGAGTTCGAGTACGAGCTTCCTTCAGTCGCACACATCGATAGCGTCGGCGCAATCGTTCGAACCAAGGTCCCGGTGACGATCCGCGTTGCGGCCGGCACAACGCGTGACGCGCTGCGCGACGCCGGCACGATTACCGTGGCGAGTGACGCATCGGAAATCGAAAAGACGCTCAACGTCGCACTCGACGCTCGCTATATCCGATTCACGGTCGAACGTCAACCTGGAAACCAGATCTTTATCGAGCGCATCGCCGCGTACGGAACGGCGGGCGCACCCGAAAGCGGCTCGCTTGCCGGATCGTGGATATCGCCTGACTCGGCGGATGCCGCGGGCGGTGCGATGTTCGGTTCGGTAAAGGGCTCAATTCCCGATCGACCGCCGCGCGATGCCGGCGGACTTCCACGCGAGACGCTCGTACAAGACGGACGCCTCGTCGAGTTCTTCTGCACCACCGATGTCACCGAGCCGCCCTGGCGCGGCGACGTCTCGAACGGCGACGCGATCGGACCCGACGGCGAGCAGTTGCGGCTCGCGGGCGATGGACGTTTGCTGGTGGGGCGAGCCGAGGGTCGCAACGTCATTCTGATTCGTAGCGACAAACCCGTCGCGGGCTGCCGTGATACGGTCGCGGGACTCGGGCCGGCCGTTCTGGCGCTCGTGCGCGACGGAGGCCGTACTCCGCCGGAAATCGACCCCGGCTTTACGCCGGGTTATCGCTTCTATCGCGCGTTCGTGATGGAACTGAATGCCTCGCGATTGAACCGGGCGGCATTCGCCATCTTAGACGACGACTGCACGGCGTCGCTGGATCTCAGTCCCGCACAACAACGGCTCTTGCTCGATTGGATCGCGGCGGGGCACAAACTCGTGATACGCGATGCCGACGCCTGCTCGTCGTCCGATTACGCGTTCGTCCCGTATCCGTTCAAGACCGCCGCTACCGGCGCGTTTGGGGCGCGCGGCCACGTGCTTTCGATCGCCGACCCATCGGCGCTCGGAGCCGGCGCGAGCGACCCCACCCATTTTCTCGACACGCGAGCGTACGTGGCCGCCCAAAATCAGCAACTCGGCGACGCGGACATCATGCAGACCGACGATCTGCATTGGTGCGGGCATCTCTTTGCCGTCAACGTGGTCGGTGCGACGGGCTGGGTGCACGCGTACACTCGGTACGGACGCGGTCTCATCATTTACAACGGCTTCGATCACGACGATCTCGCGAACCGAATTCCCCCGGCAATAGCGGTGACGCGCTACGAATACTCCCTGCCGGTGCAGACCGAGCTGCCATGTAATGCGCGCGTCGCCTCGGCCCTAACGCTCTATCCATCCGTCGATCGCAAGATGCCGGCGACTGTCCCGGCAGCTTTGCAAGCCGAACTATCGCTGGTGTACGCGGACAAGAGTGGTGCCAGGCGCGCCGTCGCGCTCACGATCTCCGGCGATGCGCGCTATCGCGCGACGGTGTCGCCGAACCAGCTCGAGGTTGCGGCCGGCAAGCCCGTTCCGATCCATGTCACGATCGCGTTGCCGAGAGGCTGGAGCGGCGTGCACGCCTTTACCGTGACCGCTGACGGCGGCGACCGCGCTCGCGCTCAGACGACGATTTCGATTGACGGGTCCGTCGCGCTCGCCCGGGCGTTCATGCACCAGCGGCGCGTGCGAATCTACGGCATCCACTTCGACGTCGACAGCGCGCACATCCAGCCGCAATCCGAGGCCACGATCGCGCAGATCGCCCAAGTCTTACGCGCCAATCCGAGATGGCGTCTGCGCGTCGAGGGCTACACCGACAGCGACGGCGGCGCCACGTACAATCAAGGACTGAGCGATCGCCGCGCACACGCGGTCGTGAACGACCTCGTTGCTCGCTATGGCATCGCGCGTGCCCGCCTCACCGCAGCCGGCTATGGATTGACGCACCCCGTCGCGTCCAACTCGACCGAAGCCGGCAAAGCGCTCAACCGCCGCGTCGAGCTCGTTCGCTTGTAGCTCGTTCGCTTGTAGGAGGAGAGACATGAAACTCTGGACCATCCGCTTACTCGCAATCGTTTTAGCAATCGCCGCCGTCTTCGTTGCCGTCACCAGGGCGCACGGCGCGTCGATACCGCTCGAATGCGCGCTCGCCGCCGCGGTGCTCGGGGTCTTGAGCGTCGCGTTGTTGTGGAGAGTCCCGACGGCCGCCGCGATTCTGAACGCTTGCTGGCTCGTCGCGGCGTTTGTCGTGAGCGCCGTCCTCACGCGCGGCTACGGTCTGCCCGGTTTCCCTGCGGAGTCACCCGACGAGGTTTCTGTCAAGCTGCAGCAGGCCGAAAGGTCGGCCGTTCCGGCCGATTACATTCTCATGGTACGCGAGCAGCAGCTCACGACGATCGACGCGGCCTTTGCCTTCGTTCGCGACAAGATCGGCTTCGAATCGTATAACGGAATCCTTCGGGGAGCGGACGGTACGTTTCACGCGCGCGCCGGCAACTCGCTCGATCGCGCGATGCTGCTGGCAGCGATCCTACAATCGAACAAGATTCCGGTACGGCTGGTGACGGGCCAGTTACCGCAACCGCAAGCCGACCGGCTCTTTGCGCGGATGTTCGAACCGGCAGCATCGCCCGCGAGTACGCCGCAACCCGGGACGTTAACCGGCCGCATTTTCGACCGGGCACATCGCGACTACAGCGCAATGGTGGCTGCGCTGGGCAACCGTTTGCCTGGAGTATCTGTGCCTTTACACGACGACGTCGTCAAAGAGATCGAGCATCACGCATGGGTGCAGGCGCAAAGAAACGGACGCTGGATCGACTTGGATCCGTCGTTCTCGGATTCAACGGTTGGACAGGCTTACACCGCCGTGCAACAATCGTTCGACGGCCCTCCGGCGCCGTGGTTGCAACAGGTCACGATGCGTGTGATCGAAGAGACGGTACAAGGCGGTGCGCTCACGCAGAACGTCTCCCTAGAGAAGACGATGCCCGCGTACCAGCTCGTCGACAAACCGGTCTACTTGCTCCATGAAGTCTACCAGCCGTTTGAGGGGCAAGGCGGTGCATTGCAGTTTATCTTCGGCAACAAAGACACGCAGGAGCCGGTGTTATATATCAACGGACACCGCACGGTCGGCACGCCGATCGATTTCGGCTCCGGCGCGTCGGCGGCCGGAACGGCGCCCCCAAACGCGGTACAAGGGGCGGCCAATGCCTTCGGAACGCCGGCGCCTGGTCCGGTCAATCCAAACGCAAAAGCGTTCGTAGCGGAATGGCTCGAGTTCGAGATCGCATATCCCGACGGCCGTAAAGAGCTTACGCGGCGCTCGCTGGCGGATCGCGCGGGCATTGCCTGGCGCAACGCGGCAAATCACGATCCCTCCACGCTGCACGATCTGGCGCGAAATGCCGACGGGTTGATCGCTCCGCAAAACGTGCATAACATCTGGTTCAGCGCGGGGAAGCACGATCTGCTTTCTTTCACGGCCACCGCGCAGGACGTATCGACCGGCATTCCAGCTCAAAATCCCCAAGCGCCGACCTTCCTCGAGATGATCTGGCCGTTCGCGATCCGAGATATGAGCTGGTTCATCGTGAGCGATCACGTCGTCGTTCCGGCCATCAACGACACGCCCGGCGTGCGCTTCTATGCCGATTCGCCGCGAATCTTCATTTGGAGCGTCGGGCCCGATCCCTCCAAATCGGGCGATTTGGTCGTCACCTCAGACCTGCGGCGCGACGGCTTGCGCGGCGTTGCAAACGACGCGACGCTTGTGAATGTGGTCGCGCAACACAAACTGTGGTTTGGTGCGCTCGAAGGCGCGCTCGAACACGAGATGAGTGCACCGCCGGAAGGCGTCCCGGGCGCAACGCTCGTAACGACGAGTTCTCTGGCCGAGTCCGGAGATCTCGTTGCGCTCACTCCCGGCTCCACCGTAACGGCTAGCGATCCGGAAACCCAAGCGCGACTGCAAGCCGCGCTCGCCGGCGGCGATACGCTCGTCGTGCCAAAGCAAGTGTTCAGTGGCGGGATCCCGGGATGGTGGCAAGTCGCGCACGATACGGGAGACGTGCACGCGATCCTCGACCAACTCAATGCCGGCATGCTCGGCCCGATACCACCGCCAAAAGGGCCGGGGACCGTCAAAGTTAACAACCCTGACGATCCGTTTTACGATCGCGGCTTTAAAAATGCACAAGCCGCCTGCGACGAGTTGTTCGCAGCACCAAAAGTCGGCGAGTCCGGAGAAAGGCAGGCCACTTCCGGAAATGTTTGCAAGCCGAGCATGCCGGCGTGGAAGATGACGGCCATCGCCGTAGGAGCGGCAGGCCTTTTGGCAGCGGCTTACGCGGCCTGGCATGCGGGCGGGGGCTAAATCGTTTATTCGGTGTCCGGCGCCAGACCCGAGGGCGTCTGATGCAGGAAGAACGACTGCGAGTGCTCCGACGGGATTACCTTAAACGAGCGTGGCGTCTGGGAGAAATTGAACGAATCACCGATACTCGTGGCTCGCGTGTCGGGCAGCTGCAGCGGCTTTAAGCCCCAGTTTACCTCGATGAACCTCAAAATGCTGGCCGTCTCGTATTGTGTATGCGAAATGTAGCCGGGCTGACTCGACGAGGTCTCGCGCGCGTACGGCGAGACGATCATCATCGGCACGCGGAAACCCAAGCCGCCCTGATCGTCGAAGAACGCCGGCGACTCGTGATCGTAGAATCCGCCATAATCGTCCCAAAGGATAACGATCGCGCTGCTCTTCCAATATTTGCTCTTGCCGATCGCATTAACGATCGACGCCACCCAGGACGGTCCGTAGTCGACGTCCTTGCCCCCTTTGAGTTCCTGCGGGTGATCGGAGTTTAGGGCGTCGGGCGTTACCCATGAGACCGCCGGAAGGTGACCGGCCGAAATGTCCTTGAAGATCAGCGTGTCGTTGAACGTGACCTTCTTCCCCCACTCCGCACTATGCCGAACCGCGGAGATTGCGTCGAACGCGTTCCAGATGCCGGCGGTATCGCCTTTTGGCGGAGGCACTACCTTCTCCGTATAGTATTTCCACGTAACTTTGGCGGCGTCGAGCCGATCGCGCAACGTCTCGTACTGCGTGAAGCAGGGAAACGGTCCTTGACCGGGCTCGTATTGGCCCGCGGTCGTAAAGAGCGAGGTCGTCGTATTACTCGGGGAGTCACAACCCCATGGAAAGCCCGACGGATCGTCGATGATGCTTTCAGACGAGTCGATCGCCGTACCGCCGGCGATCAGGTCTTGATGCGCGGTAAAGCTTCCGCTGCCTTGCGTTTGGTACATGTGGTCGGCAAGAACGTACTGTTGCGCGATGTCCCAGTAGGGCGCAATCTGCGACGGGTTCACATACTGATATGGGTGTAAACAGGCGATCTTACCGCCCCCCGCCGGAATCGGATCGACGTCAAAGCCATCCATATTTCCACCGTCGTAATCGATTTGAACGTCGCTGTACTTGTGACCGAAATCATCGCCAACCGCCAGGTTCCCTTCGGTCAGGTTAACCGTCTCTTTGTGATCGATCGGGCACTGACTCTGCTCGGAGGCCGGAACGGCCTCGGCTTCTCCGGTCGTCGTCCCATCCGCCCCGGGGAACGTTGCGAACAGGTTATCAAAAGTGCGATTCTCTTGAATAACGACGATGACGTGCTTGATCGGGCTGCTCTTGCCGGCGGAAATGCGCGTCGCGGGCAGTGGCGCGTACGAGCCGTTTGCCGAGCCGCCGAACGAGCAACCCGCGATTCCGAGAGCTGCAACGACGACGGTGAGCCAGCCGGCATTCAAAGCGCGCATCTTAGCTAAAGCGAAGCCAAGACTTCGTCGGCATGTTCGTCGACGTTGACCTTCGGCCAAACCTTGACGATCTTGCCGCTGCCGTCGATTAAGAAGGTCGAGCGTGCGATCCCCTTGCTCGTCTTGCCGTACATATTCTTTTCGACGATTACGCCGAAGGCATCGCAGAGCTTCGATTCGGTGTCGGCCAACAACTCGAACGGGATCGAAAACTTCTCCTTGAAACGCCGATGCGACTCAGCCGAATCCCGGCTGACGCCCACGATCCGCGCTTTCTTCGCTTGAAACTGCGGGTAGAGATCGCGAAACTGCGAGGCTTCGCTCGTGCAGCCCGGCGTGTCGTCCTTGGGATAGAAATAGAGGACCAGCGGGCCGCCGAGAAGGTCGGTCGTCGTCAACTGCGCTCCTCGATCATCCAGTAGCGTGACGGCGGGAAGCCGGTCGCCTTCACCAAGCAAGATTTCGTCCTTTCTCGAAGATTGTGGGGTGACTGCTCATCCGTTGGCCGAGACCCTTATCGAGCACCTGCGAGGCGCGCCGGAAATCCGCGTCCTCGAGTTCGCTTGCGGCGCCGGGCGTAATACCCGAGCCCTGCGCGGCGCGGGATTCGACGTCGTCGCAATCGACGAGCGCACCGCTGCATCGGGGGCGCCGTTCGCCGGCGTCCACGGCGCATTCGCGGCCGCGATCTCGACTCACGGCCTGCTACACGGCACGCCCGCGATAATCGCCGGACACGTATCGGAGATCGCCCGGCTTCTCGCCGAGAGCGGAGTGCTCTATGCGACCTTCGGGTCCATCCGCGATGCGCGATTCGGCCAAGGAGAGCGCATCGACGCTTCGACCTTCGCGCCGGCCGAGGGCGACGAGCGCGGCGTGGCGCACGCTTTCTTCACTCGCGACCAGGTGCGAGCGCTGCTCGATCCCTATTTCGCGATTGAGTCGTTGGAGGAACACGATGCCGATGAAATCGCGGGATCGTGGGCCCATCGAAAGCGGCCGCTCTCCGGCGCCGTCCACTGGTTCGCGGTCGCCAGGAGCCTGCCGGCTCCTAAGGCAAGATGAAGGCGGCGATGAACGCGACGATCAAACCGGCGGCCACGACGCCGGCGGCCGTCACGTGTGTCATCGGCTTGCGCACGTGATGGTGCGGGTTTTCGCGCACTGCCTTTTCGTGACGGTGCAACGGAATGTAAACTGCGGCGATCGCGATGAGCACGACGAGCGGCGGGACGATATACCTCAGCGGATGATGCATCATCGTAGTTATGGCACCTGCGTCGCGATCAAATCCTGCATGGGACTCGACGCGTTGGCGTAGAGGCGCTTGGGCATCCGCCCCGCGAGAAAGGCTTCACGGCCCGCGACCACGGCATGCTTCATGGCACGCGCCATCCGGACCGGATCGCTCGCTCCGGCGATTCCGGTGTTCATCAGCAGCGCGTCGATGCCGAGTTCCATGGCCAACGCCGCGTCGGAGGCGGTGCCGACGCCGGCATCAACGATGACGGGAACTCCCGCGCGCTCTTTGATGATCCGGATCGAATAGGGGTTGCAGACTCCCAGGCCGCTGCCGATCGGAGCCGCCAGCGGCATAACCGCGGCACATCCCATCTCTTCGAGCTGCCTGCACGCAATCGGATCGTCGCCGATGTACGGAAGAACCGTGAATCCGTCCGCGACGAGCTGCTCGGCCGCGGCCAGCGTCCCTCGGGTATCGGGATACAGCGTCTGCGCGTCGCCGATCACTTCGAGTTTGATCAGATCCGTCGAGAGCAACTCGCGTGCCAAGTGTGCCGTCAAGATGGCGTCTTTGGGGGTGTAACAACCGGCGGTGTTCGGCAGAATCGTAAACTGGTCGCGGTCGATGTAATCGAGCATCGTTCGCCCTTGCCGGTCGTCGAGGCTGATGCGCCGGATCGCTACCGTCACCATCGCGGCGCCGCTGGCCGCATGCGCCGCCTGCATGACTTCCATCGACGGATACTTTCCGGTTCCGACGATGAGGCGCGACGCAAGTTCCAGTGCGCCGATGCGCAGCGAATCCTTTTCCACGCTAACCGCCCGCCACCGCGGTGATAATTTCGACACGGTCGCCGTCGCGCAGACGATCGCTGTCGTATTCGGTTCGGCGGACGACGCGATCGTTGCGAGCGACGGCGATCCCGGCACGGGGCGAACCCAGCAGGTCGAGCAGGGCGCTGACCGAGAGCTCGTCGGGCAGATCGCGCAGATGACCGTTGATCGTTGCTTTCACGCGTAAGTGATTCGGCTCGGCGACGATTCTTCCGTGCGCCGGCGTTCGATCGAGAAGGACCGCAGCTCCGAAACCGTTCCGGTTTCGATCGCATCGGCCATCAGCCGCGCGGTTGCCGGGGCGAGCAGAATGCCATTCCGATAATGCCCGCTCGCAAGGAAGAGGCCGGCAATCGGCGTCGGCCCGAGGAACGGAAGCCCGTCGGACGTGCCCGGACGAAGGCCGGCCCAGCTCTCCGTCACCGCGAACGAACGCAGCGACGGTGCCGCCGAAAGCGCGGCGTGCAATAGCTCGTGCATCCCTTTTGCCGTGACGCGTTCGTCGAAACCCGCCGGCTCCATGGTTGCACCCACGAGCAGCCTCCCGTCGTCCCGTGGGACGAGGTAGGCACCCGGCACCCACGTCGCGTGGCGCACGAAATCTGCAGGCGCCGCCAAGGCGAGCATCTCTCCCTTGATCGGCTCGATCGGCGGAACGCACGATGGAGGCACGCCTTGCAGTTGGGCGGCCCATGCGCCGCACGCGTTAACGATCGCGCCGGCCGTTACAAAACCAAGGTTGGTGCGGAGGCCGAGCACTCGCCGCGCATCGCATTCCACGCGCAGCGCCGAGCTTTGCTCGATGAGCACTCCGCGCGTCTGGCACGCGCTTACCAGTGCGCGCCCGAGGCGGCGATTGTCAACGCGACCTTCACCGCTCACGATCAGGCCGCCGGCAACGTGAGGGCCGAGCCACGGTTCAGCGGAGAGCAGCGACGATCGGTCGAGCATTTCCGTCGCGACGTCGCGCGCCGCGAGCGCTTGCGCGTGGCGTTGTAGCCGCTCCAGATCCGCATCGCCGAAAGCGGCGTGGACGACGCCGTTGAGCCGCAGGCATGGATCGATGCCGCTCGCCGCCCGCACCCGCTCGACGAAAGCCGGATACTCGCGCAACGAGGAAGCACAGAACTCGAGCAGCGCTTCATCGCGCACGCGCTCCGTATACGGCGCCAGCATTCCGGCGCCGGCCCACGAGGCCGCACGCCCCGGCTCGCCACGATCGTACACGCGTACCGTCGCGCCGCGCTCGGCAAGCTCGAAGGCAATTGCAAGACCGATGAGCCCGGCACCGATCACGACGACGTCGCCGTCGCGGTTATTCATCAGAGCATCGGGTTTTGACGCGGCTCCATCGAGTCCAGCTTTTGCCATCCACGCCATGGTATCGTTTAAGACGATGAAGCGCATTCTATGTTGCCTTGCCCTCTTCGGCCTCGGGGTGCGGCCGCTAAGCGCTGCAGCGCTGCCGGACGCCGCGTTTCTTCAAGGCATTGGAAGCCGGGCATTAGCGACCGGTGCGGCGCCGGGCATCGCGCTGGCGGTCGCGTACAAAGGGCATATCGTTTATGAAGGCGGCTTCGGCTTCGCCGATGTTGCTGCGAACGATCCCGTCACGGCGAACACGCGGTTCGCGATCGGCTCCCTCACGAAGCAGCTCACCGCGGCCGCGATCGCGTTACTCGTCCGGGAACACAAGATATCGCTGAGCGACGATCTTTCGAGCTACGTCCCGTCGCTGCCGGGTGCGGGCCGGATTACGCTTCGGATGCTGCTCGATCAGAACAGCGGCTTGCACAACTATCCGTTGTTGAGCGAACATGCATGGCCGACGCAGGGCGGCATCCCGCTTGCGAGCATCCTCGCTATCCTCTCCACCGATAAGCTGGACTTTCAGCCAGGAACACAGTGGGAATACAGCAACGCAAACTACGCGGCGCTGGCGGCGGTTGTGGAAAAAGTAAGCGGCGTCGCATTTGGAACCTTTCTTCGCTCGCAGATATTCGAGCCGCTTCATATGACGGCGAGTGGCTTCGGTTATGCGGCGCAGCAGAACGCAGCCGTCGCCATTGGCTACGTTAACGGCAAACCCGAAACGCCGCCGCTTAGCCTCGACGTCGCCAGCGGAGCAGGCGGCGCGGTCTCCACCGCGCACGACTTGGCGCTCTGGGATCTGGCCCTCATGAACGACACCTTCCTGTCGCCGTCTTATCTAGCGCAGGTATGGCAGGACGGCATATCGACCGGCCGGGCTACCCAACGCTATACCATGGGATGGGAGCTCACGAAGGTCGACGGTCGCCGCGAGCTCTGGCACAACGGCCTCACGCCCGGCACCGGCGGCTATTGCTACAATGCAATCTTCCCCGATGACGGCCTCGCCGTCGTCATACTAACCAACGGATTCGGAGCCATGGGGCTTCCGGAGCGCATGACCCAGGAACTTGCCGCTGCCTACGGCGTTGGCACGCCGCCGCCTCCTACGACGGTGCCAACCATCGCTCCGGACGACGTTCCCGCCATCGATGCGCTGGTGCGGGCGTTTTGGAATCAACTTACGACGGGCAATCTCGACCGTAGTAACCTTACCGGCGAATTCTCGACGGCGTTGACGCCGCAATTTCTTGCGCGAGTACAGCAGAGCGTCGCCGTGCTCGGCCAACTCACTTCGTTTACCTTCTCGGGCAAGAGCACGGCGAACGATCTGACGACCTATCGCTACACGCTCACCTTCGCGAGTGGAACCGTGCATGAATGGGACGTCTCGATAACGCCCGATGGGAAGATTGCAGGTTCTCGACTCGTTCGCTAACGGTCGCGTCCTACATACCCGTGTAGACGGGTCCCTCGCCGCCTTGCGGCGGCACCCAAGTGATGATCTGATAGGGATCGGCGATGTCGCAGGTCTTGCAGTGCACGCAGTTGGTAAAGTTGATCTGTAAGCGCCCCTCGAACTTGCCGTCGCTCTTTTCGAACAACGGTTCGTAGACCGCTGCCGGACAGAAACTTCGGCACGGGTTGCCATATTCGAGGGTACAGCGGTCTCGGCAGATATTCGTATCGGCGACGATCAGGTGAGAGGGCTGATTCTCTTCGTGCATCGTGCCGCTGTTGTACACGTCGGTTAGCTTGTCGAAGGTCA
>Ga0210398_10002163_pt1 | contig 19424 bp, 18 predicted proteins | sample IncBWC4OmetaG_FD_161047 | JGI IMG/M metagenome (GOLD analysis project Ga0210398, IMG submission 161047) | Forest soil microbial communities from Barre Woods Harvard Forest LTER site, Petersham, Massachusetts, United States - Inc-BW-C-4-O | ecosystem: Environmental > Terrestrial > Soil >... | reverse complement strand
CTGACCCTTGGTTATGTCCTCGGCGGCGCGGCCGGCGAGTTCTATACGACCGGCGGCCAGCGCGATATCGACGCCAGCTTTCTGGTGATGATCAGCGCCTATCACGAGGATCTCGACTTCCGCTTCCCGCGCCTCAACGCGTCGCTGGCCTGGGAGGCGCTGGTCGACACCGCCGAGCCGAGCGGCCTGGTGACCGACGGCAAGCGCTACGTCGCCGGCCACGCCTATCCGCTGCGCGCCCGCAGCTTTGCGCTGTTCATCAACCGCGCCGACGAGAACGGACGCGGCCCGCCGTCCGAAACCGCGAGCCGCGGCAGGCGATGAGCGACATCGGCGACCGCGCGGACGCGTTTCACGCGGTCGCGGCGTTGCTTGGCATCGAGACGCAGCACACCGACGCGCTCGGCGTGATCCACACGCCAGATGCGGAAACGCTGGCGGCAATGGCAGCCGCGTTCGGCTTGCCGTGCGACCCGCAGCAAGCGGCCGCCGCGCTTGCCGAGATGGGCCGCGTCGCGCCGCTCGGGCTCGACCCGTTGCAGATCGTGCCGGCGGAAGCGCCGGCGTTGGCGCTCGACCCGACCGGGGTGGTGGAGTGGCGGCTCGTCCTCGAAAACGGTGGCGACGCCGAGGGGCGGTGGAACCCCGGCGACGGCCTGCTGCGCCTCCCCGACGGCACGCCGCTCGGCTATCACCGCCTCGACCTCGCGACGGGCGGCGCGGCAACGACAGTGACGATCGCGGTGGCGCCGGCTTTCTGCCATCTGCCGGCGGCGCTGCAGCCAGGCGCGCGCTCCTGGGGTCTGACGACGCAGCTCTACGGCCTGCGCGGCGGCCGCGGTTGGGGGATGGGCGATTTTACCGACCTCGCGGAACTGAGCCGCGCGGCGGGGAGCCTCGGCGCGGTCTCTGTGGGGATCAACCCGTTGCATGCTCTGTTCGCTAGCGAGCCGCGCCATTCCAGCCCCTATTCGCCGTCGAGCCGGTCGCAGCTCGATTATCTCTATATCGATCCTGCTGCCGTCCCGGGCTTCGCTGACCCGGCGATCCGCGCACTGGCGCCGGCGGCGGTGCCAGTAGATGACGGCGGGCTGGTCGATCATGCCGCGGTGGCGGCGCTGAAACGCCCGGTGCTGGAAGCGCTCTATTGCCGCTTTCGCGATGTCGATCTGAAGACGCGGACAAAGCACGGCAAGGCCTTCCGCCGTTTTCAGCGTGAAGGCGGCGAGGCGCTTGTCGCCTTCGCCACATTCGAGGCGCTGCACGAAGTGCGCAACGTCGGCGACGGGCAGTTTTCTTGGCACGATTGGCCATCGGAGCTGCGCGACCCGCGGTCTCGCGCGGTGGCCGAATTCGTCGAGGCGCACAAGGAACGGGTCGAGTTCTTCCAGTTCCTGCAATGGCAGGCTGACACGCAGCTTGGCGCCGCCGCCAAGGCGGGACGGACCGCCGGTCTATCGCTGGGCCTCTACCGCGACCTCGCCGTCGGGGTGAACCCGCAGGGGGCCGAGGCCTGGGCCGATCAGGGGTTAGTGGTGCCGGGGATGGGCATCGGCGCACCGCCGGACGCGCTGTCGCGCGCCGGCCAGGCCTGGGGGCTGGCGCCAGTCAACCCACTGGAACTGCGACGCCGCGGCTTTCAGCCGTTCATCGCGGCCTTACGCGCGAATATGCGCCATGCCGGCGTGCTGCGGATCGACCATGTGATGTCATTGCAGCGTCTGTATTGGGTGCCGGCGGGACGCTCCGCGGTTACTGGCGCCTATGTGCGCTATCCGTTTGCCGAGCTGCTGCGGCTCGTCTCGCTCGAAAGCCACCGGCAGCAATGCGCGGTGGTCGGCGAAGACCTCGGCACCGTCCCATCGGGGTTTCGCGAGACGATGCAGGCCGCGAACGTGCTGTCGTATCGGGTGGTGATGTTCGAACGGCGGCGGGACGGCAATTTCATCTCGCCCGGCGACTATCCGCCGCTCGCCGCGGCCTCGGCCGCGACGCACGACCTCGCGACGCTCAAGGGCTTCTGGCTGGGCCGGGACATCGCCTGGCGACAGCGGCTGTCGCTCTATCCCGACGTGGCGGCCGAAGCGGCGGACATTTCCGACCGCCACACCGCGCGCTGGCAGTTGCTGGAGGCGTTGGCGCGCGACGGCCTGATCGCCTGGGAGCGTTTCGGCGAGTTCCTGCCCCACGGTGACGAGCCGGTGTTCACGGCCGAGCTAGGCGGTGCGATCCTTGCCTTCCTGGCTCGTTCGCGCGCCCGGCTGATGCTGGTGCAGATCGAGGATGTCGCCGGCGAGGTCGAGCAGGCCAATCTGCCGGGGACCAGCGATGCGCACCCGAACTGGCGTCGCCGCCTCTCGGCGCCGCTCGCAGCGATCCTCAACGGCCCTGACATACGCCGCATCGCCGCATTGATGAGTGAGGAACGCGCCCGGGCCGTACGCTAGCTATGGCCGCCATGGCGCGCTTGCGGCCGGTCGCCGCTTCCGGCCAACATGCGGGCTGTCGGTAAACGAAGCGGGTTGGCGCGGTGGACGAGATCGAAACGGTGGTGGTCGGCGCGGGGGTGATCGGGCTTGCCGCGGCGCGGGCCTTGGCGCTTGCCGGCAAAGAGGTCGTCGTCCTCGAAAAGGCCTATACGATCGGTTTTGAGACGTCCTCGCGCAACAGCGAGGTCATCCATGGCGGGCTCTACTACCCGAAGGGCAGCCTCAAGGCCGCCGCATGCGTCGAGGGCCGCCACCGGCTCTACGACTATTGCCGCGAGCATGGTGTGCCGCACAAGGCGCTGGGCAAGCTGATCGTTGCGACCAGCGACGACGAAATCCCCGGCGTCGAGAAGATCGAGGCGGCGGCCAAGGCCAATGGCGTCGACAACTTGACCTGGCTCACCGTCGCACAAGCGACGGAGATGGAGCCACAGCTCCATTGTGTCGCCGCGCTGCTCTCACCTTCGACCGGGATCGTCGACAGTCATGCGCTAATGCTCGCTTATCAGGGCGAGGCCGAAGACCACGGCGCGATGGTCGCGTTTAAGACGCCGCTGCTCGGTGGCCGGGTGGTCGCCGATGGGTTCGAGCTTCACGTCGGCGGCGATGAGCCGACCACGATCAAATGCCGCTATCTGGTCAACGCCGCGGGGCTTCATGCGCCGACGCTGGCGCGCTCGATCGAGGGCATCCCGCTCGACACGATCCCGCCCGCCTATTTCTGCCGTGGCTGCTATTTCACGTTGCTCGGCAAGACACCCTTCACCCGGCTCATCTACCCGGTCCCGGTGCCAGGCGGGCTCGGTGTGCACATCACACTCGACCTGGCTGGGCAGGCGCGGTTCGGCCCCGATGTCGAATGGATCGACGATGTCGACTACAGCGTCGATCCGCGCCGTTGCGACTCGTTCTACGCCGCCGTGCGGCGCTATTGGCCGGGGCTGAAGGACGGCGCGCTGCAGCCAGGTTATGCCGGCATTCGCCCGAAGATCAGCGGCCCCAACGACCCCGCCGCCGATTTCACCATGCAAGGCCCCGCGGAACACGGCATCCCCGGCCTGGTCAATTGCTACGGGATCGAGTCGCCGGGTCTTACCGCGTCCTTGCCGTTGGCTGACGCGGTGGTCGCGAAGCTGCGGGACTAAGAACCGGCGTTCTTCGCATACGTTACGAAAAAATGATCTGTTTGCCGTAGCCAGCGCCGTTTGCGACGCCTATCGTTTCTTCCGAGGAGCCGGCAGAGCTCACGCGGGAGGGAACCATGGCGACTGGTCTCGAAACCCGGGTCATGCGCAAGGTAGCGTGGCGTTTGGTGCCGCTGCTCAGCCTTTGCTACACGATCAACATCCTCGACCGTTTCAATGTTTCGGTCGCAGCGCTGACCATGAACAAGGCGCTGGGTTTGACCGCGACGACCTACGGGCTCGGCGCTGGTGCCTTTTTCTGGAGCTATACGCTCTTTCAGATTCCAGCGAACTCGATGCTGACGCGGGTCGGCGCGCGGCGCTGGATCACGATCATTGTCGTACTCTGGGGCCTCTGCTCGATGGGCACGGCGCTCTCGACCGGGGTTTATAGTTTTGTCGTCGCCCGCTTCATGCTCGGCGTCGCGGAGGCGGGGTTCTTCCCCGGCGTCGCCTATTTCATGACGTGCTGGTTCCCATCGCGCTATCGCGGGCGCGCGATGGGGTTCTTCTATGCATGCGGCGCGTCGGCCGGGGTGATCGTCGGGCCGCTCTCGGCCAATCTGATGCAACTCGACGGCTGGCTGGGAATTTCCGGTTGGCAATGGGTCTTTCTCGTCGAGGGACTCCCGACCTTGGCGCTGGCCTCGCTTTGTCCCTTCGTGTTGCGCAGCTATCCTGAGGACGCCCATTGGCTGAGCGCGCCGGAGCGGGACTGGCTGCAAGGGACGCTGCAATCCGAGCGCGCCGCCGCGGTCGGCGGGCATTTGCGGACGACGCGAGCGATCGCCAGCCCGCAGCTCGTGCTGCTCACCATCGTCTATTTGCTGATCGGCTTTGGCGTCTACGGCAAGGGGTTCTTCATGCCCCTGATCCTGAAGTCGCTCGGTTTTACCGACCTTACGGTCGGCTACCTGAATTCCATTCCGACCTTTGCCGGAGTCGTCGGGATGATCGTCTTCTCGCAAAGTTCCGACCGTACCGGCGAGCGGATCTGGCATCTGGTGACCCCGCTGATGATCGGCGGAATTGGACTCATCTTGGCCGGCCTGTCGCTCGGGCTAGGCGGAACCCCGGTTTTAACGATCGCCGCCTTCTCGATGGCCTATTTCGGCATCTCCGGGTCATTGCCGGTGTTCTGGAACCTGCCGACGGCGTTTCTCGGCACCGCGGCGGCGGCGAGTGGCATCGCCTTTATCAACTCGGTCGGCAACATCGCCGGCTACGCTGCACCGCAGACCGTCGGATTGCTGCATGACATCAGCGGCTCGTACGAGATGCCGATGATGATCATGGGCGGGATGGTCGCTATCGGCGGCATCATCGTGCCGCTCGCGGCGCGGCTGCGCCCCAAGGCGCGCGCCGTGCTGCAGCGGGCGTAGGGAAAGCTAGCGACGCTCGACGGCCAGCAGGTAGAGCGCCAGGGGCCAGATCATGACGTCGCGAAAGTTGCTGCGGAACACGTTGATCTGGCGGCGCCAATGAAAATCGCGCGCGGTGAACGGCAGGCGCGGATGAGCAAAGATCGCGGCGCCGATCGCGACATAAATCAACCCAACAATGGCGGGGATTTCCATAGTTTTTAATTTCCGTCAGCGAGGTGGTTGCGCGGCAAGCTATACGCATCGCGATTGGTAACCGGTTGCTAAATATGAGCCGCGGCAACTCGTCGCAGGGGCGTGACGGAACCATCGCGAAAGGGCTGGTAATCTCGGCCGTCGCCGCCGATATCATGGCCGGTGCAGGAAGCGTGCTCGAACGATGCTGATCGGCGTTCCGAAAGAGGTGAAGACGCACGAATACCGGGTCGGGCTGGTGCCCGGCAGCGTGCGTGAGCTGGTCCATCACGGGCACAAGGTGGTTGTCGAAAGTGGCGCTGGCGCGGCGATCGGCTTTGACGATCACGCCTATGAGGCGGCGGGAGCGGGTATTCTGGCACGCGCCGCCGATGTGTTTTCCGTCGCCGAGCTCATCGTCAAGGTCAAGGAACCGCAGCCCGAAGAAATCCGCGCGCTGCGCCAAGACCAGCTGCTGTTCACCTATTTGCATCTCGCCGCCGACCCCGCTCAGACCCAGGGGCTGATGCGCTCGGGCGCGATCGCGATCGCTTACGAGACCGTGACCGACGCTCGCGGCGGGCTACCGCTGCTCGCGCCGATGAGCGAGGTCGCCGGCCGGATGGCAATCCAGGTCGGCGCCCATTGCCTCGAAAAAGAACAAGGCGGCACCGGGATCTTGCTCGGCGGTGTGCCCGGCGTACCGGCGGCCAAGGTCGTGGTGCTTGGCGGCGGCGTTGCCGGCACCAACGCGGCACGCGTGGCGATGGGGGTCGAGGCGCATGTCATTGTCATCGACAAGTCGCTGCCGCGCCTTTACGAGCTCGACATGCAGTTCGGCTCGCAGCTGCACACGCTGTTCTCGACGGTGGACAATATCGAACGCGAGGTGGTCAGCGCCGATCTGGTAATTGGCGCGGTGCTGGTGCCGGGGAGCGCGGCGCCCAAGCTGGTGAGCCGTGAGCTGGTCCGCGCGATGCGGCCGGGCTCGGTGATCGTCGACATCGCCATCGATCAGGGCGGCTGCATCGAGACCAGCCGGCCGACGACCCATGCCGCGCCGACTTATGTCGAGGAAGGCGTCGTGCATTACTGCGTGACGAATATGCCTGGCGCGGTAGCGCGCACCTCGGCGGTGGCGCTCAACAACGCAACTCTGCCGTTTGTCGAGGCGATCGCCGGCAAGGGCTGGCGGCGCGCGCTCGGCGACGACCCGCATCTCAAGCGCGGCCTCAATATCTGCCGCGGCCGGGTGACGCATCCGGCGGTGGCGCAGGATCTCGGCCTGGCGCTGACCCCCGCTGACGAGGTGATCGCAGAATGATCGACACGATTCTGTCCGGCCGAGCGACAAAAAGGAAAAATCCGCAAACTCTTGAGCCGCGGCGCGAGATTTCCTATCTCCACTTCGGATGAATTGATTTGGCGTCATGACCTCGCTGACCCCCCAAGCCACCGCTTTGCTGCTCGACCAGCAATTGCACGCTCCCGGAGCGGAGCTGGGGTTTGCGCAGGTTGACGCCGCGGCGCTGGCGGCGATCACCGATCTCTACCGCGAGGTGATGCCGTCAGGCGGCGCGATCCTCGATGTGATGTCGAGCTGGGTGTCGCATCTCCCGCCAGAGGTGCATTACCATCGCGTCGTCGGGCTGGGGACCGATGCCTGCGTGCTGGCCGAGAACCCGTTTCTCGACGAATGGCGGGTGCAGGACCTCAATCGTGATCCGCATCTCGTTTTTGCCGACGGAGAATTTGACGGCGCTGCCATCTGCGGCGCCGTTCAGCATTTTACCCGGCCTGCCGAGGTGATCCGCGAGGTCGGGCGCGTGCTGAAGCCGGGCTCGCCGCTCGTCGTGACCTTCTCGAACCGATGTCTTTGCACCCCGGCGACCGGGTGTTGGCGCCTCTTTGACGAGACCGGCCAGCTCGGCCTTGTCGCGCGCTATTTCACCGAGGCAGGCAATTGGACCGACATTCGCTGCCTCGACCGTACGCCGCCGGGCGGCGGCGCACCGTTATACGCGGTTGTTGCCAGGAGCGCCGGCGGTGCCGGCGCCGCGAGCGACTAAGACGCGAGCGATTAAGAATCGTAAGAGATCATCGCTGTTACCGGGACAGGGACGCGGCTGCGGCCACCAAGGAAACTCAGCTCGATGATGCAAGCGGCGCCAATGACGCTGCCGCCTTGTTGCGTCACCAGCTTGATCGCGGCCTCCGTGGTGCCGCCGGTGGCAATCAGGTCGTCGACGACGACCACGCGTTGGCCGGGTGAAATCGCGTCTTCCTGAATTTCGATCGTGTCGCTGCCGTATTCGAGGTCATAGGTGAAACTCACCGTATTGCCCGGTAGCTTGCCCTTTTTGCGGACCATCGCGAAGCCGCTGCCGAGCGCGTAGGCGAGCGGCGCGGCGACCAGAAAACCGCGCGACTCGATACCGACGAGCAGGTCCGGGCGCTGCGGCCGCACCGCCTCGGCGAGGCGTTCGATCGTGGTGCGCCACGCCTCTGGATGCGCCAGCAACGTCGAGATGTCGTAGAACAAAATCCCCGGTTTCGGGAAGTCGGGGATCGAGCGGATATGGTCCTTGAGGTTCATTGGCGAATCTTTGCGGCAGGAGGTGAGGCTGACGGTTGCGGCATAGCGGCTTTTCGCGTAGTTGGAAAGGCTTAGACCGTCGCGTTGACGCTCGAACCACTAATTGTCGGAACGCATGGCGCCGGCCGCAACCATCCTCGCATCGGAAGAAGACGGCGCGACGGTTTTTCGCGCTGAAGGCGAATGGCTGGTCGTGACCGCGGCCGAGCTTGATCGCCGATTGCGCGATCTCACGATGCCGCAGGGCCGGCAGGTGACGGTTGATTTGTCGGGGGTTGACCGGCTCGACAGCGCCGGCGCGTGGCTGTTGCTGCGTACCGAGCATGAGCTGGAAGCGCGCGGCAACCAAGTCGCGCTGGCGAACCTGCAGGCGCGCTTTACCCCGCTGCTCGAACAGGTACGGTCGCGCGGTGTCACCGAGCCGCTGCCGCATCCGGTGCCGCCGCATCATTCCTTTGTCGGTTTTCTCGCGCGCGTCGGCATGGTCACGATGCTGCTCGCGAACCGCGTCTATCACATCCTCGGCTTTACCGGGCTGGTGACTGTCACGCTGCTGCGCCTCTTTCGCCAGCCGCGGCGGCTGCGCCTCGTGGCGACGCTGGTGCAGATGGAGGTGGTCGGTCTCGACGCGATGCCGATCGTCGGGCTGCTGTCGTTCTTGATCGGCGTCGTGATGGCCTATCAGGGCGCCGATCAGCTGCGCCGTTTTGGCGCCGAAATCTACACGGTCAACCTGCTCGGCGTCTCGATCCTGCGCGAACTCGGCGTTTTGTTGTCCGCCATCATCATCGCCGGCCGCTCGGGCAGCGCCTTCACCGCGCAGATCGGCACGATGCAGGTCAATGAAGAGATCGACGCGCTGCGCACGCTGGGTCTCGACCCGATCGAGGTGCTGGTTCTGCCGCGGCTCTTCGGGTTGACGCTGACGCTGCCGCTGCTCGTGTTCTACGCCGATTTTATGGGCATCCTCGGCGGCGCGTTGATGTCGTGGCTGGTGCTCGACATCAACATCCCGAATTTCCTGACCCAGCTGCAAAGCGCGGTGACGACGACGACGCTCTGGGTCGGTGTCGTCAAGGCGCCGTTCTTCGCCTCGATCATCGCGCTGGTCGGCTGCTTCGAGGGGCTCAATGTCACGCGCAGCGCCGAAAGCGTCGGGCGATTGACGACGCAGTCGGTCGTCGAGTCGATCTTCTTCGTGATCGTCACGGATGCGGCGTTCTCGATCGTCTTTTCGATGCTGAAGGTCTGAGCATGGCGGAGCAGCCGGGCGATTTCGTGATCCGCATCCGCGACCTGGTGAATGCCTTCGGCAGCCAGGTGATCCATGACGGCGTCGATCTCGACGTGAAGCGCGGCGAGGTGATCGGCATCGTCGGTGGCTCGGGGACCGGCAAGTCGGTCATGCTGCGCACCGTGGTCGGGCTCAACCGGCCGGTATCGGGCAGCATCGAGGTGCTGGGGCGCGACGTGCTTCATCTCAACGACGACGAGCGGCACGAACTCGAGACGCAATGGGGCGTGCTGTTCCAGGATGGCGCGCTGTTCAGCTCGCTGACCGTGGCGCAGAACATCGAGGTGCCGCTCAAGGAGGATTTGAGGCTCCCCGAGCGGCTGATGGCCGAGATCGCCGCGTGCAAGATCGGCATGGTCGGACTGCCGCCGGAAGCAGCAGACAAATTCCCGGCTCAGTTGTCGGGCGGTATGCGCAAGCGCGCCGGCCTCGCTCGGGCTCTGGCGCTCGATCCGCAGATCCTCTTCCTCGACGAGCCGACCGCCGGGCTCGACCCGATCGCCGCCGCGGCGTTCGACCAGCTCATCAAGGATCTGCAGTCGAGCCTCGGCCTCACCGTGTTCATCGTGACCCACGACCTCGACAGCCTGTTCGCGATCTGCGACCGGGTTGCGGTGCTGGTCGACAAGAAGATCAAGGTCGGGACGCTCGAAGAACACCTGCGCGACGACCATCCCTGGATACATTCATATTTTCACGGACCGCGCGGCCGCGCTGCGCATCCGGCCGAAATGCATTAAGACGGGGGCAGGGGACAGAGGGACAGATGGAGACACGCGCACATTACGTCGCCGTTGGCGCCTTCGTGCTGACGATGGTGTTCCTCGCCTTTGTCGCGGTGTTGTGGCTGGCGGGGACGCAGTTCACCACCAGCTTCGCGCATTACGACATCTTTTTCGAAGGGCCGGTGACCGGCCTCAGTCAGGGCGGCCGGGTCGAGTACAACGGCATCCCGGTCGGCACCGTGTCCGACATCGAGATCATCACCGATCCGCAGATTTTGGCGACAAACGGCCGCAAGCCGATCCGCGTCACGATCGAGATCAAGAGCAATGTGCCGGTCAAGAAGCTGGACGCGGCGACGATCCAGACCAACATCCTCTCGGGCGTTTCCTACATACTGATTGAGCCGGGCAAGAGCGAGGATCTGCTCGAGGCACAACGTGGCGAACGCTACGCCGTGATCCGCTCGAAACGCGCGACATTGGCAAGTCTGGCGGCACGCGGGCCGCAGCTCTTGGATAAGCTCGATGTCATCCTCGATCATGTCGATGACCTGCTGAATGATCAGAACCGCCAAGCCTTTTCCAGCACGCTCGCCAACGTTCAGAAAGTGAGCGGTGACATCGCGCAGCATAGCGGCGAGATCGCCGCCAACGCCGGCGAGGCGCTGAAAGCTGCGGCCAGCCTCTTCACCAATCTCGACAACGGGTTCTCGCAGCAGGGCGGCCTCAAGGATCAGGCGCTCGCGTCGCTTGGCGATTTCGACAAGCTCGTGAACGGGTTGCAGGTCACCAACCGCGACCTGCAGGGGACGCTGCGCGATGCGACGCCCGGGGTGAAGCAATTCAGCCAGCAGACGCTCGGCGATATCGGTTCGCTGGTCGCCGAGACACGGCAGTTTGTTTCCGGGCTGACCCGGCTTGTCTCTCAAGTCGAACACGATCCGACACGCCTGCTCTTTGGCGATCGCCGCGAAGGGTACCAGCCGAAATGATCAGAAACTTTTGCCCGTTGCGGCACCGAGCTTCACGCCTCGCGCTGACCGCTCTCGTTGTCGTCGCGCTCGCCGGTTGCGCCAGTATGTTCACAAAGGATCCCCGGCCGCTGTTCCAGCTCTCCGCGCCGAGCGACTTTCCGGGGAACCTGCCGCATACCAATGCGCAGATTGTCGTCGACGCGCCCTACGCGCCCGAGGGGCTAGAGCTGCGCCGGATCGCCGTGGTGCGAGCCAGCAACGCGATCGATTATCTCGCTGATGGCGATTGGGCCGACCGCACGCCGAATATGGTGCGCGCCGTGCTGGTCGAGGCATTTGAGAACAGCAAGTCGGTCGCCGCGGTCGGGCCCGATTCGCTCGATCTGCGCGCCGATTTCGAGATCGAGGGCGATCTGCGCCACTTCGAGGCGGACTACGATTCACCGGCCGGCGGCGCTGGCGCGCCGACCGCGACGGTCGCGTTGGCGGTCAAGCTCGTCAAGGTGCCGGAACGCAAGATCTTGGCGCAGACCATGATCAGCGCACAACAGCGAGCAACGTCCAATACAACTCCGGCGATCGTCCAGGCAATGAATGACGCGATGGGCAATGTCGCGAAGCAGGTAGTCGCCTGGACCCTGACCAACCCGGCCTTGTCGACATCGCGCAGATAGGTATCCTGAACCCGTTTCGTTCACCAAGATTCTAGGTGGCTGCGTGAATGGGTCGGTGCGCGTGGGCGCGGCCGGGGTTATTCGGGGATGCCGGAGCGAGCTCTCGGCGCGCGGCAGCAATATCGCGCGAGAAGCGGTTGGCCGCGACGGCGACGCCGAGGACTGGCGGCACTATCCGTCGGGCGACGCCTACGACCTGATCAGCCACGCGCAGTATTTTTATCATCGGCATCCGGCCGAGCCGGAGCATGCGGCGGAGCACGGGCATTTTCACCTGTTTCTGCGCGCCGAGGGCATGCCGGCAGGCGCGCAGCCGCTGCTGCTGCCGGAAACCGCGATCGCCAAGGAATACCTGCCGACCCCGCCGCAGGCCGCGCCGACAAAGCGCGGCGCGCGCGACGAGGTCTGTCACCTCATTGCGATCGCGGTCGACGCGGCGGGCGAGCCGGTGCGGCTCTTCACCACGAACCGCTGGGTGACGGGGGAGACCTGGTATCGCGCCGAGGATGTCATCCACATGCTAGATCGCTTCTCGCTCGACGCCGCCGAACCGGCGAGCTTTGTCAATTTTTGGCTGGCCGCGATGGTGCGGCTCTATCAGCCCGAGATCGCCATGCTCTTGCGTGAGCGCGACCGCATCGTGATGAACCCGATCCGCCAACGGCGGCGGGTGGATGTGTTCGAAGATCCCAAGCTCGAAATCACCTCGACTCTCGATATCGACCTTGAGGCGAGGCTTGCCGCGGTCGACCGCCTTTCGGCAGAGCGCGCGGTGATTCCTCAGCCGCCGGCGTCGCCGCGCATCCCGCGCTTGGCGGAGGGCTGGGGAAGCTGAGCTAGGCCGCCGGAGCAGGCGTTACGGGAAAAGCCGCTCGCGGCGCCAGCCCGCGCCGTCGCGGATAAAAACCAGCCGATCGTGCAGACGCGAAGGCTGGTCCTGCCAGAATTCGACCCGGTCGGGCACCAGCCGGAAGCCTGACCAGAAATTCGGCCGCAGGATCGCGCTACGATCGGCAAAGCGGCGGGTAAACATGTCGACCCGTCTTTCAAGCTGCTCGCGGCTTTCGAGCGGGCGCGACTGATCGGACGACCAGGCGGCGATCTGGCTGCCGCGCGGCCGGCTGGCGAAATACGCGTCTGCTTCGTCTTCGCTGACCTGCTCGGCGACGCCTTCGGCCCGCACTTGGCGCTTCAGCGACTTCCAGTGAAAGCAGATCGCGGCGTGCGGATTGACAAAAAGCTCGCCCGATTTGCGGCTCTCGAGATTGGTATAGAAGACAAAACCGCGTGCATCGGCGGCCTTGAGGAGCACCGCGCGCAGCGATGGTGCGCCTGCCGGCGTCGCGGTAGCGAGCGTCATCGTTTCGGCCAGTTCCTCGCTTTTCTCGGCGAGCGATAGCCAGCGCGCGAAGGGCGCGAAGGGCTCGCTATCGGGTATGTTTTCGATCGTCATCGCCGCTCACGTGGTTTCCGGGGGCGAATTTACAAGCAGGAGCCGGCCGCCGCCAACATGTGCCTTGGAACCTGTTCGCCCGGCGGAAGATTGTTGCGGGAGCCGCCTCGATTGGCCGCGCTGTTCGGCTTCGTGTAGGATGGGCAGCAGCAGATTGGATAGGGCGCTCGCCCGACGCCCGCATCTCGGAGCCGCGTAATGAGCAACAAGAACGCGCTGATGGCTGGCAAGCGCGGCTTGGTGATGGGCGTCGCCAATGATCGCTCCCTCGCCTGGGGCATCGCCAAGGCGGTAAGCGACGCCGGCGCGACGCTCGCTTTCACCTATCAGGGCGACGCGCTCGGCAGGCGTGTGCGGCCGCTTGCCGAGAGTGTCGAAAGCGATTTCCTGCTCGATGCCGATGTGACGTCCGAGGCGAGCCTCGACGCGGTGTTCGATGCGATCGGCGAGCGCTGGGGCGGTCTCGACTTTCTGGTGCATGGCATCGCCTTCTCCGACAAGGAGGAGCTGAAGGGCCAGTACCTCAACACGACGCGCGATAATTTCCTCAAGACGCTCGATATTTCGTGCTTCTCGTTCACCGATCTGTGCCGGCGCGCGTCGGCGCTGATGCCGGAGGGTGGCAGCCTGTTGACGCTCACCTACGCGGGCGCCGAACGCGTCATGCCGCATTACAACGTGATGGGGGTCGCCAAGGCGGCGCTCGAGGCGAGCGTCAAATATCTCGCGGCCGATCTCGGCGGCAGCAACATTCGGGTCAACGCGATCTCGGCCGGACCGATCAAGACGCTCGCCTCGTCGGCGATCGGCGATTTCCGCTACATCCTCAAGTGGAACGAGCTTAATGCGCCGCTCCAGCGCAATGTCTCGATCGAAGAAGTCGGCGGATCCGCGCTCTATCTGTTGAGCGATCTCTCGTCGGGGGTCACCGGCGAGGTGCACCATGTCGATTGCGGCTATCACGTCGTCGGCATGAAGCGGGTCGACGCGCCCGACATCTCGACCGTGTGACCGGACGCCATGGCCGGTAATTCCTTCGGCACGCTGTTCCGCTTCACGACGTGGGGCGAGAGCCACGGGCCGGCGATCGGCGTGATCGTCGACGGCGTGCCACCGCGCATCCCGCTCAGCGAGCCCGACATCCAGCAATGGCTCGACAAGCGCCGGCCGGGCCAGTCGCGCTATACGACGCAGCGCCAGGAGCCGGACCAGATCAAGATCCTCTCCGGCACGTTCAACGGCGAGACCACCGGCACACCGCTGAGCTTGCAGATCGACAATGTCGACCAGCGCTCGAAGGACTACCGCAACATCGCCGACCGTTTCCGGCCGGGCCATGCCGACTACACCTACTGGAGGAAATACGGCATCCGCGACTACCGGGGCGGCGGCCGGGCGTCGGCGCGCGAGACCGCGTCGCGCGTCGCGGCCGGCGCGGTGGCGCGCAAGGTGTTGGGGCCTGGCATCACGGTTCGTGGCGCGTTGGTGCAGATCGGCCCGCACGCGATCGATCGCGCCAAATGGGATTGGGCGCAGACGGCGGAAAATCCGTTCTGGTGCCCGGACGCGGACACGGCGACGCATTGGGCCGAGTACCTCGACGGTGTACGCAAGGCCGGGTCGTCGGTCGGCGCGGTGATCGAGGTCGTGGCGAGCGGCGTGCCGGCGGGGCTCGGCGAGCCGATCTACGACAAGCTCGACGGCGATCTCGCGCGGGCGATGATGACAATCAACGCGGTAAAGGCGATCGAGATTGGCGCCGGCTTCGCCGCGGTCGCGCTCGGCGGCGAAGAGAACGGTGACGAGATGCGCATGCAGGACGGCAAGGTCGTGTTCCTCAGCAACAATGCTGGTGGCATTCTTGGCGGCATCTCAACCGGGCAAGACATCGTCGTGCGCTTTGCTGTGAAGCCAACCAGCTCAATCCTCAAGCCGATGCGCACCGTCGACAGCGACGGCAACGAGGTCGAGATCGAAACGCACGGCCGTCACGATCCGTGTGTCGGTATCCGCGCGGTGCCGGTGGGCGAGGCGATGATGGCGTGTGTGCTCGCCGATCACCTATTGCGCTTTCGCGCAATCGGCGGTGCGGTTTAGCCAAAACGAAAGAGGCGGCGCAAGCGCCGCCTCTCGACATAACTGAGCTCTGCTAAACTAACGCAGCGGCGAGAACGACGCCGGGATCACCAGCATATTTTCCTGCACCAGCGTCTGGCCGGGCTGCCCGCCGCGGGGCGGCCAAATGCCTTCCTTGCGCGCATGCTCGCGAACCTCGGCGCGATGGTTGGCGTCCTTGTAGGCCCAGATGTGGCGCCAGCGATTGAGGCCACCGAGTTCCGAATGGCCGGCGAAGGCGAGCGGCGACAGCTTGGTGCGCTCGCCGATCTGCGTTGTCCAGCGGTCGATCTGGCCGGGGATCGCGCCCGGGGCAAGCGTATAGGTGCGGATTTCATAGACACCGCCGAGCTGGCGTGGCTCGAGCTTGGGCGAGAATGGCGCCGGGATGAAGATTTCGCTCTCCTGCTCTTCGACGAACTCGCGGATGTTGGGCGGCCAGTTGTCGAGCTTGGTCGCCTCGGCGCGGATACGGGTGCGTTCCTCGAAATTGTCGTAGGACCACACATGAATTATGCGGTTGAGCGGGCCGATCTCGGTGTGCCAGAAGGCAGAAAGCGGCGATAATTTGGTGCGCGCCGGCAGGGCCTTGCCGAAGTTTTCCTCGGCCTGCGCGACGGTGCCTGGCTTCAAGCGATAGGTGCGAAATTCGACGATCATGGGGGTTCCTCCGCGTGGAATGACGGCGGGGACGGTAGCCTATTCCCAGGGGGCCGGCTACAGCGCGTTGGCTATAGTGCTTTGAGCGAGTCGATCACCGCGCGATCGATGAGGATGCCTTCGGCGCGGCGGCGTTCGCGCTCGCGGAACGCGCGCTGCGACGGGATGCGGATTTCGGCGACCCCGGCGCGGCGCGGCGTTGCCTGGATCGCCTTGACTAGTGCCGACATCTGCTGCGCGAACGGTTCACTCCTAGCACCATTGGGCAGCATCGCGCCGGGATCGACGACAAGAAACAGAAATCCATAATCCTGCGCCTGGCCGCGCGGCAGCATCGCGCCGGCGAGCAAGCCAAGCGCCTGGATCGCGAAGGCCAGGCCGTATCCTTTGTGGCCGCCAAAGGCTGTGACGCCGCCTTTGGCTGCTGCCCTGCCGTCGCGTGTCGGATTGCCATCGGCGTCCAACGCGACATCCTCGGGTAGCTCTTCGCCGGTTTCGGCGGCGAGCAGCACCTCGCCCCACATCAAGGACGCAGTGCCGATGTCGAAGATCACCGGGCCATCGGCCGACGGAAAGCCGAAGGCGATCGGGTTTGTGCCGAGCGCCGGCCGGGTTGCGCCGGGCGGCACGATATGCGGCGCGCCGCTCGCCGTGTGCAGCCCGACGAGCCCCGCTTCGACGATGCGCTCGAGATAATAGGCGTTGCGGCCACTGAAATAGGAATTGTAGACGCCGACCGCTGCGACGCCGCTCTCCTTCGCCTTTCTGATCGCGATCTCGGCGCCGCGATAGACCGCGACATAGCCGACATTGTTGCCGCCATCGACCAGCGCGGTCGTCGGCGTCTCATGGGTGATGCCGACCGGAACCCGGACGTTCTGCGATTTGGCCTCCCGGGCGATCGCGAGGATGCGTGGCAACCCGGCGAAGCGATATCCGCAGAGCGAATTGTCAATGAGCTGATCGACGACGATACGTGTGTCCTGGTCGCTATAGCCAATGCGGCCGAGTGCGACTACGCCAAGCGCGCGCGCCTCGGCGACGCCGAGCCGCACCGCGCCCGGACGGTCGGGATCGAGATAGTTGGAGCCTCGTGCCATCGCCCGACGATAGGGCGGGCCGCCGATCGGCGTCAAACCGATGGCGTCATGCCGAAATAGCGCGGGAAGCGGCGCATCGGTTCACGCTACGCTGCACGCAAAGCGAATTGCGGGAGGACGCGATGTCCGAAATCGAACGCTCGGCGATGCGCAAGGTGTATCTGCGGCTGCTGCCGTTTGGCTGCCTTTGCATGATCGTCTGCTATCTCGACCGCATCAATGTCGGCTTCGCGGCGCTGACGATGCGCGGCGATCTCGGCCTCAGCGCGACCGCTTTCGGCTTTGGCGCGGGATGCTTCTACGCCGGGTACTGCACCTTCGAGATCCCCAGCAACATCATCCTGATGAAGGTTGGCGCGCGGTTCTGGATCGCGCGGATCATGCTGACCTGGGGCCTCTTGTCGATGGCGATGGCGTTCGTCTGGAGCACCACCAGCTTTATCACGCTGCGCTTCCTGCTGGGGCTGGCCGAGGCCGGCTTCTTCCCCGGGATGCTCCTCTATTTCACCTTCTGGTTCCCGGCGGCGCATCGCGGCCGGATGGTCGCGTGGTTCGGGGTCGCAACCCCGGTCGCGGTGGCGATCGGCGGGCCGATCTCGTCGTTCCTGATGCTGCTCGACGGCACCTGGGGTCTTGCCGGCTGGAAGTGGCTCTTCATTGGCGAGGGGCTGCCCGCCGTCATTCTCGGCATCGTGTGCTTTGCCTATCTCGTCGATGGGCCGCTCAAAGCCAAATGGCTGACCCAGGAGGAAAAGGATTGGCTCGCCGCCGAGATGGAACGCGAGCGCAAGGAGGTGACCGACGCGCACGGCCATATCTCGATGTGGCAGGCCCTGATCAACCCGCGGGTCTGGGCGCTGGGGATCATCTATCTCGGCATCATCACGCCGAGCGTCGGGCTGGTGTTGTTCGCGCCACAGATCATCAAGCAGGCCGGCTTGTCGAATTTCGCGACCGGGTTCGTGACCTCGATCCCCTATGTCGCGGGCGTCATCGGGATGATCGTCTGGGGGCATTACTCGGACCGGGTCAACGAGCGGCGCTGGAATCTGTTCGCCGGCTGTGTGCTGTCGACCATCGCGCTGATCTTCGCCGGCTTGACGGTCGGGACGATCGTCGCGGTGGCCGCGATGTGCGCCGCGACCGTCGGTTTTTATGGCTCGAAAGGCCCGTTCTGGTCGCTACCCAACACGATGCTTTCCGGCACCGCTGCGGCGGCGGGGCTCGCCTTTATCAACTCGTTGGGCAATCTCGGCGGCTGGTTCGGCCCGACCATCGTTGGATGGCTCGCCGACAAGACCGGCGGGTTCCAGGGTGGGCTCTACGCGGTGGCCGGGTTCTGCGCGCTGGCGGCGGTGGTGACGGTGATCGGCGTCGCCGCGCCGCGCCGGACGGGCCCGGCTGGAGCCTTGGGCGCGGCGGCGGAGTAGGCTTCTAGTCGGCAGCCTCGGCTTCGTCGGCCTCGGCCTCTTCGACGTCTTCCATGATCTCGCCGAGAACTTCCTCGTGGAACATGCCGAGCCGGTTGACCCCGTCGAAGGCCGCGACCTTGTAGCATTCGGCGAGCGTCGGATAGTTGAACACCGTGTTCACGAAGTAGTCGACGGTACCGCCGAACGACAGAACCGCCTGGCCGATATGGATCAGCTCGCTCGCGCCCTCGCCGATAATGTGGACGCCCAGGAGCTTGCGGCTCTCGCTATGGAAGATCAGCTTTAAGAGGCCCGTCACGTCGCCGACGATCTGGCCGCGAGCGATTTCCTTATAGCGTGCCTTGCCGATCTCATAGGCGATGCCGGCCTTGGTCAGCTCCTCCTCGGTCTTGCCGACCATCGAGATCTCCGGCACCGAATAGATGCCGTAAGGGAACAGCTCGGGGACGCTCTTGGCCTTGACGCCAAAGGCGTGGCAGGCCGCGAGGCGGCCCTGCTCCATCGAGGTCGACGCGAGCGCCGGAAAGCCGATCACGTCGCCGACCGCGCAGATATGCTCGACATTCGTGCGGAAATGCTCATCGACCGGCAGGCGGCCGCGATCGTCGGCCTTGATGCCCGCGCCGGCGAGGTTGAGTTTGCTGGTGGCGCCGGTGCGGCCTACCGAATAAAGCGCCTTTTCAGCGATGATCGTCTTGCCGCTGTCGAGACAGAGGCGGACGCGATCGCCGGTCTCGGTCTTAACGATCTCGAGGCTCTTGACCGTCTCGCCGAGGCGCAACGTCACGCGCGCTTCGCGCAGATGATGGCAAAGCTCAGCCGAGACTTCCTCGTCGACAAACGACAGGAGCTGGTGCCGCGCGTCGACCAGGGTCACGCGTACGCCGAGCGCGGCCATGATGCTCGCGTATTCGCAGCCGATCACCCCGGCGCCGACGACCGCGATCGTGCGTGGCAGCTGGTCGAGATGCAGGATGTCGTCGCTCGTGAAAATGCGCCTGGCGTCAAACGGGACGTGCTTGTCGCGCGTTGTCTCGGTGCCGGTCGCGATGACGATGTGGGCTGCGCTGACCGTTCGCGACGTGCTGCCATCGATCATGTCGAGCCGCAGCGTATGCGGGTCGACAAACGACGCGGCGGCCGAGATCAGCTCGATATGATTGCGCAGCAG
>Ga0210398_10002162_pt1 | contig 19436 bp, 16 predicted proteins | sample IncBWC4OmetaG_FD_161047 | JGI IMG/M metagenome (GOLD analysis project Ga0210398, IMG submission 161047) | Forest soil microbial communities from Barre Woods Harvard Forest LTER site, Petersham, Massachusetts, United States - Inc-BW-C-4-O | ecosystem: Environmental > Terrestrial > Soil >... | reverse complement strand
AAGCCACACCCCTGGGTTCACCGGCCCTACCGTGGGACAAAGGCATCAGCACCGGTCTTGAGTATCAATGCGATGACGATGGCGATGAATGCGACGCGGACGAATTTGCTGCCGTGCTTCATCGCGGTATTCGCTCCGAGCACGCTGCCGGAGGCATTGCAGACGCCGAGGGCCAACCCTAGGGCCCAGTGAATATCGCCGTGAATGCCGAAGAACAACAGCGCGCCCGCGTTGGTGGCCACATTGATGGTACGGGCGCCTGCCGAGGCGTGCAGGAAATCAAATCCATACAGACGGATGAACAGCAGCATCAGAAAACTTCCGGTGCCCGGCCCGAAAAATCCGTCGTAGAGGCCGATGCCGCCGATGGATGCCAGCGCGAGGTAAGCGCGCCGGCGCGAAAATTCGATGGGCGCATGGCGGGCGCCCATGTCTTTGTACCGCAGCACGTACAGGAGCACGGCCGTCAGCATGAAAGGAACGAGGGGCCGGAACAGTGCCGGAGAGACCGCGCTCACGAGCCGCGCGCCCGCGAGCGCCGCGACGAACGCGACGGCCACCGCAGGTAGCAGCGGGCGCCAGGGAGTTCGCACCACACGCCGGTAGCGGAGCATCGCGCTGCTCGTGCCGCAGATGCTGCCGAGCTTGTTCGTCCCCAAGAGCGCGGGCGGCGCGGCCCCGGGATAGCCCGCAAACAGCGCGGGCACCTGAATCAAACCCCCGCCGCCGACGATGGCGTCGATGAATCCGGCGACGAAGGCGGCGCAGAGCACGAAGCTCAAGGTCGCAAAGCTTCCGCCTAACGCGATTGCGGCCAGGGCGTGCTCCCGTGAATGTCACGCAGTGGCGCACCGCCCCCGGCGTCGAACCAATGCTCGATCAGGCGGAACGATATGGATTGGCGCGGAGGCAGCAGCGTACCGTTCGAGGCGAGATCGGCGCGTGTGAACCAGCGCGCGTCCTCCAGTTCCTGATCCCGCAGCCGCACGTCGGTGGTCAGCGCATGTGCGGTGAACCCGAGCATCAGTGAGGCTGGGAAGGGCCAGGGCTGCGAGGAGTGATATTCGATGCGGTCGACTTCGATGCCCGTTTCCTCGAATACCTCGCGTGCCACCGCATCTTCGAGGGATTCTCCCGGCTCGACGAAGCCGGCGATGGTGGAATAGCGCCCCACCGGCCAGCTTGCCTGGCGTCCCAAAAGCGCCCGTTCGCCGTCGTCCACCAGCACAATGATCGCCGGATCGATGCGCGGGAACTGCTCATGGCGGCAGGCCGGATCGCTGCACACGAGCACATGCCCGCTTTTTGCGGATACAGTTCTCGCACCGCACGTGCCGCAAAAGCGGTGCCGCCGCCTCCAGGAAATGATGGCGCGGGCGTAACCCAAGAGTCCCGCCTCATCGATGGGGAGCACCGCAGCCACGATGCGCAGATCCTCGAACCGTGTTGCCGGCAGCAAGATCGGCGGCTCGCTCGATTCGATCTCGTACGCAAAGAAACAGATCTCGCTGAATCGGCCGAGAAGAATCAAGTCGTTGTCGTTGCGCCGTTCGGGCGGAACCTGAGACAGCCCGAGGTACGCGGCGCGCGGCGCGTCGCCCTCGGCAATGAGACTGCGCGAATTCCACACCGGTATGACGCGGCTGCGCTCATCGGCGAGCGCGGCGGCGAACCATGCAGGATCCTGCCGCAAATGGGCGACACGGTCCAGGTAGGGACCGGCGAAAATATTCCTTTGTTGCACGCCGCAATTCTAGCAGGGCGCCGCCGCGACCGGACCGCAGGCGCCGCAGCCCACTTTGTGTTTGGCCAACAGGTCGCGCAGCCGAACTCCGCCGCACACGGTGCAGCGCGAGATGCCGACCTCGTCGTGCCGCGCCAGCGCCAGCAGAAGGAACCAAGCATGCTCGAAGGAAATGCCGGCGGGAGCGTGCAGGTCCAGGTACGCCTCATAGGCCTGACAGAGCAGGGTGCCCGATTCCAGCGAGCCCACGCGATAGCGCGGCTCAAGCCCCGTGTCCGTGCCGCGCAATAGGTCGTACATGACGTACAGACTCGCCAATTGCGCCGATTGAAAATTGAGCTCGGAGTTCCGGAAGAAAAACGCGGCCTGGCGTGGCGACTTGCCTCGATGCCTGAACACGCGCCGCGCATCGTGGTCGAGCACGTAGCTGCGGTACAGCTTGCGGATGCGATCGTCGCTCAAGCCCGTCCACTGGCGGATGGTGAACGTGCGCGCTTCGTGGCGAATCAAACGCAGCGCAAGATCCAGGCGCTGCCGGTCCCTCGTGTAGCGGTCATCCGACACTCTCATGTTCGGCTCCTTCAGTTTTGCGCGGTTTCAGCCTCAAAAACAATTTGACAGAAATTAATCACAAAGTTAATGATTGCCAAGTGGTTCCGGCGTGTTATTTCGCCCTGTTTGCGGCGAAATGCACGGCACGCGCTCAAACCCCGGATATATATGGAAATTGTCTGGAGACGGATATGCAGGATGCAATCGTCGGCAGCTGGGCGGGGAGCTCACATTTATCGGCCGGGAATCTGGGGTCGCTGCGCGACCTGAATCATAGGTTCCTGGATCTGGCCGCCGCGCGCGGCCGCGGCTGGGAGGCCGGCGCCGGCGTGCCGTTGGAACTGGGCGGGCGGGTGGCCCCGCTCTCCGCCACGCAACGCGAAGCCGCTGCCAGTTGCCCCTACGCGTTGTTCGATCTGCGCTTTCAGGACGGCGGATACTGGCGGCGGCGGCTGCAGAATTCGGGCGACTGGCGTGTCGCGGACGAATCGATGGCCGACGACGACACCGTGCGCTTCGTGCGGCTGGCGCTCTTCTACGCGTGGCACATCTGCGCGAGCGCCGGGCTCACGGCCCAGCTGCTCTTGGGGATGAGCGGCGATGCGGCCGCGGAATTCCGCCGGATCAGCGTCGATCAATTACCCCCTCTCGCGGTCACCGAGGCCGCCAACCTGTCCGCAAGATGGAGCGAGTGCACCGCCTTTTGGAGTGCCCTCACGGCGGCCGCATCGCGCGCCGACCCCGCGGCGCTGCGGCGGGTCCAACTCCACGGCCTGCAACTCGCCGCCGCGGCGCGGCTGCCGCGACCTCGGTAGGCGGTCGGGGCGATGATTGGCGTTGCAGCCGGGGCCTTGCGAGGTTTAGGCTACGCGGCTCCTATGAAAGCCCTAGTCCTTCGCCAGCTCACCAAGATCTACAAGAACGGGATCCACGCGCTCAAGGCCATCGATCTGACGGTGGATGAGGGCGATTTCTTCGCGCTGCTGGGGCCGAACGGCGCCGGCAAGACCACGGCGATCGGCATCGTCACCTCGCTCGTCAACAAGACCAGCGGCGTGGTCGAGGTGTTCGGTCACGACATCGATCGGGAACTCGAAACGGCCAAATCCTGCATCGGCCTCGTGCCGCAGGAAATCAATTTCAACATGTTCGAAACCTGTTTCACCATTGTCGTCAATCAAGCCGGGTTCTATGGAATACCGCGCCCGCTGGCAAAGCAGCGCGCAGAAAAATATCTCAAGCAGCTGCAATTGTGGGATCGGCGGAACTCGATCGCACGCTCGTTGTCCGGGGGTATGAAGCGGCGTCTGATGATCGCGCGCGCCTTGATGCACGAACCGAAGCTGCTGATCCTCGACGAGCCCACCGCGGGTGTCGACATCGAGATCCGCCGATCCATGTGGGAATTCCTGCGCAACATCAACGACGCCGGCACCACCATCATCCTCACCACGCATTATCTGGAAGAAGCCGAGAATCTGTGCCGCAATGTCGCGATCATCGAGGGTGGCAACATCATCGAGCGCGACACCATGGCCAATGTGCTGCGCAAGCTTCAGACTGAAGTCTTCGTGTTCAACCTGCGCGACGAGCGCAGCGCGGCGCCGCACTTGTCGGGATTCACCGCCGTGCTCTCCGACGGGCACACGCTGGAAATTGAAATGTCCAAGACGCAGAGCCTCAACGACATTTTCGCGCAGTTGTCGGCGCAGGGAATCGCGGTGACGAGCATGCGCAACAAGGTCAATCGCCTGGAGGAATTGTTCATCCGTCTGGTCGACGGCAGCGCCGCGGCCCAACGCGCCTCGGCCGCGGGCGCTTCGGCCGGCGCAGGATCCGCTGCCGTGCCGGTTTCCTGATCATGTCCCAATCGCGCGCCATGGCCGAATGGGTCGGCTTCAAGACCATCATCATCCGGGAATTCAGCCGCATTGTGCGCATCTGGGGCCAGACCCTCGTGCCCCCGGCGGTCACCGCCACGCTGTACTTCATCATCTTCGGCAGCTTGATCGGCCGGCGCGTCGGCCAGGTCGGCGGCTACGACTACATGCAGTTCATCGCGCCCGGCCTCATCATGATGACCGTGATCACCAATTCCTACGGCAATGTCGTGTCGTCGTTCTTCGGAGCCAAGTTCGGCAAGCACCTCGAGGAAATGCTGGTCGCACCTCTGCCCAATTGGCTGATCGTCGCCGGCTACGTGGGCGGCGGGATGCTGCGCGGCGTGCTGGTGGGGGCGGTGGTGACCCTGGTGTCGCTGTTCTTCACGCGCCTGCAAATCATGCACATTTTCGCGGTGATTTCGGCGGTGCTGCTCACCAGCATGGTGTTCGCTCTGGGCGGGCTGCTGAATGCGTTGTTCGCCAAGAACTTCGACCACATATCCTGGTTCCCGACTTTCGTGCTCCAGCCGCTCACCTACCTCGGCGGCGTCTTCTATTCCATCACCATGCTTCCCGGCTGGGCGCACGTCGTCTCACACGCCAATCCCATCCTGTACATGGTCAGCGCGTTCCGTTACGGCTTTCTCGGTACCTCGGATGTCGATTTGCGGCTTGCCTATGGGATCATGATAGGCGCGGCCGCCGGCATGTTCACCCTGACGGTCGTGCTGTTGAACCGCGGCACGGGCACCCGCGACTGAACACCGGAGCAACAATCGAGGACTCACCGAAAATCATGCCAGCCATGCCAATTCGATCCGCCGTGCCGCTGCACCTTTGCGCGGCGCTGGCCGCCTGCGTGCTGAGTACGGCGACCTTGTCCGCCGCCGCCTCTGCGGCGGCGGATTCCGCCAACATCCAGGGCTTTTCCGCGGCCGCCGCCGATGCCGAGGCGCAGCTCGAGCAGCGATTTGATTCCGACCTGTCCGCTGCGAGTCTGCGCACATGGATGGAGCAGATGTCTTCCGAGCCGAATCATGTCGGGTCGGCTCACGACAAGGCGAACGCGGAATTTCAGCTGCAGAAGTTTCGCGAATGGGGCTGGGATGCATCCATCGAGACCTTCTCCGTGCTCTATCCGACGCCGCGCTCGGTATCGGTGGAACTGGTCGCGCCGACGCATTTCGTCGCGCGCCTCACCGAGCCGCCGATTGCGGGCGACCACACGTCCTCGAAGACCCAGGATGAACTGCCGGCCTACAACGTCTACGGCGCCGACGGCGATGTGACCGCGGAATTGGTCTACGTCAACCAAGGAATGCCCGACGATTACGCGGAACTGGAGCGGCGCGGCGTCAGCGTCAAGGGGCGTATCGTACTGACCCGCTACGGCGGCGGCTGGCGCGGCCTCAAGCCGAAGCTGGCCTATGAGCATGGCGCCGTCGGCTGCTTGATTTATTCGGACCCGCGCGACGACGGCTACGGCAAGGGCGACACCTACCCCAAGGGCGGCTACCGGCCGCGCGACGCCGTGCAGCGCGGCTCGGTGCAGGACCTCGTGCTGTATACCGGCGATCCATTGACCCCGGGTGTGGGCGCGACGACGAGCGCCCCGAGACTCGCGATCCGGGATGCCAAAACCATACTGAAAATCCCGGTGTTGCCGATTTCCTACGCGGCGGCGGAGCCGTTGTTGGCCGCGCTTGCAGGCGGCGTGGCCCCGCCCGGCTGGCGCGGCGGATTGCCGCTCACCTATCACGTGGGGCCGGGTCCGGCGAAGGTGCACCTCAAGGTGCTCTCCGACTGGAACCAGAAAACGTTGTATGACGTCATCGCCGTGCTGCGCGGCGCCCAAGAGCCCGATCGATGGATTATTCGCGGCAACCATCACGATGGCTGGGTGTTCGGCGCGACCGACCCGCTGGCCGGTCAGGTCGCGTTGATGGCGGAGGCCAAGGCCATCGGCCGGTTGTACAAGGAGGGCTGGCGGCCGCGCCGCACCCTGGTATACGCGAGCTGGGACGGCGAAGAACCCGGTCTTCTGGGCTCCACCGAATGGGCCGAAACGCACGCCGCCGAGCTCCAGGCCAAGGCGGCTCTGTACGTCAACTCGGACACCAACGGCAGAGGATTTCTCGACGTCGAGGGCAGTCACGGGTTGCAGCATTTCGCAAGTGAAGCGGCGCGCGACGTGAAAGATCCGGAAACCGGCGTCAGCGTCCTGGCGCGTGCCTTGGCGAAAGAACACGTCGCCGACTATGAATCGGAGGCTCAACGTAGCCCGGCCGGGCGCGAGGCCGCAAGCGCCGACCTCAAGCTCGGCGCGCTCGGCTCCGGTTCGGACTACACCCCGTTCCTGCAGCATCTGGGCGTGAATTCCTTGAACTTGGGCTTCCAGGGAGAGGGCGATTACGGCGTGTATCATTCCGCCTACGATTCATTCGATCACTTTCGACGCTTCGTCGATCCGACGTTCGAGTACGGCGTGGCGCTCGCCAAGGTCGCGGGCCGGTTGGTGCTTCGAGCTGCGCAGGGTGAATTGCTGCCGGCTCACGAAAGCGACTTCGCCGCCTCGATCGCGGAATACGACGACGAGCTGCACAAGCTGGCCGACGGCATGCGGGTGAAGACGCGCGCACTGTCCAAATTACTGGATGACGGCGCCTTCAAATTGGCGGCCGACCCCGAGAGGCCGCGCGCGCCGCCACCGCAGGCGAAGGAAGTTCCCTACCTGAGTTTCGCCGCACTCGACAACGCCGTGGCCAAGCTCGAACAAAGTGCGAAGGCGTTCGACAAGGAATACGCGCGGCTGGCGGCCGGCGAAAACGCGGGCGCGGATGCGGGCCGGGAACGCATGAACGCCACGCTGACGGACCTCGAGCAAGCCTTGACCGATCCCAACGGCCTGCCGGGCCGCGACTGGTATCGGCATATGATTTATGCGCCGGGCCTGTATACGGGCTACGGCGTGAAGACGCTACCCGGCATCCGCGAGGCCATCGAGGAGCGCCGCTGGGAAGAGGCCGATAGGTATATAGGGGTGGTCTCGCGCGCGATCAGCGCCTACAGTGAGCGTTTGGATCGCGCCATTGCAGTTCCTTAGGGGCCTGTCCGCGTAGCTCTGCAGGCGGGTTCCATAGTCAAGTCCAGGCAATTTCAAGGAGACGAACGATGACCGACGAAAAGCAGCAAAAGTTCACCGCCAAAGTACGCCGCGGTCTGGTGTGGGTGCATTCGGTCGCAAGCGCCGAACTCGCCAAGAAAAAGGCGGAGGCGACCGGCGTCAGGATCGAAGGGTTCACCGCCGCCGAACTCGCCGACGTCGAGTCCGCACTGACGTGGATCGCGCAGAACAAGGAAACGAAGAGTTCCGAGCCCGCGGCCTAAAGTTCCCCCGGATTCGCGGCGGTACCTTTGCGGGCCGCCGCGAACCTGCGCGCGCTGCGAAACGTAGGTGCGATACACTAGTGCAATGGCCCGCAAACGCTCCCTAGTCGTCGACGACTCGAAGTCGGCCCGCGTCATCTTGAGCCGCATGCTCGAGAAATACGACATTGAAGTCGACATGGCCGAGTCGGCCGAGCAGGCCATCGAGTATCTCAAGACCAATCGCCCCGACGCGATATTCATGGACCACCTGATGCCGGGCATGGACGGATTGCAAGCCGTGCAGGCCATCAAGGGCAATCCGCAGACGGCCATGATCCCGATCATGATGTACACCTCGCAGGAAGGTGAGCTGTACGTGGGGCAGGCGCGCGCCCTCGGGGCGATGGGCGTACTTCCCAAGCAGGTGCGCCCGGTCGATGTGTCGAAGGTATTGTACGAGTTACATCTGCTGCCGGACCGGCGCGACATGACCGAATCCGCGCTGGCGCCGGTGGAACTGGAAGGCGGCGCAGCTACGCCCAAGGTGGCCGCGGCCCCCGCACGTCCGGCCGCGACCGCATCCGTGGATTGGGGGCGCCGGCTCGAATCGGCGATCAAGGATCAATCGGTCGACGTGCGGCGCTTCATCGTCGCCACCCTCGATAGCTTCGCCTCGCGCATCGTGAGCGATGTGCGCGACTCGATACCCGCGCCGACCTTGGAGTTCCCGCCGACGCCGGCACGCGCGGCGGCGCCGAGGTGGCCCTGGGCCTTGGGTGTGGCGGTCGCGTGCCTCGCCGCTGCCGTGCTCGGTGCGGGCTGGCTGAAAACGCGCGACGATCTGGCGAAGTCGCGGACCGAAATCGCCGGGCTGACGTCGGCGAACGCCGAATTGCAGCATGCCCGCTCGGAACTGTCGGCGACGGTCAGGGATCTCACTGCCGCACTGTCGGCGGCATCCGCGGGCATTCTGGCCGCGCCCGCAACCGGTGCGCCCGGCGCACCGTTCGCACCGCGGCTCGAACCGGTGCCTTACGGAGAGATTCCATTCGACCGCGGACGTCTCGATGTGCTGCGCGAGCTACTCACCAAACTCGAGGCGCAGGGATTTCATGGAGTGTTGAAGATCACGACTTTCGCGGGACTGTTCTGTCTCACCGGCAACACCGCCGAGGGATTCACGCCGGCGCTTCCGAATCTACCCTTGGGCAAATGCGATTCGATCGGCAATCCGTTCGAAGATTCCCTGTCGGGTCAGCAGCGGCAATCGCTGGCGTTCGCGAATTTGATCGCGGGAATGCGCCAGCGCACCGGGGGTGCAATCACCGTCGCCATCGAAAACGCCGGCAGCGGCCGCCCCAGCACGCCGTATCCGGCGCGTGCCGAGTCGGTCACGGCGGGGGAGTGGAATCGCGCGGCTGCCGCCAACAATCGCGTCGAGTTCGCCGCTGAAAGCAGCACAGCACAATGACCCCCAGGGGCCCATTGTAAGTATTCCCAGTGGCCGCGCAGCGGGCCCTTGGCTTCAGAAGGCGACTCTGAAGAAGGCTTCGGGTCCCTTGGAATTCAGGTCGAAGTACCCCGAGGTCTTGGTCTGCCGCGAGTCGATGTCCGCTTTCGCCGAGGTGTAGCCCAGGGCGAACGATACATTCGGCCGATACCGGTACAGAGCCGCGAATTCATAGTATTCCACGGTACCGGTGAGATGATCGACGGACAGTTTGAAGTACTGCGCCCGGCCATCGAGATAGAACCGCTTGCTGATCACATAGGTTGAGTCGAGACCCAGGGCCGGCAGCGGGCCCGCTTGGTCTTCCGTCTGATTCACGTGCCGAGTTTCCGTGGCGACGCGGGCGCGGGCCGAGACGTCCGTGTCATTGATGCCGAAGCTCGCGGCCAGCTCGAATTTCTCGCGATGGATGAACGAGTATTCGTAGCTGATGCCGAGCGAGCGCAAACTCAAGGTGGTCTCGACGGGATCTGCCACCTGCAGGACCGAGTCGCGAAATACGATCGGGCTCGTGATAGTGGTCTGGCCGGTACGATCCAGGGTGAAGTAATCGAAGCGCAGCCGGTGCCGCTCGCCGACCCGCACCACGGCGTCAAATTTGGGCTCGAAATCCGACTTATCGAGCCCTAAGTCGTTCTCCGCATCGATGGGCGTGCCGGGCAACCCAGTGCTCGGGTCCAATCGCATGGTGGTCGTATTCGACAGATATTCGACGCCGAGCGAGAGGCGGACGCGTTCGTTGGTGGGGCTTAGATAGTCGTCGGCATGCGCCGGCGCCGCGACCTGTACAAGGGCCGCGATGAGCGCTAGGTTCCGCACGGCGATGGCCTTATTGATCATGTCGGTCTCCTCAAAATCAATTGATCCGTCGCGGCGCGCCTCGTGGCACGCGGCAGGGAGGGGTCGATGCGCGACAGCACGTGAGCCGCAGCCGCGCGCCAGCCGGTGAGCTTGCCGCCGTAGATTCCCAGCACCCGCGGATTGGGTTCGCGGTCGGTGGTGAAGATGGTCTCTCGCGACCGGTCGAATGCTGCCTGACTGGCGGCCGGTAAAACGCGCAATCCGGCGAATCGCTGCGTAATGTCCTCGCGTCCCAGCTTTCTGAAAGCCGGAAAATAATGATGCGCGACGGCGAGCAGGTATTCCTCTTCCGCAGGCAACGGGTGCACCTTGCCCGGTTCGCCGTGGTAGGGCGTTTCCGTGGTGCCGATCAACGTCGCGCCTTGCCACGGCATCACGAAAACGGCGCGCCCGTCCGCGGGGCTCTCGACATAGTAGATTCCGGCGGTCACCGCCAGGGGCAGGACAATGTGCGTGCCCTGCACGAGATCGACGTTCGGGATCGGGATCGCCGGCCGGATGAGGCCGGCCACCTGCGGAGCCCATGGGCCCGCCGCATTGACCAGCACACGGGCAGTGCACTCCACCGTGGCGCCTTCTTGAGCGTACGCCACCGTGACCCCGTCGCCGGTCAGAGTCGCACCCGTGAGAGTCGCGGGCATCGCGATCTCGGCGCCCAACGACAGGGCCGACTGCACCACCGCGCGGGTGAGCAGGGCGTCATCCGTCTGCGCGTCGTGATAACGGATGACGGCATCGAGACCGCCCGTCTCGAGACCGTCGAGCGAGGACCATTCGCGCCGCGGCACCGCGCCGAAGCGGGTACTGGCGTCGAAGCCGCCCAGCAGCGCGTACATCCACAATCCCAGCTTGAGCTGCCAGGGCCGGCGCCGAGTGTCGCGATAGACCGGAAGGAAGAAGGGCTTGAGCTCCACGAGTTCCGCCGCGATTCGCAGGTGTATGGCGCGCTCGCGCAAACTCTCGCGCACCAGCGCGAACTGACCGGATTCGAGATAGCGCAATCCGCCGTGAATCAATTTGCTCGATCGGCTGGAGGTGCCGCTCGCAAGACCCAGCCGTTCGATGAGCAGTGCACTGTGACCCGCCGCCGCTGCGGCCTGCAATACACCGGCTCCGTGAATGCCGCCGCCGACGATGACTACATCGTATTGTTTCATTGACCTTGAGCTTTCGAGTTTCCGCTAGGATGCGTGAATACGCGGGACTCTTCCAGGCGCTTCGCGCCGAAACTACGGGGTCGAAGCGACCCCGTCCGCTAGTTGTCGCCATTTGCAAACAGTCTTGGGAATTTTCGCTGCACATCCCGCGCTACGCATACGGCGCAATCGAACTAACCTTCGCGCTTTTCCTCGAATTGCAACACCGGCGTGCCGGAGGTGACTTCGATCTCGCCATCGACGATGGCGCCCTTGGCGATGGCGATGGTTCGCGCACTGACCTTGCCGCGGATCACGGCGGTATAGCCGATTTCCAATTTGTCCCTGACGTTGAGACCTCCGGTGATCTTGCCGGCGACGATGGCCTGCTCCGCCTGGATGAATCCGTGCCAGGATCCCGTGGCGGACAAATTGAGGCCGCCCTGCAACTCACCGTCGCCGTGCACCTCGCCGGACACCACGAAATGCCCGGCGCCGCGGATGTTGCCGACGAACACGGATTCGGCGCCGATGAAAGTCGGGGTGCCCCAACTGCCTTCCAAAAATCGCCGTTTCTGTGCGCTCATGGGGGTTCATTATCCTATTCGCACCGGACGGTGATGTGACGAGCTTGGCGTCGCCGCAACATCGCGAATCGACGTAGAATGCAGATCTTGGGGAAATCTCGCGCGAGTACGAAAATGGTCACGAACAAGGCGGTCTTAAGTCTCGGTCTGGTATTGCTGCTCGCTTTCAGCGCCTGTAGCCGCCAGCAAAGCGATTGGGAAAAGACCCGGACGGCGAACACTGCGGACGCCTATGAGCTGTTCCTGAAGAAATACCCGACGGGCGAATTCACAGCGCAGGCCAAGGCGCGCATCAAAGAACTCGACGAAGAGCGCGACTGGCAAAAGGCGCGCGACACCGACACGCAAGAGGCCTATCAGGCGTTCCTGAAGCAGTATCCCGAAGGAAAGTGGGCGGAAGAAGCGCGTATCCGCGTGGAGAACTTCACCCTCGCCCAGGCACCGCCGAACGCGGCGCCCTCCGGATCGGAAGCCGCGAATTCCCCTGGCGGTCCCGCCGCTGGTGCCGCCGGCGCCGCTGCAGCCGCGGCAGGAGCCGCCACCGCTCCGCCGCCTCAGCCCAAGCCTGCACCTCCGGCCGCACCCAAGAGCGCCGCAAAGCCGTCGGCCAAGGAGGGTGCCTACGGCATACAGCTCGGCGCATTCAAGTCGAGCGCCGATGCCGCCAATCGGCGGTGGGCGCATTTGAGCAAGGAATACCCGAAACTTCTGAAGGGACTGTCGCCCACGGTGTCGCCGAAGAAGAGCGCCTCCGGGACCCTGTACCGCCTGCAGGTGACCGGCCTCACCGAGAAACACGCGCGCGCGCTTTGCAAGAGCCTGAAGGCGAAGTCGCAGGGTTGCGTGCTGACGCATCCTTAAGGCGCTTGCCCGACGCGACGCAATGCGTCGTGGCGTGGCGTGGCGTGGCGCGAGGTGGCGTTGAGCGGTGCGCGTCACCAGTGACAATTCTTGTCAGTCAGGCCGGTTGAGGTCTCGTCTTAACTGTCTGAATTCATTGAATTTAGTGCTTGGCACGCCATTTGCTTGAATCCCAGTGTGGGTATGCAATCGCAAATCGTCGCATTGTTGGTGCCGCAGGGCAGCCAAAGGGCGACCTTGCTGGTACGCCGTGGCAATGGCCAGTTTGCGCTCGAAGGAATCGACGCCCGGGTGGCTTCTGCCACGCGGGTTGCCGCCAGCTGGTTTCGCCAAGGCGCTCCGATCGTGGACCCGGCCACCCGTGCGGTGGTCGGCTACGAAGTGACGGAGGTGCCCGCCGCTTAAGTTCGAGTGTTTCCCTCCCTAGTGTCGATCTTGGCGCCGCGCTCTAGCTTCCCCCGCTCGCGGCGTTTTTTTTTGGGCGCTTTTCTCAAGCACGAACATCCGCCAGGTCGAGCAGGAAGGCGTATTCCATCGCGATCTCGCGATAGCGCTGGAAGCGACCCGACTTGCCGCCGTGTCCGGCCTCCATGTCCACGTGCAGCAGCAGCGGGTTGTCGTCGGTCTTGAGCGCGCGAAGCTTGGCGACCCACTTGGCGGGCTCGTAGTACTGCACCTGGCTGTCCCAAAGTCCGGTCGTCACGAACAGGGCCGGATAGCGCTGCGCCCGCACATTGTCGTAGGGCGAGTACGACAGCATGTAGTCATAGTCCTCGCGATCGTTGGGATTGCCCCACTCGTCGTACTCATTGGTGGTGAGCGGGATGCTGTCGTCCAGCATGGTGGTCACCACGTCGACGAAGGGGACCTGAGCGACGATTCCCCGGTAGTCCCCGGGACTCAAGTTCGCGACGGCCGCGACGGCCATGCCGCCCGCGCTCCCGCCCATGGCGAACACCCTGTCCTTGGCGGCGTAACCTTCCGCTACAAGAAATCGAGTGACGTCGATGAAGTCGTTGAACGAATTCATCTTGTGCAGCTTCCGCCCCAAGTCGTACCAGGCGCGGCCCATTTCCTGGCCGCCGCGCACATGGGCGATGGCATAGACGAAGCCGCGGTCGATCAGGCTCAGGCGGGCCGACGAAAATACGGGTTCGGTGGACAGGCCGTACGCACCATAGGCGTACTGCAGCAGCGGCGCGGTGGCGTCGCGCACGAATTCTTTTCGATACACCAGCGACACGGGAATTTGCGCCCCATCGCGCGCCGGCGCGAACAGGAATTGCGTTCGATAATTCGCAGGATCGAAACTGCCGACCACCGGGTCGCGCTTCAGCAGGATCTTCTCGCGCGTGCGCACGTTGTAGTCGTAGATGGTGGTCGGGGTCGTGAGCGACGAATACGCGTAGCGCAGAAGTTCGGTGTCCGGCTCCGGATTGATCGAGAGCGTGGTGGCGTAGGCCGCCTCGTCGCTGCCGATGAAGAACTCGGCGCCGCTCCCTTCTTCGGTGGCGCCGCCTTCCCCCAAGGGTTTGATGCAGATCTTGGCGAGGCCGCCGGTGCGCACCGACACGGCGAGGAACCGCTCGAACACGTCGAAATCCTCGACGAACGTGTCCTCGCGGTGCGCGACCACATCGCTCCAAGCCGCCCGGTCCGATTCCTGCCCGATCGGCGCCCGCATTAGGCGAAAATTGCGCGCCTGCCAATTGGTTCTGACGATGAAGTCGTCGCCGCGATGTTCCAATTGGTATTCGTGGTCGCGCTCGTGCGGCCGAAAAGTCTTGAACTCGAGCTTGGGATCGCCGGCTTCGGCGTACCGCCATTCCGACGACACCGTGCTCTCCATGTGGATGAATATGAAGCGCTCCGACTTGGATTTGGACACACCGGTGTAGAAGGTCTTGTCCGTCTGCTCGAACACCAGCGCATCGTGCCGCGGATCGGTGCCGAGCACATGCTTCTTGATGTACAGGCCGAGCAGGGTCTCCGGGTCCTTTTCGACGTACAACAGCGTTCGGTCGTCGTTGGCCCATGCGAGGTCGGGCTCGACTTGGGGTATCGCAACCTCGAGAATCTCGCCGCTGCGCAGATTCTTGAAGCGCAAGGAGAACTCGCGCCGGCCCACGGTATCCTCACAGAACGCGAGCCACTCGCCGCCCGGCGAGACTTCGAGCGCGCCGATGCGGTAGTAGTCGTGCCCATCGCTCTGTTGATTGGCGTCGATTAAGATTTCCTCTGGTGCGTCGCGAGAACCTAAACGGCGCGCGAATATCGGGTGCTCCTTTCCCGGCTCGAAGCGGGTGTGGTACCAGTAGCCGCGCTTCAAGTACGGCACGCTGGAATCGTCCTGCTTGAGGCGCGCGACGATTTCTTCGTACAGCGCGTCCTCGAAGGGCTTGGCCGGCGACATGCGGCGTTCGCGGTAGGCGTTCTCCGCCGCGAGGTAGGCCAGCACCTCCGGGTTCGCTCGTTCGTCGTCTCGCAGCCAGTAGTAGGGATCGATTCTGACGCCATGCGGCGAAGCCACGGTATGCGGCTGCGCCGCCGCAACCGGGGGATTGGACTCGGGTTCGATTGCCAGAAGGGGCTCCTTGGGGGCTACTTGTCCTCGGGTTGGGCGGGAGTATAGTCAGTGAGGAGGGGGGAACTATGCAGACCGTGGCTCAATTGCTCAAAATCAAGGGCACCGAGGTTTTCTCCGTCGGGCCGGAGGATTCAGTCCTGCATGCCATCGAAGTCATGGCGACTCGGCACGTGGGTGCGCTCCTGGTCATGAGTCAGGGATCGCTGGTCGGCATCATCTCCGAGCGCGACTATGCGCGTAAGGTGATATTGAAGAACCGCTCATCGCATGACACGCCCGTGGGCGACATCATGACGGCATCGCCAGTCAGCGTGGCGCCGGAGGATACGGTGCATCACTGCATGCAGCTCATGACCGAGGGACGATTCCGGCATTTGCCGGTGTTGAAGGGCGGCCGCGTGGTGGGAATGCTGTCCATCGGCGATCTGGTCAAGGCCGTCATCCAGGAGCAAACCGAGCACATCGAGCAGCTGGAGCGGTATATCGCCGGCTGAGCCGGAGGAACCCTTCCGGCGGGACGTGGCGATTGACGGTAACCGCCACCTCGGTATCATGAGCCCCATACTCAAGGCGCGCCCACGGCGTTTGCCCCAACCTGGCGCCGGAATTTTGCGGCGCCTAGAACCGATTTAAGTTATTGTTTTTAAAAGGCTTTGCAGCGTGCTGCCGAGCAGGCTTGAGGTTGGGCGCTCTATGGCGATCGAGGACCAGACAAAATTCGCATCGAGCCGCGACGGCGGGGATCCGCGTATGGAGGATTGGGGACTGTACCGATCCGCCTATGAAAAGGACTCCTGCGGATTCGGCCTGATCGCGAGTCTCGATGATCACGCCAGCCATTGGGTGCTGCAGACGGCCATCAGTTCGCTCAACCGTCTGACTCACCGCGGCGCCATCGCGGCCGACGGCAAGACCGGAGACGGCTGCGGTCTGCTGATCAAGCAGCCCACCGCGTTCCTCAAAGCCGTGGCCGCGGAATCGGGCTTCATCTTGAGCGCCCAGTTCGCGGCCGGTTTGGTGTTCCTCAATCGAGACCCCGCGAAGGCGGGGCAGGCGCGCACCGCCCTCACCGAGCAATTGCGAAACGAGAAGCTCGAAGTTGCGGGCTTCCGGATTCTGCCGGTGGACCCCGATGCCTGCGGCTCCGAGGCGCTGAAAACGCTGCCCATCATCGAGCAGGTGTTCGTCAATAGCGGCGGCGATATCGACGAGGCCACGTTCAACCGCAAGCTGTACCTGGCGCGGCGGCGCACGGAAAAGCAATTGGAGCGGGACGACCCGGCCTTCTATATCCCGTCCCTCTCGGCCAGCACCATCGTCTACAAGGGCATGGTGATGCCCCAGTTCCTGGTGCAGTTCTATCCCGACCTCAAGGATCCGCGGATGGAAGCCTCAGTGGTGGTCTTTCATCAGCGCTTCTCGACCAACACCATGCCGCAGTGGCGCCTGGCGCACCCCTATCGCTACCTGGCTCACAACGGCGAGATCAACACGGTGCAGGGCAACCGCAGTTGGGCAGTGGCCCGCGGTCCCTTGTTCCGCTCTCCGGTGCTGCCCGATCTCACCGATATCTTGCCGCTGGTGTCCCTGACGGGTTCGGACTCGCAGTCGCTCGACAACATGCTCGAGCTTCTGCTCATGGGCGGTCTCGATCCCATGCACGCGATGCGCATGCTGGTGCCTCCGGCCTGGCAGTCGGTCGACATGATCGACCCGGATCTCAAGGCCTTTTACGAATACTACGCGACGCACATGGAGCCCTGGGACGGCCCGGCCGGCATCGTGCTCACCGATGGCCGCTATGTGTGCTGCACCCTGGATCGAAATGGGCTGCGCCCCGCGCGATGGGTCATCACCGAAAACCGGCACATTACCGTCGCCTCGGAGGCGGGGGTGTGGGACTACCTGCCCGAAGAGGTGGTCAAGAAGGGCAAATTGGGGCCGGGTGAGATGCTCGCCCTCGATTTGCAGACCTCCGAGCTCATGGATACGAAAAGAGTGGATGATCTGCTGAAGAGCCGGCATCCCTACAAGGTGTGGCTGAAGAAAGGCGTGCGGTACCTGCAAACCGATCTCATCGATCCACGGTTAGCCGCGGAACCCTTCGATCGCGACACCCTGGCGGTGTTCCAGAAAATGTACAACGTGTCGGCCGAGGAGCGCGACGAGGTCATCCGCATTCTGGCCGAAGATGAGAGCGAGGCGGTGGGCTCGATGGGCGACGACACACCGATGCCGGTGCTGTCGAAGAAAGTGCGTTCTCTTTACGACTATTTCAGACAGCAGTTCGCCCAGGTCACGAACCCGCCGATCGACAGCCTGCGCGAAAGCATCGTGATGTCGCTGCAGACGCAGATCGGCCCGGAGTGCAACATCTTCGTGCCGGCGCAGCATCATGCCGAGCAAATCGTGCTCTCCTCCCCCGTGCTTTCACAGCGCAAACTGCGCCAGATCATCGGGCTGGCGGATTCCGGGGTGCCGAACGAATTCATCGACCTGCAATACGACGAACACATCGACCTCAAAACCGCACTGTCGACGGTCTGCGATCAAGCCGAAGCCGCGGTGCGCAACGGCAAGATCGTGCTGCTCCTGTCCGATCGATACCTCGTCAAGGGCAAGGTGCCCGTGCACGCCCTGCTCGCCACCGGCGCGGTGCACCACCGCCTGGTCAAGACCGGGCTGCGCTGCAAGTGCAACATCCTGGTGGAGACCGGTACGGCGCGCGATGCGCATCATTTCGCCTGCCTGATCGGCTACGGCGCCACCGCCGTGTACCCGTATCTCGCGTACCAGACGCTGTTCGATCTCATGCGCACGGGTGCCCTGAAAATGGAGGCGGCCATGCGGCAGGAGCTCGGCCGCAGCTACCGCCGTGGCATCCGCAAGGGCCTGTTCAAGATCATGTCCAAGATGGGGATCTCCACCATTGCGAGCTACCGCAGCGCGCAACTGTTCGAGATCGTGGGCTTAGGGTGTGAAGTCGTCGATATGTGCTTCGAAGGCTCGGACAGCCGGATCGCCGGCGCCGATTTCACGGACCTCAAGGCTGACGCCGACGCTCTGGCGCAGCTCGCCTGGGATCCCGCCGAAAAGGTGCAGCAAGGCGGGCTGCTCAAGTACATGCACGGCGGCGAATACCACATGTACAACCCGGACGTCATCGCGACGCTGCAGTCGGCGGTGATGACCGGCGACTACGGCCAATACCGCGAGTTCGCCGCGCTGGTCAACGAGCGGCCGGTGTCCTGCATCCGCGATCTTCTGGCCCTGTCGCCGTCGGCCGCCCCCATTCCCGTCGAAGAAGTCGAGCCGATTTCAGCCATCATCGCGCGCTTCGACAGCGCGGGCATGTCCCTGGGCGCGCTGTCTCCCGAGGCGCACGAGGCGCTTGCGATCGCCATGAACCGCTTGGGCGCCCGCTCTAATTCAGGCGAAGGCGGCGAGGATCCGGTGCGCTACGGTACGGAAAAAAATTCCAAGATCAAGCAGGTGGCCTCCGGCCGCTTCGGCGTCACGCCGGAGTACTTGATCAATGCCGAGGTGCTGCAGATCAAGATCGCGCAAGGCGCGAAGCCCGGCGAAGGCGGACAGCTGCCGGGCCACAAGGTGAACGACATGATCGCGCGTCTCCGGTTCGCGCGCCCCGGCGTGGGCCTGATCTCGCCGCCGCCGCACCACGACATCTACTCCATCGAGGATCTGGCGCAATTGATCTTCGATTTGAAGCAGGTGAACCCCAGCGCCCTGGTGTCGGTCAAGCTGGTGGCGGAGCCCGGCGTGGGCACGGTGGCGGCGGGCGTCGCCAAGGCTTACGCGGATCTCATCACCATCAGTGGCTACGACGGCGGCACGGGCGCGAGCCCGCTGTCCTCGATCAAGTACGCCGGTACCCCCTGGGAATTGGGGCTGGCAGAAACCCATCAAACCCTGCGCGCCAACGAGCTGCGCCACCGGGTCCGCTTGCAGACCGACGGCGGCCTCAAGACGGGGCTCGATGTGATCAAGGCGGCCATCATCGGCGCGGAGAGCTTCGGCTTCGGCACTGCGCCCATGGTGGCGCTGGGCTGCAAGTATCTGCGCATCTGCCACCTCAACAATTGCGCGACGGGTATCGCCACGCAGCACAATGTGCTGCGTTCCAAGTACTTCATCGGCCTGCCCGAGATGGTGATCAACTATTTCAAATTTGTGGCGCAGGAATGCCGCGAGATCATGGCCTCCATGGGTGTGCGCAGCCTGCCGGAATTGATCGGACGCACCGAGCTTTTGAGAATCCTGCCCGGCGAGACCGCGAAGCAGCGCAAACTCGACTTGTCGCCGCTGCTGGCCAACTCGGAGCTTGT
>Ga0210398_10002160_pt1 | contig 19440 bp, 12 predicted proteins | sample IncBWC4OmetaG_FD_161047 | JGI IMG/M metagenome (GOLD analysis project Ga0210398, IMG submission 161047) | Forest soil microbial communities from Barre Woods Harvard Forest LTER site, Petersham, Massachusetts, United States - Inc-BW-C-4-O | ecosystem: Environmental > Terrestrial > Soil >... | reverse complement strand
AAGATCTTCGCAGACAATCTCTCCATAGGCCTATAATCCCGCTACACAACTAGGAGGTCTTTCGTGAAAAAGTTAGCAGCTCTCACCGCCTTCGCCCTCGCGTTTACTACCGCGGGCGCCTACGCAGAGTCCTTCAAGGGCTTCGTCTCCGACACCATGTGTGCCGCCAAGGGCAACAAAAATAGCGCCGACTGCGCCGCCAAGTGCATCAAGGGAGGCTCCGCCCCCGTCCTCATCGTCGGCGACAAAGTCTACAAGATCACCAATCCCGACACCCTCATCCCCCACGCCGGACACGACGTCACCGTCGAAGGCACCCTCAAGGGAGATTCGCTCACCGTCGAGTCCGTCAAAATGTAAGTAAAGTTGAGGCGTCTGCTCGGGCGCCTCGACTCCCAAAACGAGAATTCCCAAAAATAAATCCAGAAACCGTGGCACATCTTTCACCACTAAAGATGTGACCGCTTAACCACCACATTCACCACGCATCCCACCACAAATTCACCACACCAGAACGCCAAATTTCCTCAAAACCCCCAGCAAAACACCACAAACCCACCTTCAAAAAAAATTCCGGCGATCTTCTCAGTCCAAACCGCCGAACAATAAGCCCGGTCTATATAAAAGAGGAGCCGCAAAGCTGCGGCTCCTCTCCAAATGACATGAGCGGATGAGGGCTTCGTCATTCGCTAACTACCAACTCAGCATGCAAGCTGGCAGTTGAGTCTTCTCCTGCCCATACGTCGAAGGTGCCTGGCTCCACCCCCCACGCTTTGGTTTGTGGACTCCAGAAATCCAGCTCATCCTTACCTAGTGAGAACTTCAGCGTCTGGGTTTCACCCGGCTGCAACGTGATCCGCCGGAAGCCCTTGAGCTGCCGCACCGGCCGCGATGCAGAACCGGCTCGTTGGTGAATGTACATCTGCGCGACGGCATCGCCGGCAATCGTGCCGGTATTGGTTACGTCCACCTGGACTTCGGTGGTCTGCTCCGCGTTGATGCGGTCTTTGCTCAGATGCAGATTGGCGAACTTGAAGGTCGAGTAACTGAGTCCGTAGCCGAACGGATAGAGGGGTTTAGTGGAAAGGTCCCAGTACCGCGACGTGAAGGACGGACGGTCCTCCGGTTCGTGAGTCAGATTATGGTTGTAATAGAGAGGCTCTTGTCCCGCTGTGCGAGGCCAGCTCACCGGTAGCTTGCCGCCAGGGTTCACATCGCCGAACAGCACATCGGCTACAGCGTTACCGCCCTCAGTGCCGGGATACCAGGCTTCAAGAATCGCAGGAACGTGCGCTGCTGCCCAGCGAATATCGAGTGGCCGTCCGTTCTCCAACACCAGCACAACCGGCTTGCCGGTAGCGGCCACGGCCTCAAGCATCCGCTCCTGCATGCCAGGTAAATCCAGCGTAGCGCGCGAGGCTGCTTCACTGCTCATGGATGCTAACTCGCCCAGCACCGCAACCACGACGTCAGAGTCAGCCGCGGCGGCCTTAGCCTTCGCAATCCAATCGGCAATCTCAGCCTCCGTCGGAGGCGGCACATTTTTTTTGCCAAAGAAGGCATCCATCATCGAGGGGTAATCGCGCACGGGCGCCACTCCGGCCACATAATCAACCTGCACGTTCGGCCCCAATTTGTTCTTCAGTCCAGCCAGGATCGTCACAGGATGACTTTTGCTTGGGCCGCCGAAGAGACCTTCCACTGTCCATCCACCTTCAATGTCCTTAGTGGAATCGGCCAAGCTTCCGATTACCGCTACCTTTTTCAGATTCGTATGAAGTGGCAAGGTTTGGTTGTCGTTCTTCAGCAACACCATCGAACGGCCTGCCAATTTACGCTCCAGGGCAAGACCTTCCGGACTGCTAAGTTGAGCGTCTACCTTGGACTCATCCACATATGGACTATCAAACAGTCCCAGCTGGTACTTGGCTTCGAGAATCGGCATAACTACAGCGTCCAGTTGCGCCTCAGTCACTTTGCCTGAGGCCACTAGCTTCGGCAGATTGTGAATATAGGTCAGACTGGCCATATCCATATTCAAGCCAGCTGTGATCGCCTTGTAGGCGGCGTCTTCCGGACTGCTCGCGTAACCATGCGTCTGGAGATTGCCTACAGCAATCGCATCAGAGACCACAAAGCCTTTGAAGCCCCACTCTTGGCGCAGAACGTCCTGCAACAGCCAGCGATTGCCGGTCGCAGGCACGTCGTTCAAATCCATATAGGCGCTCATGAAGGAACCTGCTCCAGCCTTTTCTGCCGCATGGAATGGAACCAGATAGACGTTGCGGAGGAGGGTCTCGGGAATGTAGGATGCGTCATAGTCGCGGCCTCCTTCCGCCGCGCCATAGCCGGCGAAGTGCTTGACGCATGCCAGAACACTGTCTGGACCTATAGATTCACCCTGAAAGCCATGCACCTGTGCCACTGCCATCGCCGAACCAAGATAAGGATCTTCGCCCGCGCCTTCTACAATCCGACCCCAGCGGGCATCGCGCGCTATATCGACCATGGGTGTGAAGGTCCACTGGATACCGGCTGCGCGTGCGTCCTTGCGAGCCTGATTTTGTGCTGCTTCCTCCACGGCTGGGTCCCATGACGACGCCATGGCCAGCGGCACCGGAAAGACTGTCCTGTAGCCGTGGATCACATCGAAGCCGATGAGGAGCGGGATATGAAGACGGGACTTCTCCACGGCTATATGTTGCAGGCGGTTGAGTTCTTTCACATCGAACTGCCACAGCACAGAGCCCACTTGGCCCTTGGCGATAGCGTTATCGGGCTTTTCTGTGGCCAGTCCCGGTATCAAGATGCCCGCAGCCTGATTCATCTGCCCCACCTTCTCTTCCACCGTCATCTGCTTGAGCAGAGCCTCGGCACGGCGGTGCGCCTCTTCGTGGGTGAGCGACACGGTTTGTGCGGCGATAACATCGGGACTCACCAGCCGCACACACATTGACGCAAGAAGCGCGCCTCCAGAAAGATAAAACCGCAACTTGTTCATGGCATCCTCTTTCAAATTTCTGTTGATCAAACTGTTGAGCGATATCGCCCATCCGAAACAAGGCCAAACGGAGTGAGGTAGCCTTGACCAGAATCTTCATGTGCGAAACAGCTGCTAATAAGCGACCTTCAATGAAAACTGGATCTGGCGAGAGCTTCCCGCGGTTCGGTTGATGAGGCCGAAACCGGAACCCAGGATTGTGTTGGAAGGGAGTCCCATATTCACGACGTTGAATATATTGAAGAACTCAGCCCGGAACTGAACGTTGAGCAATTCGCTTCCGGATTTTCGCCTTCCTACGGGTGTGTCCTTTACAACCGACATGTCGAAGTCGTAGTAGGCGGGTCCTCTAAATGTGTTCCGTCCCAGGGTGCCAAAAAGCCCGTCATTGGGGCCGGTTCCTCCCACGACATTGATAGGTATGAAAAAGAAAGAGGCGTTGTTATCACCGCGCCCGAAGTAGTCCTCACGCCGAGGACGTGCTGTCGACAAATCGGGAGCCGCGATCTGATCTGGTCGATCCGAATTGGCCGAGCCCGCACCGGTCTGTTGTAAGCCGGAGTACACGGTAAATGGAGTTCCACTGCTGATGCTGGAGATGCTGATCAGCTGCCAGCCTTCAACGATCTTCCGGTTAACCCCGTCCAAAAATGAGAGCGCTTGAAGTGGAATCTCCTGGGTAAGGCTGAGAGAGAATGAATTCGTCGCGTCAAAAGTAGATGGGCCGCGCTCAGGGTGAGTATCGAAAGGATTCTGCGGCGCAGCTTGCGCAATTGCGCCAACGGTACTTGTCGCCGACGTTCCAGCCACAGTGCTGGTGTCATCAATCGACTTCGACCAGGTGTAGCTCGTCTGTATCCCGGGACCTCCATGCTTCGTCTGACCGGTGGCTGAAAGCTGAAGAGCGTTATAGCTCGAGTGCGAAGATGGTGTGATCTGACTCTCGGTGCCAAAGCCTCCGATGGGAACTCCCTTTGGATCGAATAGGGTGTAGCGTGCGAACGCTGCCGTCGCGCCGGGATAGGCGTTGGGAAAGCTGTTGCGAGCCAGCTTGTAAGCCGTGGTTCCAACATAAGTTGCTGATGCTGTGATATTGCCAATGGAGCGTTCCAGTCCCAGCGACCACGTGCCCAGCATTGCATTCCCGAAACGTCGGCTGATCGCAGCCACATTCAAGGGTGAAGACTGACCAGACAGCGAGGCGATGTCTCGTTCCAGCCTCGCAATATCTACGACAGTATTTGCAGGCACGTCGTTGGGGTTTCCACTCGCGTAGATGTTCACGCCGGCAGGTGTGTACACCGGGGGAAGTTGATCAGGAGTGATCTGGAAGCCGTAGGCGAGGTGAGTTCCGACTGCGGCCGTCACGCGAGGGTAGAAGACAAACGGGAGGCCGCCGGTAAGCTGGTTGTCCTGCCAGATATTTGGTGGGATCGTCGTCAAAGCGCCACCCACGTGCCCGACAAGGTGATCGCTGAAACGATAGTCAACCTGAACGCGCGGTCCCCAGTTGTTTGTCGCCGTTCGATAGCGCGGCTGTGGATTGATCAGAAACTCCTGTCCGCCGTCCGCCGTTGGATAGAATCCGGAAGTACGACGAGCACGCTCGGAGATCGGTGTATAGAGTTCGAAGCGCAGACCATAGTTGAGTACCAACCGTGGCGTGAGCTTCCACACGTCCTGCACATATGCCGCAAATGCGCTACGGCTATCCGCCGCTGGACCGATGTTCTGTCCATTTGAAAAGTACGAAGGCGCAACAGCGCGAGTGTACGCAAAAGGGCTCCCTGTCAAAAGGGCTGAGAGCGTATCGGGTAGAGGGTCACCTACTTGGATGTCGTGCGTTCCGCTTTGAGACTTGATTTCGGTGGGAGAGTAAGCCGTTCCACCCCCGAAATCGTACTCTCCATTTGGTGAAATCCCAAAGTAGGTAGAGTCTCGGTTGAGACGAACTTCGGCGCCGGCTTTGAAAGCGTGCTCACCCATCGTCCAGGAGACATTTTCACGTGCCTGGAATAAGTTGCCGAACGCCCTTGTAACCGAACCTCCCGGAGCATTGAAGGGTTCGAAGAGCGCGTCGTTGAATTTGATCGCCGGGTCTGTCTGATTCGTCGTCGGGAAGGATGGTGTCGTCCGCGTTGCGCTGATGGAGCTCTCGAAGGTAAGTCGAGGTGATGCCGTGTGAGCCCATGTAACGACACCGTTCCGTTGCCGATCGACATACTCCACGCCGAAGCTCGGATCGATGGCTGTCTGGTCGGGGTTGGTCGTCGGACCGTCTAGATTGTCGAGCGTGAATCGTCCGAAGATGTGATCAGCCGCCCCGATCTGATAGTCCAAACGAACCGAGAATTGATTTGCATCGGTAGTCACCTTAGAGGAGGTAGCGTAGGTGTTTGCTCCGAATGTGCCTTGAGAGTAGTTCGGTAGAGGATAGCGGGCTAAGACAGCCGCAATCGCCGGGTCTACAGGGACGGTGAGCGTGTCGCCGGGGTACGCGGTTGTGTCGATACCAGTCCGCTGTTGTGCCGTCGGTACAGCAAAGACCTGCGTGGTCCCGAGCACTTGGCGAAAGCCTTGGTACTCCACGAAGTAGAACGCCTTTCCCCGACCGTCGTAGACGTGCGGAATGAAGATCGGGCCACCGTTAGTGAAACCGAACTCGTTCCGCTTGAAGGGAGGTATGCGTCCAGGATTTGCCGGTGACGAAAAGTCAAAGTAGTTACGCGCGTCCAGAGCGGAGTTCCGGATGAATTCAAAAACAGACCCATGAATACTGTCTGTGCCAGACCGAGTCAGGATGTTCGTGAAGCCTGAGGCCCCCCTGCCGATCTCCGCAGGCATAACACCGGACAAAGATTGGAGCTCGAGAACAGCATCTACATTGAAGTTCGTAAACGTGCCCCCACCCAACTCCGGATCGCTGCTGTCGGCTCCATCGAGAGCGAAGACCGCTTCTACGCCACGCTGTCCATTGATTGCGAACTGCTGTGTGAAGTTTGAGGCACCGCTCGAATCTGCCGCCGTCCCCGCTGCCAACAAAAGTAGCTGGCTAAAATCTCGTTTGTTCAGTGGTATTTCACTAACAGCTTTGCTCGTCAGCTTCTCCCCACCGGCGGCCGCCTTCTCCTGTTGAATACCAACGACCAACGTACCATTCGCTTTCAGCGTCAGAATCACTCCGGCGGCTTGCGCAGGGATGATGACCGCGGCGGAGCTGCGATATATACGTCCATTCACCTCGACGGAGAGTGCGTAAGTCTTTGGCAGAAGCGACTCAAAGACAAAAACTCCGTCCGAGGTTGTCGTTGTCATCTTATGCTCGTCATCAGCATCCAGTTCAACCTTCGCCTGAACGATGGGGTGAGCCGCCTCGTCCTGCAGCATGCCCCGCCACGCAGGTGGTGGTGTCTGGCCCGAAGCAGATACAGAACCCGATACGATACTGAAGAGCGCTAGCATACCCGACAGCAGAAACCGTTGGAATGGTTTATCCAAGCATAGTGAGTGAAGGTATTTCATCTGCATTGTGCTTGAGCCCGAAACTCATTAGGGAGGGTGGCTCCGTCCACCAGTTTGATCTTTGATGAACGGAGCATGAGGACAGCTATTGGACCTGAAACGTGGCGTTGAGAGGAGTCTCGCTTGATGATGGTCCGGCGAAGATCTTGTAGTCACCTGGCAATAGATTCCAGGCGTTTGTCTGCTCATCGAAGATGGACATCACCCGCGGATCGATGGTAACTGTCACGGTCTTGGCCTCACCTGGAGCAAGTTCGATCCGCTGCCATCCCACAAGCCTCTTGAATCGTTCCCCAGCAGCCTCCGGGAGTGTCGCGTACACCTGTGCGATTTCTGTGCCAGCACGCTTGCCCACGTTCTTCACAGTAAAGCTTGCAATCCGCTGCGCATTATCGATCTTAAGATTCGAATAGGCATAGGTCGTATAAGACAGCCCGAACCCAAATGGAAACAGGGGCTCTTTATGCTCTGACTCGTACCACTTGTAGCCGACCTTGGCGCCCTCGTCATAGTTAACCGAGTACTTGGATTCAACGTGTGCACGATCATTCACCGCGCCAGTGCCTTGGCCCTGATCCTCGGCAGAGAGCGGTGGAATAACTGGATGCGGGAGATCCCCGTCGCTCTTGGGGAACGTCATCGTAAGTTTGCCGGTAGGGTTCACCTCGCCGACCAGCACGTTTGCAAGAGCTTTATGGCCGCTGCTACCCGCGTACCATGCTTCGACCACACCGCTTACCTTTCCGAGCCATGGCATGGTCACCGCCGTGCCGGTCTCAAGCACGACAATCGTATGCGGATTCGCTGCCGCAACCTGCTCAATCAGCGCATCCTGATTGTCAGGAAGAGAAAGTGTTGTTAGATCCACGCCTTCGGACTCCCATTGATACGCAAAGACGATGGCAACATCGGCGTTCTTGGCCATAGCGGCGGCAGCTGCCGGGTCCTGACCGGAGTTGAACTCTATCTTGGCATTCGGAAGTTTAGCCTGCAGCGCCTTCAGCGGCGACGTGGGGAACCATATGTGATCTTGCCAGTGAGTCGCACCCTTCCCTGGAGGCGCAATTGCATTTCCACCGGGAGGGTCTACCTGTGCCGATCCTCCCCCAGAGATCATGCCCACGTCAGCGTGTCCGCCGATTATGGCGATGCTCCGTGTCTTCGCTGTGTTCAGAGGCAGTATGGAATTCTCGTTCTTAAGAAGGACGATGCTTTTCTCTTCCAGATGCTGCGAAACTTCCAGGCCGCCTCGCACATCGACGACGCCTTTTTCGATGGGATCGTCCACAATCCCGGAGAGGAACTCGGCATAGAGTACTCGGCGCGCATGGTCATCGATCTCAGCCATCGGCACCTTGCCCGCCTTAACTGCCTGTTCCAGCTCAGGGCCAAAGTACTCCGCCATCGGCTGTTCCTGGTCTAAGCCCGCTGCCGAAGCTTTCACGGTGCTGTGTGTCCCGCCCCAATCCGAAATGACGAAGCCCTTATACCCCCAATCCTTTTTAAGGACGTCGTGCAGGTTGTAGGTGTTCTCGCAGGCGTAGTCGCCGTTGATGCGGTTATACGAACACATTACAGCGCCCGGATTCGCAATATTGATGCCGATATGGAAGGCGAGAAGATCGCTCTCCTGCATGGCGCGCTTGGAGATGATCGCATTCACGATGTTCCGGCCGGTCTCCTGATCGTTGACGACGAAATGCTTGATGTCACCAACCACATGTTGAGCCTGCTCACACTTCATAAGATTGCCCACGAGTGTCCCGGCCAGCAGCGGATCTTCCCCGGCATACTCGAAGGTCCGCCCATTCCTCGGCTCACGAGTGAGATTCACGCCCCCACCCAGCGTCATATTGAAGCCCTGGGCTCGTAATTCGCGGCCAATGAGGGCTCCGTACTCGCAGGCGCTCTGCGGATCCCAGCTTGAAGAGGCCGCCAGATTCGATGGAAGCGCCGTCGAGTAGCGACCATTAGCCCCACTGTCGCGAACCCCATACGCAGCATCGGAGATGAAAATTGGGGGGATGCTTAGCCGCTTCACTCCTTCGACATATCCTGCCCCGCCATTCGAGAGATAGGTTAAGGGCATCTGCCACTGGGGCGCATGCTGCATCCCGTTGCCATGCAAGAGCGCAATCTTCTCATCCAGCGTCATCTGTTTCAGCACTAAGTCAGCCCGCTCTTCGGGTGCAAGGCTGGTGTTCATCCATGGCTGATCCGCATTCTGGGCTACGGCGGCGGAACTTGCGACCGCCATCAACACCATTGTTACCACCGCTACATAGACTGCCCATGACTGGGCTCTTCTCAGCTTCTGAACCTGCATATCTCTCCTGATTTTTGCTCAATCATTCTCGCACTACGGAACCGTCCCAAACGCAACTTCTAAACGCGAAAAACGTTATGCCTCCGAAACGTGAATCTATAAGGCTCATCGCGTAGCAAAGTAGCTGGTAGGAGATAAACTACTGAATAAAATCGATTTAGTAGCCCGGAACATTGTACGTATCATACGCAGTTTGAGCTCGGCGAAGTTCAGCTCACCAAAGTCTGCTGGGTTCTACCATGTGTCCACGGCCAAAATGTCCGGGGGGCCGGGGTGTCCGTCAATGACGTGGGTCTCGATCACGGCCTCCATGTTGCGACGGCCCCAATCTTTGGGAGCCTTCTCGAGCAGGGAATTGAGGTAGACGGGGTTGTAGACCACCTCGCTGGCCGCCTCCGTACCCTGGTCCGAGATTCCTGCAACGACGATGACGGGCTGACCGGTGGTGGCGTCGTGAATTCGCGCGACGATTGCATAATCGCGAACCAGGTTTTGCATCGAAAGGTCCATCTTAACTGCCCAAAAAGCCTGCTTATTGCGATGGTCAATTATCTGCCACGAGCCTTCTTTGCCTTCAAAGCCATAACGTAAGTCCTGAGTAATGCGCAATGTCCATGGATTGTCGAATCCGCCGATCAGCACGATGGGGCCTTCCCGCAACTGCGCAAAACTAGTCTCGGAGGCCGTAAGTACGCGAAAGGCGCCGTGGCGAGACGCAAGCGGGGCGATGGTGCGTGTGAGGGTCACCACATCTGACATATTCAAACGGCCTGAAAGACGTAGCCTGGTTTGAACCTGCTCCTCCGGCCGAGTTGTAGCAGTCCCGTCCGCAGACTGAGTCGTTTGGGGCACGGCGCGGGGGGCTGGTTCTCCGAGACAGTATGTTGTCCGATTGGAGCTGGAAGTGATCGGCTCCCAGAATAGGTCCATATTCGAGAGGTTCCGCGCGGGCCAGTAACGGCCAGCCACAAAACCAAGCGCTGCTGCGACCAAAAGAAGTCCAAGAGCCGGAACCCACCGGCTACTCCAGTGGGTCATAGATCTGGAAAGAGATGCGTCTGGTTGTACAGGAAGTGTTGCTAAGCTCTGCGTATTTGCCTGAATGATTTCAGATTCTACGTCCGCAATCTCTAGTGGCTGTGCCTCAGAATCATTTTCGGCTAGGTCCGTCCGCTGCGCATTCGGTGGCCGAAATGCCGGAACGTAGGAGCCGGCAGACAGCTCAATAATGAGTTCTCCCGCATGGGACGGATCGTAATAATACTGGATGAGGCGTCTTCGCACCTCGGCTGCAGTCGTGCGAACCACCGGGTCGGCGTTCGCGTCATAATCAGGCTTTCGCCCAAAAGCCTCGATCCCGATCGTCCGCTCCTTCAGGCTGGAGGAATTACCTTGGAGCGCCTGTTCGACCGTGTAGGCCAGCAGTACGGGGTAGCGTTTACTGTTTGTGAACAGCGGATGCGCCAATAGCCGTTGCAACTGCAACCGAATCTCTGCCGGTTCGGGTGGAAGGTTCGCGCTAAGTGTCTCTTTTACGGGTTGTTGAGATATCACTTTGAACCCCAGGTCTGCTTTCAGGGCGCACCCGCTCAGCAGAGGACAGAACCTCTACGAAATGCCCACTCAGCAATCTGCCACAACACCAGACGCTATCAATGGGTAGTAACGGACGTATCATACGTTCCAGCAATCAGGCATGTCCATGCTGACTAAGTAGCGAAGCTGTTTACCCTACGACCGCAACAACCTTCAAAATCAATGCGTCTCCGGCCGTATGGTAGTTCATCTTGCCGAACGATCCCGAAACAATCGAAAGGGTCGTATCAAATAGTAGAAAGAAGAGAACGATTTTCCCAGAGGAAGAGCCGCTCGATCGCGCTCATTCGGCCGTAGATAATCGAATGACAGGAGCAACCTGACCTTATCGCGAAATCCGAGTAACTGGATGTAGTAAGGCACGCGGCCTTCCGGCGCGCTGCCCGGTGCATCAAACCAATTCTCCACAATATGGTGCGTCAGCTTGCGTGCCGTACTATCCGACTCAAAGCGTCGCAACACAGCCTGCGGAACCTCGACACCCGTAACTCGATGCGCAAGCAGTACACCCAAGGCGAGCGACCGCCATAATCCCGTAGAGCTCGCCTCCTGCATAACATCTTTCCAATTAAGTTCCGGTGATGAAATCAGCACCTGCGCGACGTCGCAGATCCAGATCAGCCGGGACCAAACGTGCTTACTCCCATGCATGCAAAGCACCAGAAGAGTTATCTCGGGACTCATATCTGGAACCTCTGCGCCCGCAACCATCGCGGTTCGTCGCTGCGGCCATACCCAATCCATACCGAGATTGCGTCTGAATCGCGGTTGCGTGAGCACCAGCCTCCAACGGAGTTCAAGCACCATTCCGTCCGCTGGCCGCTCGAAATGATATTCGTAACAGTCTGGAAACGGGGCATCATCCGGCTGGGTCAACGTCTTCAGCTCGTAGCCCCGCTCCCTGACGACGGCAGTGGCTTGCATAAGGTCTTTGAAGTAGATAAGTAGATCCAGATCGCCGGCGGGACGTGTCGTAAGGTCACCGTAAGCGGATGCTCCCAGCACAATACCTTTAAATGGCATGGCAGGAATCGTCTCGCGTTCGAACGTTCTAAGCAGATCGATCAACTCTGCGGCATTCGCCAGATTGTGGAACATGTTGCGTTGGTATCCGTCTCGCAGACGTTCTCGTACGTCTTGGGGAATCACGGGGCCCATGTCCCCAAGTCGTAAATACAGCATCGGTAAGACTCGATGTTCGTCCGCAACACTGAGGAGCAAGCCCCAATCGCGAACGTTTTCTGCAAGTTGATATATTTGCTGGGCGTCAGCCTCGGCCGGTTGCCGGACAACAGCACGCAAGAGTTCGCAGGAGTCTCGGTCCGCTGCCATCAAACCCGCCGCTTCGCCAAAAGGCATCCTGGCAATTCATCAGAGCAGTTGTACCTGTCCTGCCCTAGTCTCTGATCGCAGGGTCGTCGTGCGCCAAACGGCGAGAGTTCATTCGCACCTCCCGGCTGCGGCTTTAGGATTTCCATTCCGACTCCCAAGTTCCGGTAAGTATATATCTGTCGCAGGTTGCAACCCATCTTTTGGATCGTATAGATGTGTCTGCGCGCCTGATCAAAAAGTTACCTAACAGTTACCAACGATTTGTCAGAAAACACGCGGGATTGTGTAGTCTCCCAAAATATCTGATTGTGGAAAAAATTATTCCGCAATTATAAGAGGTCAAAATGCAAATTGAACGACTTCAATCGAATGCCTTGGTAGAAAACCGACTCCCCGACGGTTCGAGAGTAATTGTCGATCCGACAAACGAGACCGTCTTTGCCCTGAACACAACCGCTGGCGCAGCCTGGGACGCATGCAGCACTTCGACGACGCTATCCAGCGTAGCCGATGAGATGCGCCGCTCGCTCGACCCGGCAATAACAGACGAGCTTGCGGAAGAGGCTCTTCTACAACTGCAGGATAAGAAGCTGGTGAGCACATCGGGATCATCCGCGCCAGCCACTCGACGGCAGTTCCTCGCATCAGTGAGCGCGGTCGCCTTACCCCTCGTCGTAGCCCTGACCGTAACCGATCAGAAGGCGCACGCACTGTTTGCACGGTCGGCTCCTCCCAAACCAACACCCGCTCCGCCGAAGCCAATTCCAATTCCTCGGCCGCACTAACTGATTTGTGTCCCGAGGAATGACACGCGTGAATCAAAGATTGACGCGTGTCCGTCGTTCTTAACATTCTTCGGGACTTGTCGTATCAAAGCGAATTGCGCAACAGCGTTTAAGAACTGATCCATCTCTCGCTGCGACGCTGAAAAGCAGACTCGTCACTTTTTCGCGTCGGACAAAATACGCATGGCCAGTAGCTACCATTTCGAAGTTCGCGTATTCGATTGCAGCATTCAAGTGGCAACGGCGTGCATGGAAGCGCACACTATCCTCGACCGCTATATCTTTCCGTCGTTGCCTAGAACTGCGAACACCATTGATCAGCCTGATGTCTCCATTCGCGTAGTTCGAGTTGCAGACGAACTTCAGCTGTTGGCTGATGATGGAATGGTGGCATCGGCTCGTCAAGCAATCGACCTGGTGCCGGATCTCATAAGAGTATTGGACGATGCCGTAGTCCGACGTCTGACGAATCTACGCGCTGTTCATGCGGGTGCCGTTCTATGGGGCGAGCGAGCGTTGCTGCTACCAGGCGGCACGCACGCGGGAAAGTCGTCATTGGTGACCGAACTATTACGGAGGGGCGCAACTTACTTCTCCGATGAATATGCGCTGATCGATTCAGCGGGGCTTGTGCATCCCTATCCAAGGCCTTTGCTCGTCAGGAACGGCCGCCCTGAGCAGACCCCGATGCTTCCAGTCCAGTACAACGCTTCGGTAGGAGATGTACCAGCTCCGGTAGGCTGGATTCTCTCGCTACAGTACCTGCCCGAGTGCACCTGGAGTGTTGCAGCGATTACTCAAAGCGAAGCGCTCCTGACCCTGTTGCGAAACACGCCGCATATCTTGGCGGAAACATCAGACATGGTGCAGATATTCGAACGCGCGGTCGCGGGAGCTTCTTGTTACGCCGGAACTCGAAACGAGGCCCCCGAGGCTGTCAATAAGATCTTGCAGTTGGTTGACAGACTCTGAGTGACACACGATCGATGGCGGACACGCGACAGTCAATCTGATTGATTCTGACCTTACACTCCTCGGCTATCCCCTAGCAGCCTTTGTCCGCTACAGATCGAGTCTTCGAAAATAGTAATCCTCAGCCTGCTCAAAAAAACCCTCAGGCAGCAGCAAGGATAGCGCGGCCAAGTGTTCCGGTCAGTGCGTCCTGCGCGTTCAGGGCAACGTCACGACCAGGCCCGGTGAGACTGCGCAGGTGGTTGGCAAAGTCCCAGGCGAGGTCTCGGGCGCTGCAGATGTTCCAGAAGGCGAGCAGGCGGCCGACATTGCCCGTATCCTGCGCGAGCACGCCCAGAGTATCTGTGGCGAGCATAGTCAGAGCGGAAGGCATGACCGTATTGAGCAGGTCGTTTACGGATTGGTAGTCGGCGAACTCGAGACTATCCGGTCCAGGAACCAGATTCAGCTCAGCGTCGGTCGCCAGTAGCGCCAGCGCAAGGTCGTGATTGATGTGGGCGTTCATCCCGGCAAGAGCAAACTGGATGCGATCGATGCCGGTGCGGTACCGCGCCTCAAACAGTGCGTTCCACGCTGAAGGCACGGGGAGCCCACCGAGGAAACCGGCGACAGCGCTAAAGTAGAGACCGGCGAAGACAACATCGAGGCGGTTGAGCCACACCGGACTCTGCCACGCGCCACCCGGCGGGTGCAGATCGACTTGCTCTGTCACCATGAGATAGAGCCGATTGAACCACTTGAGGCCGTCATTCGCAGGCAGCAATGCGTCGATGGCTTGCATGCGCACGATCACGCCGGCGATAGTCACCGGAGCAGGACCGTTGACGAGATCGTAAAGCGGCTCGTCCGCAGGAGACGAGGTGGAGGTGGACATATGTGATCTCCTGCAACGGTCTGCAGCAGTATAAGCGATCGGTAGGCATGGGCCTTCTGTGCAATTTTTGTCTGAACTTTTTCTCTCCAGCAGCTCTATCAGATCTTGAGAAAGATCTTGCGACGATAGAGAACGGCAATAAAGAGCCAGCAAACGATAACGAACAGGAGCGAGTAGAGAAGAGAGGCAAAAGCTATGTTTGGCACAGCTCGCAGAATCGATTGATAGAAGTATTGCTGCAGGTTCAGACCCGAGTTCAAGTGGATGCTGGCGATCGCCGCCGCCAGAAGCTCAGAGAAGACATAGGCTGCGATAGCGTTCGTTCCAAAGATAAAGAATGGCTTGAGTAGGCGGGAGCGGTCCTGCTTGCGAGCGTTCCTCTCGGGCAGATCGACGATTGTTAGGGACAGTGCGAGGAGCAGCAAGCTGAGACCGCCGGCGAACAAGACGTAGGAGCTGGTCCAAAGCTTCTTATTGATGGGAAAGGCGAAGTTCCATAAGCCGCCCAGAAGAATGCCTGTCAGTCCGGCGATCGCGATTCCACCTCTCTTCTGAACGAGCGTGCGCTGCGTTCGCAACCAGATGCCTGTGAGAAGGCCGAGTAGAGCGGTGGCCAGAGCGGGGATGGTGCTGAGCAAGCCCTCAGGATCGCGGGTGCGCTCGTAGAGATGAGATGCGGTGAAGATATGGCGGTCCAGCCACGCGGTCAGATTAGCGTCGCGGTCGAGCAGGGGAATGTCATGCCCGGGGACGCCATATCCGGGGACAGGAACAAAGCGCATCAGGATCCAATATGCTGCGAGCGCGGCAACTGCGAGAGCCGCCTTGCCACGCCAGCCGGGGCTGATGAGATACAGCGAAGCCACAATGAGATAGCAGATGGCGATACGAGGAAGCACCCCATAAAAACGCATGCTACTCAGGTGGAAAAAGGGAAAGCTGTTAACTACTAGGCCGAGCAGAAAAAGGATGATGGAGCGGCGAACGACGTGCAGAAATAGCGACTGTCTCGTGGCGCCTTGTGCAAGCCGGGAGGAGGTGGAAAAGACGGTGGAGATACCGACGAGAAACAGGAAAGTAGGGAATACAAGGTCTGTCGGGGTGAAGCCATTCCAGGCAGCGTGTTTCAGTGGCCAGTAAGCTCGAACTTCGTCGCCGTTGTTGTTGACGAGAATCATGAAGGCAATGGTGAGCCCACGCAGAAAGTCGAGTGAAAGCAAACGGGCCGGTCGTGCGGCGGTCAGAGAGGGCCACGGTGCGTCGGAAGGTGCGTTCATCGTTGTCATAGTTTACTGGTGCGCCTCAAGCTGCTGGTTAGGAGCAAGATGAAGAGTTTTTGCGATGGCAAATGCAGCGGCATACGAGTCGCCGCTCGGCGACTCGACGTAGGACTTCTGGCTGTGATTCCAGCGATCACCGAAAGCATACCAGTCGATGCTCTTCGGAGCGTCTCCCGTGGCAAGCGCATCGGAAAGTGAGTCGAAGTACATCTTCCACCGCGGCATATAGTAGTCGCTCGTCAAACCAGCCCAATCACGGTTGCCATACTCATGTAGACCGTATTCGCTCGCCTTACGATCACCCCATGTCGTGAGAATGGAGCGTGCATCGTAGTTGAGCCGATCGAGCTCCGCAGGAGAAGAAGCCCACGGCGGGACGAAAGAGAGCCATCGCCCGAGCAGAAAGAACGGGCTAGTTTGCAGCAGTTTATCTTGCAACTCCATATCGCGAAGCCACTCTTGGGTGAGCCGGGCAAACGCAACCTTATCTTTCGAGTCGTAGGCCTGTTTGATGAGTGGAAGCAGCCGCCGGCTTTCATTCGCCATCACCTGTCGGGCAACGTCGACGAGATCATATTGATAAGTTTCAGTGTCACGCAGCGCCGGCGCGACCCGCAGGAGTTCCGTAAGCGCTTCGGCGAACTCATGCGGATCATAACGGAGAACGTCAGGAGACCAGGTCGCGGCACGTAACGCCGTCAGAGACGGTTGAGAGTTAAAGAGGGAATCGTGGGAAGCGTCTCGTTCACCGTGTTGCATATTACCGTCGGCGCGGTAGCCGTAGGCCGTCTTGAGTAGGATCTGCCACGCTCGACGCGCGTGAGAGTCATCGGCTCCGTATCTGCGGATTGCGTACGCATCCGTCCACTCCGCAAGATCTACCGGATCGGCATGCCATGCCATCTCAGTGTAGAGGTCGAATGCAAATGGGTTGGTATCCAATCCCTCCGTGAAAATGGCGGTTCCAACGATGCGGCTTCCAGCGCGCTTGGCCATCTTAGGCAAACGAACGGCATAGTCATACAGCGGCGCTCCCATCGTAGTGCGTCCGCCAAACTCCCAAAGGCCGCCGTACAACCACGATGCGCCGTGGAACTCTTGGTCACGATCCTCGCGAGGGATGCGACCCTGCTCGATCTCTGCGATGAGAACGTGGCTCGTGTCGAGAGACGACAGCAACTCCTGAGTCGGATTCTGCTGCCAGCCAAGCAGCATCCAAAGTGCATCAGGATGAAAACGCATCAGTGTCTGCTGTACCTTCTTCGCTGCCGCAGGTACTGGAACATCCCCTGCTGCTCCGCCCTCTTGAAAGATCTCCATGTCGTAGATCGCCGAATCGCCATAGAGAGCATGCTGATGACGGTAGAAAGACTCCGCGAGTCTATCGAAGTTTGAATCCAACGGGTCCAGCCAACCAGGCCGAGTAAATCCGTTCCAGTCGCCCTGCGTAATCACGTGCGCTCCGGGGTGAATGGACCCAAAGTCGGCGGGCACAATACCGTAGTAACCCGGCAACACAGGCGTGATGCCGAGTCCGCGCAGAGTCGCAATCAATTGCTGCGCAGATTGCGCTCGTTTCTCAAGTAGTTCCATCGAGATCGGAGCTTGAAAGCAGCACATGTTGCCCATCAACTGCCAGTTCTGATGAGCGGGCTGAACGATCCAATTGCGTATCGCTTCGTCCGAGTAACCCGAGTCACGGAAGGTCTGGTAGAGAACCAGATCCATGCCGCGCTCGATCAGGACGGCGTTCGTGCCGCTCAAAGCTAGGATATCGATCTCGTGCTGCCAACGTTTCTGATCCCAGTAGGGAGCGGAGTAGCCGTCAACATTTTCATTCAAAGCATAGCGCCAACGGTAGAGAGCGGGCTTCTCAATAGGAGCGCTCGGGGCCGGAAGAATCAGATTGGAAGAACCAAGTTGAAAGCCGTTCGTCGAAATCTGCAGATGCGCCACGTACTTGAGATACCAATTAACTCCATAAAGAACGGTAGGCTGCGTAGCTGCCTCGACTCGAATGTGTCCTCTGGTGCCGGTAATTCGGAAGTAGTCCTTGCGGTCCGGCGCAGGAACGAGAGCCAGTTCGAACTGACGGGCCAGGTGCGGCATAGTGCGTTGAAGAACTCCCTCAGCGGCAGATGTGGACGACACGGCATAAGCCATTGCCGGCTGTGTGAGGAGTCCGAGGGTCAGGGCCGAGATAGAAAGTAAGCGCTTCGAAAGCATGCACACCAATGTAACGAAAATCCAAAGCTTTTATTAGCAACTTACAAATTGCTCGCGCTTAAGCCAAGTAACTGTTACCGGTTGCGACCCCGAAGCGTCACCGCATGATGGTGAATCGGCTAGAGCACGTTGCGCTTGCATTACAAGACGATCTTCTCAGCCACGCCACAACTTTCAAGAAATCGTTGCATGCGCAGCGGATCCGAGAATGCCTGAACTCCTCCGCTCGATGTTGTGGAGTAAGCACCGCAGGCGTTACCCAGGGCCAGGCAGTCGTCGAGACTGGCTCGATGAACGAAAGCATGAAGAAAGCCAGCGTTGAAGCTATCTCCTGCGCCAATGACATCCACAACATTCGCGGTGTATCCAGGCGCCTCATAACGTGTTCCTTGATGCACAGCCAAGGCACCTCTCGAACCGCGTTTGACGACTAGCAGTGGAGTCGTTTCGGCGAGCTTCCGGACCGCGTCTTCAAAAGAAGATTCATTCGCCAGTTTGCACGCCTCTCGTTCGTTGGGCATCAAGATATCGAGATGAGCGAGGGTCTCGGCGATAGGGCCATCCCACAAATCTGCCGGATCGTCATTAGTATCCAGCGATGTCGTGAGTCCTGCACTGCGCATTGTGGCTAGAAGTTTCGGCACATCGTCACGCAGCCCACTTTGAAGGAAGAAAGAAGACAGATGAAAATGTCTCCCTGAGGCGAGGTAAGCGAGATCGAGATCCTCATAGCGCAAGCCTGACGTAGTGCCGGAGTAAGTCAGTGCACGTCGGCTGCGTTGATGCTGCAAAAGGACGGTAAGCCCTGTACCAACGTTTGATTTAGGAGCCACGGCATGCGATAAATCGACGCCGGCTTGCCGAAGAGTATCCACACAAACAGCCGTGAACGCGTCGGCACCCAGCTGCGGGATAAATCCAGTGCGACTGCCCAGCACGGCAAGGTTATGTGCAGTGATGGCTGAAGAGCCGCCAAGCGTCAAAGCCATGTGGTCAGCAACAAGTTCACGTTCGACCGGGAGTTCTTCGGGAAGACCGTATAACAACAGGTCCATCGTAATCTCACCTGCCAGCGTTACATCGAACTGCGCCAACTCGCCTCCTCTGGATATTGCCATTCTTCGTAGTCGAAGCCTCGAGCTATCACTGACTGAGTAGCTGCTTGTCTTTGGCCATTAGATTTCTGCGGAACACCCACAGAGCGATGCCAAGTACAGCCCATGCGGTCCCTGCCCAGCGCGCAGTTGGGCCAAGGTTCAGCCATAGGAAGAAGCACACAACAAAACCGGATCCAGAGAGCAGAACGGGAACCCAGGGATTTGCATCCTTTGTACGCCAGGCCAATACCGCCGAAGCAACGTTGACCCCCATGAAGGCGAGAAGAGCGCCGTAGTTAAGCAGTTCTGTGCCGAGTTGATAGCTCATGGCAAGTGCACCGATCAGCACGATTCCACCGATCAGCAGAACATTGTTCTGAGGAATACGGCGGATTGGATTGAGCGTGCCAAAGAACTTGCGTGGCAATG
>Ga0210398_10002159_pt1 | contig 19441 bp, 16 predicted proteins | sample IncBWC4OmetaG_FD_161047 | JGI IMG/M metagenome (GOLD analysis project Ga0210398, IMG submission 161047) | Forest soil microbial communities from Barre Woods Harvard Forest LTER site, Petersham, Massachusetts, United States - Inc-BW-C-4-O | ecosystem: Environmental > Terrestrial > Soil >... | reverse complement strand
ACACTGGGAAATCCGAAGATCATGGTGTTCTATCTGGCGCTCCTGCCAACCATCGTCGACTTGGATCGCGTCGGTACGGCGGCCTGGATCGAGCTCACAGCCGTCACGCTCCTCGTGCTTATGTCGGTTGATTTCGCATGGGCGCTGCTGGCTGTGCGCGCGCGCCGCTTGCTCACGAGTCGCAAGGCGGTAAAGATCGCTAATCGCACCAGCGCGACCATGCTGGCCGGCGCGGCTGCAGTGATCGCCGCGCACTGAAGACTTAGAACTTCGCCGTGAACGCGACGAACAGCTGACGGCCGAACATGTCGTAGATACTGTAAGTATTCGCAGCGCCGCCGGCGACGATACCCGAATCGATCAACGGCGGATCCTTGTCCAGGATGTTATTGGCGCCCGCGCGGATCTGCAGAATACTGGTGACGTTCCAAGTGGCCTCGAGATCGATGTAGCTATACGACGGGATGATTGCATTGACGAAATCGTAGCCGCCGAACGTGGCGAAATGCAGTGTGGGGTCATTGCTGTTGTTGTCCTGCGAGACCGAACCGATGTAGCGCCATGTCAACGACGCCGACACGTCCCACGGTGTGTCCCAGGTCGTGCGGAACAGGTGGTGCCAGCGTGGATTGATCGTCTGGCACGTGGCGCCGAATAAGCCGGCGCAATCGTAGGTCTGCGCTCCCGGCAACGGCGTTGACTCGTTGTGCAGCAGGTACGCGCCGTTCAGCGCGAATGATACGTCGCCAAACCCGGTCGGCAGATCAAGCTTGTAGTTCAATTGAGTATCGATGCCGCTATTGATCGCAGTCCCCAGGTTGTAGTTCTTCTGAATGACATAGCCGCCGGATGCGATGCTGTTGCCGGTCAGGCTGCCGGTGCTCGGCGAGCGCACGATCTGGCTGCAAAAGGTCGGATCGCCCGTGTTGGCGCAATTAGAAAGGACGACCAGGTACGGTATCACGCCGATTTCGTCCCTCACCCGAATGTGAAAGTAGTCGATGCTGCCGGTGAGATGCGCAATCTGGCTCGGCGCAAAATTTAAGCCCACCGTGTAGGTATCAGCCTGCTCCGGTTTGAGCGCCGGATTACCGCTGGTTTCCTGCGACAGCTGGTTTGCCGTGCCCTGCGGGATCGAGCCGCTGTTGTACTGGGCGGCGGTCACACCGGTGCGCTCGCACTGTAGCAGCGTGAAGCTGATGGGCGGCGCGCAGGGATCGGGCACGACCGTCGTCAGACCGACGATCGGCGGCGTGAACAGCTCGGCGACGCTGGGCGCGCGAATTGCGCGGTCGTAAGAGGCACGAAACCGATAATCCGCAATCGGCGCGTATTGAACCTCGAACTTGTAGGTATTCGTCACTCCGGCGGTCGAATAGTCGGAACGGCGGTAGCCGGTATCGAATAGCAACTCCTTGGCGCCGGCCCGATCCTGAATGAGCGGTGCGCGCAGTTCGATGAATTCCTCCGCGACCGAGAGGCCGGCATCGATCGGCGCCACGGCGCTGCCGAATCCCGACAAGAGCTGGCTCTCCTCGGCGGAATCCGGTTGCAGTAGCTCGTGATCATTGCGATGTTCGAAGCCGACGTTCACGCCGATCCCCTCGGTCGCGAGCGGCGAGGTGATGCCATACTCGCCGAGCTTGCCGGTGACATCGGCATGCAGCGTGCGCAGCGTTGCGGATCCCGTCGCGGTGCCGAGCAAGTACAGATAGTTGAGGGCCGCCTGGGTGACGCCGCCGTCGCTAAAAATGTTGTAAGGCACGCAGCCCCGGCTACTGCCGCTGATGCAGCTCGGGCTGGCGGCAGTTCCCGTCACCAGCAGGGCATTGGAAATGCTCTCGTAGCTCAAGTACTTTTGGTTGGAGTCTGAAAACGCGGTGTAGAAATACTGACCATACAGGTCATAGGTCCAGGCGTCCGCGAAGGTGCCTTTGCTGCCGAAAACCGCGCGATAATTGGTGTGCTCGAAATCGATGAAACGATCGCCGCCCTCGATGTTGCGCCGGCCGATCCGCACTTGCGCAGTGGCGGAGCCTGGGTTCGCGGTATCCGCGGCGATCTGCGCCGGCGTGCAGAGGATTCCTTGCTGCTGCGGGCTAAGCAGGGGGTTGCTGCAATTGATGTAGTAGTCTCCCGCGCCGGTCGGATCGAGCGGATTGCTGTCCTTGAACAACGCGGCGGGCGCCACCTGCTGGTGCGTCTTGTCGTCCATGAAAAAGAACTCGGTATAAGGCTGGAACCAATCGTTGATCTCTTCGTGCGCCATGATCGCGGCGTTGTAGCGATCATCCTCGCGCGTCGTATAGATGAATGGCTGAGAGTTGTAGGACGCGGGTGGTGTGGTCGCAACGCTTCCGTTAGGAACGAAACTGGTTCCCGAGACGCTGTAGACGGTTCCCTTATTGGGTCCGGACGCCGGTTCAAACCAGTTCGAATTGGAGGAGCCGCCACACGCCAGGCCGGTGACGTTTTTATCGGCATCCTGAACGGGATCCAACTGGCAGGCGCCGAAATCGCGTTGGCTGCTGGCGACCGGATCGGCATGTCGGTAACTCAAGAAGGCCGTGACGTTGCCCTTGCCGTCCGCGAAGTTCGTGCCCATCAGCAGGTCGAAAGTTTTGTTTCGCCCGTCCTTGGCCATGCCGGTGGGCGGCGTGGCGCCAAATTGCTCCACCAGGTTCTGCACAATCGTGTCGTGATTGTCGTGCCAGTTCTCGCTCAGCTGACCATCCACCTGAAAGCCTTCGAAATTCTTCTTCATGATGAAATTGACCACGCCGGCGATCGCATCTGATCCGTAGGCCGCCGATGCGCCGCCGGTGACGACCTCAACGCGCTCTACCAACCCGGCTGGAATTTGATCGAGGTCGGGCGCGGGCTGTGCGATTGCGGTGTTCGGGGAACCGACGCCGAGACGCCGGCCGTCGATGAGCACCAGCGTGCGTGCCGGCCCAAGGCCGCGCAGGTCCGCCGTTGCGACGCCACCGGCCGTCGACAATCCGGAGGTGCCGTTGCCGAGATCTTGCCCCAGATCGTTATTATAGTTTTGCGGTAGCTGGGTAATGATGTCGCTGATGTCGGTTTTCCCGGATACCTGGATGGATTTCGAGGAGACGACCTGAATCGGGCTCGTGCTCACTTCATTCGGAGAGGCGATCCGCGATCCGGTGACGATGATCTCTTGCAGAGGCCCCGGATCCGGCGCCGCAGCTGTCGCCGCCTGCGACGCCGGAGTCGGGGGCGCCTGCGCCAGCAGGATCCTATTTTCAGCAGCGCGTTTCGTTTCAGGCGTTGCGGAGACTGCGCCCCCGGACTGCGCTTGCAGCGAGACGCCGGCCCCTTCCGTGAGCGAGATCGAGATGACGGTGACGGTATTGTCGTCAAGATAGCGGTACGTCAATCCGGTACCCGACAACAGTTGGTCCAAAGCTTCATTCGCCGTCATGTCGCCGTTCGCACCGTTGGTGCGTATGTCCCGCACGGTGTTCGACAGATACAGGACCTGTAATCCGCGGCTCAAACCCAATTGCTTGAGTGCGGGACCTAAGCCCTGCGCGGCGATATGTGTCGGCTCACGGATGGATTCGCTCCCGCCATTCGCGAGGACGAGACCGACGATGGAAATGCAGACCGCGGCGGCGACACCAGCAATACGCATTAGCGCCCACGCGCATCTCGCGGGGCCTTCGATGGCGGCCTGCCAATTCGGCCGCCGATCCCGATTGGAGTAGAGCGTTGTCACATAGAAAATGGGTATGTCAGCGCCTTTCGCGGCGAAGGACGCGCACTTGCTTCTCCGTTTCGACTACTTGAATCGAGTTCTGGCTGCGCAAGAAATTGATGAGCGATGCGGGATCTGTTGAAGAGTAGACGCCGCTGATCTTCAGACTTCCCAATTCACCGTCATCGATGGTTAGGGGGCGCCGATTGTAGCGATTGAACTCCTCGGCTACATCGCTGAGCGGCGTTTCTTCGAATATCAGACGCTTTTGCACCCAGGCCGTGGCTACCGCCGTATCGGCGCGGGTTGGCTTGGACATGACATGCGGCAGGACAGTAAGTTGTTCACCCGCGGAGAGAACGATCGCAGCCGTCCCCGGACTGTCCAGATCGTCGTAGGTTTCAACGCGGCCTTCGACCACGGTGACGACCGTCGCGGCTTGTTTCTTGTAGACATCGAATTCGGTTCCGACCGCGCGCACTTGTGCATCCCCCGCGCGCACCACGAATGGCCGTTGCTTGTCTTTCGCAACGCGAAACAAGGCCTGGCCTTCGAGCAGCGTCACGTCGCGTTGTTCCGCGGTGAGACGAACCTGGATTGTCGATCGCGCGTTGAGCTCGACGGTCGATCCATCGAGAAGCTGCACGGTGCGTTGCTCGCCGATTCCGGTGGTGTAGACACCATTGAATCCGCCGCGGTCCAGGAAAATCACGGTCGCGACTGCGAGCAACACAACGGCCGCCAGAGCGACGGCTGCGCGCCGCGAACGCCACACGGCGCGCGGTTTTTCGACTGCAGGAGCGTCGCTCGAGCGCGGCCGGTCCGAAGGCAGCGCAATTACATCCGGCGCACTGCGCGCCCGTTCGATCAGGGCCGCAATATCGATTTTCCCCTCCGGATCCGCCGTGGGAAGGTCCGCCCACACGCCGGATATCTCGAGGTAGGCGTGAATGTGCTCGGGCGAGCGGCGCAACCATTCGATGAAACGCACGCGCGCGTCGCCGTCCACGTCGTCGGCGCGGAATTCTATGAACCATGCGGACGCTTCCGCGATGACCGCCGGATGGGTTCTGCCGTTAGAGATTGCCACTTTCATAGTTTCATGGCGTTCTGGTTGGCGCGGAGATTTCGGCAATGCTCGACGGCGCGGGCAAGATATTTCTTGGCGGTTTCACGGGATACGCCCAATTCATCTGCAACCTCCTGCACTGAGTAGCCAGCGACACGATGCAAAACCAGCGCCGTCGCAACGCGCGGCGGTAAATGCCCCAGCATGTGCTCGAGTTCATCGAGCCGTTGTGCGTGAGCAGCCTGGTCAGACGGATCGTCGCTCGCCGACGTCTTGAGCTCCGAAAAAACGTCCGCAACGTCCACCGACACCGGCTCGCTCGAGCGCCGCACCGCGTGTTGATGAATCACATGGCTTGCAATCGTAAAAAGATAAGCCTCGGGACTGCGAATGTTTTCGCAGCCATTGACGCGCAACAAACGTAAGAACACCTCTTGGGCAAGATCGGGAACGTCCGCCGCATTGCGCAGCCGCACCGACAAAAAGCGGCGCAGGCGCGGTCCATAGCGGGCCGCAATGCCCGCGACGAAGCTACGATTGTCAGGTGCTCCCACTCCCCACCCCCAAGGCCAAGGTTCCCCCTCGATGATTAGAGCGCTTTCGTTGAGGAAATGGGTATGCCCTGGGGCATCGCCTCACGAGTGATTTATGCTGCAAGGCAGCATAAGCGCGGCGACGGCAAGCGCCGTCTTTCCTCTCATCGCGGCTATCATTGAGCCGTCGATCAGAACGCGAGTATGCCAGCGAATTGAACAGACGCCGCCTTCTAACACTTCTACTGCTGTTGCCCGGACTGCCCGCCGCCTTCGGCGCGCCGTGGCAATGGACGGGCCCGCGGTGGCGCGGCGTGCCCAAAGTCACGATCATCGGCCGCGAGGAAGATCCGCGCTTGGCCGCGGTGCACGACGCGATCGAGTTTTGGAATCGCACCTTAGCCTCTCTTCCTACGACGTTTCGGCTCGGCGCGGTCAGTCGGGTCGACGGCAGCGTGCCGGATGAGATTCTTCAGGGTCTTTCAGAGTCGACGCTGCAAGGTTCGTCGCAGCACGCCGATGCCTTCGCATCTTTCCGCGGTGATCTCTTGATCGTGCTTTCCGACGCGGAGTTCGTTTCATTTACCTCGCGCATCGGCGATCGCATGCTCGTCGCCATCAAAAGCAGCGCGAATCCGCCGCTGAATCTGCCCAATGTCTTGCCGAACGTGATAGCGCACGAGCTGGGTCATGCCCTGGGACTTATGCACAATTCGGACGCAACGACGCTGATGTGCGGTCGCCCCGCCCCGTGCCGGCCCGCGGCTTTTTCGTCCGATACGGCGCGGATGTTTCCGCTGACGCCCGCGGATATCTCACGCCTGCGCGAGTTGTACCAGGCACACTGGCACGGTGAATAACTGAACTATGTAGGCGTCGGCGTCGGGTCGACGCAGGATTGGCCTGGGGTAACCCGCTCAGCCTCGCGGTCCAGCCTGGATAGAACGCCGGCTACGATGTCATCGCAATGCGGTCCGCCAAACTCATAGATCTCACCCTCGGCGAGGTCGATCTCCTTTGCGAGCGCTTCTCGGAGCATCCCTCTTGCGCGAAAATGACGGCTGCGCACGGTTTCTTGCGGAATGGAAAGCGCGTCCGCGATTTCCTCCACGCTCATCTCCTCTACCGATCGCAGCACGAAAACCACGCGAAACGCCTCCGGCAGTTCGCTGACCTTTTGCTCCAACACAGTGCGAATTTGCGCGCGGGCGAGCAGATTTTCGGGCCCTTGACCAGAATCGGGAACTACAGCGATTTCGTTCATATGATGATGGAAACTCACGACCGGAACGATGTTTTCACGCCGTGTGGAACGGCGTTTGCGGGCGGCGCATGCGTTGAGCACGAGGCGGGAAAACCAGGTAGCAAGTGCGGCCTCACCGCGAAACTGTCCGATCGAACGGTAGGCGCTCAAGTAAGCATCCTGCAGCGCGTCCTTCGCTTCCGCGTCATCGCGTAGGTAGGCGCGCGCCAGCCGGTATAGACGGCGATTATAACGGCGCATCAGCAACGCAAAAACGTGGCGATCGCCGCCCGCCACGCGATGCGCGAGGGTCAAATCATCCTCGCCCTGCCGCAGCAGGGGTGAGGGATCAGCATTCCCTTGAGTCGCCGTTTCCTGAATCATTGCACCCTGATCTTACCCTTCATGGTGGGATGAAAAGTGCAGCCGTAGTCGATATCACCCTTCTTGGTCACCGTGTAGCTCCAGGAAGCATTCACCGCGATGCTGCCCGAATCGAACAGCTTGTTGGTCGCTGTAGCCGTGTGGGGGAACGGATCCTTGTTGACCCACATGACGCGGTCGCCCGGATGCACGATCAGCTCCGAAGGGCTGAACTGCACACCCTCAATCGTGACGGTATGCAGCGTCCCCAGCACTGCCGCTCCCGCGGGAGCGATCAGGACCATCGCGATCAATGCTCCCAACAGATTGCGCATTTACCGGCCTTTGCCCCGCTTAAACGCCGGCCTTACTCAGATCCTGCTGCAGACGTTGGCGTGATCCAGGTGCGCGACAAATGCGGGTCGCACCTTCACTAACAGAGCCTTGAGATCGGGATTCTGGGCGCTCGGAATCAACGTCTGGTCCACTGCTTGCAGGACCGCCTCGTGGTAAGCAACCTCGTGATCGACGTAAGCCTTGTCAAAGGCGTGGCCGGAGAGCTTCTTCAATGCGGCCAAATTGTCATCGCCGCCTTTCTGCAGGCTCTGGCTGGTGGGGTTAGGCTCCGGGGTTACATGAAGCTTCGTCACAAGTTCCGTGGCGGACTTGTTGACGCCGGTATGATCCGTGACCATTCGCTGCGCGAACTCCTTCACGTCTTTGGAATTGGATTTGGACAGCGCGAGTTTGCCCGCATCGATATCCACCTGGTTCGCGGTGACGACGATTGCGGCAATTTGCGGATCGGTGGGTCCGGCTCCCTGAGCCCAGCTGACGCCAGCCCCCAAGGTGAGTAGGACCACGGTGCTCATCAGTATGGTTTTCATCAAATTGTCTCCAAGTTCGCGCATTGCGCGTGTTTTACGGCTGCTCATAAGATTAGGTGTCACGACATCGTCGCCCGTTCCCGGTGAGTCATTCGTGCCACCGGCTCGGTCGGATGCAGTGTTGACGACTCTCGGGGTTGCGGCTGAGACGGGGCCCTGTTACCGCCGGACCGCGCCCGGCGTCGCTAACGTCATGGCCCGATCGAGTACAGGGTCAACGCCAGCCCGCCAATCTTTGAAACTCGACAGGACAACCTCGTCCGGGTCGAGCGACTTGACGCGTAGCTCATAGAAATAGTTCAGCCAAAAGCAGACCGCCCAATCGTCGCAGGCGTGTTGATAGTCATGTTTGCCGGTCTGGTAGACGACGCACAGGGGAGAATGGGGCAGGCAGGCCCGGCCCCCTTCGGAATAAAACTGCAGTCGGTCGCCCACCGGCTCGCCCACGATCAAGCCCCGCTCAATTGCGGCGTGTTTGACGAATGCAGTGGTGGAAATTCCAGCTGAGAACGTCGCAGGGCCGGTGAGCATGATGATTCGCCCGGCAGGAGGAATCAGTCTTGGCAGCTCGCGCGCGAAGCGATAGGTGTTGGTGTAGTCGCCGCCATCGTCATAGCGCAAATCGAAAATCACGTTGCAAGGTTGTGAGCGCCGAAGGTCTTTTTCGGTGCTTGACAAGAAACCCCTGATGCTCTGACCTCCCTGGTCGACGTTGGATTTGAGCTGGACGAACTGGATGCAGGTTCCCGGTACGCGCAGACTTCGGAAGGCTCGGTCAAAATCAGACCATGATATTGGCAGAGGATGGTCCGGTTCGACTGCGCGCCATGCTCCCGCCATGCCCGCCAAGGGCTCGCTCGACAGCCAGCGCGTCGCGGATACCGCCGGCTCGCTCGCAGGGGTGGGGAAGGCGTCCAACTTCCTCGTGATCGTTGCACCCGCGGGAGTTTCGACGGTCCAAACCGAGTGCTGCATGTCTGGCGCCACATCGATACCGAACAACAAGTCCTGCAGCGTCAGATATTGCGCAGCATGTAAACGCCGCCAGTTGGCCGTGCCGCCGCGCAGCTGCTCGAGTTTGCCCATGACAGCGTCAATTGATTGGCCGTCGACCGCCGTCACTCGGCTACCCAACAGTTCCGCGTTGCTATCCGTCGCGCGCATGACATATGGCCCATCGGAAAAGGCGGCGACGCGTACGGGAAGCTCAACCGCCGCGGCACTGGGTTCACTCTCAATCCGGGAATGACCGTTATCGGCCAACGCATCAATTTGCATCAACAACACGCGGAAATGAGGCCGATCGAGCACCGTGCCGCTTGCCTCGAGCGCGTCGACCCGTCGGTTGGCTTCAGCCCGGGTCGCCGGCGCAAATGAGCGGTCCATTGCGAGAAGCAGGCGGAAATAGCGAATGTCCTGGCGCTGCCCCTCAAGAGCGCTGGCGGCGGCAGGAAAGTTCGGTTTCGGCGCCGAAATGTGAAAGTGAAGCCGCATGGCTCCAAAGAACGCCACGACGGCAATCAGAAAGAGCGCAATGAGGCCCATTGCAATGAGGCTGAGTGTCTTGGCTGCGGATTTGCGTGGTGTTGCTGCTTGCTCCATTAGCCAAGAACACCGTTCGGTCGATATAGTTACATCGATCGAAGATACCCAAATTTAGCCGCAAAGCGCTCTAGGTATTTATGCTTGGAGAAGAAACAAGCGCTTTGCCGCGGCCGGGCCCCTTGAGGCTCCTCATTGTCGACCAGGAGCCGGCGGCGCGCACTGCTTTCATGCATTTGTGCAATCAGACAACCGATTTGCATATCGTTGGGGAAGTCGGCTCGGGGGGTGCCGCTATTGATGCCGTTGAGGATCTGGCACCTGATGTGATGCTTATCGACTTGGCGTTGCCCGATATGTCCGGATTTGACGTCCTCCGGCTGGCAGGAAACTCGACGAGGCCGCTTGGCATCACGACCTCCCACCAACCCGAATACGCCGAGCGCGCGATTGCGGAAGGGGCAGTGGATCATTTGGTCAAGCCGGTTAGCGCGGATCGGTTCGACCATGCGATCGGACGAGTTCGGCAGCGCTACGGGTTGGGACAGGCGGCCGAAAGTCGATTGATCGGACAGATTCTGCGTCTTTTGAGAAGACGTCCGAAGTTACTGGTCGGTGAGAGACAACACCGCCTATATCCGCTCGACGTCGAAAAAATCGATTACGTGGAAGCCGATGGCAATTATGTGACCATTCGAGTGGGCGACACGGAATACATCAGCCGAGACTCGATTAAGCGCTTAGCAGCTGATTTGGCCGACTTTGGTTTCGTACGGATTGATCGCTCAATTCTACTGAATATTCGCGCTGTCCAATTTGCGGAACCCACCGGTCATGGAACGCTTGCCTTCACGCTGTCTTCCGGAACTTGCTTACATTCCAGCAAGACCTACCGCGAGTCGATCGTGCGATTGTTGCCCTGGCATCATTGCCGGGTGGGATCTGACATCTAAACAGATAACTCGCGCACCGACGATCGGCTTTCGAGGTCAGTAGGGTCACGTCCTCAATCTCCGCGTTGCTCCCTGCCAGGGAACGCGTCGTCCCAAAAATCGTCGATGAGCAGACAACTATGCAATTGTCTTTCTCATGAGGCTCGCGGACCAAATCGCACAATGTCGCACACCTTTTATTGTCGAAAATACGATCACCAAACAACAAATGCGCCTGACGGGCGCGGCGGACTTCGCGAGCGCACTTGTCGCTTGCCCAACACGCTACAGCCTGAGTGATAACTTGGTGAGCCTGTGTACCGCGTTAGCTTTCTCAAAGGGTGCGCGCACGCTCGCGTGCGCGGATCTGTTGCGCGTGCCGGGCGAGCGCGTATGGGTTGAATGGTGCGAAGCGCCATGGATCAAGGAACTCAACCGCTACGGATTTCGTGCACAGCATGCTCAAGCTGTAGGAAGGCGTGGTGCCTTGATTCAATCGTCCCCACAGGGCCGGCGCGGATTGATCAAAAGCTTTTGGGCCAATGGCGACCACGAGTCGGATGTGCTCGCGAGCAGCATGGAAGCATACTTTGATTTCGATACCGAAGTGGGCGAGGTTCCAGCCGCTCCGGATGGAGGCAATGGTTCGGCCATCAGTGTCTTTGATCGCGCCGCCGGCAATGCTGATATTTTGCGGCGTTGCTTTCGTTTCCGCTACGAGCGCTCTTGGCAGAGCTACTATGAACAGGCGCAGTTATCTACCTGTCAGGCCGATTCGATCGCGCGACACGCGCTCGGCACCGTTGCGATCGACATACCGGTGATCTTGGCGTTCCTCTTGCTTCTGGCAACTCGCCCAGGCCTGCCGCGTCGATCGCTCATGCTGGAAAGATTAAACCAGGCGCGAATGAAGTCGGGGGAGACGCGGCTCCTGGACCACATCGAAGTCTCTTCTCCGCTGTTGCCTGAATACAGATCCGCTGTGGGCGGGAGCCTCGCAGACTATCCTCGTCGAGGTCCGCGGCTTCACCATGTGCGCGGACACCTGGTAAGGCGCGGGAGTCAGGTATTTTGGCGAGTTCCTCACTTACGAGGCAGCGCGCGAGCCGGTATCGTTCGCAGCCGCACGGTGACATGGACCCTGGATGCCCCCTCGGAATTTAGGTCGAGCCCCAGTTGAGCTGGTCGAAGCCATCGTGCGAGCCGCGTAAATCGAGGAGGACTAGGGTGCAACGGCTTCGGCCATTCTCTGCGCGATCTCAAATCGCTGGCTTCGAGAGCTCTGATCGGTTTGGTATAACGCCCTGAGGAAGGCGGTGTCCCAATTGCTCAGGCCCAGGGCCGAACTCCTCGCGGGCGAAAACAGCTGCAAGATCGACGTCGAGCATGCTGTCTGTCAATCAACAAATGGTTAAATGGTGACCTCCCGGCACCCCGCGCAAACTCGCAAGTTTTCTAAAGACAATTAGCCAGAGAGCGCGTGTGTTTGGCGCTCGAGAGCCACATGCAACGTGGCGACGGCGTCCGCAGAAGAGGCAACGCCTCAATCTTCGGTTGGCTTCTCACTTACCAAAAAAAAGTTCATCACGTAACCGGTCGCCTTGTCTCAGGGCAGACGCGGCTCATCCCATTTTTGTGAACACAGTAGCGAGCGACGCGTATTTTTCGATCTCTACGAATGGGAGGCTGAGTCCGGACTTTCAGCGCCGTTGCCGGTGTGCAACGGGAATCGGGCCGGAATCTCCCGCTGCACATCAAGGGGCAGATTTAACACCCTTTGGGGAGTACGAAATGGTGCTTGGACTACGATTCGGATGGAACAGGGCCGTTGGTAAACGCGCGATAGGAGCCGGGACCTTGCCTAACAGCCGCACCAGATGGCGGCGGTTGCTCGTTGCTGCGGCGATTGCTCTCACCGGTCTGCCCGCCCTCGCGCAACAGACACCCGTTGCAGCTGCGGAACCCGAAGCCGCTCTTACGGAGATCGTCGTTACCGGATCGCGCATTGCCGCTCCGAATGAGGTCAGCACCAGTCCGATCGCCGTCCTATCGTCGAAATACATCGAAGTATCCGGCAAGACGGACCTGAATGATCTCTTGATGCAGCTGCCGCAGAATTTCAATAACTCATTGGGTCAAGATCTCGGCAATACCACTACCGGATTGACCACGGCCGGCGGTGTGGCGACCGCGGACTTGCGCGGACTGGGCCCGAATCGCACCTTGGTTCTCGTTGACGGGCGCCGGCTGGGCCAAGGCTCACCGTATACCTTCATCCAACAACCCGCTCCGGACCTTGATCAAATTCCGGCGGGCTTGGTCGAACGGGTCGAGGTCGTCACAGGCGGCGCATCCGCGGCATACGGCTCCGACGCCATCGCGGGCGTCGTGAACTTCATCATGAAGAAAAACTTCGAAGGTTTTCAAATTGACGGGCAGCTGGCAGAGTTTCAGCACGACAATAACGACGCCTTTGTGCAGAACTTGGCAAGACAGTTTGGGATAACGCCGCCGACCGGAAACATTGAGGACGGACGCCAGCGCAATTTTGACATGCTCATGGGAACGAATTTTGCCGACGGCAAGGGCAATATCACCGCCTTCTTGAGCTACCGGCACCAAGATCCGGTTGCGAGCAGCGACCGCGATTTTGGAAGTTGCCAGCTGAATCCGACGTTTGACGCGACCACCGGCCATATCAACGGCGTGGCCTGCGGCGGGTCTTCGAATTCAAATTTCTTTTCGCCGGAAAGCGGGCCCAACAAGGGAACAGCCTACAGTGTCTTCGGGACAGGCTTTGTCCCGAACGGAAGCGTCGCCACAACGCCGCCGGCGTCGTTCAATTCACAGCCCTATATCTACTTGACGCGCGAGGATGATCGTTACAACGCCGCGTTCTTGGCGCACGACGATATCACTGATTATTTCCAACCGTACGCCGAGTTTTATTTCATGGACGACAAGACCCATCAACAGGTCGCGCCCTCGGCTCTATTCAAGGATTTGAATCCGCTCGACCCTCTGACGGGAAATTACAATGTTAATTGTAATAATCCACTGTTGAGCGCGCAGGAGCAATCGATACTTTGCACCCCGGCGCAGATCACCGCCGCGAACGCGGCTCCCGATGTAGGCTGCACTTTTACGCAAACGGCAGGTGGTCCTGTCTTGTCGCCGAACTGCGTGAATGTGCGCATCGGGCGGCGCAACGTCGAGGGCGGCGGACGCATTTCGGACTATGAGCATACGAATTACCGGCCCGTTTTCGGATTCAAGGGCGATTTCGCGGACGCGTGGAACTATGACGTCTATGGCCAGTACTATTACACAACTTTTTTCAACTCCAATCAAAAGTACCAGAGCTTCCAGGCCATCGATAACGCCCTGCAGGTGACTGGCACCAAGGCCGCCCCGACCTGCGTGAGTGGCCCACCTTGCGTGCCATACAACATTTGGTCGGATGGCGGAGTCACGCAGCAGCAGCTCAATTACCTTTATCTGACCGGTACCGGTCAGGGAGCCTCCACGCTGCGCACGCTTCATGCTGAAGTAACAGGCAAGCTGGGCAAGTACGGAATCACCTCGCCGCTCGCGACCGACGGTGTCGGCGTGGACGTCGGTTTCGAGCATCGCAACGATCACGAATACTTCCAGCCGGACTCCGCGGAGCAGAGCGGGCTGTTGTCTGGATTCGGCAGCGCCGCGGTGCCGATAGACAACAGCATCTCAGTGGGCGAGGAGTTTGCCGAGCTTCGCGCGCCGCTCGTGCAAGACAAGCCGTTCGCCAAGGACCTATTGTTCGATACCGGATTTCGGCACTCTGATTATTCGTACGCCGGTGCTCCTTCGACTATTACCAATACGTACAAGTTTGAAGTGCAATACTCACCCATCGAGGATTATCGGTTACGGGTTTCGTATGACAAGGCCATTCGCGCGCCGAGCGTCGTCGAGCTCTACAACCCACAGCTCGTCGGAGGTTTTCAGTTCGGCAACGACCCCTGCGCCCCGCCGATCACCTACACGCTCACTCAGTGCGAGCGCACGGGCGTGACTGCCGCACAATACAACAGCGGCTCTGTGCCGCAAGGCGCGGCTGGACAACTTTCCGAGTTGGCGGGCGGCAACCCCGATCTCAAACCCGAACAGGCTGAGACCTATACGGTGGGCATCAACTTCGCGCCGCGACAGATTCCACACTTCACCGGCAGCATCGATTACTTTCACATCGCGGTGAAGGGCGAGATCACGACCTTGCCGGCTGCCGTGATCCTGTCTGACTGCGCGAACACGGGAAATCCGCTCTACTGCAGCCAGATCGTGCGCTCGTTCAATACCGGCGGATTGACGGGCGCCAGCATCGCTTCTGGAGGGTATTTCATCCAGACCGACGTCAACATCGGTGCGGCGTTGGTGAGCGGCGTCGATGTGCAACTCAATTACCGGCTGGATTTGCCGCCGGGCTTTGGTGATTTGGCCTTTGAGATGAACGGCTCTTATTTGCAGCATAACGAATCAACACCGTACGTAGGGGCACATACGTATGACTGTGCCGGGCTCTTCGGCTTTACCTGTCAGACGATCAATCCTCGGTGGCACCATATATTTCGTTCGACTTGGCAAACGCCCTGGGGAGTCTCGGCATCCGCCACCTGGCGCTTCATCGGCGGGGTCTCGCAAGACAACAACACCAACGATCCGACGCTGCATAACTCCTCGCCGAACGGCGTTTTCGACGATTTTAATGCGACGATCCCGTCCTTTAGCTATCTGGACCTCGAGGCTACATGGCAGGTCAACAAGATCCTGCAAATGCGCGCCGGCGTGAATAATGTTTTGGATAAGGACCCGCCAATCATCGACAACAACATCGTCGCTGGTGGTGGAGCAAACACTTACGATGCCTATGATCAATTCGGCCGCCAGCTGTTCGTGGCGTTCACCGCCAAATTTTAGGCCGCGGCAAAACATGTGGCCATAGCGGTGCCGGCACCGCTATGGCCACAGGGCCCACCCCCTGACACCGGTGGTCCCCCTATTAAAAGGCCGTTACACGCGCCATAGTGCGGCCAACACACCGTTGCGCCGAGAATCGCATCAGCACCACCGCACAGCCGCGATTGCCGGCTAGACATGTAATCGCAGTCGCCCTCGGCAACGCCATCGAGTTTTACGATTTCGTCACTTATGCGTTCTTCGCAGCCCAAATCGGCCGCGCGTTTTTCCCTTCCGATACCCCCGGCACCAGCTTGCTGGCCTCGCTCGCCACCTTCGGCGCGGGGTTTCTAACGAGGCCCTTGGGGGCGTTCGTGTTGGGAGGGCTTGGCGATCGTATTGGCCGCAAGCCGGCCATGATCGCTTCCTTCACCTTGATCGGCATCGGTGTGACGGGCCTGCCGCTAATACCCACCTATGCGTCCATCGGCATCGCCGCGCCGATCCTCGCAATCTGCTTCCGGCTCATCCAGGGCTTCGCGCTCGGAGGCGAAGTCGGTCCGAGCACGGCGTTCTTGATGGAGGCGGCACCTCCCTTGCGCCGCGGGTTGTACATTTCCCTCCAAGCGACCAGCGCGGATGTAGCCGTGATGGTCGCCGGACTGGTCGGCGTAGGCCTCGCCAGCGTACTGGATCCCGCCGCGCTCAATAGCTGGGGGTGGCGCGTCGCGCTGCTCGCCGGCGCGATCATTATTCCGTTCGGCTTGCTCTTGCGCCGGACGCTCGGCGAGACATTGCAGCCACTGCATGATCGGTGCGATGTCCCCGGGCTACGCAGTTACTTCCGTATCGCCGCAGCGGGCTTGGCGTTGCTTGCCTCCGGAACGACCACGAGCTACCTGCTCAACTATATGACGACTTACGCCAACTCCACGCTCCGCATGCCGGCCAGGATTGCCTTCGGCGCGACCGCCGTTGTCGGTCTCTGCGGGGTCATCTGCGATCCATTGGGAGGCTGGCTTTCGGACAAGGTTGGACGCAAGCGCGTGATGATCGTCCCCTGGCTGTGCCTGGCGCTCGCCGTCTTTCCGTGCTTTATGTTGCTCGAGCGGGAACGCAGCAGCTTCGCGCTCTATGTCGCATGCGCGGTCCTGGCCTGCGCTTCGACGCTGTCCGCTTCCGCGTCGCTGATCGCGGTCAACGAATCCCTGCCGCATAGAGTGCGCTCAGGAGCGTTCGGCATCATTTATGCGTTATCGATCTCCATCTTCGGCGGATCGGCGCAATTCATCGTAGCGTGGCTCACGCGTCTGACCGGCAATCCGCTTGCACCAGCGTGGTACATGATCGGCGGTGTGATCGTCGGCCTGATTGCTCAGACCGTCATGCCGGAGAGCGCGCCGATCAAAGTCGGATTGCATATGCGGCGTGTTATGGGCGCTCGAGTTTAGAAAACTCGTTCCGTGGCGTCGTTCCCGTTCTTTTTCTTCGTCATCAACGATCTTATTTTGTCCACATCAGCCGGCAGCGTCGGATTGTAGACGACCATGCTGAGATCGGGCCGACCATCGACTGCAAATGCTGAATACTCGAAGGCTATCGGACCGAGTACCGGATGCCGTATTTGCTTGACGACCTCGCCATGGCTTCGAACATCGTTGTCGCTCCACATCGCTTTGAACTCCGGGCTGAGCCGGGAGAGTTCGGCGACTAGCGGTTCCACCTCCGAGGCCGCCCCCGCACGGGCGGCATCCACCCGGAACGAGCCCACGACGAATCGGGCCACGCTTTCCCAATCGTATTGGGCAGCGCGAACTCGTGCATCAAGGAAGATGAAGCGCAGGATGTTGCGCTGGTCCGGCGGCAGCGATCCATAGTCGGTCAGCATGACGGTCGCCGCCCGGTTCCAGGCAACGACATCCCACGTGGCGGTCCTGATGAGAGCGGGGCTCGGTTCCAGTACATCGAGCACGCGTTGCAGCCGCGGCGTGACCCCTTCCTCCTTTCTGTAGCGCACCTCAGGCGGGCGGCCGAGGCCCAGGATGAAAAGATGTTCGCGCTCGATGTCCGTCAGCATCAAAGCCCGCGCGATCCGATTGAGCACGTGTGCCGAGGGCGCGCCGCCGCGTCCTTGTTCGAGCCATGTGTACCAGGTCGGGCTGATACTCGCCCGCTGCGCGACTTCCTCGCGACGCAGCCCGGGAGTACGTCGACGCTTCGGCGCAAAACCGAAGGCTGCCGGATCCAGCTTCGCGCGGCGATCTTTCAGATAAGTCCCAAGCAGAGTCTCAGTCGTAATGGGCTCGCCCAGCCTGTTAGCAGTTATACCAGGATAATCTCACTACTTTACTAGAATACCTGGAGGGTAGAGATTTGTCTCCAACGAAACCCTGGAGATTTTGCCATGCGGATATTTGTTACTGGAGCCACTGGCTGGGTGGGCTCAGCCGTCGTCAAGGACCTGATCGGCGCCGGCCACCGGGTGCTCGGCCTGACCCGCTCGGACAAGGGGGCGCAGGCGCTCAGTGCGGCCGGCGCCGATGTTCACCTCGGATCACTCGCTGATCTGGACAGCCTGAAGAGCGGCGCGGCGCAATCGGATGGCGTGATCCACACCGCGTTCAACCATGACTTCTCGAAATTCGTGGAGAACTGTGCCGAGGACCGGCGCGCCATCGAGACGCTCGGCGCTGTGCTCGAAGGCTCCGATCGTCCGCTGCTCGTCACGTCCGGCGTGGCGCTCCTCGCCCCGGGCCGCACGGCGACCGAGGAGGATGTACCGCCCTTCAATTCTCCCTCCTATCCCCGCAAATCCGAGGCGGCGACCGCCGCCCTGGTGGAGCGCGGCGTACGGGCGACGACCGTCCGGCTGGCCCCGTCTGTCCATGGCCACGGCGACCATGGCTTCGTTCCGATCCTGATCGGAATCGCGCGCGAGAAGGGGGTGTCCGCCTATATTGGTGAAGGCCTCAATCGCTGGCCCGCCGTACACCGGCTCGACGCCGCCCGCATCTATCGGCTCGCTCTAGAGCGCGGCGCCGAAAAGGGACCGTTCCACGCAATCGCAGAAGAGGGCGTGCCATTCAAAGCGATCGCCGAGGTAATCGGCCGCCGACTGAACATTCCCGTGGTCTCGAAGTCGCCCGAACAGGCAGCCGAGCACTTCGGTTGGTTCACGATGTTCGCAGGCATCGACGCGCCGACATCGAGCGCGCGCACCCGCGCGCAACTCAACTGGAAGCCCGATCAGCCTGGGCTCATCGCCGATATGGATCATCCGGCGTATTTCGCGCGCTAGCGGTAGCCCTGCGACGAGAAAACCCTCGTGACCGATTCAGCTCTTGCGATCGTCCGCGATGTGCCACAGAACGCCACTTGGATCGCTCAAGTAGAGCACGCGCAATCCCCACGGTTGCAACGTGGGAGGCTTGGCCATGATGTCCGGATATTTCTCAACGATTTTTTTGTCTTGGATGTGCTGCCACCAGGCATCCGCATCCTTGACCATCAGGTGCATCATGAAATTGCCGGCCCATTCCTTGACGTAATAGTTCTGCAGTAGGAACCGGAATTCGCCCACCTGAAATGCCGACAGTTCATTGTCACCCCAAATCATCCTGAAGCCGAGATCGAGGTAGAACCGTTTCGCCAACTCGTAATTCTCTGCGGGCAAGAACGGCTTGAGATCCAGCACGGAATTCATGTCCATGTCTTCTCCGCTTTCAGGGCGCGATCAACAGCCGTCAGCAGTTCGCGCTGCTGCTTCGTCGTGTTGACTGGATAGCGACGGAATTGGTCGCCGAAGCTGATATCGGCGAATATTCCTGCCGGGTCCTCATGGAAATGAAGAAACGACTTGGACTTCCGATAAAAGATCCCGAGCTTTTTCTCTCTTAATTCTTGTCGCTGCCTGATCTGATCCAGCAGATCCGACAATTGTCTCAATGTTTCCGCACTCGCATGCTTCACTTGCCTAAAACATAGCGCAAGTTGGCCTTAGGATCGAGAGCATCGAGGCCGGCAGAAACGAAAAAACCCTCACCAACTTGCGCCGGTGAGGGTTTCCCTTTTTTCATTGATAAAAGGCATCAAATTAAGAGCCTGGCAGTGACCTACTTTCACATCGACAAAGTCGACACTAGCATCGGCGCAGAGCGTTTTCACTTCCGAGTTCGAAAAGGGATCGGGTGGTTCCCACTCGCTATGGCCGCCA
>Ga0210398_10002157_pt1 | contig 19451 bp, 15 predicted proteins | sample IncBWC4OmetaG_FD_161047 | JGI IMG/M metagenome (GOLD analysis project Ga0210398, IMG submission 161047) | Forest soil microbial communities from Barre Woods Harvard Forest LTER site, Petersham, Massachusetts, United States - Inc-BW-C-4-O | ecosystem: Environmental > Terrestrial > Soil >... | reverse complement strand
ATCCGCAGATTCCCGCAGCGCTGGCTCCGGTGGTCGCCGGTGTCAATTCTCTCCACAATTTTCCGAAGGAACCCCTTTACCGCTTTGCCGGACAAGCGGCGCACCCGCAGGGGGTGCCCTTTGCGCAGGGATTTACTCCCAATTTTACGATCTCCGCCAGTCGTTGCGCGATCAGCGGCAACTGCTATTTTGTCGGGCCGTATGATTTCGCGACGATTTACAACCTTCTCCCCTTGTGGAACGCGACGCCTCCGTTGGATGGAACCGGCCAGTCCATTGCCATCCTCAACGAAAGCAACATCAACATTCAGGACGCGCGCGATTTCCGGAACATGTTCGGCCTGCCCTCCAACGACCCGCAAGTCATCCTGAACGGTCCTGACCCGGGTCTCGTTCCGGGAATAGAAACCGAGGCGGATCTGGACGTGGAGTGGTCCGGCGCGGTGGCCAAGGGCGCCACCATCAAATTGGTGGTCTCGGCATCAACCTACTCCACCGCGGGAGTGGACCTTTCCTCGGTGTACGCCGTAGAGAACAGCGTGGCGCCGGTCATTAGCGAGAGCTTCGGGGAGTGCGAGCTGTTCCTGGGCAATGCCGGGAACGGCTTTCAAAATGCCATCCGGCAGCAGGCGGCGGCCCAAGGGATTACTTTCATCGTCTCGTCAGGTGATCAGGGATCGGCAACCTGCGACGTCTTTCAAGGCAATCCGCCGCAGCCTGCCACCTACGGCCTGGCGATCAGCGGGTTGGCATCCACCCCGTACAACGTCGCGGTTGGCGGAACCGATTTCGAAAACTTCGGGGCCAATTTCAATTTCGGAGTCGCCAGCCCCTACTGGAGCTTGTCGAATAACGCCCAACAGGCTTCGGCGCTGGGCTACGTTCCCGAAACCACCTGGAACTCCAACTGCACAAACAACGTCTTCTCGCTTCTTCACTACGGGGTCAATCCGGAGGCGGATTGCAACAACGCAGACCTCTCCACCTGGGTGGAGACGGAGGGCGGAAGTGGTGGGAACAGCAGTTGTGTGACGTCGGATGGCGCCGACGTATCCAGCTGCACCGGAGGGTATGGCAAGCCTGTCTGGCAATCCGCGCCCGGGGTTCCCGCCGATGCCGCGCGGGATATACCGGATGTGTCCTTGTTCGCCAGCCCTGGGTTCATGGACAGCGCGTACATCCTTTGTGAATCCGACCAGCTTCCCGTCCCGCAAACCTGCAGCTTGTCCAGCGCGTTCAACACCTTCTTGGGGGTGGGAGGCACTTCCGCATCGGCTCCTTCCTTTGCCGGCATAGTGGCCATCATCAATCAATTCACAAATTCTTCAGGCCAGGGCAATGCCAACTACGTTCTATACAAAATGGCGTCGTCCGTCGCGCAGACTTCGCAGCAGTGCGGAGCGACTTCCAGTCCTTCGGCCAGCTGCATTTTCTATGATGTCACCGCCGGCACAATCACGGCGCCTTGCGCCAAGGGCAGCCCCAACTGCGACACCTCCAACGCCTCGGACGCGTATGGAGTTCTTGCAGGGTATGCCGCGGGCGTAGGCTACGACTTGGCTGCCGGGCTGGGTTCGGTGAACGCTGGCAATCTTGCTCACAATTGGATCCAGGCGCCAGACGCGTCAACTACAACGTTGTCGCTGAACAGCGGAAATGGCGTCAATATAACCCACGGCCAAAGCGTGAATTTCGCTATTGTGGTAACGCCGAGCGCTGCTACGGGTGCGGTGTCGCTCGAGGGAACGCCCACGGGCGCGGGCTCCGTGCCTGTGGCGTCCTTCCCGTTGAAGAACGGTGCCGTGAGCGGAACCACGGCGGCGCTGGCGGGCGGGACCGCGTATTCCATGAAGGCGCACTATTCCGGTGACGGAACCTACAAGCCCAGCGATTCCACCCCGATCACGGTGACGGTTTCGCCCGAGCCGAGCAAGACGCTCATCACACTTCCGACCTACAACGTGACCACTGGCATGGAAACCGGCAATACCCCCACTTCCATCTCATACGGCACATTTCTCGGTGTGCGCGTGGACGTTGGCAACTCCGGCGCAAAGACCTCTTTCCCGGCCCAAATCGTCTGTCCGCCGCTGACCTGCCCGACAGGGACCGCCACAGTCACCGATTCGTTTAATGCCGGGGCCGCCGCGCCGCTCCCGGGCGCCGGCACGTTCACTCTGAATTCGGGCGGGTTTTCCGAGTTTGACGGTTTCGAGTTCGCCGGAGGCTCGCACCAGATTTCCGCCTCGTATCCCGGTGACGGTAGCTACCAGAGCAGTATCGCGACTTACAATTTCACGGTTACACCGGCCCCAATGCAACTGTCTTTCCTCTCCATACCCGCCTCTTCTCCCGTTGTCGGCGTGCCTGTGAACATGTACGCGACTTTCGAGGCGACCAACTCGTTCCCCGGAGCCGGGCCGACGGGAACGATTACCTTCTACGATGGAACGACCCAAATACCCGGGACTGTCACGTACAGCAATGGGCAACCGGGGGGCAACAATTTCGCCGCAAGCCTCACGGGATACGTCACCGCGACGTTTGCAACCATCGGTCCCCACCAGATCACTGCCAAATACAGCGGGGATGCAAATTTCGCGGCGGCAACTGGTTCGGCGACAAGCGCTCCGGCGGTATATGCCACGACCGTCGTCGCAACGGCGAGTCCGAGCACGGTGAATTTCGGCCAGGTCATCAGCCTGACCGTGACGGTAGCCGGAGCGAGCAAGAACCCGCCGATGACGGGCACGTTCCAATTTTCAGGCCAGTTTACGGGTCTCAGCGGTCCGGTCACGCCGGCAGCGGGCACGGATGCAAACGGCAATCAAACGTTGACGGCGACAGTGACGCTCACGCCGCAAACGTCCACCGTCATCTACGTGTACTACCCGGGAGATGCCAACTACGAGTCCAACGAGGGTACTGCGTTCGTCACCGTCAATATTCCCGATTTCAGCTTGAACATCCCTCCGGGCCCTCTCCTGATCTCCGCAGGCCAGCCCGGTAGCATCGTGGTTACGGTTGTTCCCGCGAGTAGTATGGCAAGCACAGTTTCGCTCTCCTGCGGGGGAATGGCCGGCGGTGAGCTTCCGGGGGGCTACAGCTGTGCGTTCTCTCCAACGTCCCTGAATCTGAGCAACGGCGCAAGTACTACTAGCACGTTTAGTCTTGCATTGAACTCACCGGTTGCCGCCGCTATGGGCAAGCGACGGGCGGCCGCTAAACCTGGCGGGCTTTCAATTAATCATTTGGGTCGGCCCAACGGATTCATTCTGCTTGCAGGCCTCTTGGCATGGGTCCTGGTGGTTTGGCCGGTAAAGTGGCCCGCTCGACGGGCGAGGACCGTTGTCTTCATCTTTGGTGTGATCTGTCTTGCGGTCGGTTGCGGCGGAGCTTCGATTGGCGGGGGAGGCACTTCCGGAGGAGGAGGAACTCCGCCTCCTACCCCCCAGCCAACCACAATAACGGTAAGCGCGAGCGCAGCGAAAGTGCCCGCTTCGACGCCGGTGAATTTCACAGCTACGGTTCAAGGTTCCAATAATCCAACTGGAACGGTGCTTTTCTACTTGAATGGGAATTTCACAGGATCCGCAAACTTGGTGGGTAATACTGCTGTTGCCTCGGGGGAGATGCCCTGGATCGGCGCATACTCATTGACGGCGCAATACACTGGGGACCCTCTAAATAATCCATCTACCTCGGCAGGGGTGAATCTGGCCATCACAGGCACGTCGTACATAGGAATCCAGGGAGAAACCGGCACAGACTTCCACATCAGCCAGGTGACCTACACGATCCAGTAGAGCGATGGGCTGGCAGTTGAAGTTGGGGATAAACGGCTGGAACTACGGCCAAAGCTGATTCAGCAGCATGGCCAGCCGCGCACCGGCTTGCGCCAGGCGCTGGCGCACTACAGGGGCGGCCATTCCCTGGTAAGGTTCCTCCAAATGCTCGTTTAGCTTCAGCATTCGCGCGGAGATGTGGTTGTCGTCCGCGCAAGACTTGATGGGCTGAGGGGCTTCCGCGGCGATGGGCGTGGGCAATTTGCCGTACACGTTTTTCGCGGCCAGCTGGTAGCTTTCCCAGGCCCAGGCGTCCACGTCGGCCTTACCCTTTTGCCAGCGGGCGATTTCCTTGCTGAAAGATTGGTCGAGGTCCGCGGCGACTTGTTCCACGTTTTTTCCTGTGGTGGCTCTGGCCAGGATGTTGGTGTCCCAGACGCCGTGCAGGTTGGGGGCGTAGCTTTCGGATTGCGGATTACGCAATTGCGGAGGCATATCGAAGAAGGCCACCGGAACGCAGTTGCCGCCCTGGTCGTTGTTGGTGGCGCCGTGCAAGGGCTGGTGCATGTCGCCGACGAAGTGAATGAGGAAGCGCAGCGCGTCGGCCCTCTTCTGCGGGTCGCCGGACGACGAGCGCAGCAGCGCCAGCTCGTCGCGGATGGCGCGGGTCACGCAGCCTTCCTTGGGGCCGCAAAATTTCTCGACTTCGCGGCGCTTTGTCCCCAGCGGAATATCCACGTAATGCCACGGGGCCGTTTCGGGCCGCTGCGAGCGGATGTCGTCGGGCCAGGTCGAGGCGTCGGTCATGGCGTCGATCGCGGTTTCCTTGCAATAGCGGTTGAGTGCGGGATCGACGGGCCCTTCCGCCAAAATCTTTTTGGCCATTTCCAGCGCGCGCGGGTTGAGATGTTTCTCGGCTAGAAGCGCAATGACCTGATGTCCCTCGCAGCCCCAGGCGTGAGCCGGCACGGGCAAACTCACAACCGCAAGAAACGACAGGATCGGAGTGGCCGCGACGCGTACCAAGGCGCGCGGCAAAGAATTGCCGGTCTGCCGGAGACGCAGGGCGTACGCTGCCATCCGGGCGCGCACTATTTGTCTTTCTCGACGAGCTTGATGGACGCGGAATTGATGCAGTAGCGCTGTCCGGTGGGGCGCGGGCCGTCGGGGAAGACGTGGCCAAGGTGTGCGTCGCAGCGGCTGCACACGACTTCCTCGCGCGTCATGCCATGGCTCACGTCGCGCTCGATCTCCACCTTTTTGTTATCCACCGGCGCGTAGAAGCTGGGCCAGCCCGAGCCGGAATGGAACTTGGTGTCCGAGCTGAAGAGCGGCTGCCCGCAGCACACGCAGACGTAGGTTCCCGGGTCCTCCGCGGCTTCGTACTCGCCGGTGCCGGGCGGTTCGGTGCCTTTCTGGCGGGTCACGTGATATTGCTGTGGAGTCAGGATCTTGCGCCACTCCGCATCGCTCTTGCTAACCTTTTCGCTCATGGCTGCCCTCGCGGCAATATCTTAACATTGCGGTGTTGCGGGAAGAAATCGCTTGCCTTCGGGCGCGCGGAGCAGACAGAATCGCATGAACGAAAAACAAAGTCGAGCACGTCCCCAAACTGGGCGGAACAATGAGCGAGCAGCCAGATCCCACGAGGAAGCGATGGGCGAGGGAACTCGTTAGAACTATGGCGATTACGGGCGCCTGCGCCGCGGCGCTCGTGCTGTTCGCGCTCCCTTCTCCGGCACGTCGAGCCTCCTCATCCCCGCAGGCCGCAAAAACACCGTCGGTCGCCGAGCCGGTGCCGGCCCTGACGCCGTTTGTTGAGGAGCACGCTCACTTTGACGAGAAGGATCCTGCGGGTGCGGTTCGCTCCGCGCTGGCCGCCCTGGGCCGCGAAAACGCGGTCATGATCGTGTTTCAAATCTCGCCGGACACGTTCGAACATCCCGGCCGCTACGACTCGGAAATCATTCTCAACGAGGTCAAAAAGCATCCCGGCAAGCTGGCGCTGACGGGCGGCGGCGGTTCACTGAACGCCATGATCATGCAGGCCGTTGCAACGGGCGATGCGGGGCCGGAAGTGCAGAAAAAGTTCCAGGCGCGCGCCGAAGAGCTGCTGCGCGAGGGCGTGGCCGGCTTCGGTGAAATGACCGCAGAGCACTTCGACGGCTTCACGCCGTATCAGACCGCGCCGCCCGACCATCCGCTGTATTTGCTGCTCGCGGACTTGGCCGCGCAGCACGACGTCCCCATCGACCTTCACATGGAGGCCGTGCCGCAGGACATGGCTCTGCCGCCGGACCTGAAGTCGCCGCCCAACGCGGCGCGCCTGCACGCCAACGTCGCCGCGTTCGAACGGTTTCTCACGCACAACCCGCGCGCGAAGGTCATCTGGGCGCATCTTGGCTCGGATTTCACCGGTGCTCGAACCGTTGAGCTGGACCGGCGCTTGCTCGAGGCGCACCCAAATCTCTACATGGAGATCAAGACCGATCCGGACGCCCACGGGAAAACTTATCCCCTGGCCTTCGACGGGAAGATCAAGCCGGAGTGGCTGAAGCTGTTCACCGATTTTCCCGATCGCTTCGTCATCGGCAGCGACCAGCACTACCCGGAACCGAAGGACGCCGACAAGCGGTGGCAGGAGACGATTCTGCTGTTCAATCAGCTCCCGCCCGACGTGCGCAAGAAAATCGGTACCGAAAATGTCGCCCACATTTATGGAAATGCCGTGGCCGCTTCTTTGCGCGCCGCGAAGAATTGAATCCTCTTAGGAAACGAGGACCTGAATCATGAATCGCCGTGACCTGTTCAAGACTTCGCTGGCGGCGTCGGCCCTGGCGCTGACCGGCCGGCCCGCGGATGCATTGGCGGCGCCGGCTTCGCCTGCTGCTGCGGAGTGGCCGAAGACTCCCGGGCTTACCAAATCCGTGGCGGAATTTATCGTCAGCACGAAATACGAGGACATCCCGGCGGACGTCATCGACCTCGGGAAGAAGTCGATCCTGGATGGATTTGGCCTGGCGCTGGCGGGTTCGGCATCGGGAATGGCGCCGCTGGCGCGCAAGTACGCGGAATCTTTTGGCGCGAGCGAAATGCGCGCCAGCATCATCGGCACCGGAATGAAGGCGCACCCGCGCCTGGCTTCCTTTGTCAACGGGGTCTCGATTCACGCGGACGACTTCGATGACACGCAACTCTCCGCGGCAAAGGATCGCATCTACGGCCTGTTAACTCACCCCACGGTCAGCGTGCTTCCTCCTTCCTTCGCCCTGTGCGAATTGGGGCGCCGCTCTGGCAAGGACTTCATGGTGGCGTATCACATGGGTGTGGAGGTCGAGACCAAGATCAACGAAGCCATCGCCCCGCGCCACTATGACGAAGGCTTTCACTCCACCGGGACGTGCGGCAGCTTCGGCAGCACCGCAGCCTGCGCGCGGCTGCGCGGACTGGATGTGCTGCAAACGGTGTACGCGCTGGGCATCGGCGCCACCGAAGGCGGCGGGTTCCGCGACAATTTCGGTTCCATGACCAAGCCGTTTCAGGCCGGGCACGCCGCCGAGAATGGAACCGTCGCCGTCGATCTCGCCGCTCTCGGCTGGACCGCTGCGAACGATATTCTGGAAGCTCCGCTCGGATTCTTTCAGGCGGAAGGCGGCGGCTTCGACCCCGACGCCATCGTAGGTCGCTTCGGCAAACCATGGACCTTTGCCTATCCCGGAGTTTCGATCAAGCCGCACCCGTCCGGCTCGCTCTCGCATCCGGCGATGGGCGAAATGCTGCGCCTGATCAAAGAGAACAACATCAAGGCGTCCGACGTGGAAAAAGTGGACGTGGGCGCCAATCACGCCATGACTACTTCGCTGCTGCATCATCGCCCGACCACCGGCTTGCAAGGCAAATTCAGCATGGAATTCTGCATGGCTATCTTGCTGCTTGACCGCAAGGCCGGCCTGGTGGAGTTCCAGGACAAAGTCGTGCAGCGCCCCGACGTGCAGGAGATGATCAAACGCGTGAATTTCTACATCGACCCGGTGGCGGAAAACGCCGGGCTGGACAAGATGACCAGCCTGCTGAAAATCACGCTGAAAGACGGTCGCGTGATCACCGGGCGGGCGGAATTCGCCAAGGGGAGCCCGTCTAATCCGATGAGCTATGAAGAAGTGGCAGACAAGTTTCGCGGGTGCGCGGAATTCGCGAAGTGGCCCGCGGCGAAAGCGGAGTCCATCATCTCCACCGTGAAATCGCTGGAAACCGTTTCCGACATGAGCAAGCTCACGCCGATGCTGACGAGCTAAGCGCCGGGAGGCGCGCCCACTGTGTAGGGCTGGCGTCTCGCCGGCGCAGCATTCCCGTTTGCAAAATTTCGATGGCAACGATTCCAAAACAAGATGTGGTCCAGCAAGCCGCCCAAGATTCCGCGAGTGTGTTCGCGCGATTCGGGATGACCCTGGCTGACTGGTCGCAGAAATGGTTCCCGGACGCCTTCGTGTTCGCGCTGGTGGGGCTAGTGATTGTATTCGCAGCGGGACTGCTGGCGGGAGTCGGGGCGCGCAACCTGATCAAGTATTTCGGCGACGGATTCTGGGGGCTGATTCCGTTCACCATGCAGATGGCGATGATCATCATCGGAGGATTCGTCGTCGCCACGTCGCCCCCGGTGCACAAATTGATTCGTCGCCTTGCGACCATCCCGCGCACGCCGCGCGGCGCTGTCGCTTTCGTAGTGTTCTTCTCGATGATGACGTCCCTCCTGAGCTGGGGCCTGGGCCTGATCTTCGGCGGCATCCTGGTACGGGAAATCGTGAGGAACGTGCGCGGCATCGATTATCGCGCCATCGGCGCCGCTGCATTTCTGGGCAACGGCAGCGTGTGGGCGCTGGGCCTCTCTTCCTCCGCGGCGTTGATGATGGCTACGCCGGCGTCGATTCCCGCGGCGCTCCTCAAGATCAGCGGCGCGATCCCGCTCAGCCTGACCATCTATACCTGGCAGAGCGCGACTACCGCGGCGATCCTCATCGTCTCCAGCGTGACGGTGGCCTATTTCTCCACGCCCGCGCATTCCTCCAAAGACGCCGAGTCCTTTGGAGTAACCGAAGGCTTGGAAGTGAAGAAGCCGGGGGAGCGGAAATCTCCCGCAGAGTGGCTCGAGTACTCGCCTCTGCTGACCATCGTGATCGGGATTCTCGGACTGGCCTACATCGGGCAGGTGCTGGCTGCGAAAGGACCGCTCGCCGCGCTCGATCTGAACACTTACAATTTTCTATTCCTGATGGTGGGCTTGCTGCTGCACTGGCGTCCGCGCTCCTTCGTGCGCGCGGTGAACGATTCGGTGCCGGCAACCGCGGGGGTGCTGATTCAATTTCCGTTTTATGGCGGCATTTTCGGGATCATCACCTATTCCACGCTGGCCGCGTCCCTGGCGCATTTTTTTGTGAGTTTCTCCTCGACCAATTCGTATCCGCTGGTGGTCTCCATCTATTCGGCTTTTCTGGGGATGTTTGTGCCCTCCGGGGGCAGCAAATGGGTGATTGAGGCGCCGTACGTCTTGCAGGCGGCCAAGGATTTGCACGTGAACCTCGGCTGGGTGGTGCAGATGTACAACGCCTCGGAAGCCTTGCCCAATCTGATCAACCCGTTCTGGATGCTTCCGCTGCTGGGGTTATTGAAAGTGAAGGCGCGCGACCTGATCGGATACGGCATGCTCTACTTCATGGTGAATTTCTTCGTGGTGATTTTCTTCATGTGGTTTTTCGCGCGAACCTTCACCTATGTCCCGCCAATGCTTCCCTAGCCGGTTTTTTACTGACAGGGCGCAGCTGAAGGCACGCAGCCCAGATCGAGCCGCGCGTTATGGTGCGCCGCGCGGGCGTGCTCGTAGAGTGAAAACGATTGCGGCAGCGTCCAAAGAGTCTTCCAGTACCATTTCTGCACGGGGCCGCGCGCACGAAAATAGTGCGCGGCGACGGCTTCCACTCCGATTTCGATGGCTCCTCCGATTAGGTACTTGTGTGCATCCGGGCGGCGCCCGACAAAAAATCTCGATACGCCGTCTTCCGTACAGCTCGGACAACTGCGAAGATTGTTTAGACTGGTGGCGGCGTCGGCCGATGCCGCGCCGATTTGCGCCAGAGTCAAAGCGCTCCATGCCGGATCGCGGAACGTGGCAAAGTCTCGCGCCGCCGCAGCCGCTGCGCGTGCTACCTGGATCGGCTTGGAAAGCGCCGCCTCGCTTCGGCATGGCTCAACGGGCTGGACTTTTTCCAGTTGCTGGGCAGATGCCAGCGGTGCAGGGAAGAACGCCAATACTAGCCACCATCCGTGCTTCATGCCGCCTCGTCATTTCGGGCGAACACCTGCGCCCGTTCTGAGAGGGAACCGCCGCATTGCCCCACGAAGAGTGGATCGTCATTTCATTGAGTAAGGGTTAGCGCGGGAGAAGCTGTTGGTAGCGCCGGCGTCTCGCCGGCGCTACGAAAGCGGGTGCAACGCATCAGGCGAGCTTGTCCGGGAATTACAACGACATAGAAGCAGGGAAGAAGAAGTAGAAAAGCACGCTGATCAGGATCAGGTACGCTAGCAAAATCAGTGTCCAGCCCATGTTGTGGCGAATCACCTGGCCTTCGCTGCGCACCAGCTTGCTGGTGGAAACGCCCACGCTGGCGGTCTGCGGGGCGATCGGCTTTCCCACCTCCGATCCGACCGAGTTAAACGAAGGCAGCATCAGGACGGGAAGATTTAGCAGCCGGCCGGTCATGGCCTGCACCGGGCCGAACATGGCGTTGGTGGAGGTGTTGCTGCCGGAAAGGGCCACGCCGATCCATCCCAGCACAGGGGCGAGTACCACGAAGAACACGCCAATCTTGGACAGGCCATAGGCCAGCGAATTGGCCATCCCGGTAAATACAAACGCGTAAGCCAGGGCAAAGATGAAAAACGCGACGAGCAGCGCGCCCCACATCTGCTTGAAGGTGCGAGCAAACACTTCCTTGAGTTGCTTACCGCTGGGCCGCAGGAAGAGGAGAGTGATGAGCCACGCCGCCAAGGTCGATGTCCCTCCGCCAAACGGAGCAAAGTTAAACGTGGACGATATGGCGCTGTGCGTGACAGATGAAACAGCCTGAACGGTCAGGCGCTTCAAGCTGTAGGCGGGAAGATGCGACCACGGGCCCGTCCAGCCCACCACGACCAGGATCAACACCAGGAAGGGAATCCACGCGTTCAACGCCAGCCCCATGCCACCTGTGGTCGTCGGGTTCGGAAAGGAAGAGGGCGGCAGGGACAACGGTTTGCCGCCGAATCCGCGAATCGTTTTCGGCCGCCAAAGCTTCACAAACACAAACAAAACCCAGAACGAAATCAAAGCCCCGCTTAAATCGGGCAGATATGGCCCCAGGTAGTGCGCTACCGGCCACTGGCCCAAAATGTAGGAAAGCGAACCTACGATCGCGAGCGGCCACGCTTCCGCAACGCCCTCCCATCCACTGACGAGGTAAATCAGCACCCACGGTGGAAGCAGCGCGAGCACCGCCACGATATTGCCGATCGAGGCGGACAAGGCCATCACCGGCAGGCTGGTCACCGCGGCAAGGCCCAAAATGGGCGCACCCAGCGCGCCGTAAGAGACGGGCGCGTTGTTGGCAAGAGCGGCCACGCGAATGGCATCGAGATCGGCGATACCGAGCCCGACGAGAATCGGCACCACCACAGCCCACGGATAACCGAACCCCACGAGGCCCTCGAGCAGCGCCCCAAACGCCCATGCCAGCATGATGGTTTGGATTCGAATGTCGGCGGTGGCGTGATGAATCAGCCAGCCCTTGAACAGCTCGAAATCCCCGGTCAGCACCATGGTGTTGAAAATGATCAGGCCCCAGAAAGTGATCCAGTCGATCACCCAGAAGCCGGTCAGCCCGCCGTACAAGTACGACTTGAGCGTCCCAATCAGCGGGGCGTGCCACACATAGACGCCGATGGGAATGGTGATGACGCCAACCAGAATGGAAGCCAGCCAGGCGGTCATGCGCAGCGCCGCGAGCATGAACAGCAGGGCGATCAGCGGCACCAGCGACACCAGCACGCTCAGCCACAAATGTCCGGTCGGGTCGAGCACCTGATCAAACATCGCGCAATTCCTTTCCGTTACTGCGCAAAGGTCCCGGAGCGCACGCCTCGGTCGCAGCCGGCGGACAAAAAGCCGGCCTGGGTTTTGTTACAAGACTGTAATGTTTTGCGGAAAAAGTCAGGGCAAAGCAATATCACAACCAGATCAGAGGTCAACAGGGAATTTAGGCGGCTTGGCGGGTTATCGCCTCGAGGTCCTCGCCTCGTTTCTCTTGCATCGCATTGTAGGCGTCGACAAATGTATCCAGATCCTTCTGGAGCTCCTCCAGCGACAGGTGAAATTTCTTCCGGAGTTCGGGCTGCAGAAATTTTTTCAACACGAACCGATAGAAGTCCTCGCAAAGATAAAACCCCGCATCGCTCCTTTGTCGTAAAACCGCGTGCTGGATGTGCGAAGCGACCACGAAGGTTTCAAACGGGTGCGCCGAGAAAGAACCGCAATAGTGACTGGAACGCCGGGTATGGATTACCTCGATCGGGATACCCTGACGCTCGTAATAGGGCAAAACGCGGCTGGTGAGTATGTCCACCGCGTTGAGCAGAGTTCTTGCCGAATAGACTTTAGCGAAGGCAACCCGGCTAGCGCCATCCACCACAGCTTCCAGAAAAATATTACCCGTCCCTGGAAGATCGCCGATGTTTTTGACTGTGCACAAGAAGAAGCTGTCCTGGAACAGCGAGCCCACGGAATGTTCCGGCGCGATCTGCTCCTTATTCGTTGAATTCTCCTGCTGCCTTCCTGGGGAAACGGAACGATAAGTCGGAGGGAGCGGCTCCGACAAGTTTCCCGCGTTTCTATGCGGTATTTGCATCACTCCCTCCTTTAATGAGGCCGGCCTCAACTCTGAAATCAGTCTGGCACGCAGGGCGGTTCGTGAATGTGATACCGCTCACCGTCCGGAGTGACGGCCATCACATCAGCTGTTCCCGATTCGGCATATACAGGAGGCGTAAGGAGGTGAGCCATGAACGCCACTGGAACGGCAACGAGAATCGCTCTGAAGAACATTTTATTCGCAACGGACTTCTCTCCCTCCGCGGAAGCTGCCTTGCCCTATGCCCTCGGCCTGGCCAAGCAGTATGGCGCGAGGGTACACGGCTTGCATGTCCGCTTCCCGGCGACGTACCCCATCGTCGGACCGGAGGGTATGCCTCAGGTTTTAGAGGCCGCCCAGGAACAGGCCAAATTTGAAGCCAAGCAGATCCACGAAATGCTGGGCGGCGTGCCGCATGAGGTGACCGTGGCCGAAGGCGAACTTTGGCCGATGGTGAACGAAATCGCGGACCGCCAAAAGACAGACTTGATCGTGATGGGCACCCACGGGCGCAAGGGGGTGAGCCGTGCCCTTCTTGGATCGGCGGCGGAAGAAGTATTCAGGAAGGCGGGATGCCCGGTCCTCACCGTGGGGCCGCATGTTTCGCGCAACACGGAGCGCCGCCTGGCGATGAAGGAAATTCTCTTCGCCACGGACTTTACGCCGGAATCTCTGGCCGCGCTCCCATTCGCTGTTTCGCTGGCGCAGGAGCACCAGTCCAACCTGACCTTGCTCAACGTCTCCGGCAAACCGGTCGTGGGAGAACTGGTTCATGCGGGGCACTATGCAGAGTCCACGCTGCGCCGCCTGCGCGAACTGGTGCCGGCGGAGGCGGAGATGTGGTGCGAGCCCAAGTGCCGCGTCGAGGAAGGCCCGGAAGCGGAGAAGATCATGGAGGTCGCCATAGCTCTGGGCGCCGACCTGATCGTTCTGGGCGTGCACGCGCCGGAAGGCGGAGTGGGCATGGCGACGCATCTGCTGAACTCCATTGCCCACTACGTGGTGACGCATGCCGAGTGCCCGGTGTTGACAGTTCGCTCCTGAAGAACGACTGTTAATGCGCGATGGAAACGGATCGAACCTCGTCCGCTTACCCGACGCGGTATGTCTCGCCGTGGCAGATGAAAACTGGCGAGCCGGTGATCATTCGTCCGATCCGGCCCGAGGACGAGCCCGCGCTCGCCAGGTTCCATGAGACGCTCTCGGACCGCAGCGTCTACCTGCGATACTTTCACATGGAGAAACTGAGTTCGCGCGTCGCACACGACCGGCTGGCGCGCAGATGCTCGATCGACTACGACCGTGAAATGGCCCTGGTGGCGGAGCGGCGGAATCCGGCCGGCGCGGGAAAGGAAATCATTGCTGTGGGCCGGCTCATCCAAGAGCCGGAAACTCGAGATGCGGAAGTGGCCGTGATCGTGGCCGACGCGTTTCAGCGCTGCGGCCTCGGATCTGAATTGCTCCGCCGGCTGATCCAGGTCGGGCGCGACGAGAAACTGGAGCGCATCACGGCAACGACCCTTCCGGAGAACCTGCCCATGCGATCGCTCATGGCACGCGCCGGATTCGCGGTTGTGAATACGTTCGACCTGAGCGCGATCTCCATGGAGCTGAAGCCGGAAGAGAAATCCGGAGCCGCTTCCCAACAATCAGGTCCCCGTCACTGGCTCCTGTGATACGAGTCACATACCGGAGAACAAGACCCTGTCATATTACCCTCGAAGAGAGAAGTACGAGGAGAGCACAATGCCTGCCATGACAGCGCCGGCAAACCCGGCAGACCAGAAATCCACAACGACAATGCGGGCCCTGGTTTTTCGCGGGCCCAATCAGATTGCCATCGAGCAAGTCCCGATTCCTAGGCCCGGCCCGGGTGAGGCGGTCATTCGAGTCACACTGACCACCATCTGCGGAACCGACTTGCACATTTTGAAGGGCGAATACCCGGTGCGGCCGGGCCTGGTGATTGGCCACGAACCCGTCGGAGTCATCCACGAACTTGGCGTTGGCGTCACCGGCTATGCCGTCGGCGACCGCGTCCTGGTTGGCGCGATCACTCCCTGCGGACAATGCAGCTATTGCCTCGGCGGCGACCTGGCCCAGTGCGGCGGGCCCATCGGCGGCTGGAAATTCGGCAACAGCATCAACGGCGCTCAGGCGGAATATCTCCTGGTGCCGAGTGCACAAGCGAACCTGGCGAAAATTCCCGATGATCTGACGGACGAGCAAGTGGTGCTGCTCGCGGACATCGCTTCTACCGGTATTTCAGCGGCGGAAAGCGCCAACCTGCAAATCGGCGACACCGCCGCAGTCTTTGCGCAGGGTCCCATCGGGCTGTGCGCCACGGCCGGCGCGAAGCTCAAGGGCGCCAGCCTGATCATCGCCGTAGAATCGGATCCCGTTCGCACGCGCATGTCGAAGCGCATGGGCGCCGATATCGTTTTGAACCAAAACGAAGTGGACGTGGTGGCGGAGATCAAGCGCCTCACCGACGGCAAGGGCGTCGATGTGGCCATCGAAGCCCTGGGCACGCAAGCGACTTTTGAGAGCGCCCTGCGCGTGATCCGCGCCGGGGGAACGCTCTCGAGCCTTGGCGTGTACTCGGGCAAGCTGTCGATTCCTCTTGAGCCGTTTGCCGCGGGGCTCGCGAATCAGAAGATCATCACCACGCTCTGCCCCGGCGGGAAAGAGCGCATGCGCAAGCTGATGGAGCTGGTGCGTCATGGGCGGCTGGATCTGGTTCCGCTGATCACGCACAGATTCAGCCTGGACCAGATTGTCGATGCCTATAAGCTGTTCCGCGAGCGGCGCGACGGCGTGATCAAAGTCGCGATCAAGCCGTGAACACCGCAACTGCTTCGTTCCAGTTTTCGGAGCGGGCGGGAAAGATTCCGCCCGTTCCGTTTTCGTTTAGGGGCGTCTCGGAAGCCAGTTGAACGCCGGAACGCTGTTTCGAATTAGGAGTTGGGAAAAACCAGAAGGCCAGCGGCCGCCTCGTCTTGCGATTGGGTTGAGGCGGCCGCCGGATGCGTTCCTTGCCGGACCTTCGCTGGACAGGGCGCGTCAGGCAGGCAAGCGCATTTCTTCTTTCGCCGCGGGCAGCTCCGGCCATAGCGCGCGGATCACCACCCCGCGGCCGGGCTGATACTGCAGCGTATAGATGCTGGAGCACGTCTCGCAGAGCCAGAAATGCCCCGTGGTATGAAAATCTCTTGCCAGGGGCTCGTTCGCGTACGCCTCTGGGGCGGACGCATGGGATTCCCGCGGGAAGCGGAAAAGCCTTCCTCCGGCAAGCCATTCGAAGGAAGCCGCACAGCTGGGATTGGCGCATTTGGGTCGAAGATTCAGAACCATAGCAAGCCTCCATTTCTTCGAGGATGAGGGCGCGCCGCTTGCGCGACCCGGGCTAAATCGAGGCTGGCTGTTCCTCGTTCTCGAGCTTGGTAATTTCCCGTTGCAGCCAGTAGGTCATAGCCTCTTCGATGACCTGATCTGTTCCGCCTCGATACAGTTCCAGCAAAGTAGTGCCATCCGCAGTCACGGGTATATGCCGGCAGGGAATTTTCTCACTACGCTTGTCGGGCGGAACAAACTGCATCAATAAACACTCCGTGCACAGCGCGGGATTGTCCTTGCTGTCGTAGTTCATGCAGCAGGGCGAGTCTTCAAAAACCAGGTGCGCCCGCCAGGGTTCCCGCGGAGAGCGGCCATAACCGCCCTTTTGCACATAGTTCAATTCGGCCTTCAGGACATCCAGGGTATTTCGATCGTCTTGCGGCATCGCCTCACCTCCTCCAACGCCTAAATTATGCATTTTCGGAGCTTCCGGGGATGTGACCGGGATCACCGGATCGCGTGATTCGGCTCACAGTGCTGTGGACGTATGGCGCGCAAAATGAAGTTGCTATGAATAACAAACAGATTGCTTCGACCGGTGGTTTTCGTTTCGTCACTCGAAACAAAGTCCGTGCCATCAGCCCCGGCGCTGCGACGCGTTCGCCGTACGGGCTGCAAATCATCGAAAATTGCGTGACCTGCCCGCACCGGGAGGCGCGGCTGTTTTGTAACCTGTCCCCTGCGCCTTTGCACCGGCTTGCGGAAATCACTTCGTCTGCGACGTACCCGAAGGGCGCGTCTCTATTTGTGGAAGGCCAGCAGGCGCGCGGCGTGTTTATTTTGTGCGCCGGGCACGTCAAGCTTTCGACCTCTTCCGCCGACGGAAGGACGCTGATCCTGCGCATTGCCGAGCCGGGCGATCTGCTGGGACTGCCGGCCACCATTTCCGGCCGTCCCTACGAGGTGACCGCGGACGTCATCGAGCCGACACAGGCCAACTTCATCAGCCGTGAGGATTTCTTGAATTTCCTGCGGGAATACGGCGAGGTGGCGGTGCGCGTGGCGCAGGAGCTGAGCGATTCCTACCAGTCGGCCCTGGCCGAGATGCGCACCATCGGCCTGTCCCGCTCCGCGCGGGAAAAGCTGGCCCGCTTTGTTTTGGACTGGAGCGCGCAGCATCCTTCGGAAAACGGCGCGGTCAAGTTCAACCTCACGCTGACCCACGAAGAAATTGCCCAGATGATTGGGGCATCGCGGGAGACGGTGACGCGACTCTTTGCCGACTTCAAACGAAAGAGCGTCTTGCAAATTAAAGGTGCGAGTGTCACTATCACGGACAAGCGTGGGTTGGAGCAGTTGCTTCAAGAAGTTTAGGCCTCCCCCCTTCCTGTAGTAATCCAATTCCGGTATGTGTCGATGTGTTGCGAACGTGGGCTCCTGTTCGGCGCTGCGCTCTGGGCTGTGACGCGTATCACAGCGTATGGAATCAGAGTTGGGGATAATCGCGCGGCACGGGCCGAACAGTGCCTGCGGAACTTAGGGAATCTACTGGAGAGGCCAATGGCTCATTGGAAGAGTTCTCTGGTGCTCGTGGCGACAGTGGCAGCATTTGTATGCGCTGTGTCCCCGGCCGTCGTTTCGAGCGCGGATAAGTCCGCCGGAGCGGTGGATACCTCAGATTACGTCGGTACGGATACCTGCAAGTCCTGCCACCAGAACATGTATGACAGCTATGAGAAGACGCCCCACTGGAAGACTCTAAATGACACCCATGGCGGCCCTTCCAAGCAGGGCTGCGAAGGGTGCCACGGTCCGGGCGCGGCGCACGTCGCCGGCGGAGGCGACGTCACCAAGATCTTCACCTTCAAGAATGCCTCGGTTAAGGAAATAAACAGCCGCTGCCTGGCCTGCCATGCCGGAGGGCCGCAGCACATGAACGCCCTCAATTCCGTGCACACCGAAAACGGCGTCAGCTGCATCTCCTGCCATTCGCCGCATCACGCCGAAACCAAGGAATACCTGCTCACGAAATCGCAGCCGGAACTGTGCTTTGGCTGCCACCTGTCCCAAAAGGCGCAATTTGAAATGCCCTTTCACCACCGCGTCGAGGAAGGGCTGATCCAGTGCAGCGATTGCCACAACGTGCACGGGTCGACGTTGGCTAAGCAGGTGCGCGTGTCGTCGACGCAGGATCAGGTTTGCTTCAAGTGCCACACCGACAAGCAGGGGCCCTACGTGTACGAGCACGCCGCAGTAAAGGTTGACGGCTGCGTCTCCTGCCACACCGTCCACGGCGGGCCGAACCCGCACATGCTCAAGCTTAGCAACGTCAATCTGATGTGCCTGCAGTGCCACACCACATCCAGTTTCAGCAGCGCGCCGGGCGCTCCTTCGTTTCACAACCAGGCGACGTTTTTCCAGTCCTGCACGCTTTGCCATGAGGCCATTCACGGCTCCAATTTCAGTTCCTTCTATTTCAAGTGAACGGCGGGGCTCGCTCTCGACCGGTTCCGGAATTAGCAGTGGCCGTTGAGGAAAAAGTCGGAAGAAGGGGGACAGCATCATGCGAAATTGCCGGGCCTTTGTTGGGTTGAGCCTCGGGGTGCTTGCCGCCGGGATGTTCCTGGCGCCCGCCGGCCGCGCGCAGGAGTCCTCGAGCGGGCCCCAGGGCGCCAACACCGGCAACTATAACATCATGCAGACGGTCGAGTTCGGCTACCGCCTGAACGAGGTCAACGGCAATCAGGACACCTACAACACGTTCGTGGACCTGGGCTCGGGTATTCGCCTGTTCGACTACACCCTGGACATGCGCTCGCTGGACCACAAAGGAATATTTTTCGACAATCTCAATTTCAGCAATTTCGGATACGGCGGCGACCCCAATGACGTCTCCCGGCTGCACATCGACAAGAACAAGTGGTACGACTTTCACCTGCTCTTCCGCCGCGACAAGAATTTCTGGGACTACAACCTCTGGGCCAATCCGCTGAACCCGGCGGCGCCCAATCCGCTCGGCTCGCAAACCAGCGGCTGCATTGTCAGCCCGCCCACTGCGGCGCATCCCGGCCTGCCGGGCTACTGCTCGAGTCCTTCGATCGCGCTGACCAATTCCACGCATGAGCTCGACCTCGTGCGCCGCATGCAGGACTACGATCTGACGCTGCTCCCCGAATCGCGCATCCGCTTCCGTCTGGGCTATTCGCACTACCGCGATCAGGGCCCCGGCTTTTTCACCACCGACACTGGAGCAGTGCCCGACTTTCCGGAGAACTACAGCTACACCACCAACGCCTACCACGCCGGCGTGGACGTTCGCCTGCTGCCGCGCACGACCATTTCCTATGACCAGTTCCTGAACTACTTCAGGCAGGACAGCAGCGTTCTGGAAAGT
>Ga0210398_10002156_pt1 | contig 19462 bp, 15 predicted proteins | sample IncBWC4OmetaG_FD_161047 | JGI IMG/M metagenome (GOLD analysis project Ga0210398, IMG submission 161047) | Forest soil microbial communities from Barre Woods Harvard Forest LTER site, Petersham, Massachusetts, United States - Inc-BW-C-4-O | ecosystem: Environmental > Terrestrial > Soil >... | reverse complement strand
GGCGTCGGCAAGACCACCGCGGCGGCCGCGATCGGCCTGCGGGCCGCGGAACACGGCCGGGAAGTCTGCGTGCTCACCGTCGACCCCGCCCGCCGACTCGCCCAGGCGATGGGCCTGACCTCGCTCGACAACACGCCACGCCTCGTCGAAGGCGTCCGCGACGAGGCCGGGGGCAGCCTGCACGCGATGATGCTTGACATGAAGCGCACCTTCGACGAGATCGTCGAAGGGCACGCCGACCCGGCCCGCGCGGCGCAGATCCTCGCCAACCCGTTCTACCAGTCGCTATCGTCCAGCTTCGCGGGTACGCAGGAGTACATGGCCATGGAGAAACTCGGCCAGCTGCGGCGCTCCGACGAGTGGGACCTGATCGTGGTGGACACGCCCCCGAGCCGGTCGGCGCTCGACTTTCTCGACGCGCCGGAACGCCTCGGCAGGTTCCTCGACGGGCGTCTCATCCGCGTGCTGACCGCGCCGGTCAAGGCGGGGCGGCCGTTCGGCCGGGTGCTAAACGCCGGGTTCTCGATGATGACCGGCGCGCTGACCAAGCTGCTCGGCGGCCAGGTGCTGCGCGACGCGCAGACGTTCGTGACGGCATTCGACACCATGTTCGGCGGGTTCCGCGAGCGGGCGGACGCCACGTACCGGCTGCTGCAGGCGCCGGGCACGTCGTTCCTCGTGGTCGCCGCGCCCGAGCCGGACGCGCTGCGCGAGGCGTCCTACTTCGTCGAGCGGCTCGACGAAGAGCGGATGCCGCTCGCCGGGCTGATCGTGAACCGCGTCCACACGATGGGTAGTCACCGGCTGAGCTCGGCGCAGTCGCTCGCCGCCGCGGAGACACTGGAGGGAATGATCCCGAACGAAGGCGTGGCTTCCGCCCCGGGCGCCGGTTACTCGATAACGGCGGCGGCGCTCCGGCTGCACGCCGAGCGGATGCGCCTCGGCGAGCGAGAGCGGCGGGTGGCCGGCGCCTTCACGTCGGCGTACCCCGCCGTTCCCGTTGTGGAAGTACCTGCGCTGCCTGTGGATGTGCACGATCTCGAGGGACTGCGCCGGATCGGCGAATCGCTCGCGGATCGGGGATAGCTGGCTTTGGCTGGCCTCATTGCCAGCCCGGCGTCATTGCCAGGTTGCCTTGCTGCCCAGGGCAGAGTCAGCTGGCGACCAGCTCGTCGATGCCCTGGCGCTCGTAGCGGTCGCGGGCCCGCTCGAGCAGTTCGCGCCACGACTCGACGTCGGGCCTGCGGCGGAGAAGCGCACGCCGCTCGCGTTCGGTCATTCCGCCCCAGACACCAAACTCGATTCCGTTGTCGAGCGCGTCCGCAAGGCACTCGGTACGGACCGGGCAACCCCGGCAGATGAGCTTGGCCCGGTTCTGGGCTGCACCCTGGACGAACAGCTCGTCAGGGTCTGTTCCCTTGCAGGCGGCGCGTGTGGTCCAGTCGGTGATCCACATGTGCCCAACTCCTCTTGATCGCCGGGCACACCTGCGCCCGGACGGTCTGCGTTGACGGATTGCTTGCCGTGAGGGTGTGCGGCCACCCGGTCACGGTTATCTGTTCGTGACAATGCAACTTACGGAAGTCAGGCCATAGCTGCCAAGACCCCGGCGTGGCCATTTCGTAGATAGTCCTGATGGGCTATATACACGGGTGTGCCTAGTCACGGTCCGGTTGCGAGCAGGGTCCTACTGTTACCAAAGTGGCAGCATGTCGCTACGGGTCTGCCCTTGGTGTCGGTAGTACCGTGTCCACCCGCGTACTCTAAGACCCGTGCAGCTCTTGGACTGGACTGGACGCAAGACAAGCGCCGTCGGGCGCCTGCTTCTGATCTCGGGGCTTGGCGGCCTGCTCGCGGCGGCAATGGTGGTGCCCGTCGTGGCGGCAACCGGAATTCTCGTGCGCAATACCGCGGACAAATTCACCACGCTGTCGCTGAACGCATCCGCCCTGCCGCAGCGGTCTGAGATCTTCGACAGCGACGGGCACCTGATTACGTCGGTGTACGGCGTGGACCTCGGCAAGGGAATGACCTATACCGGGCTCGACAGGCAGCCGGTGCAGTACAGCCAGATTTCGCCGTACATGATCCAGGCGATCGTGGCGATCGAGGACAACAGGTACTGGACGCGCGGCGCGCTCGACGTCAAGGGCACGCTCCGCGCGCTGGTCAACGACCTCCAGCACAAGCCGATCCAGGGCGCTTCCACGATCGAGCAGCAGTACGTGAAGGGTGTGCTGGTGCTGCAGGGGCTCGACAGCCCCGCGGCCGAGCAGGCGGCCACCGCCGACACCCTCAGCCGCAAAGTCGACCAGCTGCGAATGGCCGTGCAGGTCGCGCACGACCTGTCCAAGCAGGACATCCTGGCCGGGTACCTCAACAACTCCTTCTTCGCCAGCGGCGCCTGGGGCATCGAGGCGGCGGCGGAGACCTACTTCGGCACCACGGCCGCGAAGCTGAACCTGGTCCAGGCCGCCACGCTGGCGGGCATAGTGGAGAACCCATCCAGGTACGACCCGATCACCAACCCGACCCTGGCGGTGGAGCGGCGCAACACCGTGCTGGCCCGGATCGAGCAGACGAACCCGATTGCGCCGCGGACCACAGCGCCGCGGCTGACGGCGGCCGCCGCGGCCGCCGACGAGAAGCAGAAGCTGGGGCTGCACGTGGGCCCCGTGCAGAACGGCTGCAGCGCGAACACCGTGGGCAACGACGCCTTCTTCTGCGACTACGTGCTGCACACGATCTTGCTGGACAAGTCGTTCGGGGCGACAACCGAAGACCGCGCCAAGCTGCTCGCCACCGGCGGCCTGCGCATCTACACCACGCTCAGCGGGCAGGACCAGTCCGCGGCCACCAACGCCGTCAACTGGGTTCTCCCCGCCCAGAGCGGCACGTACAACCCGGCGGGAAACGCCGACACCGAGGTGCTGATCCAGCCGGGAACGGGCCGGGTCAAGGCGATAGCCGAAGACAGGCCCTACGGCACGGGCAAGGGCCAGACCGAGGTCGACTACGCGGTGAACAGCCAGTACGGCGGCCAGGACGGGGTGCAGACCGGTTCGTCCTCCAAGCTGTTCACCCTGATCACCGCGCTCCAGCAGAACATTCCCTTCGGGTACCAGGTCACGGTGCCCGGCACGACGACGGTGAGCGGCTACACCAACTGCGAGGGCCAGCCCGCGGGCACCTACAACGGCCAGTCTGGCGTGTTCAACGTGACGAACGCCGAGGGCCCCGGCACCTCGACCGACTCGCTATACACGGGAACCACGAACTCGATCAACGTCTTCTTCGCCGAGCTCGAGCAGCGGGTCGGCCTGTGCAACGTGGTGCACACCGCCGCGAATCTCGGCATGACCCGGGCGGACGGTAAGTCGCTGCTGTCCTGGGACGGCCCGAACCAGCCGCCCGCCGACGACCTGCCCGCGTTCACGCTCGGCGTGGTCAACGTGTCCCCGATGTCCATGGCCGCCGCGTACGCGACCGCGGCCTCCGGCGGCGTCTACTGCTCGCCGATCGTGCTCAGCAAGGTCATCGACAGCACTGGCCAGTCGCTGCCGGTACCGTCGGCGGGCTGCCACCGGGTGCTGTCAACCGATGTCGCGGCCGCGGTGAACTACATCCTCCAGGGCGTGCTCACCACCGGCACGGCCGCGGGCATGGAACTGGCCAACTACCAGGCCGCGGGCAAGACCGGCACCTCCAACGTGGAAAGCGGGAACGGCACGCCGTTCGCCGCGTTCGCGGGTTACACCACCGCGCTCGTCGGCTACGTCTCGGTGTTCAACCCGATCTCGCCGACCCAGGACACGATGACCGGCTCCAGCGCCTGTTACCAGCTGGAAGGCGGCGGCCAGGACTGTCCGGGGGAAATGTTCGGCGCCAACGCCCCGGCGTCGACGTGGCACATGACGTTCGACCACGCCAACCTGTCCGGATCTTCTGACTTCCCGGCGGTCTCCCCCTCCAGCTCGCTGTGGAGCCAGGGCAACGGCATGGTCGTCAAGCAGCCGTCCAAGAAGAGCAGCGGCGGCGGCAACGGCGGCGGCAATAATGGCGGCGGCAACGGAGGCGGCGGAGGCAACGGGGGTGGCGGCGGCAACGGAGGCGGCGGAGGCTTCGGCGGCGCCCCATTGCCGAACGCCCCGTAAGGCTCGTACTGGCCCTGTGGCCCGGCCAGGCTCAGATCTGTCGGCCCGGTGAGCCACGGGGCCAATACCGGGGCGGTTTACGCCCGCCGAGCCGGTTCGTCCTCGGTTTCGTCTACCAGCGTCGCATCCGGCGCGTTGGTCTGGACCGACTTGATACCGTGCAGGGCCGATTCCTTGCTGCCGTAGTGCTGGCTGGTAGCGATTACCTGACCATTCGCGGCGAGGAGATTGAAGTGGTACTTGCCACCCTCGCCCTTTTTCAGTACGAACTTTCCGCTCATTGTGCCCCCCGAATTCAGGCCGCGGCTGCCACCATGGCGAGCCCGCTAACTGTCTCCCCGGTAGCGGGTGTGCTGACACCACCGCGTCAGGCAACCTTCCCTGGTCACGGGCTTTCGCTGGTCACGGGGTGCTCGCGAGCTGACGGCGGACCTCGGCGGCGACCCGGGCGCCCTCGGCCCGGCCGGCCACCCGCGGGGTCACGGTCTTCATGACCTTGCCCATCGCCGGCATCCCGGCGGCCCCGGTCTCGGCGATGGCCGCCGACACGATGCCGGCCAGTTCGTCGTCGGTGAGCTGCGCGGGCAGGTAATCGGCGAGGACCTCGCCCTCCGCCCGTTCGGCCGCCGCCTGGTCGGCGCGCCCGGCCGACTCGAAGGCGTCGGCGGCCTCCCGCCGCTTCCTCGCCTCGCGGGTCAGGACCCGGACGATCTCGTCGTCAGAAAGCTCCCGCGCGGTGTTGCCGGACACTTCCTCGTTCGTGATCGAGGTGAGCGCCATGCGCAGCGTGCGGAGCCGTACCCGGTCCCGTGCGCGCATGGCGGCGTTGAGGTCGGTGCGGAGCCGTTCCTTGAGTTCGTTCACATCCCTATCCTGTCCCTATCCTGTCCCTATCCTGGCCTATCCTGGCCCTATCCTGGCCGAGCCGCACAGTCACGGACAGCGCATCGTCGCTCACGTGGCACCATAGGTGGGTGCGAGCACGAACACTCACGTCCATCGCGGCGGCCGCCGGCGCCGCGGCAGTTGGCTACGCGACCGTCGTCGAACGCAACTGGTTCGCCCTGCGGCAGCAGGACGTGCCGGTCCTGCCGGCTGACGCGGACCCCATACGGGTGCTGCACATCTCGGACCTTCACCTCACCCCGGGGCGGCACCGGCTGATGGCGTTCGTCAGGTCGCTGGCCGGGCTCGAGCCGGAGCTGGTGGTCAACACGGGTGACTCGATCGCCTCACCCGAGGCCGTCGGACCCTTGCTCGAGTCACTCGGGCCGCTGCTGGACCGGCCTGGGGTCTTCGTCTACGGCTCCAACGATCTTTACTCCCCCAAGCCCAAGAACCCCGCGCGCTACCTGTGGCGGACCAGCGCGGGCGAGCACGCGGCTGACGAGCCCGACCTCCCCTGGGAGAAGCTGGGTGAGGGGATGGCCGCAAGGGGCTGGCTGGACCTCAACAACAAGCGCGGCCGGCTCACGGTCAACGGGCTGGACATCGCGTTCGCCGGCGTGCACGACCCGCACAGCGACCGCGACCGCTACGACCTGGTGGCAGGCCAGGCGGATCCGGCGGCCGGGCTCCGCATGGGCGTGGTGCACTCCCCGGAACCCCGGGTGCTCGACCAGTTCACGGCCGACGGGTACGACCTGCTGCTCGCCGGGCACACGCACGGCGGCCAGCTCTGCGTCCCTGGTTACGGCGCCCTGACCACGAACTGCGGCATCGACCGCGCGCGCGTGCGCGGGCTGAGCATGCACCCGCAGATCGCCCGCGCGGACGGCAAGACCGCCTGGCTGTACGTCTCCGCCGGGCTCGGCACGTCCCCGTGGGCCCCCGCGAGGTTCGCCTGCCGGCCGGAGGCAACCCTCCTCACGCTGGTCCCGCGCGCGACCCCCTAAGTGGCTTCCATGACCGGTCAAGCCTTGCGCTGGTCCGGGTCAGACTGGTGCGGTTATCCGCTAGACTGGCGAAGGTTCGCCCGCGGGCAGTGTGCCCCGGGCGCCGGGGTGTAGCGCAGCTTGGCAGCGCGCTTCGTTCGGGACGAAGAGGCCGCCGGTTCAAATCCGGCCACCCCGACCAGCTCACAGGCCAGTTCTCATCTTGGGACTGCCGACGCTAGTGGTGACCAGCAGCCCCCGTTTCATCCCAGGCATCGCCCGCGCGTGCGACGGACCCAAGCGGCGCGGGCGTGTGACTACTCGGTAGGAGCAAGGTAATGATGACGGGTCTCGCGCTCATTCCGAGGGGACCCCGTTACATTCCCTACGCCTGGGTCTTTGTGGTCGTCGTCATTTTGCTAATCGTGCTGATCTTCATACGTGTGTACGTACTAGGAGATTGGTTCCGGCGGCGAGCTGCGCACCGGTCCGGGCAGCGGACTGTGCACCATGCCAGTCGCGTGCCAGAACGAGGCGGAAGCCACGGACATCGACCGGTATCCAGACGACGACCGAACCGGCCGCGAGCAGGAAAGCATCAGTTAACCCCTGACACGCTGCGTACGCACACGTGAAGTGGGGATTCGTATCATCCGGGCTTACGTAGATCAACGCAGGTCCCAGGAATGCCGCCGACCCAAATCAGGCCACCCGTTTCTCGGCCAGCACGTAAGATCCGTGTGCCTATAAGACGCCTATTCGGGCCGACATTAGAATACCCTACGTGGGTATACTGCCGCCTAAATTGCATGATCACGGAAAGAAAAGGCCCGTATAAGAGACTTTTCTTACATCAGGAAAAAAGTCTTCGTGATCATGGTCGCATAGCTGGCGTTATTTATACCCTTAAATGGCGAAATTTCGGACAGCGTACCCCCGGCTAGACCTGCCCGAACTGTCTTACCGGCTCTAGGGTCACCGGCTCCAGGGTCGCCGGCCGCAGTCCGCGCACAACCACCCCGACCGGCACGTCCTCGCAGCGGGAAGCCCGGCTATTCGCCGTCCCCGAAGTTGCGGCGGAGCGCCTCGCCGTTCGGGGTTCCGCCCAAGGCGGCCGAGATCCTGTCCCACGACCAGTCCGCGGCGCGGGCTTCGCTCACATGGTCAAGAACTGGTAAAGGCCGTACTCCGGAGTTAACGATCATGCGTCCCCTTTAGTAGGGAATGACGTCAGGGCCGGAACCTGACCGACCGGTCCAGAAGGGAGGTAGGCACAGCGGTGGGGTATTCGCTTGGCATCCAGTACGCGGGCGTTTCAGTGTTGCTCGGTATAGGCCTCCTCACCCTCTGGCTCCTGCTCGCGGGCCACAGCATCAAGGATCTCTCGGCCCGGGCGATGCTCAGCCTCGCCGGCCACCTACGCGGCCGTCCCGACCCGTGGCTCGAGGGCACGGTGCGCGCCGCCTTCGCCGAGTTCGATCGCGAGCTCGCCCTGATCCTGGAGGGCCGGCTGCCGACTGGTGACCGCAACGACCGCCGCTAGGCCACATCACCCGGACCACTGAACGCCGGGTGCCGTTCAACCTGGCGCAACCGGTCGGCCACTCACGGAGCGTAGCTTGCGAAGTACCGCGCACAACACCAGCCACTGTCGCGGTGGGCTACCGCCCGCGACGCGACGAGTTGCCAGGAACGGAAGGACCCGCCCATGAGGCTGACCGTGATCGGGTGCGGGCACCTTGGTGCTACCCATGCCGCGTGCATGGCCGAGATCGGCCATGACGTGCTCGGCGTCGACATCGACCAAGACAAGGTGGGGCTGCTCAACGCGGGCCGCGCCTGGTTCTCCGAGCCCGGGCTGGACGACATGCTCGCCCGCCACACTGGGGCCGGCCGGCTGCGCTTCACCACCAGCTTCGCGGAAGCGGCCAGGTTCGCAGCCGTGCACTTCCTCGGCGTCGGTACCCCTGGCCTGCCCGGCGATGACGGGTACGACCTGTCGCAGGTGTTCGGCGCGGCGGCCGCGCTCGCACCGCACCTGACGGGCCCCGCGCTCGTCATCGGCAAGTCCACGGTTCCGCCAGGCACCGCCAGCGACCTGGCCCGTGAATTCAACAGCACCGGATCCGCGTCAGGCGCGATCGAGGTCGCGTGGAACCCTGAGTTCCTCCGCGAGGGGCACGCGGTGGCCGACACGCTCCGCCCGGACCGCGTCGTCGCCGGGGTGCCGAGCCTGGCGGCCGAAACGACGACGCGCGAGATCTACCGGCCGCTCACCGAGGCGGGCGTGCCGCTGATCGTCACCGACGCGGTGACGGCCGAGCTGGTCAAGGGCGCGGCTAACGCGTTCCTCGCCACCAAGGTGTCGTTCATCAACGCGATGGCCGACATCTGCGCGGCTACCGGCGCCGACGTGGCCACGCTTGCCGATGCCCTGGGCCTGGACTCCCGCATCGGCCGCGCGTTCCTCACCGCAGGCCTCGGCTACGGCGGCGGATGCCTGCCGAAGGACGTCCGCGGGCTCCGCGCGTTCGCCACCACCACGGGCACGCGAGGCACCGCTGCCACCGCCCTGCTCACGGTGATCGACGAGATCAACTCCGCCCGCCGACAGGGGGTCGTTGACCTCGCGAGGACCCTGCTCGGCGAACTGCCCGGCAAGCGAATCGCGCTCTGGGGCGCCGCGTTCAAGCCCGGCACCGACGACGTGCGCGACTCGCCCGGCCTTGACGTCGGCGACCGGCTCTCCCGCCTCGGCGCGGACGTGGTGGTGTACGACCCGCAGGCCACGGGCAACGCCCTGGTGGAGTTCCCGCACCTCGGCTTCGCCGACACCGCGGTAGCGGCGGCGCGCGAGGCGGACGCCGTGCTCGTGGTCACCGGCTGGCCGGAATTCGCGGCGATCGACCCGGCGGCGGTCACCGCCGCGGTCCGCGACCGCCTGCTCATCGACGCGTGCCAGGCCGTCGACCCGATGCGATGGCGGGCCGGGGGCTGGACGGTGGCCGCCCCGTTCCCCACCCAAGATCATCATTCCGAACGTACGCGACTGACTCCCGGGACCCCCACTTCTCACCAGGGGTGAATCACCCGCACCGGAGGGATCCGTACCGCATGTGGTCGATGGGCCATCGTCCACACTCTTCCGTAGTCAATGGCCCATCGACCACGTTTGTCCGGTGACCGGAGGGCGCTAGCCGGTGGTGATGGACTTGGGGCCGGTGACGCGGCCGCCGAGCAGGCCGGTGCGGAGCGTGGGAGCGGGGATCGGCAGCGGAGCGCTGCCCGTGCCGCTCTTGCCGCGCTTCTTCGGGTCGGCGGCCAGCCGCAGCGCCAGCGCGGGGCACATCTCCACCGCCTGCTGCGCGTCCTTTTCCAGCCAGGGCGGGACCGGGATGGGCATGACGACAGGAAACCCCGTCTTGTCCAGGTGGATGAGCTCCGGCACCAGGTGCGCGCACAGGCCGTGTCCTTCGCAGCGTACCCAGTCGACGATGAGCTGCTTGGCGTCCGCCGTCTCGGGGCCGTCGGGAAGCGGCAGCACGCCGCGGACCGGACGGCCGCAAGAGGAATGGAAGACGTGCGCCGCGAGGTCCTCGGTAAACACTTCGAGCGCGGACAGCACGAAACGCGTGGTGCCGTCGGGGTGGGAGCAGGCGCCGCGGCCGTTGACCGAGGCCGCCGAGCGCCTGGCCACGTCGAGCGCCTCGATCCCGCCTGATCCGTCGACGATCGCCGCGAGCGCGCGCGCGATGGACGGGAGTCCGAGCTTGCACGGACCGCACTGTCCGGCCGACTCCCCGGCCATGTAGTTCGCGATCCGGGAGACTTCGCCGAGCGGACAGGTGCCGTCGCCGAGCGGCAGCACGATTCCCGACCCGAACGTGCCGCCCGCGGCGGCAAGCCCCTCGCGGCCGACCGGGACCTGGTAAGCGGCCTCGGCGTCCAGCCACATGCCGTGGTATCCGCCGACCAGCACGCCATCGCCGGCGGGCGCCTGGCAGATGTCAAGGACGGTGCCAAGCGGAATGCCCGTAGGACACTCCACGACCGCCGGGTGCTGCGCCGATCCGCTGACGCTAAGCAGGACCGTGCCCGGTTCCTCCGGCACGCCGACCGAGGCGAACCTGGCCGGGCCAAGCAGCGCGAGCACCGACACCTGGGCGAACGTCGACGCGTTGGAGAGCAGGGTCGGCAGGTCGTCCACGCCCTGCTCGGCGGCCAGCGTCTTGCGGCCGGGCGGCACCGGCTTCTTGCCATTGATCCCACGGACCAGCGCGCCCGACTCCCCGGAGATGAAGCGCTCCGGCTGCTGGACGACCCGGACCATCTTGCGCAGCCCGGGCTCGGCCGCGATCGCCGCCTCGATCGACCGGTTCGCCAGTTCGTTGCTCGTCACGCCGACGATGATCTCCTCGGCCTCAATGGCCTCGGCGACCAGCGCCGCACCGCTCAGGATGAGGTACGGAGACCTGATCATGAGCATCTTGTCCTTGTAGGAGCCGGGCTCGCCTTCGGTCGCGTTGACCACCACGATGGCGGGCTGCCCGTTCTTCTTGGACGCGTCGACCACCGCCTTGAGCTTGCGCGCGAACGGGAAGCCCGCGCCGCCCTGGCCGCGCAGGTCCACCTGAGACGCCGCCGCGATCAGCTCGTCGGCCGACATCCGCGGCAGCGGGCCGAAGACGTCGGTGTGCGCCTCAAGGTCAAGCCGCGTCATCCGGTCCAGGCCGGCCGTCATCCGGGCAGCCCCGATCCGCATGATCGTCGGCACGTCGAGTTCTGTGGGGGAACTCGGGTTCATCGAAGGTCGTCACCACCACGGTACGGGTCACGGGCACCCCGGTAACCGGGCATGCCTGGCCCCGGCTCCCGGTATCTCAGTCCGGGATCGGGCTCGGGTGCGCCACCGTCCCACGGCGGCAGGCCGTAGTTCCAGTCGACAGTGCCACCGTCACGCCCGGCCCGGCGCGCCGCGCCGCGCGGTCCCTGCCCGCGACCCATGCGGCCGCCATCAGGCTGGTCTCCGCCGCGCCGGCGACCGCGCCCCTGGGCCCCGTCCCGGCGGCCAGACGGCGCGCCAGCGCCCGGCCAGGGCTCCGAGTCGGCACGCGGCATCGGCCCGGAGTTGCGTGGCATCGGCCCGGAGTTGGCGCGTGACATGGGTCCGGAGTCGGCGCGTGGCATCGGGCCGCTCGCGGCCCGCGAGATCGGCCCAGTGGCGCCCCGCGGCACAGGCCCGGTCCCGGCGCGCGGCATGGGGCCGGACCCCGGCCCGGTCGCGGGGCCCGTGGCCCGTGGCATCGGCCCCGTCCCGGGCCGCGGCTGCGGCCCGGTAGTCGGCCTCGGCTGCGGCCCGGTGGCCGGCCGCGGTCGCGGCCCGGTAGCGGGCCTCGGCTGCGGCCCCGTGGCCGGCCGCGGTCGCGGGCCGGTCCCGGCCCGCGGCATGGGGCCCGTCGCGGCGCGCGGCATGGGGCCGGACCCCGGCCCGGTCGCGGGTCCCGGGACCCGCGGCATCGGCCCGCTGGCCGCGCGCGGCTGCGGACCGGTGTCACGCCGCGGCGCGGTGGCGCCGCCCCGGGCACCGCCAGCCCGCGGGGGACTCCCCGCCTGCGGCATGGGTCCCGTATTCGCCCTCGGCATCGGCCCGGTCCCGGGCCGCGGCTGCGGACCCGTGGCTGCCCGCGGCAGCGGCCCGGTCGCCGCCCGCGGCATCGGCCCTGTCGTGGCCCGAGGCTGTGGCCCAGTCGCCGCCCGCGGCAGCTGCCCCATCGCCGCCCGCGGCATGGGCCCGGTCGCGGCGCGCTGCTGCGGACCCGTCGCCGGCCGTACCTGTGGTCCCGTGGCCGCGCGTGGCATCGGCCCGGAAGCAGCGCGTGGCATCGGCCCGGTGGTGTCGCTGCGCGGCGCGCCCAGGTAGCGGGGCGGCCCCTCGTATCCCGGCTCGTAGAACGGCTGCCGCCCGTCGTCCTGCCCTGGCCCCCCGGGGAGCGCGGCCATGGCGGTCCGCGGGCCGGTGGTCGGCCGCGCGTTCCAGTCGTCGGCCGGCGCGGTCAGCATCGGCTGCGGCCCCGACTGGGCCGCGAGCGCCGTCTGCGAGGCGGCGCGGACCATGCTGAGCTGGGCGAACATCGACGCGGCGCGCATCGGGGCGGAGCCCGAGGTGGCCGAGTCCGGGACCGGCGGCCTGCTGAGGTTGTCCTTGGGGCGCAGCGAGTTGGCCAGGATCCGCACCGCCAGCCCGAGCGCCACGAAGGCGACGACGAACCCGTAGCTCCAGTCCACGTAGGGCTTGCCAGGCCGGCCGGCGAGCAGGCCATGCCATACGCCGAAGACGAACGCGACGTAGGACGCGTAGTGTATCGCCCGCCAGCGCCAGGCATTGCCGTTCGCGGTGAACCGCTTCCGCAGGATGCCCGTTATCACGAGTAGCAGGATGAGATCGGAGGCAATCGTCCCCAGCCCGATGTAGAAGGTGCGGAACGGTGACAGGAACGGCACGAAGGCGTCGAGCACGTGGACGCGCTGCGCGAGGATTTCCGTGACGATGTGGATGATCAGGAACACCAGTGCCCCGAAGGAGGCGGCGCGGTGCGCCGACTGAACGAAGATCCGGTGCCCTGGGTTGAGGAAGATGCGGTCCGTCGCCACCAGGCCGAGCGCGACCGACGCGCACAGCGTGATCAGCGCGAAGACGCCCGCGTAGAAGAGCATGAAGTGCTGGGTAGCCGCGTCGATGACATGTCCGGTGCTGGTCAGCGCCAAGAACGCGATGATGACGACAATGGCGCCGATCGCGACGGAGTAGACCTTCGTCGCGTGCTCGGCCATCACCCCGCCACTGGACGGGCGAGCGCTCTCACGGCCGCGGGGACGGCTGCGAGTCGTTGCCACGGGGTTACCTCCTCGACAGTCGCTGAAAGCATTCTGCGTAGTGCGTAACTCCGGCGCGCCCCAACGCGTCCGTTATCCGCCACTCAGGCGGTCCGACTATATCAGTCTGGATAACTGTTAGGACACGAAACGATATATATCCAGGAGGTTAACTGGATATGTTCGATTTCTGGGTGCGACCAGCCACGCACTCCGCGCAAGGACCCCCGCGGAGCATCTAGATCCTTTATACCGCGATCGGCAAAGCGATGGCTGTGAAATTGCGAATGAGAATATAACGTCCCTGATTCAGACATCGATCACGAAACCGGTCAGAGGAACTCGGCGGCGACCAGTTCGGCGATCTGCGCGGTGTTGAGCGCGGCGCCCTTGCGCAGGTTGTCTCCGCAGACGAAGAAGTCGATCGCGCTCGGGTCGTCGAGGGATTCCCGGATCCGGCCAACCCACGTCGGGTCGGTGCCCACCACGTCGGCCGGCGTCGGGAACTCGCCGCGCGCCGGGTCGTCGCAGAGCACGACACCGGGCGCGGCCCCCAGCGTGTCCCACGCGGCCTCCCGGCCGACATGGCGCGAGAAGCGGGCGTGCACCGCGACCGAGTGGGTCGTCACGACCGGAACCCGGACGCAGGTCGCGTTGACGCGCAGCGAGGGCAGGCCAAGGATCTTCCGTGACTCGTCGCGGATCTTGAGTTCCTCCGAGGTCCACCCCTCGTCGCGGAGCGAGCCGGCCCACGGCACCACGTTCAGCGCGAGCGGCGCGGGGAACGGGCCGAGGTCGCCGACGGCGCCGCGCAGGTCACCGGCTCGCTGGCCGAGCGACCTGGTGCCGGCGACCTTGTCCAGCTGCCCGTAAAGCGTGTCGATGCCGGCCTGGCCCGCGCCCGACGCCGCCTGGTAGGAGGCGACGACGAGCTCTTCGAGGCCGAACGCGCGGTGCAGCGCGCCCACCGCCACGATCAGCGACAGCGTGGTGCAGTTCGGGTTCGCGATGATCCCCTTGGGCCGCCGCGACGCGTCCGAGGGGTTGACCTCCGGCACCACGAGCGGCACGTCGGGGTCCATCCGGAACGCGCCCGAGTTGTCCACGCAGACGGCCCCGCGAGCGGCCGCCACCGGCACCCACGCCGCCGAGACCTCGTCGGGCACGTCGAACATGGCCACGTCGACGGCGTCGAAGGCGTCCTCCGACAGCGCGACGACCTCGGTTTCCGCCCCGCGCACCCGCAGCCGCCGCCCGGCGGACCGCGGGGAGGCGATCAGCCGGATCTCCCCCCAGACGTCCTGCCGGGTGGAGAGCAGGTCGAGCATGACGGTGCCGACCGCCCCGGTCGCGCCGACGACGGCCAGGGTCGGGCGAGAGCTCATCGGCCGGTCCCCCCGTACACCACGGCCTCGACCTCGTCGGCCTCGAGGTCGAAGGCCTTGTGCGTCGCCTTCACCGCGGTGTCCACGTCGTGCTGGCTCACCACGACCGAGATGCGGATCTCCGAGGTCGAGATCATCTGGATGTTCACGCCCGCCTCGGCGAGCGCGGCGAAGAACTTCGCGCTGATCCCCGGGTGCGACCGCATGCCGGCGCCGATCAGCGAGACCTTCCCGATCCGGTCGTCGTACAGGACCTCCTGGAAGCCGACCCCCTCCTGGCCGGCACGCAGCAATTCGAGCGCCCGGTGCCCGTCGGTGTCAGGGAGCGTGAACGAGATGTCGGTGCGGCCGGTGGCGATCGCGGACACGTTCTGCACGATCATGTCGATGTTGATGCCGGCCTCGGCGACGATGCCGAAGATCCGCGCCGCCTCACCGACCTTGTCCGGCACGCCGACCACGGTGATCTTCGCCTCGCTCCGGTCGTGCGCGACCCCGGAGATTATGGCCTGCTCCATCCCGGCTTCCTCCGACTCCTCCGATGCGTGCCCCATGACCCAGGTACCCGTCTTGTCGCTAAACGATGACCGGACATGGATCGGCACCCCGTACCGCCGCGCGTACTCGACGCATCGGGGCACCAGCACCTTCGAACCGCACGCGGCCATCTCGAGCATTTCCTCATAGCTGATCCGCGGCAACCGGCGCGCGGTCCGCACGATCCGCGGGTCGGCGGTGAACACGCCGTCCACGTCGGTGTAGATCTCGCACACGTCCGCCCGCAGCGCGGCGGCAAGCGCGACCGCCGTGGTGTCCGTGCCGCCGCGGCCCAGCGTGGTGACGTCCTTGGTTGTCTGGGACACTCCCTGGAAGCCGGCCACGATCGGGATCGCGCCCTCGGCGAGGGCGCTGGAGATCCGGCCCGGCGTGACGTCGATGATCCGCGCCCGGCCGTGCACCGCGTCGGTGATCACGCCGGCCTGCGACCCGGTGAACGACCGCGCCTCCATGCCCAGGCTGGCGATCGCCATGGCGAGCAGCGCCATCGAGATCCGCTCGCCGGCGGTCAGCAGCATGTCGAGCTCCCGCAACGGCGGCGCGGGACTGACCTCGTTGGCCAGGTCGATCAGCTCGTCGGTGGAGTCCCCCATCGCGGAGATGGCCACGACCACCTGGTCGCCGGCCCGGCGCGTGGCCACGATGCGCCGCGCCACGCGCTTGATGCCCTCGGCGTCGGCTACTGAGGAACCACCGTATTTCTGCACGACAAGGGCCACCGGACGCGCCGCTCCTCCCCGGTATCGGATGGCGGAAGACGCTTGAGTGTATCCGCGCCCCTGCCGGCGCGCCCAATTTTTATCCGCCCGCGCGGCCAAAGTCACACGTCAAGCAGCCGCCGGCCCTCGAAGGCACGGCCGAGCGTCACCTCGTCCGCGTACTCGAGATCGCCGCCGACCGGCAGCCCGCTCGCGGGCCGGGTCACCCGCAGCCCCATCGGCTTGACCAGCCTGGCGAGATAGGTCGCGGTGGCCTCGCCCTCGAGGTTCGGGTCGGTCGCCAGGATCAGCTCGGTGACGGTCCCGTCCGCCAGCCTGGACATCAGCTCGCGGATCCGCAGGTCGTCGGGCCCGACTCCGTCGATCGGGCTGATCGCGCCGCCGAGCACGTGGTACCTGCCGCGGAACTCGCGGATCTTCTCCACCGCCGCGACGTCCTTGGGCTCCTCGACGACGCAGATCACCGACGGATCGCGCCGGGTATCGAGGCAGATCCGGCATTCCTCGGCCTCGGCGACGTTGCCGCAGGTCTTGCAGAACCGGACCCGCTCGGTCACCTCGATCAGCGCCGCCGCCAGCCGCCTGACGTCCTCGGGATCACCGGCGAGCAGGTGAAAGGCGATGCGCTGCGCGCCCTTCGGCCCGACGCCGGGCAGCCGCCCGAGCTCGTCGATGAGGTGCTGGATGACGCCCTCGTACATGCCCGCCGTCAGCTTTCGTCTTCGTCGTCTTCGTCGTCGTACTCGTCGTCGTCTTCGTCGTCTTCGTCATCGTCGTAGTCGTCGTCCTCGACGGCGGCCTGCACGCCGGCCCCGGGCAGGCCGAGGCCGGACATGTCGAACCCGGGCACGCCGCCGCTGATCGCGCCGAGCTGCCGCTGCTGGAGGTCCGCCGCGGCGCTGGCCGCGTCCCGCACCGCCGCGAGCACGAGGTCGGCGATGGTCGCCGTGGTCTCCGCCGGATCCGCCGGGTCGACCACGCTTGGGTCTATGGTCAGGTCGAGCAGCTCGCCGGCGCCGCTCACGACAGCCCTGACCGCACCACCGCCCGCCGTCCCCGTCACCTCGCTGTCAGCGAGCGCCTGCTGCGCGCTCGCCAGCTGCGCCTGCATCTGCTGGGCAGCCGCGAAAATCTGCTGCATGTCAAAGCCGCCAGGTTCCATAACCGGAAGCCTACTTCCGCGCGGGCGCTGCTACCCCGCTCGCGGGCCTGTCTCGCCCTCAGTCCTCGTATTCGGCGATGATCTGGGCGCCGAGTTCGCGCTGCACCAGCGCCATGCCGGTCAACTCGGCCGACGCCGGCGCGGTCATGTCCTCGTCGTCGGGATCAAACTCCTCGTCGGGCGGGGGAGGAAGATCCGATATTCCGAACGGACGCGTGTCCCTGCCCCGTTGGCCCGCTCCGTTCGACGGCCGGGCGGACGCCGACGGCGGCTCCGCCGTGAACGGCCGAGACGGCCCGTCCGCGGGCGAGTGCACCACGCCAGCCGGCGTGCCGCCGGGCTGGGTCGCTGGCGAGTCCGGCCCCGCTGGGTGCGTCCCTGACGGCTGCGCGGGCGCCGACGGCCCAGCCGACGCCGCCTGGCCGGCCTCCGACGCCGACTGGCCCGCCTCCGACGCCGACTGGGCGGCCTCCGGCGCGGGCGGGGCGGCCCCCGGCGCGGGCGCCGGGAACGGCGGGGACGGCGGGGGTGGCGGCGGCGAAGCCGGCCCGGGCCCCTGGCGGCGCCGCTCCCCCGGCGGCGGGTCGCCGCCGGAGACCGCCCGGACCACCACGTTCACCCCGAACCGCGCCTGCAGCACCTGCTTGAGCAGATCCTCATACCCGCTGCTCTGGAAGCCCTTCACGTCGCCCTGCCGCGGGAACCTGAGGGTGAGCACCCCCTCGTCGAGGGAAACGACGCTGGCGTTGCTGAGCAGCATCCAGGCGACCCGCCGCTTGGCCTTGAGCGCCTCGAGCACACCGTCCCACCCCTGCCTGAGCGTCTCCGCCGTCGCCGCGCCGCGCGGGGCGGAAGGGGCGGCGACAGCGGCGGGAGGGGCCACCGCGGTGCGAGAAGCCACCGGGTCGGCAGGAGCCGCGGCCGGCGGGCGCGCCGACTGGGAGCGCTGGGGCTCCGCGGGCGGCTGCGCCGTGGCGCCGGATGGCTGGCCAGCGGGAGCCGGCTGGGCCGGAGCCGCGGCAGCCTGGCCCGCCTCGGCAGCCGCGTGGGCCGACGGAGCCCCGGCGGCCCGGCCCGGTCCGGGAGCGGGGACAGGCTCCGCACTGGCGGCCCGTCCTGAGTCGGGAGAAGGGGGAGGTCCCGGAGTCGGGCGCGTACGTTCGGGAGAAAACTGACTCGGCGCACCTGCTTCGAGGCGCTCGAGCCTGGCCAGGACCGAGCGCTCGTCGGTCGCCGCCGCCGGGAGGAGCACCTGCGCGCACATCAGCTCGAGCAGCAGCCGCGGCGAGGTGGCGCCGCGCATCTGGTCGAGGCCGGCGCTGATGATCTCGGCCGCGCGGGTCAGCGCCGCCAGGCCGGACCGGCCGGCCTGCGCGGTCAGCGCGTCCGCGCGGTCCGGCGGCACGTCGAGCAGGCCGGTGGCGATCGCGTCAGGGACCGAGGCGAGCACGATCAGGTCGCGGAACCTGTCCAGCATGTCGGTGGCGAACCGGCGCGGCTCGTGGCCGCCCTCGATGACCCGGTTCACGGCACGGAACACCGCCGCGCCGTCGCCGTCGGCGAACGCGTCCACGATCTCGTCGAGCAGGCTGGCGTCGGTGTAGCCGAGCAGGGCGACCGCGCGGTCGTACCTGAGTCCGCTGTCGTCCGAGCCCGCTAGCAGCTGGTCGAGAATGGACAGCGTGTCCCGCGCGGAGCCCGCCCCGGCCCGCACCACGAGCGGCAGCACGGCCGGGTCGAACGGGACCCCCTCCGCGTTGAGGATCTCCTCGACAAGCTCCCGCATCACCGACGGGGGCATGAGGCGGAACGGGTAGTGGTGCGTCCTTGACCTGATCGTGGCGATCACCTTGTCCGGCTCGGTGGTCGCGAAGATGAACTTCAGGTGCGGCGGCGGCTCTTCGACGAGCTTGAGCAGGGCGTTGAAGCCCTGCTGGGTCACCATGTGCGCCTCGTCGATGATGTAGATCTTGAACCGGCCGGCGACGGGGGCGTAGAACGCCCGCTCGCGCAGGTCGCGAGCGTCGTCCACGCCGCCGTGGCTGGCGGCGTCGATCTCGATCACGTCGATGGAGCCGGGACCGGACGGGGCGAGCGCCACGCAGGAATCGCAGACCCCGCACGGGTCGGGGGTCGGGCCGTTCACGCAGTTCAGGGAGCGGGCCAGGATGCGCGCACTCGACGTCTTGCCGCAGCCGCGCGGCCCGCTGAACAGGTAGGCGTGGTTGATCCGGCCGCTGCGCAGCGCCTGGCGGAGCGGCTGCGTCACGTGATCCTGGCCGCGGACTTCGGCGAACGTGGCGGGTCGGTACTTGCGGTACAGGGCCAGGTTCTGCCGTGTGGGCCCGGTTTCCCGGGAGTCTTCCGCCATGACCTTATCCTCGCCGGCCAAGCCCGTCGCCATCGCGCGAATTGGACAGGGGGTCCGGGGGACTGGTCCCCCGGAAGGGGAGGACCCCCCGCGCACCCGTCAGAGCCCGCGTACCCTTGCTGCCTTCCGGCCCTGGGGGGGTTGGCGAGGTAAACGCCGCACGGGGGGTCGTTCGGTAAGTCTAGTCACCTGGAGCAGTGCTTCTACACGCGAGAGAAAGTACTTCTCCACTCCGGTAAGCTACCCGACGGAGGATTCGCCTAGTGGCCTAGGGCGCACGCTTGGAAAGCGTGTTGGTGGCAACGCCTCGCGAGTTCGAATCTCGCATCCTCCGCTCTCATGACGTCTGCCGGGGTTCCCGCCTGG
>Ga0210398_10002153_pt1 | contig 19471 bp, 18 predicted proteins | sample IncBWC4OmetaG_FD_161047 | JGI IMG/M metagenome (GOLD analysis project Ga0210398, IMG submission 161047) | Forest soil microbial communities from Barre Woods Harvard Forest LTER site, Petersham, Massachusetts, United States - Inc-BW-C-4-O | ecosystem: Environmental > Terrestrial > Soil >... | reverse complement strand
GTGGCACGATTAGGGACAGATCGGCGCCGGGGAATGGGAGATTCCGATGAACGAAGAAACGTTGAACTTGAGCATACGCAAGTTTCTGAAAACGGTCGGCGTCAACTCTCAACGGGAGATTGAGCAGGCAATAGCCAGAGCCATCACGGCCGGCGCCATCAGCGGCGCAGAATCGTTTCCGGCCAAAATGACGCTGGAAGTCGCCGGGCTCAAGTTGAAGGTTGAATTTGCCGGCGACATCGCGCTGCAATGAGGCCGCCGCAATACTCGCGCGGACCTGCAATGCCATGTACAAATGTAACAACGCATGGCTAATATACAGCTATGCAATCTCGAGGTCCTTAGATCAGCAACAACCCCAAATAGGTGCCCCACAACCGCATGAACCATTCGAATTCTTCATCTAACCCTTCATCATCACGAACCACGCTCAAGCTCAAAATCGGCGCGCGCAAGTCGCCACGAGAGAGCAAGACCTCGCCCACCCCGAGGCCGCAAAACAACAGCAAATTGAAGCCCGGCGCTCAATGGTCGGACGAATACAAAGAGCGCATGCAAGCGGACATGGATGCACTGATGCGCTGACGCCCGCTATCCCGCTGCGCTGGCCATCGACATGGGACGAGCGTCGTCTCCAGCGGCGCTGTCGTCGATACTCGACCTCAAGACTGGGGTTGCATGATGCAACTCGTCATTCCACTTGACAGCGCATCTCGATCACCCACGGGACAAAGCCCGCCTTTTCATAAGCCTTGATGGCGGCCACGTTATCGCGATATGCCTCCAAGCGCATCTCGCTGACGCCTTTCGAAACGGACCAGTTCTTGAGCGCCGCGATGACTGCCAAATTGACCGCGTGGCCTCGATATTCAGGATCGACGTACATCAACCCCAGATAGGCGTGCACGGAGTGCTTCAAATAATGTTTCGCCGCTTCGATACGGGCATAGCCGCAACCGACAACGCGCATGCCGACTTCCGCGACCACGAAGTGAATCTCATCATCGGTCAGCATGCGCGCAACGTCGTAATACTGAACCGCGCCGTCCTTGATGGTCGGGTCAAAGCCACGCTCGGCGTCCACGATGCCTTGCTGAAAGCGATTGAGCGTCGCGAGGTCCTCCAAGGCCGCCCTTCGAACGACGATGTCTTTCATGAGGCTATCGCTTACTCAGTGTGCCGCGGCGGCGGTTGGCTCCGGTTTCAGCGCAGGGGCGAACGGCAGTACGCCAAGTTCGGCATACAGCTCGGCCGGGTAATAGGCATCGCCATCCTGCAGCACCAGCGCCACGTTGCGAATCGTCGATATATCGCGCGTCGGATCCCCGTCGATGAGGATCAAGTCGGCTCGCTTGCCCCGTTCGATCGACCCGCGATCGGCCAGCACCCGCGCATACGTCGCACCGTTCCAGGTGGCGATGCGCAGGACTTCGTTGGCCGGGATTCCGGCCTTCACGTAGAGCTCGAGTTCCCGCTGCAAGGTGAATCCGGCGAAATTATCCGTCCCCGAGACGATCGGGACTCCGGCGCGATGAAATCGTGCGACGGCGTCCAGCATCTTGGCGAACGAGGCCCGCCAGCGCGGTGCCAGTTCATCGGTCAGCTGGCTCTCACTCTTATATAAGCCGCGACGCAAGGTGATGGGTAGATGTTCGGCCGCCGCAGCAAGTGCGGGATTGAGTTCGCCCGGCTTTTGGGTGAACTGCGCTTCAAAAGTCCCCAGCGTCGGGTCGAGCACGGTTTTATGTGCGATGAGCAGCTTGACGAAATCCTGGAACGGCTGCGCGTCCAGATCGAGCGCGTGGGCGTTTTCTGCAATCAGGGTGAAACGCTCCAGCGAGCGTGTATCGGTATCCGGTTTGACGAAGAAATTCAGCAGCACCTGGTTGATGTGCTGAATTTCATCGTAGCCGCTCTTGACCGCGTCCTCGGCTTTCATGAAGGCCGGTATATGGCCGCTCACCCGCAGACCGCGCTGATGCGCATAGGCCGCGGTCTCGGCCACCCACTCCGGCTTGAAGGAATTGTAAATCTTGATCTGCGGATAGCCGCGCTGTGCGTAGAAATCGACGGCGCGCTTCGCTTCATCGAGACTCGCAACCAGAATGCCGCCGTTGGCGTTGAATTGGCTCTTGCCCTCGATGAACCCTGCGGTAATCACGTGCGGACCGATGGCCTCGTGACGATCCAGTCGGGCAATCGCCTGAGCAAGCACCGCGTTGTCATTCCCCATGTCGCGCACGGTAGTAACGCCGGCGGCGAGATTCAGCAGGTAGTCACCCGGCGACACGTGGGCATGCATGTCGATGAGCCCCGGCAGCAATGTGCGCCCCTTTGCGTCGAACACCGTGCCGGGAGTCTGGCTCGGCGAACCCGCCTCGTACACGGCGCCGATGCGGCCGTGGTTCACGTAGACATCCTGCAGGGCGCCGAGTGCCGCATGCTCGGAATCGAACACCCGGACGTTCTTGATCAGTATCGGCTGCTTGAGCTCGTGGCGGTCGCGCTTGGCGATGTCGCGCAGATAATTGTCCTGGGCCTCGATCTGCTTTTGCTCGAGGCCGGCGGCTTGCGACTCCCAGCCCTTGAGAATCAATTGGGCAAACCCGGGAAAGATCAGCGCGAACGGGCGCCGGCCATCCGCGGTCATCCAGAGGTACTGCGGCTCCAAATCGGCTCCGCGCAATGCGTAAAGTGCCAGCGCCCGCGACTCCCCGCCATTGGTGACCCGTGCATCGGAGAGTTTCATCACGGAGAGTTCGCCGCCGGGGATGCCCGGGAGCTTTCGGCCGGGCTCGTGAATCAGCGCGCGCGTCGCGAGGCCCGCCATTTCGATGGTTGCTTCGATCGGCACGTACAATGCCCGCCCGGAGATCTCAATTGCGCCGCGATCGACGACGCCGCTCCATTCCGCACGATTGCCGCGCCGCTCGAACCGCTCATCGACCAGCGAGCCGAAAGTCGACTTGCCGGTGATTGCAAAGCGCTGCAGTGTGCCGTCCTTCGCCAGCGTGATTTTTTCCTTGTAGTCGGGTCCGCGGCCGTTCGTGCGGTAGCTGAAATCGGTGGCGATCGATCCATCGTCGGCGATGCGCGTGACGTGTTCGCCGCCCACGTGCCCGTTGAAAATCATGGTATAGCGGTATTCGGTGGCTGCCTGAGCCGCGGATACGGCGCAAACGATCAGCGGCAGCGCCGACAGCTTCGAGCAAAACTTCATGCAGGTCTCCCGTTTTTCTTATAGTCGTGGGGATTCTAATCGAAAAGCTCAGCGCTGATGGACCTCCGCGCGGCTGTGGCACATTGCGCTCGCGCCGGCCCGTTTGCGCTGCAGTTGAGTGCTCAGGCGATCGAGATCGACCCCCACCGCCTCGAGCTCACCGAGCAGCGCCACCACTTGCAGCAAGTTACGCTCGAGGGTCGGCGCCGCGGCGCCGTGATCAAGATAGGCGTCCACTGTGGTCAGCGACATCGCGGTAATCGTGTCGCGGCCGATGAGTTCATGCACGTACCTCAAGCCGCCGTCATACGCGGCGCTGACTTCCGTACCTGCCCACAGCAAGCGCTGCCTCTGAGCATGGCAGGTTGCCAACAGCAGCCACTGCGGTGAAGACAGCACGCTTTTGTAGTGCTGGTATACATACTGCGCGATCGCCAGCGCCGCTCTGCCGCGCAGGCGCTTGGCGATCAGGGCCTTCGCGGGTTTTTCGATCGTCTCGAGCTGATTGTCAACGACGGCGTCGATTCGACCCACCATCACGCTTGCGACTGAGGCCACGCTCTCGAGCGGCAAACCGGCGGCGCGACGATCCTGCAGCCCCGCGAGATATGCCTCGTGCACCGCCGCGTAGCGGCGCGCACCAAAAATTTCAGTGGCATTGATGTTAAGGCCCGCGGCGATGCAGCGTCGCATGGCCAACAACCCCGCGTCGGTCGCGGGCACCTTGATCATGACATTTGGCCTGTTGATGTCGGCCCACAATCTCCGCGCCTCGGACTCGATGCCGGCTGCGTCGTCTGCGATGGCGGGCGAGACATCGATATTCGAGTAGCCGTCGCGCCAGCCGCTGGAGTCATAGACGCGCAGCAGACAGTCGGCCATGTGGCATGCATCTTCAATACGGACCTGCTCATCGTATGCCGCATCGTCGGCAAAGGCCGCAGCCTGCCTATCCGGGTTGGTATCGAGCCCTGAAATGCCGGCTCTGATCAGGTAGTTCAATTTCGAGCGGGCCAGCATGCGCGGCTGGTCGCACTCGAGCCAGACGCTCTGCCCCAATGTCTGCAGGTCGAATAAGCGGCTGCCTCCTATACCCATTGGCGCTGCACCTCAGCATGCATGTTCAGATCGCTCACTTCTCAGGACGTGGTCGACGCCGGCGCGCATCGGCCAGTTGTTGTTCAACCTCGGCTTCAGCGGCGAGCCAGTCTTCGAGTTCGTGGCCTGCCCGGAAGCCGCGCCGCTGCGCGCGAAAGTAGGCAGCGTTTGCAATCAGCGCGTGGCGCTGCTCGCCCGTGGGTCCTGCCGGTAGACAGAAACGCAGGGGATTGAAGTTGGCCGGTTTTGGGCTTGCGACGGGCCTTGGCGGTTCTGGCAAAGGGTGAATTCGATATGGATGCGCCGATCCCGGCGCCACGGAATCGTGAGGCGATGGACTCATCGACATGGCCGCTCTCCTCGAGGAACGCAATTCATTCGCAGGCTCCATGTAGGACGGCAGAAACCGATGAAAATTCCATGAACCTGCAATATGGCGGGGTTCAAGAGAGGGGTTGTGGTTTGTGCATCGCCGCGAGATCATATTGACGCACGAAAGCCAATTGCGTGGCACGGCGGGAGGCGCAGAACTTTTGAGGGAAGGCAGCGACCGCACCGCATGGGTGGTTACGCTGGCGGCGGCCGCCATCCTCATGGTGACCATGGGCGCGCGGCAATCGCTCGGACTGTTCATCGCGCCCCTCAGGCTCTCAACCGGGCTCGGCATCGGCACCATCAGCCTGGCTCTCGCCATCGCGCAACTGATGTGGGGCGTGATCCAGCCGCTCGCCGGCGCGGCGGCGGATCGCTACGGTCCCGCGAAGGTTCTGATCGCCGGACTATTAGTACTGGCGATCGGCACGGCGGTTACACCGTTGATGACCTCGGGCCTCGGCCTGGTCGTTTCCCTGGGGATCCTCTCGGCAACCGGTGCCGGCGCAGGCAGTTTTTCCGTGCTGATCGGCGCGGCATCTCAACATCTCACGATTGAAAACCGCGGCAAAGCCGCCGGCATCATCAATGCAGGCGGATCGCTGGGACAATTCGTGTTTGCACCGCTCGCGCAGGCGCTGATTCAGCTGCTCGGATGGATGGGTGCCATGTGGTCGCTTGCATTGGTTTGCGTGGGCGCGCTACCCCTGGTGCGGCTCGTCGGTCCGGGAGTTCCCGCACAGCGCGCCAGCGGCAGCTTAGGATCGCCTTGGAAGGCTGTGTGGGAGGCCGTGGACGATCGCAGCTACCTGCTGCTGAACGCCGGCTTCTTCACCTGCGGATTCCACGTCGCGTTTCTCGTGACGCATCTGCCGGGTGAGGTCAATCTCTGCGGCCTGCCGCCGTCGGTAGCCAGCTGGTCGCTCTCCCTCATCGGCCTCGCCAACATTCTGGGTAGTCTGATTGCCGGTGCGTTCACGCAGCGGGTCCGCAGCAAGTACATTCTCGCGGCGATGTACGGCTCGCGCGCGCTGCTGATCGGCTGGTACCTGGCCGCGCCAAAAACCGTCCTGACGTTTTATGTCTTCGCCGTGGGCCTGGGACTTACCTGGCTTGCCACAGTCCCACCTACCGCCGCCATCGTGGGAAAACTCTTCGGCATCCGTTACCTGTCCACGCTGTTCGGACTCGCGCTGCTGTCGCACCAGATCGGCGCTTTTCTTGGCGCCTTTCTCGGCGGCCTGGTCCTCGTCAAATTCGGCGACTATCACCTGATGTGGTACGCCGACATGGCTCTGGCGACGGCCGCGGCGCTCCTCAACCTGCCGATTCGGGAAGCCCGCATGGCGCCGGTGGCGGCCGCCTGATCGCCTGCGCTTACGCGCCGGAGTCGGTCAACTTGTACCAGGCCAGAGCCGACTCGGCAGCGAGCCAGCGGAAGGGCTCATTGGGAACATAGTCCAGCCTGGCGTTGACGAAGGGAAACTGGCGCCAGGCACTTTCGTGCCCGGCATGAAGATCCGCAATGATTCTGCCGAATACCGACGTCAAATTGACGCCGTGACCGCTATAGCCCAATCCATAAAAGATGTTTCGATACCGGCCGGTGTATCCCACCGACGGCGAGGCGTCCAATGACCAGTCGATCACGCCATCCCACATGGCCTCGAAATCGACGCCGGTCAATTTTGGAAACACGCGCAGCAGCTCTCGATGCAGCAGCAATTCACGGTCGCGTGCATCGGCGCTATTATCGGTGCCGGCATTGTTGAAATTGTAGCGTGGACGGCCGCCGCCGATGTGAATGCGCCGGTCCGCCGTCAAACCGAAATAATAGACCAGCGTTCTGCTGTCGTTGAACGGCACCTGCGAACGCCAGCCAATCGCCGCTAGCTCCTCCTCGCTCAAGGGGCGTGTGATTGCGACATTCTCGCGAAGCGGAAGAATTGAGTTGCGGAAGAATCCCAAGTTTGGGGTGAATGCATTGGTCGCGAGCACCAGGCTCTTTGCCCTGACTTCATGACCGCTGCTCAATTGCAGCCGGTGTTCCCGGCCGGCTTCGATATTCTGCACGACCGTGTTTTCGTAGATTCGCGCGCCCAAACTCTCGGCCGCGGCTTTGAACACGCGTACCAGCTTCATCGGATGGATATGCCCACCGTTCGGATCGAAGTACCCCCCTGCATAGGCCTCGGTGCCGATCGCCGCCGCGGTTTGCGATGCATCCCAGTACTCGACCGGCATTCCCAGTGGTCTTGCGCGCCGTACGTACTCCTGCGCCGTCCGCGCCTCCTCGTGGCTGGCAAATACCTGCAAGGCGCCCTGAGCGCGCAATTCACAGTCGATTCCCGTCGCGGCGCTCAAAGCGGCGATGGCGCGGATGTTATCGGCGGTCAATGCGTAGAGATTCTTGTCCAGCGACGGCTCGGCGCTGAAATTCATGAAGCGATCCGCCGTCATGGTCAGCACCATGGCGCCGTTCCGGCCGGATGCGCCATTGCCGCAGCCCTGTGCTTCCAGAACCACGACGCTTCTCTCCGGCGAGACCTTGCGAATGAAGTAAGCGGTGGACAGCCCGGTCAACCCGCCGCCGACTATCGCGACGTCAACCGCCAGGTTTTCCTCGAGTTGCGGATTTCGAGGCGGCTGACTCCGCGCCCAGTAGCTCAAGTTGGGTTCTACCGCCAAGCGTTCGCGTAAGAAAAGCGGCGAAATGAAATTCAAGCCGCCCGCGCCAACCAGGACCCCGCCGCCGGCATAAGCCGCTTGTTGCAAAAATCGGCGCCGGCTGGCGCGTCGCGACATGAAGGTCACGGAGCCGGCGAACGCGTCCCTGGCCCGCGCAACGCCCGGCCCGGGAACACCGCCGGTACGACCTTGCCGTCGTCGACGACCAGGGTTCCCCCGACCAGCAAGTAACGCACGCCGATACTCGGCGCCATCGGCTTTTCGTAGGTGGAACGGTCGCTGATTGTTTTGATATCGAAGACGACGATGTCGGCGTCGGCGCCTTCCTGCAGCCGGCCTTTTTGGCGTGCCGAAGAAGTCGATCGTTCGAGCATTTGCGCCGGCATCAGGGTCATCTTGCGCAGCGCATCCAGCAGCGAGATCGCGCCCATTTTCCGCACGTATTGCGCCAGCACGCGCGAATAAGTGCCCGCGTTGCGCGGATGTCCGTCGGCGCCATCGCTGGCGATCATCACCAGAGGGTGCCTGATCACTTCATCCACCGCCTCCTGAGTGTTGCTGAAAATCACCACCAAGTGTGTGGTGCTGGAATTGTGCAGCTCGTCGAAGCGCTCCTTCGTCAGGCGCTCTCCGGTCTCCGGAAGCAAGAGGTCGCCATAGCTCACGCCCAGTTTTTCCTGCCAGCCGGGGTTGAAGAGCGCGGAGTTGATGGCGGTCATGCCCGCGATGTAGGGATACGCCTCGGTGGTCACGTCGAGTCCGCGGGCTCGCGCTCCTTCGATCATGGCAAGGCACTCGAGCGAGTCGCTCGAGCAGGAGCTGTTGATGTGCACGATGTGCAGCGGAGCGCCGCTAATGGCGGCCGCTGCAATTACTTCGCTGATCGATGCGATGGACGAGGCGGGCTCGACACGGCCGAAGCTGCGAACATGGGTGTAGACCGGCAGTCTGCGCGCGGCGGCGAGACGGAACATGTCGATCACCTCGAGGCGAGTTGCGCCGGGCGTGTACTGGATGCCCATGCCGATCGCCAGGCCGCCGGCATCCAATTCCGCGCGCAGGCGCTGCCGCATTTTTTCGATCTGTTCGGCCGTTGCGGCCTGATCGGTCGCAGGTCCGCTCTTCGGCAAAATGGCCTCGGGCGGCAACGGGGCGCCGAACACCAGAGCGCGTGCCGCCACGTGGCTCGCCGAGGTGCCATAGTGAATCAACGAGCGCCCTTCCTTGGCTTTCAGAAATTGAGCAACGTCGGGCGCGCCGATTTCCAACTCCAGCGCCGTGGTGACTCCATCGAGCGCCTTGACGCGCTGGCTGGCCGGTTCCTGGCCGTGCTGGTGCAAGTCGATGAATCCCGGAGCGACAATCAGCCCGCCGGCATGCACCACACGGCGTCCGCTCAGCGCCTCGGAGGAAATGCGGGCGATCTTTCCGTCGCGGATGCCGATATTGCGCACGGCATCCATGCTGGTTTCAGGATCCATGGCGCGCCCGCCTTCGAGCACCACATCGTACTGCTGCGCGCCCGCAATGCTGCTGAAGAGCGCCAGAAAAAAGAGAGGGAAAAAGTTCTTGTTCATGCTGGGCTCCCCGTGAACGCTCGATCGCATTGTATGCGCGCCGTTGGATGTACGTGAAATCCGCCGTTTTTGCGACCCGGCGCAAGTTCCCGGGCATATTCATCGTGATATTTTGAAATTCGACAGTCGTGTTTAGGGAGCAGAATCCGTGGGTGTCGGTAAGTGGCTGTTGATGGCCGTGCTGGCGGCCGTAGCCGCGCAGCAGCTGTGGCAGGCCCATGAGCGCACCGTCGACGAGCGCAGCCTGCTCGCCTTTCAGGATACCAACGGTTTTGTGCCGGTGCAGACCCCGGCCGGCTCGCCTGCCGATACCGTGGTGATCCTCGCGGCGCTGAACTGCCCATCGGCGGCGGCCAAGCGGGCCGACACCATGGCAAATCGTCTGACGGAGTTGGGGATCCCGAACACCAGGGCCAACCACTACTCGGTTTCGATCTCCGATCCTGGGCAAATGCCTCTGCTGCGGCGGACCTCCGTCGTCATGGGCGGCGAAATTCCCGTCGTCATCATCAACGGCATGGCGAAGGCCAATCCGACCGTCGATGAAGTGGCCTCAGAGTTCCGGCGCGGCAAGTAGCAACGGTCAGCCAGGCTAAAACCGTTCGCCCACCATCTCTTCGCTCTTTGCCCATAGCGCTTTGGCGCGCGGTGGGTCGAGCGCGTACGGGCGCACGCCGCCGCGGAGTCCTTCTGAGTCGACGATTTCTGCCACATGGCAGTCCTCGCAATAGCGGCCGCCCACTTGTTCCGCGGCCGCGACCACGCCGGCCCAGACCGACGTGGCTGCGCCCTGTGGAATGCTTTTCCACTTGAACGCCGGAACGCCCGGCGGCTGGCCGGCATTGATCGAGGCGATCAGACTCTCTCTGACCGCCGGCGTCATGTAGCGGCCGAGTTCGGTCTGGATGCCGCCGGGATGCACGGCGGTGGCGCGAACCCCCCGCTCTTTGTGCCGGCGGTCGAACTCGACGGCGAACAGGGCGTTGGCCGTCTTCGATCGCCCATAGGCGCCAAACTCAGTGTAACGGGTGCGCTCAAAGTTCGGATCGTCCAGATCGACATCGGCGAAGCGGTGGCCGGCGGACGAAAGATTCACGAGCCGCGAGCCAGGCTTGAGCAGCGACGCGATCCGGTTGACCAAAACGAAGTGACCGAGATGGTTGGTGCCAAATTGGGTTTCGAAGCCGTCTGCGGTTGTCCCCTTGGGGCAAGCCATGACACCGGCATTGGCGATCACGAGATCGAAGGGCTTACCCGCCGCGAGCAGGGCGTCGGCGCAGGCACGAATGTTCGCAAGTGACGCCAAGTCGAGCTGCACCAGCTCCATCCCGCCGCCGCTGGTTTGCGCGCGAATATGCTCGGTGGCCATACGTGCCTTCGCCAGATCGCGCGCGGCGCCGACGATGAGCGCGCCGTGCGCGGCCAGTGCGCGCGCTGTCTCCACGCCGAGGCCGGACGATACGCCGGTCACAAGCACACGCTTTCCTCTTAGGCTGACGCCCTCGAGAACCTCATCCGTCGTCGACTCTGCCCCAAATTGCTGCGACATGGTTTCCTCCAAGCATCATGGCCATCCGTTGGTTGATTATCGCCGATTCGGCGACGTGACTCGACATGAATGCGCGGTTAATCTAGGGTAGCGGCCCATGAAATGGATCATCCAGCTTGTCGCATTGCTCGCGACGATTTCTGCACCGCTCGCGGCCGTTGCGCAATCGGGAGCACCGCCGGAAAAGGCCGCTTCTCCCGTGGGCCAGTGGGAAACCATCGATGATAAAACCGGCAAACCCACCGCGGTCGTTGAAATATTTGAAAAAGATCAGAGACTGTTTGGTCGAATTGAGCAGATTCTCACCGGCGCCGACGCAAACAGCGTCTGTGTCGCCTGCACGGATGAGAGAAAGAATCAGCCCATCATCGGCATGATCATCATTCGCAGCATCAAACCCAGTGGGCCCGAATACAGCGGTGGTGATATTCTCGATCCGGATTCCGGATCGGTGTACCGCTGCAAATTGCATTTGGAAAAGAACGGCAGTGAACTGATCGTGAGAGGCTACATAGGCCTGTCGTTATTTGGTCGCTCCCAGACTTGGCATCGACGAACATAGCCGCACAGCAAACGTAGCCGCACTGCCGCAACTCTGCGGCTGAAGGTCCACCGCGGGCAAGCCGCCACGCCAAAGACCATCAGGCGGTGCTGGACTGAAATGGCCGCGACTTTTCTTGCGCTCGCCATATCCAATGAACCCGGCAGCGGTACCTACTTGGACAAACACGATGCACGTGCCATCGCCATAGGAGACGACCCCATGAATACTCAGGCGATCTCGCTTCGGCAGGGGTGCCAAACGACCCTGATGGCGCTGCTCGTGCTGCCGACGGGCTGCGGCGGAAGCGGCTATGGCGGCATGGGTGGCGGTATGAACATGACCACCAACGTGACCATCTCGGGTCCGGTTCTGCCCTCCCTCACTACCATGACCACCATTGGCTCGACACTCGATCCCACGGAGCACGGCGGCAACCCCTATGGCTTGACCGTGGCCACTGCGACCGCCGGGCTCGTCACAGCCGGTGATTTGATCGTTTGCAATTTCAATGACGGTGCTACCAACACCGAGGGCATGGGCACCACGGTGATCGGTCTGCACCCCGCGGCCGGCGCAATGCCTTATCGAATCGCACAATCCGCAGAGCTGTTGGGCTGCTCGGCGCTCACGAGCGTTCCCGACGGGAGCATCGTTGCAACCTCCAGCCAAGCCCAGGTTACGGTGCTCGTCGCGCCGACTGGCACGATCTCAACCCCCTTCTCGGGGGATCTGTTCGCCGAGCCGTGGAGCACCATTTATGCGACCCACGCCAATGCCCCCTTCGTGTATGTCTCCAACGCAATGACGGGGACTATCGACCGCATTGCTCTGAACGGCGACGCGCAGACCTCGTTCACCGAGATCGCCTCCGGCTTCAGCGCCAACCTCGGCGCTCCCGGATCGATCTCGGCACCCGCAGGCCTCACCTATGATGCCTCGATCGACACGCTCTATGTCGTCGATACCAACGCCAATCGCGTGGTCGCGCTGTCGAACGTCTCGGCGATCGGCGCGAATGGTGTCGTCGTCTCGGGCGCGAACTTTTCCGGCGCCTCCGCCGCTTCCGTCAAGGTAATCGCCTCCGGCGCGCCGCTCAATGGTCCGATCAGCGGCGCCCTGCTGGTCAATGGTGATCTCGTGGTGGGGAACACGCTCGATGCCAATGGTACGAATCTGTTGATTGAAATATCACCGATGTCAGGCGTGGTCGCCACCAAGAACGTCGACACCGGTGCGGGTGGTGCGATCTTTGGCATCGTCGCGGTCCCCAAAACCATCACCACGATGGGGGGTTACAACACGATGAACACGCAGACCAATGTGATTTACTTCAACGATGACAACTCCAATACGGTGATACTGCTCTCGCAATAATTGCCGTAGTTGCCGTAGCCTGCCTGCGCCAACAGGAAACGCAGCATTGAAAAATGCTAGCGTGTGGCCCTGCAATGTGTAACAAATCTCCGGAGTCCGATTCCTGCGCTGTATTGATGTCGTAATCTATCTGGCCGCGGCAGTGGTGGCCGCGGCGCCGGCTAATGTCGAGCGTGCACAGGCGGGCGAGTTGTGTCCCAGCGGCTGGTGGGCGGATGTCATGGTGGGTTCCCATCACATCCATCCCGATCGGCACTTCGATGACTTCGACCCCGGCGCCGGCCTCGAGTGTTCAGTCACACCGCAATGGGCGGCATCGATCGGTTATTTTCGCAATTCGCTGGACCGGCCATCATTCTATGGTGGCGCAATCTATACGCCGGAATTCGCGCACTGGGGGTGGTTCCGGCTGGGCGCAATGGGCGGCATAATCTCCGGCTATAACTACGGCCAGATCGGTCTGGGTCGCAGCAATCGCACCGGGCCATTGCTCGCGCCGACCGCGATTACCCGCTTCGGACGATTCGCCGCGAACTTCATCTTGATCGCGCCGATCCCCGCGGATAACCTGCCTTTCACCGTCGGTCTTCAGCTGAAGTATAAAGTCCGCTAAACGCCTTAGCGGTTAGAATCCCTGCTGGCTCACAAAGGCGGGGAGACACAATGGCTAAAGTAATTGGCGAGACAGCGGTCGTGATCGGCGCAGGCATCGCCGGCCTATCGGCTGCGGCGGCTCTCTCCCAGTTTTTCTCGCGGATCATCGTCCTTGAGCGCGACGAGTTACCTGCGGGCCCGGCACCCCGCCCGGGCGTGGCGCAAGGCAGGCATCCGCATCTGCTGCTGGTCGGTGGACTTCGGGCATTGGAGCAACTGTTCCCCGGATTCGCAGATGACCTTGCGGCTGCCGACGCCGTCCGATACCAGGTATCCAGCGACATCCGGGTCGAACAGCCCGGTTTTCATCCCTATCCGCAGCGCGACTTTGGCTTTTACAGCTATGCACTGTCTCGACCGCTGCTCGAATCGGTCGTCAGACGGCGCATTGCGCAAATATCCAATGTGACCGTCCGGACTCCATGCCGGGTACTGGAGTTTGTCGCGGCGGCCGCCGGCTGCGTTGCAAAGGGAGTGCGCATCGAGAACGAAGGAAAAGGTAGCGAGACTTTGGCCGCCGATCTCATCATCGATGCCTCGGGCCGCGGCGTACCCACGCTCTCGTTCTTGAAGGCTTGCGGCCTGCCGTTACCGCAGGAGACTGAGATCGGGATTGACGTGACTTATGCGACGGCCACATTTGCCATTCCGGACTCAGCACCGGCCGATTGGAAGGTGCTGGCCGTAATGGGAGACCCGCGAGGCAATCGCAGCGGCGGCGGCATCTTCCCGCTCGAGGGCCGCCGCTGGATGGTGACTCTCGCAGCGGCGCACGGCGACAAACCACCGGGTGACGCTGTGGGCTACATGCAGCTCGCGCAAACATTGCGCACGGCGACGATCTACAACGCCATACGCTCCGCCGAACGTGTTGGGGACATTGAACGATTTGCTTTTCCAGCCAGTGTGCGGCGCCATTTCGAACGAATGGAAAGCTTTCCTCGCGGATTGCTGCCACTCGGCGATGCGATATGCCACTTCAATCCCATCTTTGGCCAAGGCATGAGCGTTGCCGCGATCGAGGCTTGCGAATTGAAAAAACTTTTAATGACGCTGTCGGAACAAGATGATCCTCTTGCTCGACTGGCCGCGCCCTACTTTGCCGCAATTACTCCGGTCGTTGACACGCCCTGGGGAGTGGCGAATCTGGATTTCGTTTTTCCACAGACCCGTGGCGTGCGCCCCGAAGGATTCGAAGGCACATTAATGTTCTCGGCTGCGTTGAATCGGCTTGCGGCACGCGAACCTGAAATCCACAAGCTGACGTCGGAAATTCAGCATTTTCTGCGCTCGACCGCCGCATATCGGCAACCCGCGTTCATGCAAAGAGTCCAGGCAGAAATGGCGGCGATGCACGCGGAACTGCAGGCAGCGGCGAATCCCGTCTCCCGCGCCTGAGTCCTCGGTATTTGCCGGATGTCCCATCCGCACTTAGACTGCGCGTTGTCACCGACGAGACGCTGATATGACCACGCAGTTGACCCCTTTTCATATCGCTGTGCAGGTGCGCGATATTGCCGAAGCGCGTCATTTCTATGGAGAGGTCTTGGGCTGCAGCGAAGGACGCAGTGACCTGCACTGGGTCGATTTCAATCTCTTCGGCCATCAATTCGTCTGTCACTTGAACCCCACGCTCGGCAAGGCCGGCAAGCTGACATCTCATTACAACCCCGTCGATGGGCAGGGCGTTCCCGTTCCCCATTGCGGCGTTGTTTTGCAGATGGTTGATTGGAAGGCGCTCGCTGCGCGAGTCAAACGGCAAGGCATACCCTTTGTCATCGAGCCCTATACCCGATTCGAAGGTCAACCCGGTGAACAAGCGACGATGTTCTTTCTTGATCCCACAGGAAATGCGCTTGAGTTCAAAGCGTTCAAAGACATTGCCGGCCAGTTGTTTGCAACTTGAACCGTCCTCGCCTCACTCAATCGGCGGCCGCCTTATTGGCGCGCGCCAGCAGGCGCTCGCCGAGCTGTGCAGCCAGGTTTGAAAAACTCGCGGTGGGACCGCGCCACTTGAGCTCCTCCACATCGGCGAATAGTTTTGCATCCGTCTTCAATGTGGCCAGCTTCTTGAACAGCAGCGCGCGCTCGCGCTGCTCGCCCAGAACCTCCGCGGGAAATTTCTCTATCGCGCCGTAGCGCGACACCAGGCCGGCGGCGCCCTTGGGTCCGATCCCGGCAATGCCGGGATAGCCGTCCGCGCTGTCGCCGACGAGCGCCAGGTAGTCCGGAATATATTCCGGATAAACACCAAATTTCTGGTGCACGCCATCGGCGTCCCGGATGGTCTTCCCCCGCCGATCCACCTGGACCACACGATCCCCGCGCACGCACTGCGCAAGGTCTTTATCCGGCGTCCAGATGCATACCTTGTCAACCCGCTTATCCTGGGACGCAATGCCGGCGGCTGAAGCGAGAGCATCATCGGCTTCGAACTCGACCATCGGCCATACCACAACCCCCATGGCCTCGAGCGCGCTTTCCAGCGGATGAAACTGCGCCCACAGCGCGGGCTCGATCCCCTCTCCCGTTTTATAGTCGCTCCATATCTCGTTGCGGAAAGACTCGATGACATGGTCGGTAGCAACCCCGAGATGGGTCGCCCCTTCCTCGATCATCTCCAGAATGCCGTTGAGCACGCCGACCACGGCGCCATACGGCCGATCCTTATCCTTCGTGAACCGGCGCAGTCCATAGAAGTGGCGAAACAGTTCGTACGTACCGTCGACGAGATGAACGATCATGGCGCATTGAACCCAGCGCCGCGCAATGCGCGAACGGGATGCATTAGCGGGCGTCCAGCTCGGGGTAGTGCCGGAATATTCCCTCGTTGTTGAAGGCAATGCGCCGCGGCGAAGCGAGATACGCGGCAATTCGCGGGCGATCCTGAATTCTCGAATGCAGTGCCAGCAGCCGCGGATATTTGCGCCTGGCCCCGGCCATCGCGCGCGGGAACGCGAAGTTGAGGCCAGATACCATCTGAAACAGCGAAAGATCCACATAGGTGAGGTGCGCACCGAGCGCATAGTGCTTGCCGGAGGCGTTTTGCGCCAGCACGGTCTCGAAGTAGCCCAAGAATTTCGGCAACCGGTTCATCACAAAATCCGCGGCGCGGCGGCGTGCCTCTCTTCTCTGGTCCTCGTAATACAGGCCCCCGGCCACGGGGTGGTGGCTGTCGTGAATCTCCACCAGAAAATCAACAATGGTGAGTTGCAGTTGATGCGTCCAGAGCCGGCCGGCCGGAGCTTTGGGCGCAAGACCGTGGCGCGGACCCAGGAATTGCAGAATATTGGCGGTCTGACCGATCAGCAGCCGCCCGGCCTTGAGAAACGGGGGCGCAAAGGGCGGCCTCGCCACGCGGTCGTTCAGCAGCCGCATCATCGCCGCCATCCCGGCGCCCTTGCCGGACTCACGCGCGACATCCCGGTACTGGGCGCCGCCCTCTTCCAGCGCCAATCGCACGAATTCGCCGCGACCTTGAACGCTGGGCCAGTAGTAAAGCTCATAAATCATCGGATGCTCCGAGTTGGGTTTAGCAGATCATAACGCGACCCGTGTAGCACCTTGCGCTGACGGCGCAGTTTCGAGGGCTGTATCATTGCGATGTGGCGAGCCAACGAGATCTGCATGCCTGATTTGCGTGATTTGTCGCGCCGAACTTTCGTGCTCGGGGCATCCGCAACGGTAGCAATGACCGCCGCGCCGGCCACTTTCGCCGGCGGGTCGCCCGACGATGGTTCGGTGCGGCTGCTGAAGCTCAGCGGCGGTGAGGCCGTGGATCGCATGTCGCGGGGCGAGATTACGGCCGAACGCTACGCGAGCGCGTTGCTCGGTCGTTGCCAGTCGCTGCGCGCGCTCAATAGCTTCATCACGCTCGAACCGGAGAAAGTACTGGAAGCCGCACGCGACTGCGATCGCCGGCGGCTCGCGGGTGCCAAGACCGGACCGCTGTTTGGACTGCCGATTCCCATCAAGGATAGCGTCAATACCCATGACTACCCGACCAGCGCGGGCACACCGGCGCTGCGCGGCTTTCGCCCGGCGCAAGATGCGCCGGTTGTGAAGGCATTGCGCGACGCGGGCGCCCTGGTTCTTGGCAAAACCAATCTGCACGAATTGTCCTTCGGTTGGACCAGCGATAACCACGCCTTCGGCGCGGTGCATAACCCCTACGAGCCGACGCGCATTCCGGGCGGCAGCAGCGGCGGCACGGCCGCTGCGGTGGCCGCGCACATGGCGCCGTTGGGAGTTGCGGAGGATACAGAAGGCTCGATCCGGGTCCCGGCGGCGTTGTCCGGCATCTGCGGCTTCAGGCCTACTACCGGCCGGTACTCGACCCGCGGCTGTGTGCCCATCTCGCCGCTCTTCGACCAGATTGGGCCGCACGCCCGCACGGTCTCCGATCTTGCGCTGTTCGATTCGGTGGTATCCAAAGACCGGCGCGAGTTCGCGCCGACGCCGCTCCAGGGCGTGCGTCTCGGCGTCGTGCGCGATTATTGGTTCACCGGTCTCGATCCTGAGGTCGAGCGCGTGACCGAGCTGGCGCTGCAGCGGATCAAAGCGGCCGGGGCGGAAGTGATCGAGACTTCGTTGCCCGGCCTGCAGTCATTGATCGATCTCACCACCAGCACCGTGCAGCTGCATGATGTGCGCACGGCGCTCGCCCGATACTTGAAAAAATATGCCACCGGTCTTACGTTCGACGAGGTCCTGGCGCAGGCAAGCGCCGATATACAAGACACATTCCGCAGCTACGTGCTGCCGGGAGCAGCGAATTTTATCTCCGAGGCGGCCTATGCGGCGGCGCGCGACACTCATTTACCGGCGCTGCGCCGCTTGTATCAGGAGTACTTTGCGCGGACCGGCGTCGCCGCCATTGTGTTCCCCGCAACCATGATCGCGGCGACGCCGATCGGAGAGGACGTGACCGTGAGCATTCAAGGCCGCAAGGTGCGATTCGATATCGCCATCGCGCGTAACATCGCGCCCGGCAGCACTGCCGGCATACCAGGCCTTGTGCTGCCGGCCGGGCTGACCGCCGCGGGTCTGCCCGTCGGCATTGAGTTTGATGCGCCCGCGGCTGCCGATCGGCCCCTGCTCGCGCTCGGCGCGAGCCTCGAGCGTGCGTTGGGACCGATTTTGCCGCCGAACATATAGTCGGCCGAAGGCCGCGATCCCCAGGCCGATTGCGGCAAGGAGCCAGGCGATTGAGCATATTGGAAATTACGGCCAACGCGGTGATCACCGTCTCCATCTGGTTGGCGGCGCGAAACCACGTCTACACCTGGCCGACCGGCATCGTCGGTTGCGCGCTTTTCAGCGTCGTGTTTCTGCGCAACCAGTTGTACGCTGACGCCACTCTGCAGCTCTTCTTTATTGCGACCTGCGTGATCGGTTGGTGGCAATGGTTTCATCCAGCCTCGCCCACCAGCACCGGCGAGCGCCCGATTACAATATCGAAGCCGCAAACGATCGTTTGGATGGTGATTGCCGGGATTGCGGTGATGGCCTGCTACGGCTGGTTGCTGCATAGATTCACCAACGCTTTCATGCCCTATATGGACGCGGCCGTGCTGGCCTTGAGCGTGATCGCTCAGTGCCTGCAAATGCAGCGCAAGATCGAGACCTGGCCCTTTTGGCTTGGCGTCAATACTCTTTCCGTCGGTCTATTTGCATCGCGCGGCCTGTTGTTGACCGCCGCCCTGTATGCCGCCTATTGGGTAAATGCCTGGTACGGGTGGTGGCGCTGGCGGAAGGAACGATCTCAACTGCTGGCTGCAGCTGCCGTACCTTGATTACCGAGCCTAAGACGATTGCAAAAACCTTCGGACTGGGGCTCGTGGTCGGCAAGTTCTCGCCATTGCATCTGGGGCATGAATGGTTGATCCGAAAAGCCGGCCTGCAATGCAATCATCTATTGATCCTAAGCTATGCGAATCCGGAGTTTGATCGCTGCAATGCCGCGAACCGCCGGCGCTGGTTCGCCGCAAGAACCCCGCAATACGAGACGCTCGTCATTGACTCGGCCTTACTGGCAGAGCTGTGCGTGGGGCGCGGCATCGCCGTACTTCCGTTGCCACGAAACGATTCCAGCGACCAAGAGCAACAGAGGTTCTTGGCGTGGCTGCTGAAAGACATCTTGAAGCGCACTCCCGATGCGATTTTCTGCAGCGAGACCTATGGTCCGAGCTGTGCGAGTATTCTAACCGAAGCTCTCGGCCACAACGTTGCGGCGGTGGTCATGAACCCGGAGCGCAATCAGATGCCGGTCCATGCTACGCAGATCCGCCAAGATCCTTATGACTTGCGCCGCTGGATGGCGCCGGAAGTGGCGGCCGCATTCGTGCGCCGCATCGTCCTGCTGGGCGGCGAGTCCAGCGGCAAGACCACCCTGG
>Ga0210398_10002151_pt1 | contig 19479 bp, 21 predicted proteins | sample IncBWC4OmetaG_FD_161047 | JGI IMG/M metagenome (GOLD analysis project Ga0210398, IMG submission 161047) | Forest soil microbial communities from Barre Woods Harvard Forest LTER site, Petersham, Massachusetts, United States - Inc-BW-C-4-O | ecosystem: Environmental > Terrestrial > Soil >... | reverse complement strand
GGAACCGATGCCGAGAGGCACACTGTTGCGCGTAGACATCCTGAAACTGTTGATTTGCACGCTCTCCCGAGCGTGCCCGGGACACCCGTGCCTCAACTTGACAGATGACTTACATGGACGTCGGCAATACGGACATTTCGGCCTTGAGCCGCCGATTCTGCCTGAAAACGGGGTTTTGACCAAGTTCGACTCGTGATCGAAGCGGACCCGGTGAACTTGCCCAAAAGACTTTTCGGGAGTCTGCCTTGGATAGGTAATAAGCTGGTGTGCATGAGCAAAGCACCACCCCCGATGCCACACCTCGATCCCTTCTTGCTTGCTTCACGTTGGACGTGTGGGGACCTTCTTCCAGAGAACATCGTGCAAACCGCTGTCGAGCTCATCGAGGCGGGATATGAAGAGCCATCCGTGTACCGCCTTGCGGCTGAGGACAAGGTCTACAGCCGAGATCAGGTCGAAATTCTTGTGCAACGGATGTTCTCTGCGCTCAGAGTGCCGTACCCAATGTCACAAGTGAACGCTCGTCAGACCGTTGCACGGCAGATCGCAAGAGAAGTTACGGCGGGACTGAAGGACCCGTGGACCGCCGCAAAGCAATTAGACAGGGTAGTTCCGCATTGGGAGACAAAGGACGAAAGTATCTGGGCCATCTACGGCATTACAGATGAAGCTGAATGGGACCCCGGTGAAGGACGCATCGTCACAACGCTAGAGCCGGAACTGATAAACGCTTTTGAGCAGCTCGCTCGCTTATAGTCGTCGACTTTTGTATTAGGACTGTGAAACGGGGTTTTTCGGCAACCTCGCCCCTCGGCGATAACCCTGACCATCCGAACTTGCTCAAAACGTGACTTTAGGGGCAACTCGTCCGAGAAGCCGTTTAGCGTACAAGTGAACATCAAACCATCCGCATGGCGTTAGCGGATAGACCTCAAAGCCCTCCCACCGCTCCTTCGTGGGGAAAGGGAAAGCGTGCACTAACCGTCCACTTTCTTCCATCCAGTAAAACGGCTTGCGTTGGTTTCATCGTTCTGACGAAGGCCTTGTACTGATCCAGGTCCGCGATCGGAAGGTATAGGCGGAACCCGCTTCGAGTCGCTTGCGTATTCTTGTCTGAAACCCCAGGGAAACTGGCAGGCCATCTAACACTCGACTTTGCGTACGTGAACGGCCAGATTGATCACCTCAAAGTAGGGGAACTGCCACGCGTGAGCCTCGGCGGTATCAAACGCAAGTAATGTGCGAAACGCAGTCTGAAGCTCAGTAGGGAGGCGAGATGGGGGAAGATTCTCCATGTTGCGAATTACGCCATAGACTTCTATGGTTTTATAACCCTGCTCCGTCCTAACTACCAACACATTTGTTGGCTGATCAGTAACATCCTCGATACTGTAGCAAGCCTTGAACCCCTCGATATTGTTAAGGCGAGCGGTATCGAAGAGTTGCGCGACTTGGGACGACGGAAGGTGTGCTGCCACGTAATGGCCTGATCGCCGGTCTCCATGCCAATAGATGACGGTTCCATCGGCGTAGAGAGCGAATGTAGGAGTGTCGGAGCCAATTGCCATAGCCCACGGATTGTATTCAGTGAGAAGCACAAGTGGCTCCGTCCCTGTCCACTTGAACGCCGGATGAGCCTTTGTCTGATCGCTACAGTCCTGCGCTTGGGCGCTCAGAGTGGTCCACAGGAGCAAGCTCGTCAGGCCGAGCACACTTAGGTGGAGCAGGTTCCTAAACGTAGGCACAGATGCGTTCTTTTTCACCCAATTAGCCTACACTCCCTGTTGCGCAGGATTGGGGCCTGAAATTGAACTGCGCGAAAAACGGGGTTACCGGCAATGCCAAAATCGACATTGCCGCAAACCTGACTTTACAGGATGTTCGATCAAGGATGGGCCTGTCTGGTGCATTCAACGGCTTCGCTGACCGAGCGGCGAACGGGGTCTGCAATTTCGAACTGAGCGAAATCGAATCCATCCTGGGGAGCCTCAGTCTTTGTAAAATGCCCGTCGCTGACCGTTCCCGTTGCGGTGAAGACGAATCCGGCAGGGCAGTAGCAATTCATTACGTCGCCGGGGCCGTTCAGGCTGCAACTGATGTAGCCGAGTGAGCCGGGAAGCAAATGGCCGTCGCTGTCCCAAGTTTTGTATGTCCATCTCTCGGAGGCGCGTGGTGCAAACGCAACGAGCGAATGAAACTGAGTAAGACTGGCGGGTAGCTCGACCGGCTTATGGGGTTTCGGAGTCAAGACAGAGCCGTTCGCAAGACGAATCGATCGGGCTACGATCAGGGTGCCGTTCAAATAGTAGGGGGAGGTCGGTTCAAGCTGAATCACCCCTGAAACCGACACCTTTTGACCGACGAGAGCCTTCAGCGAATCCCATTGTCCATCCAACATGAGACCAATCTCCCCCACCCTACGGCGATCCGTGTTGTCAAATACTGCTGTGTAGGGCTGACTGGGCTTGATAACGATGTAGGCATTGTTCCCTCTCGGTTCAAGCCCAACAATGCCAACCAACTGGATGGGAGCGCCATCAATGAGTGAACGTGGTTGCTGCGATAAGGATGCAGTGCAAGCTAGCAAACAGACAAAGCCCAAAGTCAGTCTTCGCATACCTCGGTATTATCGCCCCTTCAAACATCCCGCACGAAAACGGGGTTTTGAGCAACTTCAACCCGCCGAACCGGTGGCCACACGAACTTTCCCAAAACCCGACTTTCGGGGAAGACGTAGAATGCGAGAGTGACTGGACGCCATAAGGCTAAGCTGGAAGTTCGTAAGCGATTGAAGGATCTCGCGCTGTACATTCTGATCTGTGTCCTTGTGCTGGCGACCATAGCTGGACTCGCGAGCACTGGTATCAAGTGGGACACTCTGTTCAAGCTTTTGCAATCTCTGATGTTCCCGATTGTCCTATTCGGAATCGCAGTGCCCAAGCGTCGCTCGCGGTGGAAAAACAAGCGGTTCTGGCTGACTATTGGCGCGACCTTGCTGACACATGCCGTCCTCTTTGCGATCCTCGCCAGCCGTACCGAAACACTAAAACCCGCGGTCACCAGCATCATGGCAGTCCCTGAGTTCTTGCTTTGGATGATTGCCGATCACTGGCAGATGGAGCTAGCCGACCGGAAGTCCAAACGGACGAACAAACGCGTCGGCTCAATCTCGTAAGCTGAGACGCCCTGAAAACGGGGTTTTCGGCAACTACGATCTGCCCGCCAACTCGAACTTGCTCAAAACACGTGACTTCACAGGAACATCACCTGCGTGATTCCAGAGCTAGCATTGATGGATAGAATGTGTTCAATGAACGATGGACATGCGGCGAAGGTTCGGCGTCTCGAAATAATACAGACCTTTCATCGTTTTTACCTGCGGAACGGCATAGTCGTGTCTATGGCGTTGATGTTCGCGACTGAGGTTGTGGCTCTTACTTTAGACAAGCATGGATGGAACAAGTCAGCCACAGTGGCGATGAAACTGTTTGAACTTTCGCTAATCATCAGTGTTCTGGGTCCAATTTGCTTCTTTGTGAACTTGCTCGTAATCGGGAACTGGCGTTGTCCGCGATGCCACGACAAGCCTACGGGGTGGGTAGAGAAAGAAGCGAAATGTCTTGACTGCGGACTCGAGTTTAGAACGCACTAGAGGACCAGCAGGATGTGAAGTTCCCGTGAAACGGGGTTTTGAGCAACTTCGAATCTGCCCGCACCCGCCTTCGGCGTGGTTGAGATTCTGAACGCTCACCCGGCAACCAATCGTGTGATTGATTGTATTCAGCAAGATAAACCAGGCTCGCATCCGACAGCAATATTAATAAACAGTGCGAAAGGAATCATAATGTGGCAGCTACTGCCATTTTATGGTTCAAGTCACATCTATCCCAGCACAATCTGCGAGGTGAACCATGCGCAATGTCGCACGTTTGAAGATGGGTTATTTCCCGCTACCCGAGATTGAAGGCATGAAGCTTCGCTCTCTCTTGTCCTACAGCGGCCCGGCTTCCGTCATCGACCCATGCGTAGGCCAGGGCACCGCACTCCACCTTGTCGCCAAGGACGCTCCCTCCAGACTCTATGGGGTTGAACTCGACGCAGAACGAGCCCGGATTGCCGGTTCAACAGGGATAGAGACCATCCAGGGCAACACCTTCGACGCGGTCATCCGTTCGGAATCGTTCTCACTTCTTTACCTGAACCCGCCTTACGACTCTGAGATTGGGTCCACGGCAAACCGGCGCATGGAACAGGTGTTTCTGGAACACACCTATCGCTGGCTCGCGCCGGAGGGGGTGCTTGTCCTGGTCATTCCGTTCGAGCGATTGCATGACTGCGCCGGTATCCTCGGTTCTCACTTTGGCGGATTGAACGTCTTTCGCATGACGGACCCGGACTCGGTGCAGTACCGGCAGATCGCCTTGCTCGGTGTCCGACGCGAAGTGCGCGGCATCGCGGTTGAGAACAACAAGCGGCAACTTCAGAGCATCGGCCTGTATGGAAGCTTTCAGAAGCTGCTTGAGTTGCAGCCCGGTGTCTGCGCCCCTTACACCGTGCCCGCGTCCGGCCCCGTCGAGATGGGATATCGGGGATTGCCGTATGACCTGCTTGAAGACCTGCTCCCACAATCAGGAGCATGGCGGCAGGCCGCACCGCTTCTCCTGCCTCACGACGACATCGCAACCGGAAGACCGATTACTCCGCTGCACGGCGGCCACGTTGGCTTGTTGTGTACTGCGGGCCTGCTCAACGGCGTCTTTGGCGAAGGGGATGACCGCCACATCGCACGCTGGCGTTCCGTGAAACACGTGACTACGTTCGTTGAAGAAGATGGCGACGCCCAGATTGTCCATCACCGCGAGCGCTGGACGAACGAACTTCGCCTCGTCTATGCGGACGGCAGAACGCTCAAGCTGACTGAAACTCCAGCGAAGAAGGAGGAGCACGCCGATGGAGAACGCTCACCTGCGGCTCGGGCTGCTTGAGTATGTCCGTTTCACAGAGAAGGCTTCGACCCGCATTCGCGTTCGAGTAGACCGCTACATCGGAGAGGACCGACAGGCGCATCTATTGAGTGTCTTTGGGAACGGCTCCGATGTGGGCGCGATCACTGCGGCGGTCCACGAGAAGGCCACCTTCAATCTCACCTTTCCTGACGGGACCGCGAAAGACGTGACCCTCGGCGAACATGCGTCCTGCTACAAGGGCTCGGTGACTCTGCCGAAACGGAAGCATCCCGTCCGGCATTTGCTCGCCGTATCCGAGGAACTTCACACGAACGGCACCGCCGGCAGAACGCTCCTGCTGCGTTACCGGCGGGAGGAGGCATGGGCAACACTGGTCAGCTTCCTCGGTCTTCCCGCTGCCCCTGCCTGGGCCGACTATGTTCTGGGGATCGTTGAGCGAAAGAAGCGGATCGAGGAGATCGACGGAATAGGCTGCGAGCCGGTGTTAGTGTCAGCGACCACGGAAGAGATGTTGGAGTGGATCGGCGAGGGACTTCGCTCGAGAGCAATCGCGTTCCCGAGCGAGACAGGCCCGGTGAAGTGGCCGCGATGGCCGATTGCGGAGCTGTTGAATCAGATGTTCGTATCTGTTTGAATTTACAGCACATTTTCGCCTTTTCCTCTCGATGATCCAATAAATAATAATTGTTCTCCTGGAGGAGATGAATTATGATAGAGGGCATGGAGGTGCCCAATGGAAGCCGCTATCGAGACTCTGACAACCAGTGAGGCAGCCATCGCAGCCGGCGTCACCGTTGCCAAGATTAACCGGATGATCGACAAACGGATTCTGCCGAAGATGCTCTATAAGGCATCGCAGAACCGGACGGTTCGCAAGGATGCTTGTCTCTGGATCGCGTTCTACTTCGAGACGGAAGACGTGTTGACCGCAGGCGCACGTGTGAAAGCGATGCGAAACGCGCTGTCGCACAATCACTCCTGGAAGGAACTCCGTCAATGCAAGTTCGAAGAATCCCGGACGGTGCAGGTGTTGCTGTCCTCCATCTGGGACGACGTGGATCGCCGCTTGAGCCAGCTAAGACAAGCACAGGAATCGGTCGTGGAAGACCCGGAGATTCTGAGCGGTACCCCTGTCATTCGGGGAACGCGTATCCCGGTGTATGACGTTGCCAGTCTGGTCGATGCTGGGACGCCGCTTGAAGAACTGCGGGAGATTTACCCGAAGCTCACGCCATCGCAGATCGAACTGGCTTCGATCTACGCGAAAGCGAATCCACAACGGGGCCGTCCCCGGCGTCGGCACCTGCCCAAGGGCCTGTCGGTTTCAATTTCCAAGAAGCGACTTCGTAGCTCCTCAATAGGAGGCTAGAAGTTTGCAGAAAATCCTGATCGACGAAAACCTGAGCCCTTCGCTGGCGGCCGACGCTCAGCAGAAGGGCTTTCTCTGTTCGCACGTCAATCACCTCGGGAAGACAGGCACCAAAGACTGGGAACTCAAGCGTGTCATCCTCGAAGGAGACTGGACGTTTGTTACCAACAACAGCACCGACTTTCGCGGACCTGCGAATGAACCAGGTTCTTCGGGCGAGTACGCGGACGTCCGTCTGCACGCCGGTTTGGTTTGCATCGACGCACCATTTGGCTTGAATCTGGACCTGCAGAGGCAGATCTTCCGACTGATTCTGGACGACCTCGCGAAGAAGGGCGACCTCACCAACCAGGTATTGCAGGTCGATGTGCGGAAGGACGGCCGAGTACAACTCGAGCGCTTTGCATTGCCCGCGGAATAAGCCGACCCTAAGCAGCCCCATTCATTTCTCTATTGCTGTCAGCGAGTGAATCTCGCCCTCATCGCGAGCGGTCTCTGACTCGCGTCTGAACGATCCATCCCAAAAACCAGCCTGAAGGAGGTGTCCGCTTGGAGACGACCTTCGACTATTTGCGCCAATTTGGCCCCCTGCTGGCGGAGCGCATCCTTGAAACCTACCCACCTCTCCAGAGCACCAAAGATCCGGTAGCTCTCTCCCTCGCTGGACTTCTCCGCAAGCCGCTGCCCGCACAGGCAGTCGCCATCACCGGCACAGCAAAGTATCTCCGTAACGCAAAGGCCGCACGCATTGTTGCCGAATGCGGAGCGGGCAAAACCTTCATGGCGCTGGGCACAATCCATGTGCTTTCCGAGGGCCGGCCAACAACAACGCTGGTGATGTGCCCTTCCCACATCACGCACAAATGGGCGCGCGAGGTGCTGTTGACCGTCCCCCAAGCCCGGACGTTCTTGATCGAAGACATGCGGAACGGAGGCGACCCCTCAAAACAGCACGGCGTCTGCGAGGTGAAGCTCAGCAAGGGTAAGACGATCTACGAGGGCAGGCGGCTCAGCCTGGCGGAGATGCGCCGCATCGGCCGTAAGGAGTGGCGAAAGAAATTCAGCGGGCCGACCTTCTTTATCGCCGGCAAGGACAAAGCCAAGCTCAGCTACTTCTGGGACCATGCCTATCTCACCCCAAAATCCGGACCGAACCTCGGCGGCGTGGTGAACCCCGACTCTGGCGCTCCCATTCTCGATTCCGAGATGGAGAAGCTCACGAGACTCGATTTCCGCGACAAGGTGAAGGTCTCGGAGACGCTGACAGGGCCGAAGGGAGGGACGACGAAGTTTTCGGCGCTCTGGAAGGCTGACCGCACACGCATTCAGCGCATGGCGCCGATCGAGTACATCGGCCGATATATGGGCGGATGGTTCGACTTCGCCATAGCCGACGAACTGCACCAACTTGCCGGAGACACTGATCAAGGAAACGGCCTTGGCGTGCTCGGCCGCGCCGCGCAGCGATTGATTGCGCTTACCGGCACGCTGATGGGCGGGTACGCCGACGACCTCTTCAATATCTTCTACCGCATGGAACCGCGCGCGATGGTGCGCGAGGGCTTCGCCTACGGCGGCCAGGGCAGGCGCGATTTTCAGGAACAGTACGGGGTTCTTGAAACCGTCGAAAAGATCGAAGACTCCGACAATGCCTGCTCGCGGGCGACGAAGAAGACTGTGCGGGTGCTGCGCAAACCAGGCGCTTCGCCGCTCCTGTTCGGCAAGTTCCTGATGAACACGACGGCCTTCCTGGCCCTCGAAGACATCTCCGACAATCTACCCCGCTACGACGAAAGCGTGATTTCGGTCGATATGGACGGGGCGCTCCAGCAAGCCTATGAGCGACTGGAAGAGGACATCCGCGCGGCGATGCAGGAACATCGCGGCAACAAGAGTCTGATGAGCATCCTGCTCAACACGCTCCTGCTCTATCCCGACCATCCCTACGACTTCGAGGAGATCTGGGCGCGGGCCTTCGACCCGCAGATCAAAGAGGTCGAGCGGTTCCTCGTGGCCACACCCGAGAACCTTTCGCGCGAGGCGCTCTACGCGAAGGAGCGCGCTCTGATCGCCGACATCAAGGAGGAACTGCGCCAGGGGAGACGGTGCCAGGTCTATGCGACTTACACCGGCGAAAAGGATGTCACACATCGCCTCGAAACGGTGTTGCAGCGCGAAGGCATCCGGGTCGCAGTCCTGCGTTCTTCGGTCCCTACCGATAAGCGTGAGGACTGGTACGAGCGGCAACTGAAGGCAGGCACGGACGTGGTGATCTGCCATCCGAAGCTCGTCGAGACGGGCCTGGACCTGCTGGCCTTTCCGACCCTGTACTTCTATGAGACCGGCTACTCGCTGCACACACTGCGGCAGGCGAGCCGAAGATCGTGGCGCATCGGGCAATGATTCCCGGTACGAGTCAAGTTTGTGACTTACGCCGGCACGATGCAGGAGACGTGCCTCCGGCTGATGGGCAAGAAGATGCTGGTGGCCCTGATGATGGAGGGAAAGTTTTCCGGCGAAGGGTTGCAGGCGCTCGATACCGACGAAGACTTGATGAGCGCGATGGCGCGCGAACTGGTTGAGAAGGCGGGCGTGGGCGAATCGGCGAATGCCGTCTGGCGCGAACTCGACCTCGAACGGGAGAAGGTTCAACCCCGTCCCGCGGCGGTCGAGCCCGAGCCCGAGGAGGAATCTGCACCGGTTCTTGCGCTGCCTGTCGTCCCGGCGGCGCAGCCCGTGCCGCTGACCTTCGGCATGCACCTGATGGAACCGCCTCCGAAGGACAAGAAACGCAAAAAGACAGTGGTGTGGCCGACGGCCACCGAGCAGAGAACGCAGCTCAGTCTCTTCGACTGAGCTGCGCATAGCTGCCAAACCAAAGCTCCCAGACAATGAGGTGTGCGATGAGCGAGGAAAGAGACAAAGTGCGCTGCCAGAAGTGTGAACTCGTGCAGTGGAGCGACCGCGAGAAGTGCCGCCGCTGCGGCACTGCACTCCCTGCGCCGGTCGTGAAGATCGTCGAGCGGGTCGTCGAACAAATTGTGTTCCGCGAACCCTCGCAAAGGCTCGCCAACGGCGAAGCATCAAATACTGCGAACGCATCCCAGCCGACTCCGACGTCGGGATCAAACGAGGCAGTCGTGGTGGACCATTTTCCAACAATGGCCGAGATGGAACGCACGATGATTCTGGCCGCGTATCGCAGATCGAACCGCAGGCCGCTCTTGGCGGCGCGACTGCTCGGGATCGGCAAGACCACAATGTACCGCAAGCTACGGGAGATGAAACAGGCAGCCGCCTGAACCGCGATGCTCATCCGGTCAGGAGTGCTGCCAACTCTTGTAGACGAACTCCAGGCTATAGCCATCAGGGTCCAGCACATTGGCGGCGTAGTAGCGCGGATCGTAGTACAGCCGGATCCCGGGTGCGCCATTGTCGGTGGCTCCTGCTGCAATAGCAGCGGCGTACGCCGCGTCAACGGCTTTCCGGCTATTCGCCACAAAGCCGACATGAGCTGAACGGCCACCTGCTGCGCCCTCACGGAGCCACAGGTACAAGCGTCCGTTGGCGCCAAAGCCCTTCAGATCGGGATGACCCGGCGGCCCATTCTTGCCGTCGTAATCAAACCGCTCGTTGATGCCAAGCGGAGCCAGCGCAGCTTCATAAAACGCGACCGAGCGCTTCGCGTCGCTCACCGTGAGAAAGACATGGTCGAGCACCTTCCCTCCTCTTCCGTCAGATGACGCGGGAATGCCCCGCTTCTTCAGGTTTAGCAGAAGGCCGTTCGGCCTTCCTGCGTCTGCGCGAGGTACTTATGCCCAAAGGCCCGTTTCTTGCTTCTGAGTTCACACCTACCGAATGGTCCACCGCAGCCGAAAAGGCGGCATTTGGAAACGCCCTGCTGCACTTCCTCGATTCGGGATGCTCACTCGAACTCTTCACGAAAAAGTTCTACAACCGCCTGTCGATGACCTTCGGCAACATTGCTCACTACGATCTCGAAGGTTTCTACGACACATGGTTCACCAGGGACCTGCATCGCCTTGGCTTCGTCCAGAAGCTGCTGCGTTGGCCGTGCCATGGAGATCCCAAGTTCACCTTCAGCGATGTCGAGTATGCCGTCCAGCGAGTCATGCGAGAGCGGAACTATCTCAGCCGCTTTGAACTAGGAGCTGCCGAAGAACTCCGCGCAGCGGAGATGAAGGATCTTGAGCGGCTGGAGGCGAAGTACCGGAGGACGCAGGACGCGCTGCCTCCTGTGGAACCGGCAGAAGTCATTGCGACACCATCAGAGCCTGCCGCCGCTCCCATGAACGACGCCATTCAGATCAACCTCTTCTAACCCAATCCCAAAGGAGCCTCTATGGGCTATCCCGTTTACTACGACGGCGAGATCGAGATTGCGCCGCCTCTGACCGAAGAACATGCTGCAATCGTTCGCGACTTCGCCAAAGGCGACCGGACGGAACTCACCGAGCCGATCTTTGCAGCAATTGCAGCAAGCGATGAACCCGACCTACCCTATTCCTGCGGACTCTACGAAGTCGCCTACGACCGCACCGGTCTCATCCCGGAGCAGGACGAGAGCCGGCACGGGTTGGCAACGTGGCTCAGGCATCTGGCGAGACACTTCCTCGCACCGTCTGGCTATCTGCTGAACGGCGACGTGACCTGGACCACGGAGCAGTCCGACGACCGCGGGTGCATCTACATCAAAGACAACGAGGTCGAGATCGTTGAGGACATCATCTTGAATCCCGGCCCGAGTTGGGCGCCGGAGCGCTTCATCGATCGCGTCTCGCTCAAAAGCCTGCAGCATCTTCTAAAGTCCGCAGATAGCGAAGGGTGCTCTCCAGCCCTCACGGTTGTTTTCGCCGAGCTTATCGGAGCATTTCAGGAGACCCTCCCAAACTGGAAGACTTCGTCAGCCTGAACCTGCCGTAATTCCTTCGAGACAGACCCGAGCCCGGCCACTGCGCCGGGCGCTTTCGTTTGCGCCGTTCGGCGCGAAGGAGGAGTATGCGCGGACTACGCTTCGCTCACCACAACAACTGCCCACGCTGCCCGATCATCGGCGCCGAGGACATTCCCGGAGACGAGTTCTTTGAGTTTCGCTCGCTGCGCTTCAACCTGCAGGTCGCGCGCAAACTCGCGACACCTTCGATGCTGCACCGTGTCGATCCAATGGGCCTCGCGTTCTGGCTTGACCACGTCTACATCGACCAACAGCACATCGATCATCTGCCCGCGGAACTCGGTCCCGGCCTGATGGTGACATTTCCCGCAGGTCTCGGACGTCCGCTGATCGACGGGAACCATCGAGCCGCACGAGCGCTGCGCGATGGCCGTGAGTTTGTAGTCCATCTTCTCCCTGAAGCCGAGACCCTTTTGCTACTGCGTTCGAGCATGGGCAAGCCCGTCGCCGATCGCTGGTGGCAGAGAATGGCCGCTTCTCAACCTCACCTCAATGACACCTCTGAAGGAGACATGCGATGAGCACCCTCAAAGCTGAAGTCCTGGTTCGCGAGTTCCACTACAACGGGATTCGCATTCCCGATCCGGGTCCCGACCTCTCTGTCGAGCAGGTGCGCGACCTACTGACGCCCAACTATCCGGAGATTGCGACCGCATCGGTCTCCGGTCCCGAAGCTACCGGCTCCACGCTGCGCTACACCTTCAGCCGGGCCATTGGAACCAAAGGCTAAGACGATGGGGGCTGACGCGATGCCGCCCGAAATGTCGGCGGAGGAGTTGATCGCGCTCTTTGAGGCAAGGGCGGCAACTCCGCCGCCGGAGTCCAGCCAGATGCTGGTGAGGCACCTCCAATGCAAAAAATCCGTCGAACTCTCCCGTTGCCTGTCCGAGGAGGCGAGCCGACACGGAGGAGACAATCATCCTCTCGCCGTTCCGTCCGAACTGCTGCCCCCGCTGGCGTAACGACCTTAGCGCCGGGCTTTGTCCAGGCGCTGCCTGAACTCCGAACCGTCCCCACGGCTTACAGCCACGAGCTTCGCGCCGAGTTGCTCTACGACCTCTGCGCCGCGCTCGTCCGCGAAGGGGTGGCCGGCCCGGATCTCTGGCGACGCTGCGAAGGAAGCTCTGTCGTCTTCGCTCAGCGCGCGATCATGGAACGGATCGGCGAGAAACGCTGGAACTTCCTGAAGGACAACGTTGAGTATCACCTCTCGGTGAGCGACGTCGCGGAACGGGACGGCTACGATGTGCTTCTCGGCAAGGGCCGGCTCGCCGTCACCATCGAATGCGGCGGTGCCGGATACTTCAAGATCGGTCCCGCAATCGCCGCGCTCGAAGCCGAGGCAACTGGACTCGGAGCAGCTTTCTACTGGACCCTCACTTACGCGCTTTACCGCGTCATGAGGATCTACAACCACGACGATGCGTTTCAGTACGAAGAACGCATGCGGGAGTACGCCGAAGACGATGAGGAGAACCGCGAGCAGTATGAGTTTCCTGACGTCGAGAAGGCGCTGCCCGAGTTCATTCAACGGACGCTGAAGTGCGACGACCACCGCCATTACCGCCGCGATGCGCGGCGTCTCTTGGCAGAACACCGAAAGGGGCAGTTCGCCCGGTGGATTGAGCACGTCGAGAAGATCGACCGGCTCGCACGTCTGCAGACACCGACCGATTCCTGCTTTCGTGAGGAGGGAGGGTATGACTCCATCCCTTTGCCCTGCCTCATCGTAGCGTTCAACGACCACGATGCGATCGTGGCCTGTTTCGATGAAGAAGGCAACTACATGCTCGAAGGCAGTTCGGAGCCGACGGTCGGTGTCGTCTTCTCGCCAGACAAGCCCGAGGAGGTGCGAAACGCAATCCGGGTTGTCGAGCGGTTCATTGAGATAAATCTGGAATTATTCGAACTTGTCGAAGAGGTAAAGAAACTATGTTGAGGCGCAAATTATGTTTCGTAGAAAGTGCGAAAGGCCGTGCTCATGGACGTTGGTTGTGGTAAGCACAACATAATTAGCCCACCTAAAACAATTTCGAAGCCATGCCCCAGCCTCACTCCCCACAGTCAGGTCATGAATTCAAAATACTATTCTCAAAATAGTAAATTAAGAGTAGTATTTTGAGCATGGCTAAGAAATCCGCGTACCGCGACCTCTTTCCTGGAGCACTGGAATTGATGATCCTGCAAACCCTGAACCGAAGGCCGATGCACGGATACGCGCTTGCACAGCACATCAGGGACGTTTCAGATGAGTTCCTTCAGATCGAGGAAGGCTCCTTATATCCAGCTTTGCAGCGCATGCTGAAGACAGGTTGGCTTGAATCCGAGATGGGACTTTCGGCAAGGAAGCGTCCAGTGCGCATTTTCAAAGTGACTGAGGCAGGTCGCAAGCACTTGGAAGAGGAACGATCCAGCTTCGAGAAGATGTTTGCCGGCATCAACCGTGTTCTTGCAGTTGCTCAATCGTAGGAGGTCGCATATGGGCTGGCTCAAACAACCGTTTACTCGCCGCCGTCGCTACGACGAACTTTCTGAGTCAATTCGTGAGCATATCGAAGAGAAGGTTGCCGACCTGATGGATGACGGCATGACGAGGCAAGAGGCCGAACGAACCGCCCATCGCGACTTCGGTAACGTCACATTGATCGAGCAGCGCAGCCGAGAAGTGTGGCAGTGGCCAACACTGGAAGCCATTCTCTCAGACATTAAATATGCAATTCGGCAGATGCGCAAAGCACCCGGTTTCAGCACTGTTGTGGTCATCATTCTAGCGCTTGGCATCGGGGCCAACACAACTGTGTTCAGCATAGTGGATGCAGTGATGCTGCGTCCTCTGCCTTTTGCCCAGCCACAGAGGCTCGTCGAGGTGAAAGCTAGCGAGGAACAGCACTTCGAATCCAGCGACGTGTCTTATCCGGATTTTTTCGATTGGCGGGCGCAAGCACGCAGTTTTGAGCACCTGCTCTCTTATCACGACACATCAGATACCCTCACCGGCGTAAATCGCCCTCTGCGTCTGGATGGAGAGGTCGTTTCGTGGGAGATGGTGCCCACTCTCGGTATTTCCCCCGAACTGGGCCGCGGATTCTCTGCCGAAGATGAAAAGCGGGGCTCTCGTGTCATCCTGATCAGTCACACCTTCTGGAAGACACAGTTTGCCGGAGACCGATCTGTCCTTGGCCGCAGCATCAGTCTTGGTGGGAATCTCTACACAATCATTGGAGTAATGCCTGCGGCATTTCGATTTCCCGTCACCCAGCCAAAAAACAGTTTCTGGACGACGCTTGCGGTTGACGACGATGCTACTGACATCCGTCCATTGACAGTCAATAGGAGCGTGCATTTCTTGACCGTGATCGGACAGTTGAAACCTGGGGTAACGATCACGCAAGCCGACCAAGAGATGAAGGCCTTAGCCGTTGGTCTCGCAAAACAATACCCCGACACAAATACTCACCATAACTCCGCCTGGGTACAAAGCGAATTGGCCTCGGGACTAGGTGACACAAGCACGCTGCTTCTGGTGGTGTTAGGCGCCGTGACGCTCGTGCTACTAATCGCCTGCGGCAACATCGCCAATTTGTTGTTGGCTAGAGTGCGTGAGAGGTACCGCGAGATTGCCATGCGTTCTGCCCTTGGCGCTACAAGAAGCAGAATTGTTCGACAGTTGCTGGCGGAAAGCCTGTTGCTGGGACTCATCGGAGGCATCGCGGGATGCGTACTGGCATTTATCAGCACACCAGCTGTGCTTAGGTTAATCGGTGACAGCGTACCCCGGGCAGCCGATGCTGGCGTGGACTTGCCGATGTTGGGATTTGCGATGGGGGTATCACTGCTCTCCGGAGTAGTCTTCGGAATTGTTCCCGCGTTGACCGCCTCGAAGACAGACCTCGTATCAACATTGAAGGAAGGTGGCTATTCGGACATTCCTAGTCACGACTGGCTGCGCTCATCTGTGATCGTGGGACAGGTTGCACTTGGGATTGTGTTGACCGTGGGGGCGGGATTGCTCATCTCCAGCTTTGTCAGGTTGACGCGTATGGATGAGGGGTTCATCCCCGACCATTTGCTGACTTTTACCTTCGAACTTCCTGATTCCACCTATAAGAACACGCGTCCACAGTTCTATCAGCAATATTTCGAGAAATTGCGTGCTCTACCGGGAGTCCAGTCTGCTGCAGGGGTGCACAACCTACCGATGACTGACGATCTGGCGATGATCGGCTTCGAGAATCCGGAACACCCTGTTCCGAAAGGGCAGCAACCGAACGCGGACCTTACATTTATATCGACCGATTATTTCCGTACGCTGCAGGTTCCGCTGCTCAGAGGTCGAGATGTTACCGATTCGGACACTATGAAGGCGCCACAGGTGATGATCGTAAACGAGGCCTTCGCAAAACAGTATTTTCCAGCGGTGGATGTGCTGGGGAAAAAGCTGAAACCTGGCGCATTAAATGGAATGACTGGAGGGCCACCGTTACGCGAGATCGTCGGCGTCGTCGGCAACATCCGGCACTTTGGAACCCAACGTGAGATGCCGCCCGCAATGTATCTACCGGTAAGCCAGTTGCCTAACTGGTGTTGTCTTCGCTCTGTAGTACGAACGTCGGTTAACCCAATGAGTCTCGAACCCGAAGTGCGACGACTCGTGTCTTCGATAGACCCAGACGTTCCAGTAACGCAAGTCCGCACGATGGACGATCTGTTTTCGTTACAGCTTGCTCAACCGCGATTCGCCATGATCCTTCTCGGCACCTTTGCAGGGTTGGCGCTTCTTCTGACCGTAGTCGGGCTCTACGGAGTGATGGCATATTCCGTATCACGAAGGACGCGGGAGATCGGTGTTCGGCTGGCTTTAGGTGCTCAGCGAAGCGCGGTAATGAGGATGGTCCTGCGCGATGCCGCTGTCCTGTTGGTGATAGGAATTGCAATTGGTGTTGCGGCATCAGTCGCATCAGCGCCGGTATTGAGAACGACACTGTATGGTGTCGATCCTCATGATCCGCTCGTTCTGACTGTCGTTTGCATCTCAGTTACGCTGACTGGGCTTTTGGCGGCGTATATTCCATCCATTCGCGCAGCATCCATCGATCCAATGAAAGCGCTTCGTAGTGAGTAGAGGTCATCATGAACTGGCTGAAACAACTGTTCACCCGCCGTCACCGCTATGACGAACTCTCAGAATCAATCCGCGAACACCTCGACGAAAAAATCGAGGACATGATCGATCGCGGCATGACGCGAGAGAAAGCAGAACGCAGGGCCCGTCGAGAATTTGGCAATGTGACTCTGATTGAACAGCGCAGTCGTGAAGTCTGGCAGTGGCCCACGATCGAACCTCTGTGGGCAGATACGAAATATACTCTGCGTCGATTGAGGCGCGCACCGCTATTCACGGCAATCGCCCTGATCACTCTCGCGATAGCAGTCGGTGCAAACACGGTTATTTTTAGCGTCGTAAACGGTGTGCTACTTAAGCCCTTGTCCTATCCCAATCCGGATCGATTGATTGCTGTTGATCACCTGTCGCAACAAATGGGCTTCAAGAAGATGGGCATCTCTCCGTCTATCTACTTTGTCTATCGCGAGCAAAATACGACGCTCGCTGACATAGGTGCCTATAACAATGATGAGCTTGATGTGACCGGTTCCGGAACGCCAGAGCACGTTCGCGTTCTGGATGTCACGGACGGAACATTGCCACTTCTAGGTGTTAGCCCGGCACTGGGGCGCTTGTTTACTCGACAAGATGATTCACCCGGAACTGCACAAACTGTCGTGCTCACCTATCCGTACTGGCAGCAACGGTTCGGTGGCGCGTCATCGGCCATTGGAAGCTCGATTACGGTGGGCGGAGTACCCAGAGAGATCATTGGGGTTCTTTCCCAACAGTTCCATTTTCTCGATCAGAAAGACCCGTCGCTGATTCTTCCGATTCAATGGAATCGTGCTACGACAACCCTCGGAAGTTTTAACGCTAACGCGATAGCGAGGCTGAAAACGGGCGTTAGCGTGCAACAAGCCAGTGCTGATCTGGAGCGTCTCCTGCCGGTTGTCGCAAGGACGTTTCCTCCGCCAGCAGGCCTGAGCGCAAATTTCTATCAATCGCTGCACTATACGCCGAGTCTGATTCCCCTAAAGGAAGAAGTGGTGGGAAATGTCCAGAATGTTCTCTGGGTTTTGTTGGTCTCTACCATCCTGGTGCTTTTGGTGGCGTGCGCAAATGTGGCGAATCTATTGATCGTTCGAGTTGAAGGCAGGCATCATGAATTCTCCATTCGCTATGCCCTTGGTGCGGCTAGGAAAGGCATTTCCGCCGACATCTTCATGGAGAGCGCCCTGCTTGGCCTTACTGGAAGCCTGATCGGGCTGCTACTGGCATTGGGGGCGATTCGCACCATTGTCCGGCTTGGAGACACAAACATTCCGCGCATTCGCGACATCAGCATCACGCCGTCTGTGCTGTTGTTCACCGTAGCCATTGCAGTCATTGCCAGCGTTCTGATTGCTTGTGTTCCGGTTCTCAAAAGCACAGGCAGGCACCTCCTGACCGGTCTTCGGGATGGAGGCCGCGGCGTGGGCGAGGGCCGAAAAGGCCAGGGCACACGCAAAGCGCTCGTCCTGGTCCAGGTTGCGCTTTCGGTAGTCTTGCTGATCTGTTCAGGGCTTATGATTCGCACCTTTCGGGCGATGATGAATGTGTCGCCCGGGTTCACCTCGCCCGAAACTGTCCAAACATTTGGCTTCTATATTCCAGAGACGCAGGTCCCTGATACGTCCCCAGAGCTTGTGATTCGCATGGATGAGGCGATCGCACAAAAGATCGTCTCGATTCCCGGCGTTTCTTCGGTGAGCATTGGCCGTTCTGTGCCGATGGACAATAACGGCTACAACAATCCTGTGTTTGTTCAGAACCACACTTATGAAGGCAGAGAGGTTCCTCCCTCAAGACGATTCAATTTCGTTGCGCCAGGATTCTTCTCAACACTCAGTACGCAACTGCTCGCTGGTCGGGATTTCACATGGACGGACATGTACGAGAAAAGGCCGGTCGTTATCGTCTCCAAGAACTTTGCCAGCGAATACTGGCATCGGCCTCAGGACGCATTGGGCCAGAGAATACGCGTGGGGAACACCGATACTTGGCGCGAGATCGTAGGCGTGTCGGATGACGTTCATTACGACGGAGTTGGGAAGCCATCTCCGTCCTTGGTGTACTGGCCGCTCATGATGGACTCCTTCGCAGGCCAAAAACAAAAGCTACAACGCTCTACAGTTTTTGTGGTTCGGAGTCAGCTCGCGGGTACGCAATCTTTGATGAAATCTATCCAGCAACAAGTATGGAGGGTGAATCCTAATGTGCCTTTGGCAAACAGTGAAACAATGGGCGACCTCTACGCAAAATCAATGGCGCGAACGTCTTTTACGCTTGTGATGCTCTGTGTCTCCGGAGGAATCGCGCTCCTTCTCGGGACTGTAGGGATCTACGGGGTCATGGCCTATTCCGTGTCCCAGCGGACTCGCGAAATTGGGATTCGAATGGCGCTCGGGGCGCAGCGTGGAGCTGTGGTGAGGGAGTTTGTGCGACAAGGCATGTGGTTAACAGTGATGGGGATCGCGATTGGCTTGCTGGTTGCGTCGGCAACGATGCGTTTCATGTCCTCGCTGCTCTATGGCGTCAGTGCTGAGGACCCGACTACTTACATCACGATAACGTGTGCTGTGACCATAGTTGCTCTGCTTGCATGCTATTTGCCATCACGCCGGGCAGCAGTAGTGGACCCAGTACTTGCACTGCGCGAATAGCGCAATTCCAGACATTCGGTGCAAATGAGAAAATCCACCTGACATTTGAGATCCTGCTCAAGTTCATCCTTTCAGCACAGCCCTAACCACCAACAATCGCTCGAAGGGACCTATCCTTGCTCAGCTTTCTTCGCTCCTTGTAAATGGTTATGTTGCGTACGTGGGCTCAAAGCCGTTTATTCAGGAGTGATCAGCCCTCTACACAACATTTGTTTTAACTCAACATAAGTTCTGTTATGTGGCGCTCTACATAACAGGAATGGGAGAAACGCCATGCAGGTACAGATCTCGATCGGGGAGAACCATCACTTCGAACTGAGCCAGGCGCTCCTGATCTACAAGTCCCAGTCGCAGAGCTT
>Ga0210398_10002150_pt1 | contig 19481 bp, 15 predicted proteins | sample IncBWC4OmetaG_FD_161047 | JGI IMG/M metagenome (GOLD analysis project Ga0210398, IMG submission 161047) | Forest soil microbial communities from Barre Woods Harvard Forest LTER site, Petersham, Massachusetts, United States - Inc-BW-C-4-O | ecosystem: Environmental > Terrestrial > Soil >... | reverse complement strand
CAATGGCTCGAAGTAGGTAAGTGCCTCCGGCTCGATCTTGTCCAAACCTCTGAAGGACGAACTTCTACGCCCTTGTAGGACGCCCTGCGTTGCAAAATGCTGCAGCGGATCGACACCAGCGATATCCACATCCGGGTTGCATTTCAGATACCAGTCCGGATCAAACATAAGCAAAGCCAGCGACAAGCCACCTGTCCTGTGCTCGTAGTGCCCGTGACTCAAATAATGCTGAAGTGGATCAACTCCTGAGCCGGCTAGGTCAGGAACTGCCTCATGATACTTGTCAACATCAATAAGAAGGCGTGACAGTGCTATCGGAGAAGGCACTCGACCATCGGCTAGCCCGTGAATTCGATAGTGCTCGTGCGGGTCGACGCCTGAAGCTGCCACGTCTGGATAGACAGACAGGTACCAAGTCGGGTCGACCGCTTCGTTCGACTCGTTAGCTGCATCGACACTGCCGACCGCGGCGTCCAGAGACGACAATGCCAGCGACCGAGGCGCATCGAAGGAACCGGGAATCTCCGCGTCAGCCGTCGAATCCCCAGTAAGCGACTGCAGAGCTAGTGGCTCCGGCGGCGCGTTCTCGTCTTCGTCTTCGTGAACGGCGCTCAATTCCAGCAGCAGTTGATTCACTTGCCGTTGCTGCTGGCGATGACGCGCTAGCAATCCCAATCCTAGCCAGGATTTCATCCGATGACGCATCAAGATCGTACGCAAACCACGCAGTTTCTGCTTCTGGCGCCTTCCCTCCTCGCTCTCGACGAGCGCGCGGACGATATCGATCTTATCGGCCCCGCTGCTGAGTCGCGAAAGGTAATGCGGGTAGCCAACAGCGTCGGGAGGCCGATGAAGCAGTGTCATGTATGCGCAAGCGACAAAGGCACCACCATCGTGGGCGAGGAGTTCGTCAAGAGAACCGGCTTGCTGGACGGATACTGTCGCGCTGGCCGCATTAAGGCTTGTCGACGCAGTGACCATCCCACTGCGACCTCTGCCCACTGACGCCGAGTCGGCGAGTCGATCAACGAGTGCGCGGATCGGTTCAGTGGTGCGCCAGATCCAGGTCGATCGCAAGTCAGCGAGAGCAGCACTCGAGGCCGCCACCAACTTCAAATGGCGCCGGCGCCATGCGTTCGCTTCGCCGAGTTGTCGGGTGAGCCTAAGACTCTGCTCGTCAGCCTTCTGTCGATCTACTTGCAGCGCTGCGCTTAGGCTTGACTGCTGCATGGTCAGAACGCGCTGGGACTCCGTCTGAGCGGCAAACTTGTCGTCTAGGCGACTGAGGAGGTGCTGCTCACGCTTCCTGGCCTGCGCTGCTTCTGACCCGATTTGCACGCGCAGCCCTGAGAGTTGCTCGGTCAGATCGCTCTGGGACTCCGTCTGAGCGGCAAACCTGTCTTCCAGGCGACCGAGGAGGTGCTGCTCACGTTCCGTGGCCTGCGCTGCTTCCGACCCGATTTGCGCGCGTAGTCCTGAAAGTTGCTCGGTCAGATCGCTCTGGGACTCCGTCTGAGCGGCAAACCTGTCTTCCAGGCGATTGAGGAGGTGCTGCTCACGTTCCGCGGCCCGCGCTGCTTCCGACCCGATCTGCTCGCGCAGCTCTGGGAGTTGCTCGGTCAGGAGTCGCTCCGTCCGACCCTGAAAGTCTAACACTTGGTTAAGGTGGCCCATCAGTCGTTGTTCTCGATCGAGCGCCTTGAGGTCGACTGATTCGGCATGCTCGCGGTCGGCCTCGACCTGTGCTTGTACCGAAGATAACTGTTCGCTCAACACCCGGCTGGCCCGGAATTGCGAGAGCGCATTGCGCTCGGCTAACTTTCGATCTTCCTCCGCCAGAGCACGCCACTCGCTATTAGCCTGGGCTTCGACAGCAAGACGCTGAGCTAGGAGCTCAACAGTGCGCCGCTGCTCTTCGAAAGACGTGACCGAGGAGTCACGCCAATTCTGGACTTCCGCGCGAAATGCCTGCAGTTCACCGCTCGCGCCCATCAGAAGGGCTTGGACTGCCTCGGCTTCACGTACTTGGGTCTGTCGGAGCGGTGCTACGGCTGATTCCAACTTAGCGGCAATGCCCAACCGGTCAGCTTCCAACTCCTGCTGCAGGTTGGATAAAGCTTGCCCCGAGTTTCGCTCCCGTTCGGATTGCGTGCTGAGCACAGCAAACAGCTCAGTCTGCAATCGGTTGCGCTCGGCAACCAGCTCGAGCGCGAGCTGATGTTGTCGCTCGCGCTCTTTCGCCGCCGCCTCTGCTTCATTAATTTGGAATTGTCGGAGCGGTGCTACGGCTGATTCCAGCTTAGCGGCAATGCCCAGGCGGTCAGCATCAATCTCCTGCTGCAGGTTGGATAAAGCTTGCGCCGAATTGCGCTCGCGTTCGGCTTGCTCGTTGAGTACGGCAAACAGCTCGGTCTGCAATCGGTTGCGTTCGGCAACCAACTCGAGGGCGAGCTGATGCTGTCGCTCGCGCTCCTGCGCCGCGTCGCGCAGTAACTGCTCGATCTGGTCTTTGACTTTGGCCTCGCGCTCGGCATGGCTCTGGCGTGCGGATTCAATCTCGACCGCGAACTGCCGGGCAATCTCTGTTAGCTGTTCAGCAATCGCACGCTCGCGGACGGCAGCTCGGTCGCGCTCATCGGACGCCGTCAGCCGTGCTGCGGTCTCTCGCTCGGCCAGGATGGCGGTCACAAGAGCCTTCATGTTAGCCGCAGGTATGCGTCCCTCGTCGGCGCCGGAGGACCACCAGTGCTGGATTGGATCGATCTTTGCGGCTACCAGATCCGGATTACGCTTTAGATACCACGGATCGCTCAATGCCGCGCTCAGGGTGGCGGACTCGCGTCGAGCCAATAGCTTGATGGCCCTTGCCAACTCGGGGGAACCAAAAGTGCCGCCCGCATCGATTGTGCGCGCAGCCTCTCCCTCCAGCAGGCTGCCGCTGACGGCTGGAAGCTTGCCGTCACTCGCCAGCGCGACCAAATAGACCGGCTCTGCCGGCTGACCGAGGCTGACTTCGTCGGATCGCAGAGTCTGAAACGCAACTTTGCCACGATCGGTTCCCGGGAAAATGGACGAGCCGAACAGGACCCGCTGCCCGTGGACCCGAAAGCGCTTGAAGTGCGCGCCCAGTAGTGTCTCGAACTCGTCCCGATACAGCTCTTTTACGTGGAACGGATTGTGGAAGTTGGGCTTGTCGGAGTAAGTAAGTCGGTCGGGGCTGGAGATCACGAGCAAGCCACCCGGCCGCAGCACGCGCTTGATCTCGACCATCATGGCTTCGTGCTCGGTGTGATGCTCTATCGTCTCGAAGCTGACAACCACGTCGACACTTTTGTCCTCAAGGGGGATCTGGGCACAAGATCCAACGCGGAATTCGAGGTTAGCGGCGCGGTACTTGCTACGTGCGTGCTCGATCGCTTGCTGAGCAACATCGACTCCAATCACGTTACGTGCGAACTGGGCGAGCAGCGCGCTGCCATAGCCTTCACCGCTGGCAATATCCAGCACGTCCTTGTCGGCCAAAAACTGGCTGGCGAAGCGGTAACGGTGCAGATGTTCGAGTGCAATCTCGCCGTGCATGATCTCCGGCAGAAATCGCTCGCCGTCCGCTGGCAACTCCGGTCCAGATGCAGGCGTGACACCTGTGGCGTCTACCATGACATCCTCCGACGCTCGAACTGTCCGTACCGGATGTAATGGTCGAAGGGCTTTCCCTGCGAGTTAAGAAGATCTTGGTTGAGTATCAAGTAAGCCACCGGATCGAAGTTCTTGGGAATAGACGCGTGGTGTGAATTGACCCAGTCAATGGATTTCAGGCGCGAACACACGAAGTCAACACCTTGCTTATGGTTGGAATGCATTCGCTTCAGGCACCAAGCAACAAAATCGTCGTCGATCTCAATTCTTAACTGTAGATCTAGCGCGTTTTCACATTCGGACACCAGGTTTTCCCCGGAGATTCGAAGAGTGTTCTCGCCGCCAAAAAAAGTTAGGTTTACCCATTCAACGTCTTTGGCATGGCGCGCCTCCAGCATTGCCCGAACTACCGGGTCATACCGCACGGGGCGGTGAATTTCCGGCCTCCTCTCCGTGAACAGTTCTGTAAGCTCGACCGCGTGCTGACCGCCTGTAGATGCGTTCAAGCGAAGCATTAAATCGAGTTCGTGATCGATGAGACTTCGATTAATACGCCGCGCGAGCACTGAGCGATCCAATTGAGTGCCCTTAAGACCCAGAAGCTCCATGAGTGGACGCTCGATGGCGGATGCAATCGACTCGTAGTGACACACACTCATCGCCGCAGTGCCGAATATTTTCTCGATGTTCTTCAGCGAGCGAATGACGTAGGAGTAATGATTTGAAGTGCAAAACTCCGCGAATGACTTTGAGGTCAACCCCGCTTTGGCGGTTTCCGAATGCAGGGACGCATAATAAGAACTTACGTTACGAACGAAAGTCAGAAATTGCGGGCGTATGCCGAGCCTTAGAAAGGCGGCCGAGAGTAGCTCCCATTCTCTTAGCTCAAAGCGTGTCAAGTCCTCGCTGAGGCAAATCGCTCTCTCGCTGCGGGCCACATACTCTTCAAGCTTCTTGTCGACTTCGACCGAGTCGGGTTGCTGGAGGAATAGCGCATTGAAGAGCGACTCCCCGTTGCCGAAGAATCCTCCCTCGAAGCCTGTAATCTCATAGCGGACTCCAAGCCCAGCCAACGCCTGCCGGTTGGCGGCGAGATAGCGATGCAAAGCGGTCGAGCCGGTTTTGTGTGTGCCTGTGAAGATTACGAGATCGCGGTGGCCCGATTCCGCCACCGCAGAGGGGGCAGGTGCATTTCTACCTTGAGTTTCGGCCGATTGAGTGGTCATGTCAGATGGGGCGAAGTTTCCGGCGAGCGGAAGTTAAGGCAACACTGATCAAGCCGCCGAATTGAGGCCTGTAGCCCTGCGGTCCGCGGAATGCGCGATTCATGATGTTGACGGACGCAACTATCCGATTCATAGATCGTAGGTGATGACATCTCCATTCCCTGTTCCCAGTTCTCCATGGCCCGACCACACAGGTCCGAAAATCATGACTCTCCGATTTATCCAACAGCCAGCCCCAGCAAGGATCGCATCCTCGTTTTCATGACGATCGATCGATAACCGTTGAGCGGATGAGCGTGCTTCCGACCCTCGGTCGATTTTCGCAATCGCGAGACGATCTCGAGTTTGCTGACGCCGGACCGTAACTCCGTTAGGTAGTTAACCAGACCGTCGGGATCCGGCAGTCTCCTGAAGAGCGTCACGTAGGTGCGATTGACAAATTCCTCCCCATCGAGATGGAGAAGATCCTTCACATGTCCGGCAGGTAGCCATCTGCGCCCCTGGGCATCCGTGATCGTGCTGACATTTGCATTGTTGGCGGCGGGAGACGCACCCTGCGTCGTTACCGGCTGGAAGGCCGGAGAGGTTATCTGCAAACGTTCAAACATGTCCGATTTACGAAGCAAGTCGCCGGCCTGGATTCTCCGCACGATCCGTTCGAACAGATCATCTTGGGCCAGGAGTTTCAAGCAAAACTTCGAGAAACCATCGACCCAATCATCCCAACTCTCCGCCCCGTCATCGTTCACTTGGCTTGTGTGCTCATTCATTGCCAATTTGAGCGCGGAAGCAATTGTGGCGTCGTTGCGATACAGAAAGACGCCGCTGACTTGCTGATAGGTGGACAATATTTCACGAGTTGCAGGGATATCACGGGCAACGACCACCTTTCGCGCTGCCAACGCATGTACGAGCGCTAGCCCAAATCCCTCGACGTGGGACGGGAGGACGACGACGCTGGCTCGTGTGTAGAGGGATTCCATTTGCTTCTCGCTCAACGTTCCCGATCGATAGGTCTGCACATTTCGCGAGACCTGGTTCTGGCCGCCTAGGACGACGAATTGGGTGGTCGGAAACGCGGCCTTGAGGATTTCCGCTGTCGCGTCGGAGGCCTTGTGGGCGAAATGATTGCCCATGACCAGCACGTGTTCCGCGGCCCCCGTACTCGGCGCCTTCTTGTAGCAACTGAGCTTCGTGGGCAATAGCCGAGCGTACTTCGATAATTGCTTCGCGTCCGGATATCTTGCGAGCACGCTTCTCTCGGAGAACTTGCTGTTGAAAAACAACCCGTTTGCGTGGCGAGCGACATGTCCCCAAAGAGTTTCGAGCCGGTGCGTGATCGATAGGTACCCGCAATCCTCGGCGATGGTATCCAGCATCCCAAATATATTGACGAGCGCCAGATCCTCGAGCACGCTGATCGCGCGAACGCTGAACGGTTGTCCCAACTGGACACCGATGGCGAATCTCTCGAGAGTTTGCATATCCGTCTCGTGACGCCGCAACCCTTCGTACCGATTGAGCTTGTGAAACTCGAAAGTGGCTTCCGAGCAGATGACACTTATCTCGAACATCGAGGCATGACGTTCATAGAAGCTATCGATTATCGCTACGCTCATTTCATTGGTGCCGTTGAAGTGCGGTCCAACAGCGGATAGGTCGAAAACGATTTTCACTCGCCCGGATGCGGACGGTAGCGCTTGGCTCAGAAGAGTTTCCGCGCGGAAATGCGCGCCGGCCTCGTAACGACGGACTAGCGGCAAATATTCAGAGTGTCGTTGGGCCATTTTTTGCAGATTCGCCCCCTGATGCGCCTTTAGATTCATGTCGAGAAGGTTGAAGGAGGCCGATCCCGCGTGATAGGCGAACGAATTATTGACCAAAACGGCTCGATAGCCGGCTTTATTGGCGCGCAAGATCAGATCGTTTTCTTCTTCGTAGCCAATTCCGAATTCAGTGTCCAAAAAGCCGAAGTTCGCGATCACCTCATTCTTGATGTAAAGATAAAAACCGACCGCGGTCGGGACGAAATGAAACGGCGGCATTGTTCGGCTGAGTACTTGCCAGCGCTGGTACGCTTCAGCCCGATTTGCGACGACACCACCATCGAAATGCGGAAGTGAACAAAACGAGGCATTGTTCGAGCGAGGACTCGCAAATCCGATCTGGGGATCGGAATACGCAGCATCGACGAGATTTTTCAAGGTGTCGGGATAGGTCTCGGTGTCGGCGTTGACCAGAATAACGTCCCGGCCGGCTTCACAGGCGATTTCCAGACCCTTGTTGACGCTCTTGACGAAGCCAAGGTTGCGCTCGTTCTTGAGAACCGAAACATAGGAGTGCCGACCGGCAAACGCCTCCAACATCGCATGCACGTCTGATTCGCCGGGCGAATCGTTAATGACGATCAAACGCGGGTTGCTGCTTGCAATTTCCTGGATTTGGTCGGCCAGAGAATTGAGGCAGCGAGTCGTCAGGTAAACGCTTTTGAATGCCGGAACGATGATGTCGATGGCCTTACGATCTAAAGTGCCCACAACCGCATGAGGAGGTGCATCCAGGGGCAGTCTCTCGGTAGCCAAAAAAGTACTCTCAGAATCTAGTTGATCGAGACCCGGTCGCCCGGAGGTATTTTTTCCGTGAAAGTCTTCTCACCCACATTTCCATAACAACAAAGCAAGAGCACCGTGCGAAATACGATGCAGGTCACCGTTATTGCCGGTCTTTCCTGACCATGACATGACATATTACAGGGACGCACCTGGGTATCGGTGATCGGTTTCTCGTTTCGGTGCTCTGCGGTGCCGAAGAACCCCTGTGCCAGGGCATTCCTGGCCGGCCACGATCTGGCCTCCTCGGTGGAACCCAACCGCCCGACTCCAGATACGCTGCTGCATCCGAGCAAGAGTGACCCCGGTTCGTCCAATACATTCGCTGGGGTCCGACGCTGCTTTTTTCGGGATTTCCCCTAGGGAGGCGAAGAAAATAGACTCGCAGCAGCGGGTATTGCTCGAAATAACTTCGGAAGCAAAAAGGCTGCGGGCGTGAAAATTTCCCATGGGCATTGTTCCTCAACAAGTTAGATCGCTATGGCCGAGCCCGGCACGGAAAAGAATAGAAATACGCCTAGTTCTCCGCCATGGTCACTAAATTCTACATAGAACTGTTGAACTCCGTGGTGCTGCATCAGAAACAGTATTTCGTTCATGTTGTAGGGATTCATCTGCATCTCAGGGTCCCTTCCGGTTGGGATCGGTTGTGCGGGTACAGGCACTGTGGCTGGCGGTGGTGGGGCAACGCCGAATGTCGAGGCGAAACGCGTCTTCGAGTACGTCAACTGCAGGGCGCCAACGCCACCTGGACTTAGGTGTTGCAAAAGTTTCGAGAAAATGACCCGCCCGCGCTCAACGGGGATGTGTTGAAACACGATACAAGAGTGAATCAAGTCGAATGCACCCGACAGAGCAGATAGAGCGTCATCTGACTCAAACAAGCGCACGTTGTGCAATCGGCGTTCATCGCAATTTTGGCGGGCTTCCTTCAACATAGATGAAGATACGTCGAGTCCGACAACGTCATCCGAAATTTTAGCGAACGGAACAAGCAATCGTCCGACCCCGCACCCGAAATCCAGCACCGACCGCGGCGCGAAGCCCGGATTGATGTGCTTTCGTATCGTTGCCAGCACGCCGTGTGCATGTCTAGCGCCCGACTCGAAGAATTCGCGTTTGGCTTGTTCGTTCAGATCAGTGCTACGGAATTTCGGATCAGTAATAACGCCGAAATAGGGATCGCGGCGGCCCCATTCCTCCCAAGCGATGTCAGTACTCATGTCAATTCGGTGCCCCGTCATGACGGCGTCGCCTGTGACTGCAAAAAAGACTGCCATTTGGGTAGAATCGTCGCCTGATCATAGCGCTCTGCGATGGCCGTTCCTTTGGTCAGGAGTTCCTCACGGCGTGCGCTAAGCGCCGGATCTATGACCGATTGCAGCGCATGGTATAGCGCATCAGTCGAATACGGATTAAAGAATTCCGCTGCGTCGGCATACACTTCGCGGTGAACCGGAATATCGGACGCGACGACAGGACTACCAGATTTCATGGCTTCGACCCCGGAGAAATCAAATCCTTCTCCGAAACTTGGGCATACCGTCGCCCGGGCATGCCCGTACAAGACGCGCAATTCGGCAGACAGCACGTCCTCCAGCAGGAATGCGTCACCGCGCTCGAGCCACGGCCGAAACTTGCGGACGATCTGCTTATGATGCCACCCCAAGGAACCGACGATAACCATCTTGAGGGCAGGAAAGCGCTCCACACGCAGCTTTTCCCACGCGGAGAGCAAGGTCAGATGATTCTTCCGAGGCTCAATTGTGGACACAATGAGCAAGTAATCGAACTTCTCGATCTTTGCCACTTCCTCGAAAAGTCTTCGCGCGATCGCTAATTCAATGCGTGGCTTGATTCTCATATTGATCCTAGTTCGCACGATCTCGGGAACCCTGCTCGCGGCAGAGGGCTCACAGGTAAAGTGGTGCGAGACCATGTTATGGATCGTTACGGATCGCTCCTCCGCCTGCGGGAAAATCGACACCAAATCTCTGCGCGTCGCGTCCGAAACACAGGCGAACCAAGCGCCGCTCGCAACATTCTTACGCAACGCGCGGTAATGAAAAGCCTGATGAAAGCGGCGATCGGAAATCGTATGCGGCATCAACAGGGGAATCGCGTCGTGATAGCGGATGATCAATTTTGTGTTCCGGGAAACGGTGGCGGGATATGGCGTTTCGGCGATCATGATGTCGAAGTCCGACGTATCGAGACGCGGGTATAGGGGATAGCCCATCTTGCGTGTTACAAGCGCGCAGATGTGCATGGCGAGCCATGGTATTCGCGCCACTCGAAACGCGGCTCGCGTGACAAGTTCGAAGTCTTCCGGTGGTAACGTTCGCGCGAAAAATCGACGCCAGAGAAAATCGCGAAAATGTCGCGCGTCGAAGCGAGACAGTGTTTGACGGCCTCCCAGCAAGTGCTTTAGCGCCATGAAAATGGTTTGGGCCGTTGCGTGCACATGCGCATCCCAGATGCCTTGCTCGATCGCGATTACGACTTTCCCAAGTCGGTTCAATTGTTGATCGGTGGACAGAGCACCAAACAAGCCTGCCCTGCGAACTGGCAAACCGCGCGGCAGCACCCTTTCGGCGCTCTGTAACAACCCTTCGACCTGGACCTCACCGAGCGCTACGAGGCCGCGAAACAGTAATCGCGTCGCCTGCGGAATACCTGCGTGTCCGCCAAGCGCAGGACGCAGCTCGAGGAGAATGCGTAGCGGTGATTTCGGCCTCGGCGTCATGGGAATTGCGCTACACCTCGATCGGTTCGGCTTGGGTGGACATTGTGGCCTGGTAGAAATCGTAAGCCGCGTCGACGCTCGGGAATGGCAGGAGACGACCCTCATGCAAGACGCAGGCATTTTTGCAATACAGCTTGATTACGTTGGCGTCGTGAGTAACCAGGATAAAGGCACGGTCCTTGCGCTTGTGGAACAACTCAACGTGGCAGCGCTCATGAAAGCGGACATCGCCCACCACCATCGCTTCGTCAATTAAAAAACAATCGAATTCGATCGCCATTGACAAAGCAAAAGCGAGACGGGTTAACATGCCATTCGAATAATGCAAAACCGGCTCGCGAAAATAGATTCCCAGCTCGGTGAACTCTTCGACGAATGGTACCAAAGGTTTGTAATCGACCCCGTACACGCGACACACGAATTTTAAATTGTCCAGGCCGGTCAGGTGAGTTTGGAATGCACCGCCAAACGCCAGCGGCCACGAGACGCGCATGCCGCGTACGATGCGGCCCGAGGTGGGACGTTCGGCGCCGCTGATCAGGCGGATCAGCGTTGATTTACCTGCGCCGTTGCGACCGAGGATTCCGAGGTTCTCGCCTCGACCAAGCCGGAAGCTTATGTCGCGCAGCACTTCGCGCGGTCCGTGACGCGTCATATACACTTTCGAGACATGCTGAATCGCGAGCATCAGAATTCCACCCGGCGGCTCACTTGGCGCACGAGAAATAGGCCCCCGAGAGACAACACAAGACAGCACGACGCCATATATCCAACATCGTAATGCGTCGCTACGACGTTGCCGAAGTAGCCCTCGCGCAGCATTTCCGTACCATTCACCATCGGCAGGAGCAGCACGAAGTTCTGCATGCCTACTGGGAGCCAGTCAACCATGAACGCTGCCCCCGACAGCGGGAATAACAAATAGGCGGCCGGATGCCATAACCGCTCGACGATTTCCGAGTATGCGCTCGCAGCGCCGATCAATAGCGCCAGGCTCGCACCGAACCAAGCTAGCATGAACCAGGCGAACATCACTTCGAGCATGTCGACAGGTGGCGGCATCCACCCGATGAAGATGAAAATGAGTGAGAGGACGATGAACGAGCTAGTCGCGCCGCCAATTTCCAATAGGGTACGCGTCAGAAGTACATCTAAGATCTGGACATTACGGTGGAACAAGAGGGGTTTATTATTCGCGACCGCCGATCCAGCGCGGTTAGCGCTATTGCGCCACATGAGCACCGAGGAATAGCCGGTCACGGCGAAGGCGATGATCGGTATCGCCGAGCCATGACGCAAGCCCGCCGCCGTCCACAATGTCGCAACACCGAGTGTAAACAGCATGGGCTCGCCGGCCAGCCACAGGACGCCGAGATTCTCTCGGCCGAAGCGTGTAATGATTTCGCGCATCAGCAGCGCATGTAGGACGCGCCATTGAACTCCCAGGCAGGGCAACAGCGGGGGTCGACCGGTAAGCTGCACGCGCGGCGCCGACATTAGTCAGAATGCTCGCGGACGGCAGCGACTAGCAGGCTGAGGACGCCCCAGACGATTAGCCCAATCAGGAATACCGTGAACACGGAGCGGATTCGACGCGGCTCCATGGCCTTGTCCGGTAAGTCGGGCTGCACGAGACGCTCGAGATAGAGCTGCTGGCGCAACGCTTCGTTGCGTGCACTCTCGAGGTCGGCGAGTGCGACCCCCAACTGCTTGTCCGCAAACTCCGACTCGACCGTCAGCCGCTCGAAATTCGGTGCGCGGGCGCTGAAGGAGCCATTGGCACTGGTTACTTTGGCCGCCTCCGTCGCGATGGCATGGCGCAATGTGTCGATGCGACCTTCTAGTCCTGTAATCTGGGGATTGTTGGGGGAGAGCTTGCGTACCTGGGCCAGCTGCGCCTCGGTCGAAATCAGGTCCTCCTGTATTTTGGATACGCTTTCTAGCTGTAGCGCCGCCTGTTGGTCCGGCGCAAAGATCTCATGCTTACTGCGGTATTGAAAAAGCGCCACCGCCGCAGCTGTGGCCTTGTCGGTCGCGACCTTGACCTCGTCCTCGGCATAGCGGATCAGATCCTGGCGGCTGCGGTCGTTCAGCGTGTTCACCAAGCCCTCGCTCATCTGTAACAGCTGATCATTGATCCGCTCTGCGTCCTGCGCTGTGAAAGCCCGCACCGTCAGCGTCGAAATCGACGAGGAGGGGTCATACTCAATGCCCACGTGCTTGCCGTAGTAGCGGTAGAACTCCTCGAAGCTGTGGTCCCAATATAAACCGGGAAAGCGATTGATCAGATCGACTTGATGGCTGGTGAATGCCTTCCGCACGCCAAGTTTCGCGTCCAGTTCGCGCAGCGCGTCGCGGGACAAGATGTAGTCATGCACGGAATAGGTGTCGTCTTGGGAGTGGGTTAGTCCGCTGCCTTGCAGGATTTCGCCGAACAGGCCGCTTTGCGCCTGGTGTTGCGGGCTGCGCACCAGAAAGCGCGATTCGGAGATGAAAACATCCGAGGCGAGGAATCCATAGTAAATAATCGCCATGCACGTGGGCACGATGACTGTCAGTACCAGGGCGACATGCCGTTTGAGCCAGAGTGCCATGCGAGGGGGTGCCTACAAAACTCCTGACTGCACGCCCGTGAGCACGGGGTAAGCCAGTGTGAAGATCAAATTTAGGAATTTCTGCAGCTCCGCCACGGGCGCGTTCGACACGTACAGCACATCCCGGTCCCTCATCGGAAAACTCTGAATCCAAAACAGGCTCCGCGGGTCCTTGAGATCCACCCGGTAGACGACTGGGACCAGACCCTGAGCCGTCGTTGTCACCACGTCTGCGCCCTGTCCGCCTGCCGCCTCGCTTCTCTTTTCGAGCCGGAACACGAATACCCCACTGGGGTTCGAACGCGAATCGATGAGTGCCCCGGAGCGAGCCAGCGCCTGCGCCAGCGAAATACCCTGCGTTTCGAAATTGATTTCGTCGTTCTTTCCCGTGGCGCCGAGCGCCGTAAAGCTCAAGGGTTGGAACAGAGCCGTGATCACGTCTCCTGACTGCAGAGAAACATTTTGCTTGGGGTCCTGAATGATGGTTTCGAGCGGCAACGAATACACACTGTCCCCGCGGGTGATCTGGATGGTCGTCTTGTTCACCGGTTGCTTCACGCCGGCCGCGACCGCGAGCGCATCGAGCAGGCGCTCATGAGCGGCGGTCAGGGGGACGCGGGTGCTTGTGGTCACTTCGCCCACGACGGTGACCGTGGAGGAAAGATTGTGCGTCAACAGCACCAGCACCTCGGGCTGGTTGGCCTTTTTCGCCAGGCGCTGTTTGATCTCCGCCGCGATCTCGGGCAGCGTCTTGCCGGCGGCCGGAACGCGGCCGGCGAACGGCACAGTGATGCATCCTTCTCCGTCTACGGGTTGCTCGGGCAGCGTGGTCGGGAGCGAGGGTATCGACATTCCCGTCGGATTGATCTGGGCGCTGCCGAAGAGCGTGGCGGGCGTGGCCTCCCAGATGGTAACCGCCAGAAAATCACCCGCGCCGATCGGCTGCAGCTGATCGGGACGGCTGCTCAAGACCTCCGAAAACAGATGCCGGGAGCGCTGCGCCGTCAGCCGCTGCGTGACTTCCTCGTTCACGTCAATGAGCTGGATCGGCGGCAACGGTCGCTGGTCCGCAGAATGTTCGATATCTCTGCGGCTGGGGCCGATTGAGGAGAAGAAAGGAGCGCAGCCGGCAAGCAGAATGGCGCAGAGTGCCAGGCAGGCCAACTTGGTCGTTAATTGCATGCTTTGCTTCGCGCGGCTCCCAAGCTTATGTTCAATGGATGGTAGCAAGCGCGCCGGCCGGCCGTGCATCAATCATCTGAAGGTGTGCGCGAGTGCACAGACTGAGCCGCACGACTGGGCGGCGGCGGATCTTCGGCGGCGAGTGCTTTGGCGTCGCCGACCGCGACCGTGCCGATCGCGGTCAGCCCCGCCAGCGACAACAGGGAGATGAAAAAGTCGTGAACGGTGATCGCGCCGACGCCCGGCACCGGCGGCAGCCAGGCCCGCATGTCCACAACCCCTACCGCCAGGGTCAACACATTGCCCAGCAATAGCAGCGCTCTGATCTCGGTGGGCCCGAAATAAAAATATGTGACGCGCATCGTGGCGCGCGAATGCGCCGTGATCAGCGAGTAGACGAATGCGAGGAGAAACGTGATCAAGCCCAGGCAGGCCGCCCCGAAATGCGCCAGCGGCGACACCCCCAGCGAGAGAAAGGTGATGATCTGGCAGAACAGGTCGCTGGTGTGGTCGATGAAGAATCCGTAGCGCGGCCGTTCGATTCGCCGCACCCGCGCCAGCGTCCCATCCAGGGAATCACCGAACCAATTGATCACCAGGCCCGCACTGGCCAGCCACAACCACGCCGGCGACCCTCGGCTTAGGAGAAACCCGGCAGCGGTAATGAGGCCACCCACCACACCGAATGCCGTCAGTTGATCCGGTACGATGGCGGCAGGCAGCCGCGCCGCTATCCAAGCCAGTGCCGGCCGCTCGATAGGGCCCAAAAAGCTATCGTTGACCCGTTGAATCGGCGTCATCGGCCAAATCCTGCGACGCGCACCATCCACTGCGACAGCGCCGCGGGCAGCGCCGATAGGCACCACATCCCGAAGGCAAGCGTGCTCGGAAAGGCGATCCGCGCCCGATTGTGCTCCAGCCCGCGGCGGATCAGGGTCGCCGCGCGCTCCGGCGACATCAACCAAGGCTTTGCGCCCGGGAACCGCTCGGTCATAGGGGTGCGCACGAAACCCGGCATCACCACATTCACCGCGATCCCTTGAGGCGCGAGCCATCCGCGCAGCGCCTCGCCGTAGCTCTTCAAGGCTGCCTTGCTGGCGCAATAAATCGGCGTGATCGGCAGTCCGAAGTACGCAGCCAACGAGCTCACGATCGCGATCTGGCCGGCACCGCGCCGTCGCATGTCAGGCAGCACACCGGCCACGGTCGCGATCGCACCGTCGAGATTGACGGCAAGCACCGCTCGGGCTGTATCCCAGCTCTCCGCCTCGAGCCCGTTGCCGATGGCGCGGCTCACCCCGGCATTCACGATGGCCAGGTCGATCGCGTATTGGTTGGAAACGCCGCGCAGGGCCTCGATCGCGGCGGCGGCGTCACACAAATCGAACGTCACGCCGTGCACCTGTGCCCCGCGCGTTTCACACTCTTGGGTGAGCGAGGCCAGGCGTGCCGTGTCGCGTCCGTGCAGGATCAGCATGCGCCCGGGCTGCGCGTAGCTGCGCGCCAGTGCGGCGCCGATGCCGCCGGTGGCGCCGGTGATGAGGATCGTGGACGGCTCAGCCCAAACACGCCGCGATGACTGCCGTGCGGCTTGCCCGGCCAATGAACCTCCATGCTGGATTCCTCTCACCTGAGGGGATTGGTCCATTTGATTTTGGGAAATCTCGCAAAGTCACTATCGGTCGACATCAGTTCACAGCCATGCTGCACGGCGAGCGCCGCCAGGTGTGCATCGGACACGAGGTTCCCGAGTGCCTGCCCCTCGATCAACAAAGGTTGCAACACGGTCCAATGTCGCTCTGTGGGGTAGATCAGTCGTGTGCACGGTTGATCCAGCCAGCTCTGTATGCGGGCAATCGCCTGATTCAGCGTCAGTGGACGCTCGAACACGCGGGAATTGGTGCCGATCCGAATGAATGCGCACAGCACGCTCCAGCACAGACAGACCGGAGACACACCGGACAATTGAGCGTCCCACCATCCGCGGGCGATCTCATGTTGGGGACTGAGCTGATCTTCGGCGTACAGCAGAATGTTTGCATCGACCAGGATCACCGGGAATCCTCGCCCTCGATCTGCGCCAGCAGCTCCTGGATATTGTCCAGATTCCTTCCGGTCTTGAGCCCCAACTTGTGCGGCTTGGTTTGATAGGGCGCGGCATCCGGCGGCGTTGCCATCGTCTTCAGGCCGGCGCGCAGTGCTTCATTGATGACAGTGCGGAAAGGCAGCCGCCTTTTTGCAGCGGTCGATTTTGCCTTCTCGAGTACATCGTCATCGATCGACAGCGTTGTTCTCAAGATGGACCTCCGTGCCAAGACTAGCAGGCATCATAGCATCATATATCGTGATGTCAAGGCATCACCGACTGCACGCAGAACAGCAGCGGGTTACGGCCCGATGGAATACCACCCAATGATTTCTCCCAACGCCTCTCTACGCACCATTGTTAGATGCCGGCTTCAACAAAATACGATCGCGGCTCCGGTATTTAGCGAGGCCTGGCAGGCCGCAAGCAAGCGAATACAAGAGAAGGATTCCACTCCGTAGCGTTGCCAGTGGGCTGCACCGGAACCTGGATTTTCCGCCGCTTCCAACACCTCATCCGACTCGGCATCGAGCCCTTCCGGAATCTCGAGTAACTTGGCCAATGCCCTACACTCCTCGTGTAACCGTGGCACCGATCCGATCATGGCACCAGGAACCTTCAAATTCTCCGGCGGAAAAATAACTTTGGAAAAGTCTTGTGGTACGTAGTAGCCCTCGGCATCACTATGAACAATTACGTGCTGAAAGGACAAGCTATCGCCGCTACGGGCTCGAAATAGACGGGCGACCCAATTCGGCGGCTGCGCGGCTTCCGCATAGTAGCGTTTCAGAACTGGATCGTCTGTCGCGTCTTCTGCGATAGGCGGTGGCATCGGTAGACCGAGGGCCGCGTGCGCCGCTATGCGGCGAAGGTGGTGTAGCCCCGAATAGCCCCACATATCACACGAAAAACGCAATGACTCATCAAGTTCGACGGGCTCGCGATGCGGTTTGTACCCAGCCGCCACCAATGCCTCATTCAGACGTGCGAAATAACTCGATACTTCGGCCGATCCCCCTGGATCGCTACTGATAACGTCCGCCAGGTACCCAACAGACAAACTTAGACCCAATTCTGGACTCCAGACGGACCGCGAAGGCGAGAATGCAGCTGCAACGGCATGCGCGTCACGCCGAACACCCGATGCGCCCTGTCGATCAAAATTTCCACAAATCGCTATGGGTGTTGAGATCGCCTCCGCCGTACAGCCAGTGATTGCCGGCGTCGTCGGTCCATGAAGCTGCCCCACCCCGCGCACCGGGCACATTGCCCGGCGCCGCCGTCCCGAGCGTCCCATAGGTCCCGGGCGCTCCCGGCGTCGCGGAGCCGCTGACCCAGGTCCATTGCTTCGTGGCGGGGCTGAACATCCACAAATCGTTGAAGAAATTGATCGTTGAAACGCCGCTTGCTGCTGCACCTCCAAACAGCCATAGGTTACCGGCGCTGTCGGTCCACGACGCCGAACCATAGCGTGCTCCCGGCACGTTGCCTGGCGCCGCGATGTTCTCGGTGCCGTAGATCCCAACGATTGGATCCGTGCAGCACGGGGGCAGCTGCGAACCGCTCATCCAGGTCCATTGTCGCGTGGTCGGGCTGAACATCCACAGGTCGTTGAGTTCGGCGCCGGCGCCAACCCCGCCGAACACCCAAAAATTACCGAAAATGTCCGTCCAAGATGTCATCCCAACGCGCGCCGGGAGCATGTTGTCCACCGCGGCAATGCCCTGGGTACCATAGACACCGGCAAATTCATTCTCACCACCCATCCACGTCCACAGTCCCGTCGATGAGCTGTACATCCACAGCTCGTTTGAAAACCCCAGAGTCGTGAGGCTTGATTCGCCCCCAAACATCCAGAGATCGCCCGCGCTGTCGCTAAAGGACACACCGCCGGATCGCGCTCCGGGAACGTTGCCCGCCGCTGCAACACCCTGGGATCCACGGACCTCGGGGGCAAGGATGGTATTGGACCCGCTCATCCACGACCATTGCTGCGTGGTCGGGCTGTACATCCATAGGTCGTTGAGCTGGTTGCCTGCATGCGGATCTCCGCTGCTTGAACCCAGCGAGTCGTACCCCTCTCCCCCAAACAGCCAGAGGTTGCCGACGCCGTCGGCCCAGGACACCGCGCCTGATCGCGCTCCAGGCACGTTGCCCGCTGCAGCACTACCCAGCGTGCCGTAGATCCCGATCGAATTAGCGGTATTGGATCCGCCGATCCAGGTCCATTGCTGCGTGGTCGGGCTGTAGACCCACAGGTCGTTGAGCAAGCCGACCGCTCCGGTCGAATCGTATCCGCTGCCGCCGAATAGCCAGAGATTGCCCATGAGGTCGTACCAGATCGCCTCGCCTACGCGCGCTCCCGGTACATTGTCCGTCGCGGCGGTGCCTCGTATACCGTAGTTCGCGGCTGAGTTGACCGTGTTCGCTCCGCCCATCCAGGTCCATGAAACGATGCAATTGATCTGAATGTTGGTGACATTGGCCTGCGGCACCACACCGGCGCTCCCTTGGACCGAGCAGATCAGGCCGGAGGGCTGCGTCGAAACCTGCACGGCGTAATTGCTGTTGGCGGCCAAAGATGTCGGCATGGTAAAGCGGGTCGCATTGACCGCCACGTTCGCCGTGTCGGCGCCATTTGCGAGCGATAGACCGCTGCCCGTCAGGCCGGTGATCGTGCCGCCAATGGTATAGAGCATGGGTGCGACGGTGCCCGATGAACCACCGCATGCGCCGAGACTCAGCGCAACGAGCACCGTTCCCGTCCATAGGATCCATGTCCTTCCCACTCGATAATCTCCTGGCGTCGTAACTCATTGAAAGCGCTACCGAGGCGCAAGCACGTTCATGTCCGTCCGCGGTGTCCTCGAGCAGCCACGTTTTATCATGCGAAACGACCACCTGCATGAACCTTTATTGCTCCCAAATCGAATTTCCGCGACGGCACGGCGTAGAGTTGCATCTCGACTCAAGAGGTTGAACGCCGTGACATCAGCACATGATTTGAGATTCGGTGGCGCAAGTCAGGCGCCCAATCGACATCGATATCTCCGCCCATTGGGATTGCTGCTCTGTGTCGCGGCTTGCATGATCAGCCATCGCTCTCGAGCCAGCGAACTTGTCCTCGGTCGGCGCGCCGTGCAAGCCATCGTCGCCTCCGCGCTTTTCAAGGATCAGGGTCGATGGTATCTCACAAAGGGCGCCTGCTACGTATATCTCGAAAACCCCAAGATCTCGCTCGCTAACGGGCGGTTGGTGATGAACGCCCATCTTTCGTCGCGCGTGGGACTCGAGGTGGGCGGCTCCTGCGTGGGGACCGGCCTTGCCTCCGATGTGCAATTGTCGGGCAAATTTGTGGGCTCCGGCTCGCAGCTCACGCTGCAAGACATCAAGATTGACAAT
>Ga0210398_10002148_pt1 | contig 19495 bp, 18 predicted proteins | sample IncBWC4OmetaG_FD_161047 | JGI IMG/M metagenome (GOLD analysis project Ga0210398, IMG submission 161047) | Forest soil microbial communities from Barre Woods Harvard Forest LTER site, Petersham, Massachusetts, United States - Inc-BW-C-4-O | ecosystem: Environmental > Terrestrial > Soil >... | reverse complement strand
GCTGATCGGCGCGCTCACGCCGCCGGCCGTCCAATACATGAAGAGCTGCGCGGAATTGTCCGCCGCGCGTGCGATGTAGGCGATGCGCGAACCGTCCGGCGACCAGCGCGGTGAGCCGCTGGTCGGTGCGCTGGATATCGGGCGTTCATTCTTGCCGTCGATCCCCACCAGCCAGATGCTGCCGCGGGATCGGTCGGTCTTGATGTCGTAGCCCATGCGCACGTAGGCGATGCTGCGTCCGTCGGGCGAGACTTGCGGATCGGCCGCCCATTGAAGATCGAACACATCGAGCGGTTTGAATGCAGGCTTCTGCGCCTGCGCAAAACCCGGCGCGGCCATGAGAATGAAAATCACCGCCGCTGAAATTCGCAGGCTTACCGGCATTCGCTTACCCCTTGATGTTGTGTTTGCCGGCCACCCAGCAATGACGTTGATGTTCATTCACAATCCCCACCGCCTGCATGAAGGCGTAGCAAATCGTCGACCCGACGAATTTGAAGCCCTTTTGTTTGAGATCCTTGCTCATCGCGTCGCTGTGCGCCGTCGACGGGGGCACGCCGCCGAGATACAGAGGCCGGCGGCGCAACACCCGGCCATCGGTAAACTGCCATAGATAGTCGCTGAAAGAGGTGGCAGAGGAGCGGATCTTTAGATAGGCGGCGGCATTCGCAATGAATGCCTCGACTTTGAGGCGATTTCGGATGATGCCGGGATCCTCGAGCAGCCGCCGGCGTTTCGCCGCGTTGTAGCGGGCCATTTTTTCGGCATCGAAATGGTCGAAGGCCTGCCGATAGGTCTCACGCTTGCGCAGCACGGTGATCCAGCTCAAGCCCGCCTGTGCGCCTTCCAGACACAGCATCTCGAACAGAGGTTGATCGGCGCGTACCGGCACACCCCACTCGGTATCGTGATAGGCCACGTACACAGGGTCCGGGGGACACCAGGCGCAGCGCAGCTTGCCATCGGCATGGCGCTGCGCCTTCAATTTCCGACGATCCACAGCCTTCAGATCGCGGTCAGTGCGACTTGGCGGCAATGACCTCGATTTCCACCAATGCGCCGGGAGCGGCCAGGGCGGCGACTTGAAAGGCGCTGCGCGAAGGCTTGTTGGGCTGTTCGGCGGTGCCGAAGAATTGCTTGTAGCCCACCATCATTCCGGCGAAATCCATCTTGTTGTCCTTGGACGGATCGCCGACCAGGAACACGGTCATTTTCACCACGTCGCCCATGGTGAGTCCCAGTCTGGCGAGTGTGCCTTTGATGGCGTTGAGCGCTCCCACGGTCTGGGTCTCTGTGTCGCCATAGGCCGCCACACTGCCCTTGGGGGCATCCTTGTTGATGACCGGCGCCAGGGCGCCGCTCAGGAAATAGGTATCGACGCCGGCCTTGACCGTAACGGCGGAGGAAATAGGAAAATCATTGCCCTCGGGCAGCGGCAAACGCTCGACTTTCGCGGCTTTGCCCTGATCGGCGGCGTAGCCCGGCGCCGCTGAAACCAATGCCAGAACACCTGCGGCCAGAATGAGCTTGCGCCCATGGATCATGCTGAACATCGCATCCCCTTGAATTTAACCGTGCAGACGCACGGCGTGACGTACCTTATAGACCAATTCGATGCAGTCGACGCCGCGTGTACGGCGCGCGGTACTGCGGATTTCATGCATGAGCTTCAGCAACACGCGGGTGCTCAAGTCCGCGGTCAGGCTCAATCGCGGGTCCACCCCCAGGTGCAGCACCGCGAATCGTTCATGTGCCGATCGGACGAAAACCGCGACCCCGACCGGCCGGCCCTCGTCGGAAACGGCGAACAAGGTCTGCACCCCGGCGATGTCGCCGACACGCACGCGCAGGCCGCCGTCCTGCTCATAGATTTCGGGTACGCCATAGGTGTCGATCGATTGTTGGATTCCCACTCGTACACGGTGCTGGTTGACGTTGAAAAACAGCAGCTGTTCCAAGGCGGGACGCTGCTCGGCAGCCAGCTTCGAGGTAATGCCAATCGACGCGCCCAATTGAACCCCCCAACGAATGGCCGCCAAATGAGCGACCAGTCACAGAACTGAATTGACGCGACGCAGCAGGCTTGTCTGCGCCCTGAGACTCCGTATCGTATAGCGTCGCCGGTGGAATGACACTAGCCTCTGGCGGCCATCGGCCGTTGCTGCAGTGCAGTATCCAAGAAGGAAACCATTGGTGCTAGCTTCCGACGAAGATGGCGGCACGCTGCAGACGCTGAAATTCAGCCTCGCGAGCGAGATTGTCGAGCTGCTCGTCCTGACCCGCGACGAAGCTTTCCTGCAAACCCTGCGCGAGGCGGTGGGAGGTGCCAGGCGACTATGGCACGTCTTGTCCCCCGACAAGGTCAGCGACCTATTGGTTGCCGGCGAGGTCGGCATCGTGGTCCTCGATGCGCAGGCATTGCACGAAGCGGCCGGCGTGTTCGTCGGACAGATCAAGCGCCAATTTCCGGATCTCGTGGTCGTGGCTGCCGGTCACCGCGACGATGAGACTTCGTTGGCCGGTTTGATCAGCGCCGGCACGGTGTACCGCTTCATCCATAAGCCGATGTCTCCGGCGCGCGCAAAATTGTTTGCAGAAGCCGCCATCAAGAGATACGAGGAGCAGCGGCGCCTGACCGCCACGATACCGCTCTCCCGGCGCAATGCGTCTTCGAGCCGTTCCGGGCTGGTCGCGGGCGTGATCGGCGCGCTGGTGCTGATCGCGGCCGCCGCATGGTTCGCGCTTCGAAGCGGCGGCGATGCCGCCTCGCCTCCGCCGCTGGTAGAGGCGGCCAAACCGGATTCCGGCGAATTGGCCCGCGCCGCCGCCGCGCTGGCCGCCAACAGGCTCACCGAGCCGCCCGGCGATAACGCCTTGGAGCTTTATTCGGGATTGCAGGCGCGCAATCCGGCCGGCACGGAAGCCCGCGCGGGGCTGGCTGAGGTGCATGAGCGGCTGCTGGCGCGCGCCGAGAACGCATTGCTCGAGGAGCGATTGGAGGAAGCGGCGTCAGCCATCGAAACGGCGCGCAAATCCGGCGTGGAAAGCGGACGCATTGCCTTCCTTAGCGCGCAGCTGGCGAAGTTGCGTGATCAGGTCAAGGGGGTGCAGGGGAAGGTTCTACCACCGGCGCGCCCGCGCAACGAACCCAAACCCGAGGAAGATCATGCCGCGCCGCCACCCGCGCCGCCACCCGCGTCGCCACCCGCGTCGCTGCCCGCGTCGCTGCCAGCGCCGGTGGCTCAGCGCAGCGCCGATGACCGGCCACCCGAGACGGTTGCCGAGGTTCCACGCCCAACCGTGCAGGAGACTGCACACGCCGAACCACCCAGCGCGCACGCCGAACCGTCCAGCGCGGCAACCCAGGTCGATGCGGCCGGAGAACTCCTCAGAAATGTCAACGAGCGCTTGCTGCAGGACCGGCTGATCGAGCCTGCCGACGACAGTGCCAAGTATTTTTACCTGACGCTGAAGCAGCTTGATCCGGGCAATGCTGCGCTTGGCGCGGTGCTGCAGGATCTTGGAAACCGCTTGGTTGTCAAGGCACGCCGCGCGTTGATTCTCGGTCAATACGACGCAGCGAAGAGCTGGCTGGAGGAGGAGCGCGCAATCGGCTTCGGCTCCGCCGCGGTCAACTCAGCGCAGCAGGATCTGGACACCGCGCTCGCCAAACAAAACTTCATGACGACCCTGGTCCCCGCCAATCAACTCACGCCGCTGAAAACGGTGCAGCCGGTCTACCCGGTCAAGGCCCGGGACCACCAGCAGGAAGGTTGGGTCGATGTGGAATTCACCGTGTCGGAAACCGGGAAAGTGCAGGACGTAGCCGTCCGCGCGGCCAGTAATCCCGGCGTTTTCGACGATGCGGCGCTCAAAGCCGTGAATCAATGGCGCTACCGGCCGATATTGCGCGATGCCAAACCCGTGCCGGTGCGCACGCAAATCCGGCTTCGCTTTACGCTGTCGGCACGTTGAGTCCTGGAGTCAGGCCGCTGAGCTGCGAGCAAGGCTCGCGCTCTCCGATTCCTGGATCAATGCGCCGATCTCCGCGCCGATGCGCAGGTCATCGACCGCACCGAAGGCATGTTTGCGCACCGCTCCGTGCCGATCGATGAGCACCAAACTGGGCGTGCCGCGCATCTTGTACCGGTCCATGGTGTGCGGTATGGGACTGACCGGATTCGGCTGATCCAGGGCGATCGGAAATTTCAAACGATATTCCTGGATGAAAGCTTTCAGCACCGCGGTGTTGAAGGCATCGTGATGCTCGAACGGGGTGTGTACGCCGATCACGGTGACATCGCTCGGCGCAAAGGTTTCGTGAATTCTTTGCGCCTGGGGCACGCCGGAGGCGATGGAATGCGGGCATAGCACTTGAAAGGCCGACAGCACGACCACGCGTCCACGCAGCGCACCGAGCGTCAACGGGCGATCGGTGTTGAACCAGGATTGAACCAGCAGCTCCGGCGCGAAATTCGTTGTCATAGATAAACGCCGCTCGCGGCAAGTCACGAGGCGCGACAGATCCTTCATCGGTTTTTTTTTAAAGATAACCTTAAATCGTGTCGGTTGGAAGCGACACGGAGCTGAAGCGAGGCTTCTACCGGTCTATGAGTCCGGTGGGGTTCTCTTTTTCGCGGCGCTTGCGTTCGGCGACTTCTTCGCGATCGACGGTGACATTGATGGGCGCCTTGATGCCGATACGCACCTGGGAACCGTTGACGGCCATGACGGTCACTTCCACATCGTCACCAATGCGCAAGGACTCTCCGGCACGCCGTGTCAGGATCAGCATGTCCCATTAAGGCATGCAGCCGGGAGTTTTCCTGTGGGCGTTCGGTTTAAATCCCTGTAGGAATGCGCCGACCGAGCCCGGGCGGTAGGGCAATCAGCGTCACCGCCCAAAGGAATCGAACCGCGGTCAATGTTTTGCGATGACCCGTTCCGTCGTGGTTTCAGGCGCCGACCAATTGCTGACGGTGGCCTCGTAAAAGGCCAGCTCCTGCAGCAAATCCTCCAAACGCTGCGCTTTGCCCATGGCAAATCCCTGTCCGTAGTCGACGCCGAGATCCGCCATGCGCGCCCGGAGCACGTCGGTCTCCACGTATTCCGCAATCGTCTCCATGCACATGACTTTGGCCAGCTGTGCGATGGCCTTGATCATCGATTCGGAGCGCGCGTTGGTGACGGCGTCGCGCACGAAGCTGCCGTCGATTTTGATGTAATTGACCGACAGGTCCTTCAAGTAAGCCAGCGAGCTGACGCCGGTGCCGAAGTCATCGAGCGCGAACTGGCAGCCCAGCTCCTGCAAGGTGCGCATGAACACCTGCGCCTTGTCGAGGTTGCCGATGGTCGCCGTTTCGGTCAATTCGAAGCACAGGACACCCGGCGGCAAGCTGCTCGCCTTGAGCTGCGCGACCACGAAATCCAAGAAATCTTCATCCTGAAGCGACTGGCCGGATAGATTGATGGCGAATCGCGCAAATTCCTCGCCTACCGATGCACTGTGGGCACCGAGCAGCTCACAGGCTCTGCGCACCACCCAACGATCGATCGTCGGCATCAGTTGATAGCGCTCGGCGGAGGAGAGAAATTTGGCGGGCGGGATCATTTCACCCTTCTTTCCGAGCATGCGAATCAGCAGCTCGAAGCGGGGCCGGCCGTAGTTGCCGCGCAGCGGCAGAATGGGCTGCGCATCGAGACGGAATCCGTCGGAATCGAGCGCTTCGCGCAGCTGGCCGATCACCAGAATGTCGGTGTGCCGCCTGATGATGCTTTGGTCCGAATCCTGAAACATTTCCACGCGATTGCGGCCGCGGTCCTTGGCCGCCTTGCAGGCGATTTCCGCCGTCGCCAGGGCGTGCGCGAGCGGATTGTCGGAGTGGCCGATGGGCGCGACGCCCACACAGACCGAGACCTCGAATGAGCCTTGGCCGGCGCGAGGCATGATCCCTTCGGCGGCCGCTCGGATTTGCTCGGCAATGACCGCCGCCGATTCCATGGTGGCGTTCGGTATGAGCGCGGCGAGCCGATCTCCGGAGATGCGCGCGGACAACGCCTCCGCCGGCAGGGTCTTGGCCATGCGATCGGCCACGCTGATGATGACATCGTCGCCGATATGCATACCGAAGGTTTCGTTGATGACATGCAACCGATCGATGTCAAGATACAAAATGATGTGCGATGCGGAAGCGCCCGCCGCGGCCAGCACATTGCCGGCCTGGCGTTCGAAGGCCTGGCGGGTCATCAGGCCGGTGCTGGTGTCGTACTGCGCCTGAATGATGCTGGTCGATCGCTTCGCCAGCATTTCGGCCACCCGCGTCTGCTGCACGTCGAAATCCGGCGCGCTCGGCGGATTGAACAAGGCCAGTACGCCCATGACGCGCTCCGAACGATGCCGGATCGGGCAGGCCAATATCTTGTACGGGGCGGCCACATCGGTCGCGACCTTGGAGATGTGATTGATGACGATGGTGCGCTGTTGCATTTGCATCCACGCCGTCAAATGATGTTGTGCCCGATGCAGCGCTTCGGGTGACATCGGCGTGCCGCTGCGGGTCATGGACACCGAGATGTTCTTGTCCGGCACCCACAGCGCCGCCAACGCGCAGCCCATGCGGTCGAGACCGGTCTTGAGTATTTGTGAAAATTCGTCCGCGTCGCTCGCTGCCGCCTGGTTGGAAGAGATTTCCACCATGAGCTCGAGATCGCGCTCTTTGACGTTCAGATCGCGTTCGCTGGAACCGAGTTTTGCGCGCAGCGCCAATTCGCGGCGCAGGCATTCCAGGGCGGGCTGTACCAGCTGGCGCACCGTCTGTAGCGGCCGCGGCTCGATCTGAGTTCCCGAGAGACGAACCACCAGGCTGGCGAGGCCCAGCAGTTCAATATGCTCGCCGCGCACGCCGAAGGAATATACGACTCGATCCGCGTCGATGGTTCGGGCGACGCCGGGGAATTCAGCCTTGTCCGACAGGGCGTTGGCGACGGCCTCATTGATGATTTCCGGTTCATCGCTCAAGTCGCAGTCGTCGCTCGCCCACACCAGGTTCGCGTAGCCGTCGTGGATCACCACGCCGCGCAGGCTGGGCATGAGCATGCGCAGCAAACGCGCATACGGATCGAACGAGGCTTCGGTTGCGGCGGTCTCGACGGCGTTTGACTTGATATCCAGCACTTAAGGCCTGCTTCCTGCCAGCGAATTCTTGGGTCTGAGAGTCACAGATCAATGTGATGGAAACCCTGACTGCCAGCTTTGACGAGCGTCGCAGTTCAACGCAAGAATCTGTTGTGCGGCGCCCAGTTCAAGCGCGGAAAAGCGGGAAAATTGACAATATGCAGAACTTCTTGTGATGGATATCGCGATTCCCTTGGGCGCAACCCTCGTATGCTTACCGGAAGCGCGTCAAAACCTTCAGCAGGTAGCGGCCGCCGGGAAGGCGAACCAAACGAAATACCCGGCGCCAAAATCGCCGGGCATCCGCGTCGATACTGACCAGGGGCAGGCTCTCGTACAGACTCCCCAAGGGCTCATGCACGATCGCGGTCGCGGCTTCCACGGTGCCGACTCGATCGCCCGCCATGAAGGTCAGCAGCGCAGTCCTCTCATGCCATTCGATACCGAGCTCGACGATCGGCGCCATGCCGAAGGCGCGCGCGGCCCCTTGTTCCGCCTGCCGCAAAAACACATCCAATTCATGCGGAGCCGCGCGGGTCAGCTGCCATGCGCCGTTGCCCCTGTCCTGCACCAGAAACGCACCGGAAAAATTGCGTCGCATCTTTGGGCCCATTACTGCATCCTACCGGCGATTTGACGATAGGATACCAAGTGGATAAGCCGATAGACCTGCTTCCTGGACAAGCCTTGAGCAAGAGCGGCAGGCCCCGGCTCGACTACTTGGCGGTGGCCAGGCTGGCGTTTCCGTTCATGGTGAACAGCGCCGTCCAAGCGGCGCTCAACGCCACCGATACCTGGTTCATCGGACGCGTATCACCCGCCGCCACGGCGGCGATCGGCGCGGTGTACTGGCCGGTATTGGTCTTCGTGCTGCTGTTCGGTGGCGTCGGGCTGTCGGTGCAAACCCTCGTGGCCCAGGCCTACGGCGGCCGTCGCTACGCACGGGCGTCTCAAGCCACGTGGACCGCGCTGTGGGCGTCACTGTTGACCATCCCCTTGTTTGCCGCGCTCGCCTTCGGGGGCGCCTCGATATTCGGCCCGTTTGGACTGCCGCGCGACATCATGCACCTGGCACTTGCCTATTGGCAGCCGCGCATGCTGGGTGCACCCCTGGGCGTTGCCTTGTGGGCGGTGCTGGGTTTTTTCAACGGCATCGGCCGCCCCACGGTCGCGCTGCGAATCGCCGCCGGCGTGGCGGTGATCAATGCGCTGTTCAATCAGCTGTTCATGTTCAATCTCGGCATGGGTGTCGCGGGTTCGGCGTCGGCCACCAACGCGGCGCAACTCCTTGGAGTTGGGGCGGCGCTCATCTGGTTCCTGGGACCCGGGACACGCGCGCGCTTCAAATCGCACCTGACCACGCGATTTCACGGCGGGACCTTGTGGCGCCAGCTGCAATTGGGTTTTCCGATGGGCGTGCTCATTGCCGCGGACATTCTGGGGTTCGCACTGTTCCAGTTGATGCAGGTACGATTGGGGACTATCGATGGCGCCTCGACGCAAATCGTCATGATGCTGACATCTTTTTGCTACATGCCGGCCGTGGGCATCGCAATGGCCGGCACCACGCTCGTCGGCCAAGCCATCGGCGCACGGCGCCGGGATTGGGCCTTCAAGGTCGGCAACGGCATCGTCTTGATTGCCGTGCTGTACATGGGGGCGATCGGCGTGCTGCTGGCGGCGTTGGGACCTTGGCTGTTGCCGTTCTTCACGAACTTTGCCGATCCGGACGCCGGCGCCGTGGTCAAGCGCGGCTGCCTCTTGTTGTGGATTGCGGCGGGGTATCAATTGTTCGATGGCCTCAACATCAGCAGCAGTGCGATATTGCGCGGCGCCGGCGATGTGCGGCTACCGGCGCTGATGGTCCTGGCGCTGTCGTGGCTGCTCTTCGTGCCGCTGGCGCACAGCCTGTCGTTCGCACCGCGCCAAGGCTGGGTTCATTGGCTGCCGCAATACGGATTGGGTGCGGTCGGCGGGTGGTTTGCGGCCTTGATCTACATCTTTTTCCTGGGATGGATGCTATTTTTTCGGTGGCGCTCGCGCGCGTGGGCTAGCATCGCGCTGCCCCTCAATTGATGAGCCGGATCATGCCTGCGTTTTACCGCGTCGCGTTCGCCTGCTTTTTTTGTGCCGCCTTGTCCGCCGGGGCGAAGGCAGCCGTGCCTGCCGTCGTCACGCAAGTGATGGCGGCGCAACGCCTGCCCGCGAGCGCGGCCAGCTTTGTGATCCTCGAGGCCGATTCGGACCGTATCGTGGCGAGTCACAACGCCGATACGCCGCGCAGCCCGGCATCCACCATCAAAACGGTGACGACCTTCGCGGCGCTGGACATGCTGGGGCCGGCCTATCTCTGGCAGACCCGCGCCTGGATCCACGACGGCGATCTGATTCTGCAGGGCGGCGGCGATCCGTACATGACCCTGGAGCGGTGGTGGAGTTTTGTGCAGGGCTTGCGCGCTTCCGGCTTGAAGTCGATTCGCGGCGATATCGTCATCGACAATACGGCATTCTCCCTGCCCCCGGAGGATCCCGGCGCCTTCGATGGGCGGCCAAATCGCTCCTACAATGTCCTGCCGGACGCGCTGATGGTGAATTTCCAATCGATCGACTTTCGGCTGCTTGCCGATCCCGACAGCGGCAAAGTACAGGTCATTGCGAGTCCGGCACCGGCGAACCTCGATGTCGAGAATCACATCCGCTTCGTGCCCGGCCGCTGCACCGGTTCCGCGGGCAGGGTGGATTTTCAGGTGGCCTCCGCGGCGTGGGACCGGGTGGTGTTTTCCGGCGCGCTCTCCCCGCATTGCTCGGAGCGCAGCTTCGCGCGCGTATTGTTATCGCCCGCCACCTATGCCTTCGGCACCTTCGTCGCTTTGTGGCGGCAATCGGGCGGCGAATTCAGCGGCAAATTGCGCATCGAGCCGACACCGGCGGACGCCAAACCTCTGTTCACTTTCGACTCGTTGAGCTTGGGCGAAATCGTGCGCCTCACCAACAAGCACAGCAGCAATCTGATGGCGCGGCACCTGCTGCTGACATTGGGCAAGGAGCGCTACGGCGAACCGGCGACGCTGGAAAAAGGCGCCGCCGCCATCGCCGAGTGGAGCCGCGAACGAGGATTCGACCTGGCGGGCGTGGACATCGACAATGGATCCGGCCTGTCCCGCAGCACCCACATCTCGGCGCTGCAGATGGCGAAGGTTTTGAATGCCGCTTATCACAGCCGCTTCGCTCCCGAATACCTGGCGTCCTTGCCCTTGGCCGGGATGGACGGCACGTTGCGGACGCGCATGAAAAGCGCCCCGGGCGGTGCGGTGCGCCTGAAGACCGGGACTCTCGATGGCGTCAGCGGCGTCGCGGGCTACGTGACGAGCGCCGGCGGCAAGACTTACATCCTGGTTTCATTGGTCAATCACAGTCGCACGGACTTCGGGGCCGCCGAGCCCCTGCATGCGGCTTTGGTCGCTTGGATTCTGGAGCATCTTTAGCCGGAAGTTCTCCTTGGTTTAGCCGCCGGGACGCTCCATTTCCCAGAGGATGGCGGTGACGTTCCTGCGCACCCAGAGTCCAAAGCCGATATAGCGGAAGGATTTGTTCAACCGCCGCCGATACCAAGCGCCGCTGCGCAGATGCACCGCGCGATCCGTGCGGCTTCGATCGCAATTTTCGCGCCAATCTTCCGTGGTCAACGCCGACACGTACAAGGCCGCGCGAGTCAGCTTGCCGAAGTTGACGATGGCGCGGGCGGCCTGCGCGTCCGGCAGATATTGCAGGACGTCGTAGCAAACCACCAGATCGAAGGGCTTGCGCGGCGTGAAGTCGATGACGGAGCCGTGAATCCAGTCGAAAGAACCGCACAGATAGTCACTCGCCTCCAGACCCACATAGCGAGCCCGCGGCAGAAGCTTGGCAAAGGGCGTGCGCAGCAGACCAATGCCGCAACCGGCATCCAGGATGCTTCGAATGGGAATCTGGCATTGTCTCAGGGCGGCGGCGATGAGCGCCGCGCGGCCGTGCATTTCCGCGGCGGTAACGACCCGCGTTGCGGCGTTCAAATAGAATTTCTGGAAGTAGGCGGCCGTGAAATTGTCCGCGGCCCCGCCTGCGTGTACCTTACGTGGCTTTTTCCGCTTACCCAGAGCCAAAGGTTTCACCCATGCTTCAGAAGTTCCCGCGCGCGATTGTGTTGCGCGCCATGATAGTGGCCTCGCTGGTTCTTTGCTGGCCTGCGTTCCTGCCCGCCGCCGATTCGCTGTCCTCGGGCAGCGGAGTTCCCACCATCGAAGCGAAAACCGCCGGGATGCGTCACATGCCCGGCTTCCTGCCGCTGCATTGGGATGCAAAGGGCGGCAGGCTGTACTTGGAAATCGCCCGGCTCGGCACCGACATGCTGTATTTCGATTCGCTGCCCTTTGGGACGGGGTCCAACGATCTGGGCCTCGACCGAGGCCAGGTGTCCGCGGCGAAGCTGGTTCGCTTCGAACGCTTTGGTCCGAAGGTTCTGCTGGCCCAGCCCAATGAATTCTTTCGAAGTTCGGCGCGCGATGCCGCCGAACGGCTTGCGGTACGCCAATCCTTTCCGGAATCGATTATCGGCGGCTTCACCGTGGTGGCCGAGGATGCCGGCGGGGCGGGCGCGGTGCTGGTTGATGCCACCGATTTTTTTCTTCGCGACGTGCATGGCGTATCCGACGCGCTGGCCAAGCAGGGCGCCTACAAGCTCGATGCCGCGCGCTCGGCCATCGCGATCGAGGCGACCAAGGTGTTTCCGAAGAACACCGAGGTCGAAGCCGTCCTGACTTTCGCGTCCGACGCTCCCATCCGAGGATCGTTTGTCGGCGAGGTCGCACCGGACGCCCACGCGCTCACGCTGCGCGAGCACCAGTCGTTCCTGGAACTGCCGGGGCCTGGATACTCGCCGCGACGCTACGACCCGCGCGCGGGCTACTTCCAGTTCGAGTATCGCGATTATGCCGCTCCGCTCGGGGCGCCGTTGGATCAGCGATTCATCGTACGGCACCGGTTGATCAAGCAGGACCCGGATTGCGCGCAAGCCTGCGTGGCGGTCAAGCCCATTCAGTACTTCGTGGACCGGGGTGCGCCTGAGCCGATTAGAGCCGCCCTGGTGGAAGGCGCGCGCTGGTGGGATCAGGCATTTCAAGCGGCAGGCTGGGCACCGGGCACATTTCGGGTGGACGTTCTCCCGGAGGGTGCCGATCCCATGGACGCACGCTACAACATCATCCAGTGGGTGCATCGCTTCACGCGCGGCTGGTCCTATGGCCATCCGGTGGCCGATCCGCGTACCGGCGAAATCATCAAGGGCAATGTGACCTTGGGTTCCTTGCGCGGCAGACAGGACTATCTCATCGCCGAGGCGCTGCTCTCCCCTTACGTCGCGGGCAGGAAACTCACACCGGACAACGATCCCATGCTCGCCATGGCGCTGGCGCGCACACGGCAGCTGGCGGCACACGAAACCGGGCATACCCTGGGGCTGGCGCATAACTTCGCGGCCAGCGCATTCCCGCATGCACCGTCGGAATCGGTGTCGGTGATGGACTATCCGCATCCCTGGATAACACTCGACAAGGACGGCATACCGGATCTGTCCTCCGCGTACGCCGTCAACATCGGCCTCTGGGACAAAGTGGCGATCAACTACGGTTATCGGCAGTTCGCCGATGGCTCGCGAGAGCGCGCCGAACTCGATGCCATCTTGGATGACGCCGCTCGATCAGGACTCGCCTATATCACCGACGAGGATGCGCGGCCTGCCGGCAGCGCGCATCCTCACGCACACCTTTGGGACAATGGCACGGATGCCGCCGATGAACTGACGCGCATCTTGAAAATCCGCGCCGCGGCGCTGGCTCGGTTCGGCGAGAACGCCATTCCCATGGGCGTGCCCCTGGCCCAGCTGGAAGACACGCTTGCGCCCCTGTACCTCATGCATCGCTATCAGTGCGAAGCCGCCATCAAGGTCATTGGCGGCCTGGAGTATCGATACCAGGTGCGCGGCGACGTGCAGATGAATGCGTCCGTGGTTTCCGCCGAGGAGCAGCGCAAAGCGCTGCATGCCGTGGTGAAGACCTTGTCCGCGGAGACTCTTGCGCTTCCGGAATCGCTGTTGAAACTGTTTCCGCCGCGGCCGCCGGGCTTCGAGCGGTCCCGCGAGTCCCTGCCATCCCAGACCGGCCTGACCTTCGATCCCATCGGCGCCGCCGAATCTGCCGCGGATCTGACGCTGACCACGCTGTTCGACGCCGAGCGCGCGGCCCGTCTGGTCGAGTACAGCGCCCGCGCAAACACTCCGTCGCTCGGTGAAGTGATCGATGCCGCGCTGCTGGCCAGCAAGCCGGCTCCACATCCGTCGGCCCGGCAATCCTTGAGCGGCGAGGTTCAATCCGCCGTGTACGGAAGGAGCGTCGAGGCTCTGCTGGCATTGGCCGCGGACCCGAAAGCTTCCGCGGCCGTGCGTGCCATCGCTTACGGGAAACTGAACGAGGTCAAACGGCACAGCGATCCCAATTCTCCGCTCGAGGCCTATCTCATCCACCGTATTCAACAGTTTCAAAGCGATCCGGCGAAATTCGTCGCGGCGAAACCCCTGGAAGCACCGCCGGGCATGCCGATCGGCGACGACGAAGACCCGTAGGACTTCCACCTTCGAGCCACCACCGGTCGCGGCCGGTTCACTGTGTTGACCGATCAGTCATGGGAACGGACGACAAGCGCTGACGTAATGTCGGCCAGCGCCGGCGTACCCGCTTGTCGCATGATGGTCTTGAGCTCGCGGTTCAGAATGTCTATCACCGCTTCGACCCCGGGTTGCCCGAAGGCGGCCAGACCCCACACTTGAGGCCGGCCGATGCCGACCGCGGTGGCGCCGAGCGCAATCGCCTTGAAGATATCCGTGCCGCGGCGGATGCCGCCGTCGACAAAGACCGGAACCCGCCCGCGTACCGTAGCGACAATCTCGGGCAGACAATCAATGGTGGCACGCAAAGTCTCTTCGTTGCGGCCACCGTGATTCGACACGATGATGGCGTCCGCGCCGTGCATCACCGCGAGTGCGGCATCCTCGCCGGTGACGATCCCTTTGACCATCATCCGGCCTTTGACGATCGACCGCAGGCGGTCGAGGAACACGGCAGTGAGGTCCGGGGGCGCAAGGCCGGTGACGCGGGATACGTCGATGCCGGCGAACATCGGGCCACGGCGCCACATGTCGTGCGAATTGCCTGCGTGACAATCGACGCAATGGCGGTTGTCGGTCAGCATGGCACGCTTCAATGTCTCGTTGTTCCGAGCCCCGGGTGAGTCCACCGTCAGTACGATGTCGTTGCAGCCCGCGCTTTGCGCACGGCGGACGATTCCCTCGGTCACCGTCCAGTCATTGGTTGGATAAAGCTGCTGCCATGACGGCGCGGCGCGCGCTTGGGCCACGGCCTCGATCGCCGTTGAAGTCCCCGTGGACAGCATGAACTGCATCGAGCGGGTCGAGGCGGCGCGCGCCACAGCCAGTTCGCCCTCGGGATGAAACGCACGCATCGCCGACACCGCGGATAGATAGACGGGACTTGGCCATGAGGCGCCGAAGACGCGACGCGTCGTGTCCAGATGGGTAAGGTCATTGAAGCGGTGAGCACGGATCTCATAGTGCGCAAAGGCTTCATGATTGCGGGTGACGGTATTATCGTCGTCCGCACCCGTGGCAATATATCCGAAGTGAGCCGGCGGCAGTGCCGCCTGAGCGAGCGCCTCGAACTCCGCGACATTCAGCACTTGATCGGCGCTGACGATCGGCGCCGGTTCTTGCCGAAACAGGCGTGAAGGGGGCAGCGAATCATCCGCGTGCGTTTGCGCCCAGATCTGCGGCAGCAGGGTGGCGCCCCCAATGAAACTGCGTCGAGTCAGCCGCATCGATCCTCCCCTGGGGCTGCGCGCAATGCGAGATGCAGGAATTGATTGAAGGCGCTTCGCTTGTAGTCGGCAAACGCCTCTCCGGCGACGAACCCACGTCGACGGTATAGAGAGAGTGCCGGTTCGAAATAGGCGCCGCTGCCGGTCTCCAGACTCAAGAGTGACATGCCCCGGGCCTGTGCCGCGCAGATAATATGCTCCAGCAGTGCGGCCGCCAGGCCGCGGCGTAGAAAATCGGGGTGCGTGCGCATGGATTTCAATTCTCCGGTGCCATCGCCGAGATCTTTCAGCGCCCCGATTCCCGCGATTTTGTCGCCATGCCACGCACTCCACACGGTCACGTTCGGGGCCTTGAGCCCCGAAAAATCGAGTGCGAATACGCTACCCGGCGGAGAGTGGGCGTGCATGCCCTCGAGGTGCAGACGGATGAGATCGCGTGTTGCGCCGGCGGATAAATCGTCTTCGCGAAATTCCCAGGACGTGTTCGACATGCTATGGCTTCCGGGTCATCAATTTGGGCGGCGCTCCCTCACCTGTTCTACAGCATCCAAAATGGACTTCGCCACCCCAGGTTCCTTCAACACGCTCAGGTGATCCGCCTGCGGCAAAATGATATGAGTAATGGTTGCGCTGGGAAGATGCGCCAAGAGTGCCTGATGTTCCGTAATCCACGCCTCCATATCCTCCCGTGACTTGAGTCCCCACTCGCCCAACGGCTTCGTCGCGGTGATTAGGACGTAGGGTATGGGCGGCAACGGCCAGGCGGACCGTGCTTCCTCGATGCTCGCAGGCAGCGCAGCCCATTGCCGCCGCAGCCCTTCGGGCAGTTTTGTATTCATGGCCTGCCAGTCTTTCGGGCTCGATTGCCGCATGCGATCGTAGCTCGCCTCGGTTGCCGGATCGATGAACACCAGGGCAGCCACTTCGGACGGGTAGTCATGCGCGAACACCCGCATGAAAAGGCCACCGGCCGAATGACCGACCAGGACTATGGGCGGTCGGATGGCGAGCGCAGCCAAAAGCGAATGGAGGTCTCGAGCCATCTGTTCAGCGGTACGGGGTTGCGGCCCGGGATCGGAGCGGCCCAGACCGGCGCGCTCATAGAGAAGGGTCCGGGTGTGCTCGGCAACGCGGTCCTGAAGCCTCCAATAGAGCGGTATTCCGCCGGTGAACCCGGTCTCGAAAACGACGGTCGGATTTCCTGAGCCCTTCACACGGGCCTCGAGCCGATACCCGCCGACATCGATGAGGGGAGGTCTTACGATGAGCCACGCGATCCACAGCACGACACTGAGCAGCATCGCTCCAAGAACGACACCCATCAGCTTTTTTTTCATGCGCGTCACGGCGACAAAATCCCCATCACTATGTGCATGCCGGCAACTCCGCGTGTGCTGAATCCGATGTTAGTTGTCCACATATCTGGCTCGGGCAATTTAGCGGATTCGCGTCATTTCAATCAGATATTCTTCGACACCCTTCAGGTTTTTCGATTTTGCGTTCATGATTCTCTCGAGCCATACGCCATCTGCCGCAAGTCTTACGACACGAAGCGCGATTCTCGAATCAGTTTTCGAGTGTCTCTTCAGACGTTCGCCCAGCCAGTTATCCCAAGCCGATCCGACCTGATCTTTAGAGGCCATCAGACTCAAGAGCGCGCCCCAAATTTTACGCTCAGCCGCACCCTCGGAAAATGCGGCCCTGATGTATGCACGCGTAAAACATCCGTCGGAATTCTCTTCCTGCCCCATCAGCCGGTCAAACTGCTGGTCCAATCGCGTCAATAGCCTCTGCATCAGCTCCGTCACCAACGCCTCTTTGCCATCGAAGTGATGAAAGAAAGCGCCCTTGGTAACGTCCGCCAATTCGCTCACTTTGTTGACGGTGACGTCAGCCATGCCCTTGGTTGCCGCGAGTTCGAAGGCGGCATTCAAGAGGGATTCTCTGACGAACAGAGGGTCCTTCTTTTTCATGTATGCGTTTTTTGCTTTGGTCGCCTTCATTTGCGGAAGTCCCCTCGAGGTCTCCAAATTGTATTCGTTTGGATCGGCCTGCGGCACAAATAAAATGATTGCGTTAAAAGATACCGAGTGGTATCTTTAATAAACGGGCTCTGCAAAACGAACCGCGGCGCTCCTGCGGCGGTGTTGCTTCATTCCATCGGGAGCGGCAGGGCAATTTCAAGGAACAACTTGTGAGGTGAAATCATGACCGGTTTAGGCTTGAGCGAGATGAAGACTGTCGTTGACTCGGGATTGGCAGTGGCTCACCTTGTTTTCAAGGTGGCTGACCTCAAGAGCAGTTGCGAATTCTACTCGAATCTCGGCATTCCACCATTTGCCATTGACAAAGAGATCGCAATTATCGAACTGCGTGGAGGTACGCATCTCATATTGCTATCAGTTGATCAGCCGGCCGGAGAAGGCGTGGCGGAAAGTTTGACGGGACAATTCCATGAAAAATTTTCTGAGCAATTCGATCTCATGATCGAGGGCAAAGGCTTGGATGAATTGAAAAAATATCGGTTGGAGCTGATCCGCCGGGGAATCGCAGCAGGAGAGATCCCTGATGAGACGTTTTTCGGGCATCATCTTTTTTGCATAAAGGACCCCGATGGCAACGGCATAACGATTTATACCAGCCACGCAATACAATGATCAGAAAGCACTGCCATTTGATTTCGGGAACATCATAAGGCCCGGAGCCGATCGGCCCCTTTTGCAATGACCTCGATCTGCCGGCTCGTCCCCATCGCAGCTTTGCGCTTTACGACGGAGCTGTGCTATATACCGCCAAATATAACGAGTTCTGGGAAGGGGTTCTTTTGGAGAAGGTACAATGCGCTCTCTAAGGTGGTGCGCCCTTGCGGCGCTTGCTTCAACCTTCGTTTTGAATCATGCGGCCCACGCCGCCGAACCGGCTCCGTCTGCGCCGCCGGCCCCCGGAGCCTGCGCGAGTCTTCATGAGTTCGTCGCCACCGATTGCGCGCTGACCTGGAACGGCATCACCCTGTACGGCACGTATGACGTCGGCGTGGGCTGGGTCAGTCATGGACTACCGGAAAACGGGTATAACTATGAAGGTGAATCGCTGATCAACCGGAACGGCAATCACTCGCAATGGGTCCTTGCGCCGAACAACCTGCAGCAGACGGGTCTCGGCATCAAGGGCAAGATAGAGTTCATGGCCGACTGGTACGCTGTATTCAACGCGTCGACCGGCTTCAATCCGCAGTCCGGCCAGCTTGCCAACATGGCGGCCACCAACACCACGAACAATGGCCTGCCGCGGGGCGCCTATTCGGAGACCGGCGATGGTGCGCGCGCGGGCCAAGCCTTCAATGACGAACTCTATGCCGGCGCATCGTCGACGTATTTCGGTACGCTCACCTTCGGTCGTCAGCGAGCTCTCGGTACCGATGCGATGCTCGCTTATGATCCGGCCGGCGGCGCCTACTCCTTTTCGTACATCGGGTACAACGGCACGATGGCCGGCGGCGGCGACACCGAGGACACCCGTTGGGACCAGGCCATCAAATATCGCCTTAGCTTTGGTCCGGCCCATTTTGGCGCGATGTATAAATTCGCCGACGGTTCAGGCGGCTGCTACTCCGCTGCCGCAACCTGGAGCGCCGCCACTTGTACCCCGGAACAGGCGCATAACACCGCCTATGGATTCGACCTCGGCGGGGAGTACGACAACTTCTCCGCCGACGTCGTCTTCCAACATTACAACCAGGCAATCAGCGTACTCAACCCCTTGCTGGGGGCTGAGAGTCTGACGCAGCCCTATCAGTCGATCACCAACAGCATCAACACAAACCCCATCACCGGGGCCAATGTGATCGGAACGGAGAATACCGAATATGGCATCGTGACCGACAACACGGCCATTATGTTCGCTGCCAAGTACACCTGGGACCCGTTCAAGTTCTATGTCGGATACGAACACATCCAGCAGTTCAATCCGTCGAACCCGTTGGGCATTGGCGCTTCGGCCCAGGGCGGCTATCTCTTGAGCGGCGTCGAGGACAACAATCTTGATCGTCCCAAGATTGTGCAGATCTGGTGGACGGGCGTGAAATACGCCTACGACATCAAAACCGACATCACGGTGGCCTGGTACCACCAGCAGCAGAACGACTTCCGTCTTCCGCCGGCCTGCTCGCCCGCGGCCGGTTTCCGCTCTTCCTGCTCAGGCACCCTCAACGAGTTTTCGCTGTATGCGGATCATCACTTCACCAAGCGTTTCGACGTTTTTGCCGGCATTGCGTATTCCGACGTGAGCGGCGGTCTGGCCATCGCCATTCCTCACGGCCCCGGCGTCCCTTATCTGCACAACAGCAACGCTGCCCCGACGATGGGTGCTCGTTTCAGCTTCTGAGCGCGCCGAGAGGTC
>Ga0210398_10002147_pt1 | contig 19497 bp, 22 predicted proteins | sample IncBWC4OmetaG_FD_161047 | JGI IMG/M metagenome (GOLD analysis project Ga0210398, IMG submission 161047) | Forest soil microbial communities from Barre Woods Harvard Forest LTER site, Petersham, Massachusetts, United States - Inc-BW-C-4-O | ecosystem: Environmental > Terrestrial > Soil >... | reverse complement strand
CCGCTTCGCCCTGACCTTCTCGATGCGTCGCGCCAACTCACGGAGAAACTCTGGCCGGGCGTTCCGGTCATTCCAATCATGGTTATGGGCGCAACGGACGGCGCCTCTTTGCGATCGGCGGGCATCCCTTGCTATGGAATACAGGGGTTCTTTATGGACCGAGACGACATCCGCTTCCATGGCCGCGATGAACGTATGGGCGTTCAGTCCTTTTATGAAGGTCAGGTTTTTCTCTATGAGTTGGTGAGGCAGCTGTCGTCATCGCACTCGCATTGAACTTAGGTGGCGTAACGGAGCCTTTTAGGGAACATAATGGCAAGGGCAATACTGAGTGTGAGTTGTGAGTAATGACTCCTGGTTTGTCGGCAATCCGGAAACTGGCCAGAAACGGCGTTTGAGGAACGCGCCGAACTCCGTGCCAGCATCTCTGAGACAGTTTAGTACTCTTAATTAATGAGCAGTAGGGCGAGAAAGAAAAAGGAAGAGATGAACGGGAGTTCTCTTGGTGTTGTTCTTTCCCCTGGAGATTAGGCTGTCGCGCAACGGAGCGAAGGCGAGCGTAGCGAGCCGCAGCGCAGTGCAGCGACAGCCAAAGCGGGCGCCGATCCGGCCTCGGGCTCACGGCCGGACCCCGAAGTAGTTGCCCAACCAAAGCGGCGAACCTTCACCGCCGAATATAAGCAACGCATCCTCGAGGAAGCTGAAGTTGTTGCTGCCACGCGAGGTGGTCTGGGTGCTCTGCTCCGCCGCGAAGGTCTGTACTCGTCTCTGCTCGCCTATTGGCGGCGCGAGCGGGCTAAAGGAGTGGTCGAGGCTCTGACTCCGCGGCAACGAGGGCCGAAGTCCAAGCGCCATCCGATGGAAGAAGAAGTTAAAAAGCTGCGGCGCCAGAACGCCCGCCTCACCGAAGATCTACGTAAGGCGCACCTCATCATCGACGTCCAAAAAAAAGTGGCTGCGCTGTTGGGGAATCCCATTCCGAAGCAGGCCCCAGACCCGGAGGAAAAGTCCTGATGGCCGCCGTCATCGAACTAGCCAACGATGTCGGCACGAGCGCGGCTTGCCAGGCCTTGTGTATGCCGCGCGCTTCTTACTACCGGGAGCGCCGTAAGACTTGTTCTCCGGCGGTGACTGCTTCGCGGCCTTCGCCGGCACGCGCACTCCACCCCGTGGAACGAGAGGCGGTGTTGTCGCGCTTGCACGAAGAACGCTTTCAAGATCGCTCGCCCGCCGCTGTTTATGCGACGTTACTCGATGAAGGCGAGTATCACTGCTCGATTCGCACCATGTATCGCTTGCTGGAAGCGCAGGGCGAGGTGCGCGAGCGCCGCAATCAGTTGACGCATCTGCCCTACCAGAAGCCAGAGCTGATGGCGACCGCCCCCAATCGGCTGTGGAGCTGGGATATAACCAAACTCTTAGGCCCCGCGAAATGGACCTATTTCTAACTGTACGTGATCCTCGATGTCTTCAGCCGCTCCGTGACCGGATGGATGGTGGCTTATCGCGAAAGCGCGGAGTTGGCGAAGCGACTGATCGAGGAAAGCTGCAAGAAACAACACATCCAACCCGGTCAACTCACCCTGCATGCCGATCGTGGTACCTCGATGAGGTCCAAGCCGGTGGCTCTTTTACTGGCCGATATGGGAGTCACGAAAACCCATAGTCGGCCGCACGTGTCCGATGACAATCCGTTTTCCGAGAACCAATTCCGAACTCTAAAGTATCGGCCGGAGTTTCCCGATCGCTTTGGGTGCATCCAGGACAGTCGCGCTTTCTGTCAGAGTTTTTTTCGGTGGTACAACGACGAGCACCGTCACTCCGGCGTAGGCTTGTTGACGCCAGCGACGGTTCACTATGGCCAAGCGGAAAACGCACTACGGCAACGCCAGGATGTACTCGATGTTGCTTACCAACGTCACCCGGAGCGCTTCGTACGAAGCGCTCCCAAACCACCGGCTCTTCCCAGCGAAGTCTGGATTAACAAGCCGCCTTCCACTCCGGCAGCGTCGCCTGTGGGAGCAGGAGAAGAAAGCTTGATTGGCAGCGATCAGTTGCTAGAAGCGATCGACTTTGAAAAAACGCAGTGTGCTCCCAAGAGAGACAAAAATGGGCGTGCCGTAGGTCCATCGAGTTGGCGATCGTCGTTCCTAGGCGATCCTGACGCGAACTTTCTTGTGGAAAACTGACAGCAAATGAAAAACTCACTAAATTTCGTGAACACCTGTCTCAGGGTCGTTGACACGAGCAGTTCTTCTGATCAAAACAACACTTAGCTTTCAGTTTGCTGATCGCAAATGCCCCACGGGACTCTTGCTCGTCATGAAAGCACGTAAGCTGCTTATGTTGCAATGTGTTACAAGTGCAGGATGTGCAGCATAAGCGAATCCGCAAGTACAAATAGTAAAAAGGGGCTGCTATGCGCTCGTTCATTCGGGGGTAGTCCAATAGATCAGTCAAGCAGCGAAGCGCAGGGAGACAGCAGGGAAACGCGCAGCAGACTATCCTTTGGGCGGGCTTTTCTATTTTCCCATCGCAAGGAATTTCTTCAGAATTTTGGCGTTGATCAAAAGTGGACAGTAAGCCATGAGGATGCAGCGGTAGCCTAAGTGTTGGCGAGTATCAGCGTGATTTCTCCCTCCGAAGAGCGGCTTAAACGTCTGTGGTTAAAGGCTATGGCTAAGACAGATTCCGCCGAAGTCGAATCCCTCCTAATGGAATTCAGAGATGCCCTGCATGATCATATTGAGCAGATAAGGGCCAAGAAGGTCCTGACCGGAACGTAAGTAGTGCCCGCAGTGTACGATGCCGTAACCACGTGTGGCAGAATATCCCGATCATGGCGAGAACATTGGTGTGGCTAGAAAACAGCACCTTCGCTGCTTGGGGATGTAACCAATGCGGGTGGATCACACCTAGCCGCAGGGAATCAAGCGAAGCTCCCGTGAAGGAAGCTTTCAACGAACACGAATGTGCCAAGTTCCCCCGCTTCACCCAATCCCCAGCGAGGTCAAGGCCGACAAAAGATAACAGATGCCGAATGCCGTGACGCTGAGCGCAGCAGACTGTCCCTTGGGTGGGGCAAAGCGAAGTAGATGGTGTGCCCGCTGCGCTTCGCTCGGGTAATCGCTTCCCCTTGTGCTCAAAGCGCAGACGAGCCTCCGAAGATTTATTTTGCATGCCCGGAGCATCACTAACTTGTGGCTGGTCGTGCCGAAGACTAGTTACTTCCACCCCGGGCTGCTAAAGGACTCCATGACGAAAAAACAAGCCACAGCTGATCTACCTTCCGGCGAAGGAGCCATTTCGACTCGCGCCGAACAAAGGCAGGTCGAGGAACGTCTGGCCATTGGAGCAAACGTTGTTTACGAGACTATTCGGCGCGAAGGAGAAGACGAGCTTTGTCGCACGGCGTCAGCATTAGCTTGGTCGGCATTCGCGGCAGGACTTTCGATGGGTTTCTCTTTTATCGCCGAAGGACTGTTGATGGCACATTTGCCTGATCAGCCTTGGCGACCCCTGATCACATCAGCAGGGTACGTCGTCGGATTTCTCATCGTCATCCTAGGACGCCAGCAACTGTTTACAGAAAATACTCTGACCGTGGTCTTGCCGCTACTTGTGCGCAAAGACCTACCCACATTGCTGCGAATGCTCCGCTTGTGGGGAGTGGTGTTGGTATCGAACCTGGTTGGGACCTTTCTGTTCGCGCTATGCGTAGGAAAAATAGGCATTTTCAATGCGCAGACACAGCAGTGTCTAACCCAGATTGGCGTCGCTCACCTTGGATCTAGTTTCGGGATTGTATTGGTACGGGCCATTTTCGCCGGTTGGTTGATCGCACTGATGGTGTGGCTCCTCCCCGGTGCGGAATCCGCGCGAGTGAGCATCATCATGATTATCACCTATCTGGTTGGGATCAGCGGATTCAATCATATTATTGCTGGATCGACGACAATGTTTTTTCTGATTCTCACGCACTCGACCTCATGGGGAATCTATGTCACGCAATTCTTTCTTCCAACCTTGATGGGCAATATCATCGGAGGATTTTCTCTGGTGGCCGCTCTTGGTCATGCACAGGTGGTTGGAGGGAAGGAACAATGAACATAATTGAGGTGTGAAGACCCAAGCCGCTCACCGACCCCGCATAAGACCTTCTTCGAGCAACGCGAAGGGGCTCAAATGGGTGACTCGTTTCGAGGTTCTCGTGTTGTGGTTACCGAAAACTCCGTCCGAGCCGAAAATGCAGCGGTTCCGAGCATTCATGAGATCCTGGTGGTATCTCGATGAGCTCTCTTTTCGTCGCCCTTTTCGCTCTGGTAGCGTCCAGTTTTCGAACTCGTGCCGCACTACAGGCGGAGATCCTCGCGCTTCGTCACCAACTCGCCGTTTTCCAAAGGAACGCGTCGCCTCGTCTGCGCCTCCAGCGCTCCGACCGGCTCTTGTGGATCTTGCTCTCGCGATGGTGGCCGGTTGGCGCCATAGTCTGCACATCGTTCGCCCCGATACAGTGATCGCTTGGCACCGCAGGGCGTTCGCTGGGTACTGGACGCGAAAATCACGGCGACGTCAGGGAAGACCGAACATGGCCGCAGACATTCGCCACTTGATTCGGGACATGAGTCAAGCGAACCCGTTGTGGGGAGCACCGCGCATTCACGGGGAACTGCTCAAGTTAGGGATCGAAGTGGCACTTCCAGGTGACCGACCACCCCAGCCAGGATTGGACGATGCAGCAGATCCGGGAAGCGTTTCCCAGGGACCAAGGGTGCCGATATCTTCTGCGCGACCGCGATGCGATCTACGGTGGTGACTGGGTAGAAATGACGAAAGGCCTGAGGATAGAGGAAGTGATTACCGCGCCGCGATCTCCATGGCAAGATCCGTTTGTGGAGCGGTTGATCGGTTCCGTTCGCCGGGAATGCTTGGACCACATGATCGTGTGGAATGAAAGATCGTTGCGCCGGACTCTGCGAAGTTATTTTGCCTATCACCAGCGTTCCCGAACTCATCTGGCGCTGGCCAAAGATGCTCCGGAATCGAGAGCAGTGGAGAAGCCAGAACGCGGGCGCATCGTGGCGATTCCTCAGGTCGGAGGACTTCACCATCGCTACCAGCGCCAGGCGGCTTAGTCCGTCAGGGTCGACGATCATGGCTTCCGGCATTGTGCCTTGGTCTTGCGAACCAAAGAGTTCCCGAGCCAAGGCAGATCTCATCCCGGCTACGAACCTACGAACTCCTCTTTGCACTCGCCGCTTTGCGATTTAGAACACCTTGCTCGCCGCTTCGAAGTTCCCTCGATCAGCTATTCTGGCAGACGGTGATCGTGTGCGGACGAGGTTTCGGTAATGACAGGCAGGTTCGATGGGTAGCAGAAGATGATCTTCTTCGACAGATTCAGTTCACCTACAGCCTTTTCGCAGCCTAATAACGCACAACCGCCGCTCGGCAACAAACTTGTCTGCTTTTGCCATTGAAACTTGCAACACTACTTAGATATTCGGCGCGTCACTCATCAACACGGAGCTTTTTAGCATAGGTCTGGACGCATAGCTCGAGGAATTCGTCGTTCTGGTCCCTCACGGCGGTGAGGAATTCGATTATTGCACCTTGCACTTCTGTTCGTTTCTCCGGACTAACCTTCTCAAAGGTCCCCGGCAACCGGCTGTGCATTTTATCTTTGGCGGTATAGTAATCACTATAGAAGCGTTCAACGCGGGCTTTCTGCTGGTCTCCAAACGCGTGCACCATCGCATCCAAGTTGTTCGCCCCAAGTTCCACTGCCTCATTTTCTATCCACTCCATATTGTATTCGAGTTGTTTGCACGCATCCAGAAACTCGGCGTCCGAGCGCCTACTGCCAAATTGCTCGAGCGTTTCGTTCCATCGTTCGAAAAAGGTGAAACGCCAGCGCGACGCGAGCGTGAGCGCGGTCAGGAGCAGCGACGTGTCTGGATCACCGACAAATCTGCGGTCGAAGGTTTCAACCAGTAGAACGTAAAACCGGCGTTTGCCATTCTTGTAGAGCTTGTACCGTGTTAATACCGCACGGTATATGCGGCGATCCTGGCCGCTACCCCTAAACGTGACGTCATCCGGCTGCGGCTTCTTGCCCGCAGTCGCCAAGCGAATGTTGGTTTCCAGTCGGTCTATCCACGGGATATTGGCGCGTCCGCGCGTAGACAGTGATTGACGTAGCTCTTCCCAGGTGATGCGTGGTGCCTCACTGCCGCCAACGGAGTACGGCACAGTCAGGCCTAGAATGTCGAACGCCCCGCTAGATCCAAGCAGGGTAGACAGGGGTGGAACGCGCTCGCCATCCTTGCCCTCAAAGGGAGGAGCTACAATAAGCTCCAAGCCCGCTTGGAGAGGCGTCTCCGACTGTTCGTCCTCTTTGCGGGCAATTTCGAAAGACTCTGTGATCTTGCTGGCAGCTTGAGCAATATCGATCTGGTACTGCACTGGGTTATTTTTGCGATGTTGCGGAGTATACAAGTCCTTGGTAGCACAAATTGCCCTAAGGAGCTTGCCCACCGGGCTGTTCCACCAAAGGTCGGCATTTGGTATGAACACATTGGGAGGGTCAGGAAGGTAGGGAGCAATCCGACTGATCAGTGTAGTGTTGTAGCCCTCGACCACTGCCGGCAATTTCTTCAGATCGACGTCATGAAGGCACGCCACCGGCTTCTCATCGATCGGTTTATCCGGCTGCGGTTTGATGATGCTATACATGCCGATCTCATAACCGCAGTATACGCTCTGATACCCCGTAAATACGACGATCAGCCAATCAGCCTGGACTAGTGCGGCTCTGATAACGGGCTCGTATTTAACGCCCGGTTGAATGCTTTCTGTGTCGAGAAAGCAGTTCAGTGAGGGTCCGCCCTTGCCGCTTTGTGCGAGGAGTGTGAGTTGATCCTTGATCGCGCTCGCGATTATCGTGTCTTCATGCGCATAGCTGATGAAGACATTAATATTCTCGTCCATTTGACACCTCTTCCACATGCAATCTCGGCGGCTATGGCCCAGATCTATATCTGAAGTCTGGACTGACATTTTTCTTGACCTACAACGAGCCCGTGCCGAGCCAGGTTGTGGCCATCTAACCTGTGCGCTTTTTGTCCGTTAACTAGCTCCAAGACCGGCGACACGAGCCTAGCACAGCACGTCGGTTGCGTAACACTTCGTTAGGGTTAGTCGGCTGGAGCTGTGGGGTGTGGCGGACAGGAATTCCCCTGTTAACCCGAGGGTTGTAGATTCGAGTCCTTCATTGTGGTGGCACCAGGATCTCACGAATGCTCAGAACCTCTGCATTTTAAGCTCGGATGGAGTTTGCGGTAGCCTCAGCTTGAGCTAAACTCAGAAGATGAGAGATGCGAACGGTGCGAGCAAAAGCGGGTTCCTCACCGGGCGATAGCCCGGTGAGGAATGACAATTGGCTACTGCTTGTCGTATACCGCAGTGCTGTGTATCTTCTTGCCCATCGCATCGGTTCCGCTAGTAGTAACCGTTCGGGTTTTGCCGTCGGCCGAGACAACGAGATGACCGGTCATAGTTACTTTGCCGTCCTTCTTACTGGTTAGTTGCGAAGTGTGATCGTCAATCGCTTTATACGAACGCGAGTCCCAAGTCGGATCGCCGGTGAGCGGATAATCTTTGCCGTCGAATTTCCCTGTCCATTCATTATGGAACGGCTTGCCTTGGGCATCGACGCCATCAATCGTGACCTTCACATTTTCGCCCGCGGATTCCACCACCACCGTGTTATTTTTCGCACCTCCGGGACTGAACTTCGACTTGGCTTCATTCAGCTGCCAGGTGCCCAAATTTGGGTTTTGGGCGAAGCACAGCGTCAGACCGGCAAAGCAAGTAACGACCGTCAGAATAATCGTCCTTCTTTTCATGTTGTCTCCTCGCTTCGAAAGAACTGCCGCGAATCGCGGCGAGCCATCGTAATGGCTGCAGGGCGACCTGTCAAAAGGATCAATCGCTCCTCGGAAGTGAAAATGGCGGTATGTGGATTCGCCTTATCTGATTCGCTTGCGTCTGGAGAATCTCGTCGTAGGTGATTACTTCCACGTTTAGTTGAGATTGACGCCGTTCAAAGATTTCCCTGTCCTCGTCACGAGTCGGAGTACGACCGATTAGTACAGCGAGCTTCGACTTTGCCGGAACATAACCGAATGCTTCTTCTACGACTCGAAGATTGTCGGGATGTCGAACATAATCATCGTAATCCTTGACCTGATCCACCGCTGCTTGTACCTTGGCTGAAAATCCCCGATGATGCCGTCTCGCTAGATTCAGTTCTGCGCGGCCTTTCAGTTCCATAATTTCTATCAAGCGGTCAATCTGCGGTCCGAGTATCGGGGTGAACGCGAAGTCTAGTTTGTTGTCCTTCGGGTATGCAAAATTTGGACGATGGGAAATTGGAATGCCCAGCCTCGCCTCCATCAAGAATGCTGGATGCTCCTCGAAGAATTGGTGCATCCGGGTTTCGTTCGCCCCGGTGTCGATCAAGTATTGGAAAATCTCTACATCGTGTCTCAGCCCTTCGCTGTCTCGCTTGGCCGCGACCCAACCCTTGTTGGTTCTGCGATCAGCCGGTGCGTAATAGTATTCGCTTTCAATGTTGGGGTGTGCCTACCGAAAACTCCGTCCGAACTGAAAACGCAGAGGTTCCGAGCATTCATGAGATCCTGGTGCGATCACGATGAGCTCTCTTTTCGTCGCCCTTTTCGCTTTTGTCACCTCCGGTTTTCGAACCCGTACCGCCCTGCAGGCGGAGATCCTCGCGCTTCGTCACCAACTCGCGGTTTTCCAAAAGAACGCTCCGCTGCGCTTGCGCCTCCAGCCGTCCGACCGGCTCTTGTGGGTCTTGCTCTCGCGATGGTGGCCCGGTTGGCGCTGTAGTCTGCACATCGTTCGCCCCGATACAGTGATCGCTTGGCATCGCCGAGCGTTCGCTTGGTACTGGACTCGGAAATCACGCCGGCGTCCGGGAAGACCGAACGTGGCCGCAGAGATTCGCCACTTGATTCGAGAGATGTACCAAGCGAACCCGTTGTGGGGAGCACCGCGCATTCACGGGGAACTGCTCAAGCTAGGAATCGACCTCGCACAGTCGACCGTGGCTAAATATCTTCGCCGCCCGCGAAAGCCACCATCCCAAACTTGGCGAACATTCTTGACCAATCACATGGAACAGATGGCCTCGAACGTTACGCGATTAGACTATTAGACTGCCACGCTCATGGCAAAAACGAGCGTAAAGGCTGGCCCAAACCGGATGCCCTCTGTGGTAGTGGAGAGGTGCGGCAGTTTTGCCGTCCCTTGCTTCCACCCCGTCAAACGTTTGAGTCCGATGTTCTGGCGCCTGTAAGCTCACCTTTTTGCCACAGTCCACCGCCAGAGCTCGCTAAATCGCCAATGAGTTGGCGCACGGGCTATTATCTTCGATTCGGGTGTGCGGGAAATGTGCGGGAACGCAGTACAAAACCAGCCTAAATCAGCCGAAAACTCAGATGCTAAATGCAATGTTTTCTAGGCTGTAGTTCCCTGCTCTTGTATGTTCTCTTAGCCATCAATGGGCTCATAACCCAAAGGTCGGTGGTTCAAATCCACCCCCCGCAACCACTTACCAACTTCTCGGTACCCATTGGCTCCCATTCGCTCCCGCATTGGGCACCACTGACCCACCACAAGTCTCACAGGGCAATACGCTCCGAACTACCACACTGTTGGCGGCACGCTTGCCCTCCGACATGGCCTGCGTATAGACATTCATCGTGCTTTGGATGGTGGAATGCTGGACAGTTCGTGTTGGATTTTGATGTCGGCATCCACTCGACGCAGCAGGCTCGAGTAGGAATGCCGAATGGATCGACCGGAACCGCAAAGCGGCATCTGTGGAATACTTGCGGCTTGACAACCTCCTGCTAGCAAGCAATACTCCAGTTCGCGCTCGAGCGAATCATCATCCCTCCACTTCCGTTAGTGTTTCCGGGCCGCGATTTACCAAATTCTAAAAGAGGACAGCTTTCGTCATGACAGTTGCATACTCCGTCCCTCCTCACAATTCTTTGATGATCTCAAGCAACTCCAACCGCGGCAAGGTTGGACTGCTAAATCACATGTTGGCCTTGGCGATTGCGCTGAGTGTATGCGTCTCACTCTCAACGCGGGCGTCGGCCCAAACCTACAAGCTGCTGCACTCCTTTACGGGTGGGACCAAAGATGGCAGCACGCCGTACGGCGGATTGGTCGATTTGAGTGGAACCTTTTATGGCACCACCAGCGGTGGAGGCGCCCATGCCTACGGGACCGTCTTCAAGATTACGAGTGCTGATAAAGAGAGCGTACTTTACAGCTTTAAGGGGCCTTCCAGTGACGGAGCCACTCCCGGGTACATGAATCTGGTTACGGATGGTAAGGGTAATCTTTACGGAACGACCGCATATGGTGGAAACGGCCCTTGCAAATCGAATGGGGTTTCAGAAGGGTGCGGGACGATCTTCAAGATCACTACTGCTGGAAAGGAAACTGTGCTTTACAACTTCCAGTACGGCCCGAAGGACGGTGCGGGCCCAAACGGCACCATGGTCATTGACTCGGCTGGCAACCTGTATGGAACCACTGAGGGGGGCGGCAACCTCGTGAGTGGCTGCCTGAACGGAGAGGGCTGCGGGACAGTGTTCGAGTACACCACCACCGGGAAAGAAAAGGTGCTGTACACCTTCTGTCCCGACGCAGCGGCGAACTGCCCGGACGGGGCTGGGCCTTCCGGAGTTTTGGTTCGCGACGCATCTGGCAATCTTTATGGAACGACGGCGGGCGGCGGCGCGCATCTCGGGGGGACGGTTTTCAAGGTTACGCCGAACGGCAAGGAGACCGTCCTTTACAGTTTCTGTGCAAACGCGGATTGCACCGATGGAGAAGGGCCGATGGGTGGTTTGGCCTTGGACGCAACAACCAAGATCCTTTACGGCACTACTGTTGCAGGAGGTACCGGTATGTGCGGGCAGGAAAGCGGAGGAGGCGGGACTCTATTTCAGATCAGCACAGGCGACAAGAATTTCAAAGTTCTCCACAGTTTCAATAGCGCCCTCGGCGACGGCTGCAACCCCTGGGGTGCTCCTGTGCTTGACACCGCAGGAAACGTCTACGGTACTACGCTGTTGGGCGACACCGTTTCCGGTGCGGTCTTCGAGTTTTCAGCGAGAGGAAATGAGACGGTTCTCTACAGCTTTGATTATGTTGGGGTAGGTCCAGTCGATACCCTCATCGACTCAAATGGGACTCTCTACGGGACCACAGTGGCAGGTGGTGCCGACAAACACGGGATGGTGTTCGAGTTAATTCCTTAATTCACTCAATGGGACTATGGCCGGAGGTAGCTCACCTCCGGCCTTTCCTGTTTTAATGGAAGATCAGCACGGCCCGACGCATTTACCGCGTAAGTGTCCGGAAAATCGATCGTTCAGTCCTGGGAGTCCTGAAGTGGTCCGTGCAGTCCCGCCTCGAGTGTAGAGAATACGGGTGCAACGGTGCATGGGCACCACGTGTGGCTGGCGAATTGATACTGAGGCAGTGAAACGGCTAGATTAACGAAACGCGCTCTCGCCGAACAAGATCATCCGCTCCAAGCAGGATTCTTTGATCGTCCGTACAAACCGTTCTGCATAGGCGTTAAGATTGGGACTGTTTACTTGTTCCGTGGATTTGTCCCCGGAGCGCTGCGATAGTGCCCTCGCACATAGGTTCCGTCTTTACGGTAATAGCCATTAACGTGAACGGTCTTGGGTACCTGTGGTTACCGAAAACTCCGTCCGCGCTGAAAATGCGGAGGTTCCGGGCATTCATGAGATCCTGATGGTATCTCGATGAGCTCTTTTCGCTCTGGTAGCGTCCAGTTTTCGAACTCGTGCCGCACTACAGGCGGAGATCCTCGCGCTTCGTCACCAACTCGCCGTTTTCCAAAAGAACGCGTCGCCTCGTCTGCGCCTCCAGCGCTCCAACCGGCTCTTGTGGATCTCGCTCTCGCGATGGTGGCCCGGTTGGCGCCATAGTCTGCACATCGTTCGCGACGATACAGTGATCGCTTGGCACCGCAGGGCGTTCGCTGGGTACTGGACGCGAAAATCACGGCGACGTCCGGGAAGACCGAACGTGGCCGCAGACACTCGCCACTTGATTCGGGACATGAGTCAAGCGAACCCGTTGTGGGGAGCACCGCGCATTCACGGAGAACTGCTCAAGTTAGGGATCGAAGTAGCACAATCGACGGTGGCCAAATGTCTTCGCCGAGCGCGCAAGCCCCCTTCCCAGACTTGGCGAACCTTCTTGACCAATCACCTGGAACAGATGGCCTCGATCGACTTCTTCGTAGTGCCGACGGCGACTTTCCGGCTTCTGTTTGTCTTCGTGGTGTTATCGCATGCTCGACGCCGTGTGCTGCACTTCCAGGTGACCGACCACCCCAGCCAGGATTGGACGATGCGGCAGATCCGGGAAGCGTTTCCCTGGGACCAAGGATGCCGATATCTTCTGCGCGCCGCGATGCGATCTACGGGGATGACTGGGTAGAAATGACGAAAGGCCTGAGGATAGAGGAAGTGATTACCGCGCCGCGATCTCCATGGCAAGATCCGTTTGTGGAGCGGTTGATCGGTTCCGTTCGCCGGGAATGCTTGGACCACATGATCGTGTGGAATGAAAGATCGTTGCGCCGGACTCTGCGAAGTTATTTTGCCTATCACCAGCGTTCCCGAACTCATCTGGCGCTGGCCAAAGATGCTCCGGAATCGAGAGCAGTGGAGAAGCCAGAACGCGGGCGCATCGTAGTGATTCCTCAGGTCGGAGGACTCCATCATCGATACAACGCCACGCCGCTTAGAGTTAGTCGGTCCTCGGCGACGATAGCTTCCGTTCGTCTTATGAACCAAAGCAATCTCGTCACGAGCCGAGACCGGATTTTCTCTGCACTCCCCGCTTTGCGATTCAGCACGCCGTTGCATCGCTGCTGCACGGGTACCTCGATCAGTTTCTCCGGCAGAGAGTTGTCGGCATGCAGACGAGATTTTCGCGCTTTCAGCTCGGACGGAGTTTTCGATAACCACAGCAATTCGCGCTCATTATTTCGAGGCGCTAAACAAGACAGTGTCACTTTGCTGCGTGCCTCGAATCATGGCCAGCCACTTGCCGTCCGGTGAATAGGCCAAGGACAGAATTATGCCGGAGGTAAAGTGGGTCAACTGCTCGTCCGGCGCTTTCTTAAAAATTGAAGTCGCCCACAGATTTGGTACGCCAGTACGAACGTCAACGATCGCAATTCGGCTATCGGGCGTCCACGCACCGGTCCGGACATTCGGATCCATGGTGTTGCCAACGTCGTCGACGGCGTGGACAGAACCATCCTCGGTTGAAATCGTTGTAGCGACGATTGCGCCTTGTTTGTCAGGCCCCGCGAAAGTGATCCAGCGCCCGTCCAATGACAAGAACGGAGGACTGATCGATATGCGATCGCTCAAACGCGTTGCGCTTCCTCCGTTGGGTAGCATCTTGAAAACGTAAGTTCCTTTGCCCGGAACCTGCCCGATGTAATAAACCCAGTCGGACGAGGCCGCGCACTTGGGAGTGAGTTCACCAGATCCGCTCGTCACTCGCCGGGAAGCACCGCTCCGCAAGTCGGTCCTCCAGATATGCTCTGTACCATCCTGATCGGAGTCGAAAAAAATACTTGCGCCCTTCTCGCAAACTGTCGGTGTGCTGCGGAAATCGCCGTCATAGCTGACCTGCCGCACATCCGCGCCACTCATATCCGTCACGAACAGATCCCAGCCGTTGGGAGTATTGCTCAGGTACACGATACGATCATCGGGAGTGAAAGCAACGCGAATGTCCTTGCGACTGTTTGTGACTTGGCGCAATCGGTCGGGAGTGGACGCAGGCCCAGCCCAAACTTGAGTGGACTGGTTTTGCTGCGCGCTGGCGATCTTCTTGCCATCAGAAGAAATGCTCACCGACAGATAGTTATTCAGGTCGCTCGAAATGCGGCGGGGAGTTCCGTCCATCTGGTTAACCATCCAAACTTGCGTGGGAGAGCCGATTCGATCCTGGGTTGCCAGCAGGAGACCGCTGCTGTCCGGCAGCCACTGGTAATCGTTTATGAGCCGCCAGCGCGGCCCCGCCGGCACCATCCCTTGTCCAGTCGCTGCGTCTATCAGGTAGAGGCCTGCGGACTTGCCGTCGGGGCTGGGGTCAATCTTCGGAACAGCGATGCTCCGTCCATCGGGCGACCAAGCCACAGCCGGCGAATAGAGGTTGCCCGCCAGACTCTGTTTATACGACGCTAAGAGACGAACACCGCTGCCGTTGCCGTCGGCTATTTGCAGTTCGACCTCGTCAGTCTTGGCGATCAGTGCGTACACCATGAGATTTCCGTCCGGAGAAAAAGACACCCCGGAGTCGGCACTAGCGACCACCGTGCGCGAGGCCCCGCCCAACGATGCCACACGGGAAACCGTGCCGTGCTGCGCAGCGCTTGGACTGACGTAGTAATAGATAAAGTCGCCATCGTGCGTGAAGGTGATGTCCCCAATAACGTCCCGCGTCGGTGGTACCACCTGCACGGCACTGGGAGCGGCGACCTGTCGGACCCAGAGACTCGAATGACCTTTGTTCTGCGCCACGTAAGCGAGATAGCGTCCATCCGGTGAAATGCGGGCCAGCGTTACGTCGCCGCTCGATGTAATGCTCGAAATCTCGAACTTATCGAAGCCAGTCTTCGCCAAGCCATTGTTCCAGAGGTGGTTGCGAAATACGAGTATTGCGATGACTCCCACGAGCAAGAGCGAGAGGGCTGCGAGCCAATACTTTCTGTGGTGTATCGGTGCAGCGACCGTCTTCGTACCCGACATGAACGCTGACTGCAAGACGGCGGTATCAGAAGCACCACTGGCATTTTGCGATCCCGGGGACCCCGGAGACGCGACTTCTGCCGAGCTACTGTCGCGCTTGAGCCGTTCCAGATCTGCCCGCATCTCAGCCGCGCTCTGGCAGCGCAGCTTCACATCTTTCTCCAGCGCTTTATTGATGAGATCTTCCAGCCGCGGCGGCAAATCGGGATTCAGTCGCAACGGCGGGACCGGCGCCCGATTCAGGATGCCGTCGAAAATTACCCCGGAAGTGTCACCACGAAACGGCAATGCGCCGGTCGCCATCTCATAAAGCACGACGCCAAAGGAAAATAGATCCGTGCGCCGGTCCAACTCTTTGCCGCGTACCTGTTCCGGAGCCATGTAGGCTACCGTTCCGAGCGCGGCCCCAGGGCTGGTCAGGTTTTGCGCTTCCAAAGTAGCGGTACGCTCGGCTTGAACCTGGCTCGCAGAGCCAGCGCCGTTTATTTTCGCCAAACCAAAATCGAGAATCTTGGCATGTCCTCGTTTGGTAACAAAGATGTTCGCAGGCTTGATGTCTCGATGGACAATCCCTTCTGCGTGGGCTGCATCGAGCGCATCCGCAATCTCGATAGCGAGCGACAGGATCAATTCAGTGTCCATCGGTCGGCCCGCAATACGATGCTTCAGGGTTACGCCATCCAGAAATTCCATGGCGATGAACACATCACCGTGCTGGTCGTCGATCTCGTAGATCGTGCAAATGTTCGGATGATTGAGGGCGGAGGCAGCGCGCGCCTCGCGTCGGAAACGCTCCAGCCCCAGGGGATCCTGGGCCGCACCGTCTGGCAAAAATTTGAGCGCCACGAAGCGTCCGAGTTGAGTATCTTCAGCTTTGTAGACGATGCCCATGCCCCCGCCGCCGAGCTTCTCGACAATGCGGTAATGCGAGATGTTCTTGCCGATCATTGAGTCGGAGTATGGTATGCGCGGTGCGACAGGCGAGTCAATCAAAGCGAAAGGTTTGGGCGCATCTCGAAAGGCTGGCTGACGTCAAATCGCCGTTACACTCACCGACCAGCTGTCAAAACGTGTTAATCGCCTGCTTTCGAACGTTATGCGAGACTGTCCCGCTCATGGCAAAAACGAGCGTAAAGGCTGGCCAAACCGGGATGCCCTCTGTGGTAGTGGAGGGGTGTGGCAGTTTTGCCGTCCCTTCCTTCCACCCCGTGGTGTCCGGAAAATCGATCGTTCAGTCCTAGGGAGTCCTGAAGTGGTCCGTGCAGTCCGACCGATAGGGGGTGTATCCGTGTTCGGGTTGTCGATCAATTCCCCGCTCGATAGTCCACCCGCAGTCCCGCCTCGAGTGTAGAGAATACGGGTGCAACGGTGCATGGGCACCACGTGTCCCGGTCAAAGGTCGGGGTTGATTCTCACGCAGCCTTGCGGTAGTAGTAGTTCAGCAGCCCGCCGAGACGTCCTCGCCGATGCACTTCGCCTTCGCTGCCGGTATGCTCAGGCTCGGGACAGATCAGTGCATTGGCCAAACCTTGGTGGTTGCGCTCGCTGTGGTAATGCGCCATGAGTTCAGCAGTCGCTTTCCGCACCGCGCTCTCGCCGAACAAGATCATCCGCTCCAAGCAGGATTCTTTGATCGTCCGTACAAACCGTTCTGCATAGGCGTTCAGATTGGGACTGCGCGGTGGAAGCTTCACCGAGGCAATACCCGCTTCGCCCAGCAGGCTCAGGAACTCGGCCGTAAACAACGGATCGCGATCATGGATCAGGTAGCGCTTGCCATTCAGTAAACCGTCTACCCCATCCGTGAGGTTGCGGCCGACCTGATTCATCCACAACCCACTGGGACTCGACGCGATTCCAGCGATCTCCACCTTGCGAGTCGACAATTCCATGAAAACAGGATGACAAACCGCTCTAGGCCCCGTCGAGTCCAGGCTTCGATGGTGAAAAAATCTGCGGCCACGATCAGCTCCCAGTGTTGCGTCAGGAACTCCTTCCAGGTGGTCTTGCGCTCTCGCTCCGGTGCCGGCTCGATTCCATGCCGGGCTAAGATCTCTGCAATCGTGCCACGGCCCAACGTGTGACCCAGATTAGACAGCGCTCCCTGGATTCGCCGATACCCCCAACTGCGGTTGTCTTTCGCCAGGCGCACCACCAGATCCTCGATCTCCTCGGATTTTCTCGGTCGGCCGCGGCCCCGTTTTCCCCTGCCATCATATTTCTGCGCGATCAGCCGGCGATGCCAGGCCAGCAGGGTCTCGGGCGTGACAATCGTAGCCACCTCTCGGAGAAGCTTCCTTCCCAATCCCTTGGCCTTGGCGGCCAATCGGCGGCGCTAGTCATCGTTGAACCGCAATCGCTTTGGGCCCAATTGTTCGCGCAGCACTCGGTTCTCTTCTCGAAGGTAGTCGATGAACTGCAACTGCTGCTGGTTCATCCAGCCAGACACTGCGATCAGCAGGAACCGGAACGGGTCCAGGGATTTCGTCATGAGGAAAGTAACATTATCACCGGATCACCGGCAGTGCACGGCCCTGTCGGCGATCCCTTGCTGTCTATGCAGATCGATTTTCCGGACACTACGGGGTCCACAAACGGCGAGACCACGGCGTTCATAGCAGCGAGGCCTTGTGCCTTGGCTGGCGTCGGCGGCATGAAGAAAACAATCTTGGCAATCATCTGGGATTGATAAAGTGTCGATAACTCTGTTACAGAGCCCGGCGAATCGCCCGGGGCGCAGATGATTCCTCGGGTCGCCTTTGAGGCGAGTTCGAACACCTTGAACCAGTCTTTGTCGCTGGTGTGCAAGTAGAGAACATCAGGGGCGTTTATTGGCTGCGCTGAACGAGCGCCCGTTCCGATCGCGATCAGGGGCCCCAAAGAGGCCAGCCCCACGTCATCAAAATACGATTCGCCGGAAAAGAGCGATTTCCCCACGCGCCTCGGTGGCCTGTACGCCGATCCTTGCGTGTCGAAAGATCGGAGGATCAGCACGGGTGAATGTGAATCTTGCCGAAGGGATTCTCGAAGCCATGCATTCGACACTACATTTCTGGTCTTGGTAACGTACCTACCAAAAAGTCCTAGCAGCATGAATAGGACCAAGCACGCAGCACCAATCCTGCGTTGGCCCGCACCGAGCAATACAACACCAACCAGTAGCTGTTACGCAGGGCCAAAAGAGTGCGTTGTCCAGGCGAGTGAGTTGCATCTTCGCTTTTTTCAAACGCTGCTCAGACAAAGAATGCTCTCCAGCCATACCATTAATCTCCTGCTAAACATACCTCAAACTGTGCTCCGTCTTGCCTAATGGCCGCGGTCGCAGGTTCCATCCCCAAGATATGGAGTCAGGCGAGCCTGCTGGTTTTACTAAATCAGCGGTTCAGGGTTGAATACTGGGACACACTCCTAGGACTCACGAAGGACAGATAAGACTTCCAGAACCCAGATCAAGCAGAAACGAGGGCAAGTTGAAATAAAGCGTCTCAGTTACTCCTCCGGACGGCTTGTCTCTTGACAGCGTTTGTCAAAATGACGACTCAGAAACTCCCCCAATTTCTTTACCAGGGCGTCGACCCCCTCGGGAGTGTAGGCATAGGGAATGTAGTCGAAGTGCTTAATGTCGGAAGGGATGTCCTTCTCTGACCGAGTGATCAGCACAACCTTTTTCCCCACAGTGTGGGCGATGCCAACCTCGTAGAACACGTTAGCGTTCTTCTCAGTGCAGTCCGCTACTACGAGCTGCGCCGCACAGATACCCTGCCACACTTTCACCATGAAAGGCTCCGGCGAGTAGATCTCGTCCGCCCGTCGAATGCTTAATCCCAACCGTTCGGCAGCAACTTTGATGTGCTCGGTATACACCGCCTCCAACTTCGCTTTAAAAGGCATGAGCACAAAGATGTCAATTGTCTCCTTGGTCGCCGGCGGACGACCAAAGGCAGGGAAGACAGCCATCCCTTTCGAATGGCGCGAAAGCATAGCGGCCTCGGACAGGCTCATCCCGCCGCACGCAACACGGATCTTGGACCACAAGTCCGTAGCTTTGATCTCCCCATCGGGCAATCGCCCTCCCAGGACCTCGGTTACCGTGAATGTAACCAGCCCAATGTCGCGCATCTCCTCGAGCTTCTTGGAAAGCATCATGGTATTGGTATTACCAAGAGTTTTGGGATCGGCGTAGGCGTAACAACTACAAAGCTCCTCCCAAGTCCTGCAATCCCTCAGGAGCAGCAGGATAAGGGCGCCGTTTTCGATCTCCTCGTAAGGGATGTCCCGCACTGTGGGATATTTCATGACCACCGTCCTTCCCCACGTATTACAAAGACAAGATTCCCACCACGACCGCTAAATATCATGCAATAGGCCCATCTGTCGCAACAAAATTTTTCGGGACTTTCCTCCCATACACCCTTGTGGTTACCGAAAACTCCGTCCGAGCTGAAAATGCAGAGGTTCCGGGCATTCATGAGATCCTGATGGTATCTCGATGAGCTCTCTTTTCGTCGCCCTTTTCACTCTGGTAGCGTCCAGTTTTTCGAACTCGTGCCGCACTACAGGCGGAGATCCTTGCGCT
>Ga0210398_10002144_pt1 | contig 19508 bp, 15 predicted proteins | sample IncBWC4OmetaG_FD_161047 | JGI IMG/M metagenome (GOLD analysis project Ga0210398, IMG submission 161047) | Forest soil microbial communities from Barre Woods Harvard Forest LTER site, Petersham, Massachusetts, United States - Inc-BW-C-4-O | ecosystem: Environmental > Terrestrial > Soil >... | reverse complement strand
TGGTGGCCTTGACGGATCCCAAGAGTTTGGGCGCCGAGAAATTTCGTGCCTTGGCGGCTCGACTCGAGAATCTGCGCGAGAAGAGTGAGCTGAGGTCCCTGCAAATCACTAGCGCCGTGGTCAATGAAGGCAAGAGCTTGGTCGCTGCAAATCTGGCGGTCACTTTTGTGAAGCACTTCGGCTATAGAGTGCTTCTGGTCGAAGGGGACTTGCACAGACCAAGCCTCACGACTGTGCTGGGATTGGCCGGCCTTGAAGGGATCAATCAGTGGTGGCATAGCCGAGGAGGAGACGCAGAGATTCCGCCCTATATTCGCAAATTGGATGATATGCAGCTATGGTTTCTTAGTGCTGGCTCCGCATGCGATCAACCGTCGCAAATACTGCAATCGGCCCGATTTGCCGAAGCGTTTGTGCAATTAGTTGGCGGTTTCGACTGGGTCGTAGTCGATTCAACTCCCATGACTCCAATCGTCGACGCTAACCTGTGGTCAAGACTCGTAGACGGCACGCTCCTCGTAGTCCGCGAAGGTGTCGCGCCAACCAAAGCTCTAAGGATGGGCGTGAAAGGTTTGGATAACCCGAAGTGGCTTGGAATAGTGCTGAACGAGGCCTCCGAATTCGACCGCGTGAACTACTCAGATCAATACTACGGCGTTAAGAAGAAATAAGATCAGCTAAAACAAGAGAAGGAATCAAGACCCACCCATGATCCGTCTCCTAAATGCATATTTTCCAAAGCGCACCCTAATCTTGGGAATTTCGGAAGGGTGTCTTGTTGCGCTCTCTTTCGTAGCGGCTGCCATGGTCCGTCTGGGGACAAACGATGCCACCGTGATGCTCCACTACGAGCTGGGCTTTTTGAAGATTCTTATGCTCTCTGTTGCGTTCATCGTTTGTATGTATTACTTCGATCTTTACGATACTTCCATCCTAAGCAATCGACGCGAAGTGGTCAGTCGCCTGATCCAAGTACTGGGCACCATGTGCGTTCTCTTAGCGGTCGTCTACTATCTTTACCCACCCTTGGAATTGGGCCGCGGCATCATCCTGCTCGGCTTACTCATTGTTGTCATCATTCTTGCGCTGTGGCGGGGCTTGTTTTCCGAGTTAAATCGTCGACCTCAGTTCGCCGAACGTACCGTGATCTTCGGCGACGGGCTATCGGCTTCTAGACTTTTCCGGGAGCTCGCATCCCGCCCCGAGTTGGGTCTTAACGTCGTGGGCCGCATTTCGGCCGTTGGCAACGGGAGCTACGAACTGAATTGTGAACGCGACAGTCCTAACGAAACTTTTGAGGCCACTATTACAGATGTGGAACTTCCGACCGCAATCGGTCTGCAGAGGGTGAGTCGCATCATTGTTGCGCTAGATGACCGTCGCGGGAGACTCCCGGTGGAACTGTTGCTTTCCATGAAAGGCCGTGGTGTACGCATTCAGGATGGGACTGAGTACTATGAACAGGTCACAGGGAAAATCCCGATAGAATCACTGCGTTTAGGCACGCTTCTTTTTTCATCTGGTTTTCATCTTTCTCGATTTCTAATGATTTACAAACGCCTCGCTTCCATCGTGGTGTCTATTGTTGGTTTGGTCCTCTGTCTGCCACTACTTCCTTTGGTAGCCGTCGCTATCAAACTGACATCGCCTGGACCTCTTCTCTATCATCAAAAGCGTGTCGGAAGAGACGACACCATTTTTTATTGCCACAAGTTTAGAACTATGCGCGCCGACGCGGAGGCCGATACAGGTCCTACTTGGGCCCCAGATGAGGACCCCAGGATTACTACCGTAGGACGTTTCATCCGGACTACCCGGCTCGATGAAATTCCCCAACTATGGAACGTGCTAAAAGGCGAGATGAGCCTTGTTGGGCCGCGCCCTGAGCGTCCGGAGTTTATTGAATGGCTTAAGCAAGCGATTCCCTTCTACAATCTTAGGCACACCGTCCGGCCCGGAATCACCGGCTGGGCGCAAATCCGATACAAGTATGGGAACTCAATTGAAGATGCCAAGGAAAAGCTTCGCTTCGATCTCTTTTACATCAAGAATATGTCGCCGGGTCTCGACGCGTTGATTTTCTTCGACACTATAAAAACCATTTTGCTGGGGCGAGGAGCGCGCTGAAGCTGCTTCTGTGGTTCTCGATATTCGTTTCCTCCTAAGCTTGGGTGGCTATTCGACCCGGTCGTCTTATTTGGCAGTCGAAAAGCAGCGGGTGCCGATCGACTTACTCTAAGCAATAAGGGTGAGCGCGACGCTCGCTGAGAAGCTGGAACCCCTTTGAAATCAGAGACCAAACAATCGAACCGACGCGAGCCGCTCGGATTTGCGTTTCTCTGGTTAGTTCTCTTCCTCGTTGTGGAGTACGCACGTCCAGAAGATTGGATACCGGGATTAGAGGCTGCTCATCTCGCGAGAATTACGATTGTTTTCATTCTTTTAGCACTTCTGTTTTCGTCCAACAACATTTCTTGGCAAATGCCACGGGAGGTTACTTTTTTCAGCCTGCTCGTAGTCCAACTTTGGCTCGCTGTTGCTTTTTCTCCTGTTTGGAGAGCGGGTGCGTTTGACATGATGCTCGGTTTCTCCAAAGTGTGGCCATTGGTCATCGTGATCTACGGAGTAGTCCGATCGATTAAGAGGCTTCGCTGGATCTTGTTCGTGCAGGCCGTTTGCGTCGCTGCAGTGGCGATAGATAGCATTATCAGTCGTCACACTTCGGGACGCCTAACAGGTACTCTTTCCGGGATGTACGAAAATCCGAATGATTTTGCACTGGTCATTGATCTAACGCTTCCTTTTTGTTTGGCGCTCGCACTTACTACCAGAAGTTATTGGAGGAAGCTCGCGTGGACCATTGCGATGGTCGCGATGATTTATGCGCTTTTTCTGACCGCGTCCCGCGGGGGAGCCATCGCACTTGTTGTTGCGGCACTGGTGTGCCTTTGGCAGTTTGGTATCAAGAGCCGGCGCTTTTACTTACTGTTGCTCGTACCCGTCGCTGTGCTAGTAGTCTCACTATATGGCGGGAAGGCACTCCAAGGTAGATTTGAGCAAACAAATATAGCTTCGGCGACAAATCAGCGTGGTACTGAGGCTTCTGAATCAGCGGAGCAACGCAAAGCGCTACTGCTTAAGAGCCTACGAGTAACGGCCCAGTATCCACTGCTGGGAGTTGGGCCAGGAAATTTTGAGATTATCTCTGGGATGTGGCGTGTTACCCACAACTCTTATACGCAAGTCAGTGCGGAGGGTGGTATTCCGGCATTCGTCTTCTACGTTCTTATCTTCTGGTGTGCAGTTACCAATCTCAAAGACATCAGAAAGTACGCCAAAAAAGGAAAGAGAATTGAGCTATTCTCGGTGGCGCTAGAAGCTAGTCTCGCAGCCTATCTCGTAGGCTCTTTCTTTGCTAGTGTCGCGTACTACGCGCTTCCGTATTGTCTAGTAGCCTCTATTGGCGCGTTGCGCCTAATTGTGCGGAGGGGTAGGAAAGTTCCGAGCCCGGAATCACAAGGAAATCTGACGCCTACCCAGGCTGAGGCGACAGTTTAGCAGTAAGAACCAGCAGCCCTACAGTTGTTCCTAGTTTAGCCAGTTGAAGCAGCTCTCGTCAACCAACACTATATGCGGCTCAAGCTGCCGCAATCTTCTTCAATTGCGACCATCGCATCCGCACGCTTTCAACGCCGCAAGGGCGGAAAACACACCGAATTAATTCAACTCGGCGATGTGAACCAGGTCGATGTCTTCCTAGTAGTGGCTAACACTCTAGCGAAAATAGGGCTTGCCAGTCAGGATTTCTGGCAGTACAGATGGCCTCTCACCGCCCTGGAAGTATTCTCTGGCGTGATCGCGGCGCCAGATTCGATGTGACGAATACGCCGGTAGTTGATCTCCCACAGAAAACTGACAATCTCGGCTACTTTGCGCCTCTTCTCCCGCGTCGTCTCCCCATGCATCTCAAGAAACAACGCCGGCCTATACACCTCTAACGTTTTCCGTGCCCCTCGAAGCGCTTCGATTTCCCATCCTTCGATATCGATCTTGATGAAATCTGGTGGGGGTAAGCCGGCCTGGAATAACTCCTCATCTAGCGTCACGAGTGAGATCTCCTCGATCATTGTTCCCACTCTAGTCCGCATCAACTCCGCCACTGTCTCTAAATCCACGCTCGCGCCGCCTGGTGTGAGAGGACTCCCGACCATCCTGCGCGTCTCGCGCCGGGAGCCCACGCCGACCTTGTGAACCTGGACGTTTTTGACCCCGTTTAGCATCAGATTTTCCATCAAGCGCTTGTGGTTCTGAGAATTGGGCTCAAAGCAGAACACTGCCTTGGCCCGCGAAGCGAAGAACAGAGTTAACAAACCATGGAATGCACCGACGTCGTAGACAGTCATACCGCTGAGGTTGAGACTAGACCAAAACTGCTCTTCCGCCGTTATAATGCCGCTTGCGAAAATCGCCGGAATCCAGCCAAGCCCACCTTTCCGCTTCATTCCTTTCAGCAACCCGTGTCGAACTGTATAGGTTGCAGTGTCGAACAGACGCGAGCTGATCCAGGCTATTAGGAGCTGCTTAATTGTGTAATGGCGAAACGGGAGGTCCTCCTTTAAATCGGGATCGCCCATTCGTCTAGTATAGACTCACCGGTTTGCGTATTCCTGAGTGTTTTGGACCCGGTTGAGTAGCCTATGAGGAAAGACGGGCAGACATTGGTCTTTCCTCCACTCGGCAATTTCTTCCTATTTGGCGGGATTCATCGACACATCGTAGTAAAGTGAATGCACGCATTGATAACACAGGCATTTATTCTTCGAACTGCAGAACTCGGGTTAGGCTGGTATTGACAGCCATGTTCAACGGCCTTCCTGTGGGAGAATGATCGTGTGCGGCATTGTAGGCATTGTAGGCGTTGAACGGGACTGCCGAATCGAGCCCGCTGAAGTTCGTCGGATGTGTGCCACGATCGTGCATCGCGGACCGGACGACGAGGGTGTGTTGGTTCAAGGACACGTCGGCCTCGGGATGCGGCGCCTCAGCATCATCGATCTTTCGACCGGCCATCAGCCGATCCACAACGAAGACCAGAGCATCTGGATTGTTTTCAACGGTGAAATCTACAATTTCCTTGAACTGCGACCCGAATTAGAGAATCGTGGCCATCGCTTTTACACAAATACCGACACTGAAGTAATTGTTCACCTGTACGAAGAATTCGGTGACGATTGCGTTCGAAAGCTGCGCGGGATGTTCGCATTTGCGATCTGGGACCAAAAACGTCAGCGTTTGTTTCTCGCCAGGGACCGTTTTGGCAAGAAGCCACTTCTCTATGCGATCCATGGAGGCCGTCTCTTATTCGGATCCGAGATTAAGGCATTACTTGCCGTTGCGCCCGAACTCAACGACGTAGATCCTCAGGGCCTCCTCAGCTACCTTTCTTTCGGTTACATTCCCGATCCACGAACCGCATTCTCTCGAATCCAGAGGTTGCCACCGGGTCATATTCTTGAGTTCGCTGATGGTCAGCTAGAGACTCGGCCATACTGGGATTTACCTCGATTCGGCTGCAATGAGCGCCTATCAGAGGAAGAATGCCTCAATGAAATGGAGCGCCGTCTCGGCGAGGCAGTACGGATCCGCCTGATCGGAGACGTACCGGTGGGCGCTCTTCTAAGTGGCGGAGTGGATTCATCGATTGTTGTCGCTCTCATGTCAAAGTTCACGTCAGGACCTGTCAAAACTTTTACCATCGGATTCGGCCGGAGAGAGTTCAGCGAAGTAGATCATGCTCGCCTAGTTGCCGAACGATTTGAGACAGAACATCACGAGTTTATCGTGGAGCCCAATTTCATCGAAACGCTCGAGGACCTGACACACCAACTCGAAGAGCCTTTTGCCGATGCATCCATGGTGCCAACCTTTTGCGTTTCCCGTTTAGCTCGTAAGCATGTCACTGTGGCGCTTGCCGGAGACGGGGGTGACGAGCTATTTGCTGGTTACCATCGTTACCAGATTAACCTGCGTCGACGCCGGCGATTCGGTTTCGTGCCAGGGTGGGCCGGTCAGATCTATCGGAAGCACCTTTTCCCACGCCTCCCTCACGGAACTTATGGAAGGCGATTTCTTTACACGATGTCGCTGCCTGAAATCGATCGTTACCTGGACGAGATTTCCTTTCTCCGCTCTGACGGGCGGGAACGATCACTGTTCTCGCGCGATTTTCTGGCTTTCGCGGATCGATCCCCTTCCACGTTTGAGCTCTTTCGCAACTATTTGAAAGCTGCTCCGGCGGAGGACTCGCTCAGCCAGCTGCAGTATCTCGATATCAAGACCTACATGGCTGCGGATATCCTCACTAAAGTAGATCGCATGAGCATGGCAGCTTCTCTTGAGGTGCGCGCTCCGATCTTGGATCATGTCTTTGCCGAATGGGTCACCCAACTGGATCCGAGTTGGAAATCGCGGGCCGGACAGCAGAAGTACATTCTGAAAAAGCTTGCGGTGCGCCTGGGGGTACCCCGCAGCGTGATTTACAGACCGAAGCGGGGCTTTGGAATTCCCCTCGTGCATTGGTTCCGAAACGAATTGAAACAGAACCTTTTGGGCGTCCTGCTAGAGCCGAGAACGGTGCAGCGTGGTTATTTTGACGCGCGCGTTGTGAGACAGTTAATAGATGAACATCTCGGTGGCCGGCGCGATCGATCAAGCGAGCTTTGGATTTTGTTGGTGTTCGAGCTGTGGCATAGGAATTTCCTAGAGAAACGGCAGCCGCAACAGAGCGCAACGACTCGACCGATCTGGCTTCAGGCATCTAGGGGATCGGACAGTTCGCCAGAGGCATCGATTTCTACTTCGGCGGCCGCCGTCCATCGGCCCTAGACCGCCTTTTTGAATGGGGAAGCTATGCCCAAGACGCTCTCAAGTGCCTTAGCGGTAGCGAAGAAAACGATTTTGCTCGGGGCGCGCACCTGCGGAGCTTATTCGGCATTCAGAGACAGCCTCTGGAGGCAGCAGAGGCTCCTCATTCTCGGATATCACGGCATCTCCTTGCGAGATGAGCATGCGTGGCGGCCCGGCCTTTTCATGACTCCACGCCAATTCCTTAGTCGTCTGGAAACAATATCGAGGATGGGATGTGCGGTCCTTCGCTTGAGCGAAGCGATCGATCATTTGCGATCGGGAACTTTGCCCCCCATGTCCGTTGTGATCACCTTTGATGACGGTTTCTACAATTTCTTGGCGGCTGCCTGTCCGATTTTGAGGCAATTTGAATATCCGGTTACCTTGTATCAGTCAACTTTCTACGCAGCCTGTAACGAGCCTATCTTCCACCTGTTGTGTCACTACCTTCTCTGGAAGGCGTCAGGAAAAACGATTGACTCTCAGCAGATCATCGACCGCAGGGGCCATTTCGATTTGAGGACCGAGGCGGGAATCAATGCCGCGAGCTTGGAGATCTGGAATTTCGCGAGAACGAACGGTCTTTCACCGGTGGAAAGACAACGAGTCGCAAAAGTCCTCGCAGACTCCGTGGAACTGGATTACCAGGAGATCGCGGACCGACGGCTCTTCAATTTGATGAACAAGGGTGAGCTGTCCAAGCTGGTCAAAAGCGGTGTGGATGTACAACTTCATACACACCGGCATCGTGTCCCTGCCACCAAAGATCTTTTTCTCAAGGAACTGGCGGACAACCAAGAATTCTTGAAGGAAGTTGGACAACCGAAGGCGAGGCATTTCGCCTACCCCAGTGGAGCATACCGGGAGGAAGTATTTCCCTGGTTGTTGGAATTCGGGGTCCGTTCCGCGACGACTTGTGACGCGGGAATGGTGAGTTCCCACTCGAACCTCCTGTGCCTCTCGCGCTTCGTTGATGTGCCTCAGATTTCGAATTTGGAATTTGAGGCGTGGCTGTGTGGATTCCGTGATGTTTTACCTGGTCGCGCAGCCTATAAGCGCCGTGGGCGGTCCTAATCTTCCGGCCCCTGGGTATCGGGCAACGCCATTCGGTTGTAAAATCTTTTCGATGCGTCGAACGCGCGTCCTCCATGTGGATAGCAGTCTCGATGTTGTATGACAATTTGGCAGTCCATCCTACGTTTGCCGAAGGCTTGCTGACCTCTGTCGTTGAGGCCGGAGCCGCAGCCCCGTCAGTTGCCGCGACTCGCGTGCAAAGAATGCCGGAAGTCATCGCTCGCGGAGGCCCTCCATTGCTGCTTCCAGCTGAATATCCTGAGGAGCCGGCGCGAGAGTCGTATGTGGCGAACGTTGTTTCCGACCAAACGCAAGCGATTACCGCACGGGCCAGCGCCTTTGTACTCTCCCATTACCCTTGGTGCCAGAACCCTCGATTCCTGAGCCGATTCTGTGCCGATGTCGTCGGTGCACCATGATCGCGAATCGACGGATACGGCTGATGTTTGTAATCGATTCCCTAAACAACGAAGCGGGCACGGAAAATCAGCTTATTGCGTTGATCCGCGGAATGGATTTACAACGCTTCGAACTTTTTACGGCTTGCATCGACGACGGAGAACCGTTGCGCCAACTTGCTCCGCACACGACACCGCTGACATTCCCAATGCGAAGCGTTTTCTCGCTCAAAGGACTTCGCCAGATCTTGAAGCTGCGAAGACAAATAAACCGCCTGCACGTTGATATTGTGCATACCTTCATGGTCCGAGCGGCGTTGCTGGGCGTTCTCGCGGCTCTAGGCGGCACTGGCAGGGTTGTCTTGACCAGCCGGCGCAACATGGGCGACTGGTTTACACCCTTCTATCTCTGTGTTTTCCGGTTATTGAATCGTATGACCTCTCGCGTGGTCGCCAATTCCGAGGGAGCAAAGCACGCGGCGATGCAGATCGAGGGCCTGCCAGCTTCTCGCGTCGATGTTCTATATAACGGCGTTGACCTGGACCTGTTTTCCGGCGTCGGAGACCGTTCTTCACTCGATCTGCTCGGCGTTCCTCCCGAGTCGCAAATCATCGGCATCGTTGCGAATTACCGGTCGGTGAAGGATCTCCCAATGTTTCTCCGAGCGGCCTCTCTAATTGCCGCCCAGCATCCCGATGCCGTGTTTCTGATGGTGGGGCGTGGTCCGCTGCGTCGGTCGTTGGGGGAATTGGCCGAACAATTGGGAATCGCCGGAAAGGTGTTCTTCACAGATGGAGCGGGTTCAGTTGCCGGGTACTTGCCGCTGATGAAACTGGGTTGTATCTCATCCTTAAATGAGGGTTTTTCGAATGCGATTCTGGAGTACATGGCCGCGGGTCTAGCGGTAGTAGCGACCGATGTTGGCGGGAACCGCGAGGCGGTAGTGGATGGCGTGACGGGTTTTCTTACGCCCGCTGGCGACGAATTAGCCTTCGCGCGCCGCGTGATTTTTCTGCTCGAAGACGAGACCTCGCGCAAAGCTATGGGGAAGCGCGGTCGAGCGCTTTGCGAAGAGCGTTTCGAGATGGAGGCTAGCATCCGCCGGTACGAACGTTACTATCAGGCACTGTTGAAGGGCGACGACAAATAAAAACCGCAGCCAAGATCGAGGCAAGATACCTATCGATTGTGGCGCCGTTACAGTCTGCGATTCGCCGTGCCTTCGTCAGAACTCAACTTCTTTTTCACGATCTAGGTCCGGTCCACGCACCACTAGGTTACCCGGCAACGCCCTGACCACCGACGCGTTCTCCGGCTGCACTAACGTGATCGAGTCTGCCGTCTCCATAATCAGGGCGGTTTGCCGAATTGCTAAACGCTGCCGACCTGGCAATTCAATCGAGCGGTGGGTCGGCCTGAGGTTGCTGGTGGCCGATCGTCAGTTCCGCAAGTTCATCGGCCGTCGGCAGATTCACCTGCCATTTTCCTCGTTGACCACCGCCGTCGATAACAAACCGATTGCCAAGGGAGCGGTCGTCGCCTAGCCTACGAGAGTCGAGGTTGCTTACTTTCAGGTTAGTTCCGGGCGACCTCTTTTGGGTTCGGGCCCGCGTCCCGACCTTGATCCGCCTACCCATTGCGGTTGAAATGACTGTCGGTGACATTCCGGTCGGCGAGAGCAAACCAACGGTGCCTTACGATGCTGGTGCTTACGAATTTCCGACGTTTCCCAGAGCGCTGGACCACGTCGTCCGGGATAACCGGCCGAGCCTTGATGATGACCAGGGTATCCGAGTTCTTCCGCCACTCGCGTGAGGCCGACCTCATTATCGTCAACTGCGATGTGGGGATCACGCTCTGGCTCAGCGCGTTTTACCTTCTGTTCCCGCGGCTGCGTCGCCCAATTCTGTCCCATGACATCGTGCTGCGGAAACCGCTTTCGCTGCGAGCAAAGTTGACGGCTCCGATCAAGCGTTTTCTGCTCTCCCGCATAGATCACTTCTCCCTGCACTTCACAAATCTAGACGGGTACCGGAAGCATTTCGGCATCGCTCCGGACCGCGCTTCCTATGTGCCTTCGAAGCCCAATATCCGTTATCGCTATCAGTACCCTGTGAGTCCGGATGGGGAATACATTCTCTGCTTTGGACGGTCCGAGCGCGATTACGACACGTTTTTTGCAGCCATGGAACAGCTGTCGGAGCTGCCGGCGGCCGTTCCCTTTCCCAACTTTGATCAGTTTCAGAAGCACGCCACTCGTTTCAATCGGCCACTCGATGCGCTGCCGAAAAACGTCCGGATTCTCAAAGACGATGGTTCAGTGGAATCGCTCATTCGGATTATCGAGCGTGCCCGTTTGATCGTTCTGCCCATTGTGTCCTCGCGCATCGCGCCGTCCGGAATTGGTACCTATCTCAATGCCATGCTTATGGGGAAATGCGTGATCACAAGTAATGGGGTGGGCACCACGGACGTTCTCACTCATGGAGAGGCCCTGCTCGTCGATTCTGAAAGCCCGGATGCATTGGCGCAAATGATCCGCCGTGCCTGGTCGAACGACGAGCTGCGTCTGCGGACAGCCGAAATCGGGCGGCTGTATTCAGAAGGCTGTGGCGGAGAACCGGAACTGCGTCAAAAAGTTCTAGATCTGGCGATCGGAGTACTGTTTCCTGTTGGCGGTCCCACCCGAACCCCAAAACGAACATACTAGTCATCTGTAACAGCTAAAACGGTAGCGCAATGGTGTTCATGGAAAATGCCATTGTACTGACGGATGCGGAACGGATGGAACTCAACCAGCGCGCAACGAGCCTTAGCGGACGTGCCGATGACGCGCGCCGGCGCGGCTGCTGTTGCTGCTGCAGGCCGGTCATACTTGGGCCGCGATTCGCGACATGCTGGACTGCATCGATGCGTTTATCGACCGCTGGAGCAAGCGATTTCGACAAGAACGGCTGGCAGGATTGTTCAGCAGGCACGCGGGGCAAGATGCCAGCACGCTGACCCCGTCGCTGGAGGCACGGATTCTGGAATGGACTCTCCAGCATACGCCGCCGGACGGGGCCACGCAGTGGAGCACGCGCAGGCTGGCAGGGCAGCTCAAGGTCAGTCATATGATGGTGGCGCGGGTGTGGATCAAGCACGGCCTCAAGCCGCAACGGCTGGATCGCTACATGGCCACCAACGATCCAGACTTTGAGCGCAAGGCCGCCGATGTCATTGGGTTGTATCTGAACGCTCCGGCGCATGCGGCGGTGTTCTCTGTGGATGAGAAGACAACGATCCAGGCACTCGACAGGAAAGATGCGGTGTTGCCTCTCTCGCCGGGACGCGCCGAACGGCACGGCTTTGAGTACTTCCGGCACGGCACGCTGTCTCTCTAAGCGGCCTTCAACACCAAGACCGGCGAGGTGCTGGGCAAGACGGCCGCACGACACACGTCTGCGGAGTTTGTGGCCTTCTTGGCGGACATTGTCGTCAATCAGCGGCGCGGCAAGGAGATCCATGTAATTGCCGACAACCTCTCGGCCCATAAGACGGGGCAGGTCGAGGATTTTCTGGAACGACATCGGAACGTTCACCTGCACTTCACTCCGACCTACTCCTCCTGGCTCAACCAGATTGAACTCTGGTTCGACAAGATCGAGCGTGACATCATTGCCCGCGGCGTGTTCACGTCGCTGGCTGACTTGCGAAGAAAGCTCATGAAGTACATCCGGCACTACAACAAAGCTCCAAAGACCGTAAAGTGGCGTTACTTTGATCCCACCCGTCGCATCACCCCCAGTTGAGCCGTTACAGGCCACTACTACCGCCAAGAACGATCAACTGCCCCATCCTTGTCAGTTACTGGCACGCCTCTCTCCACCCGCGGGACGGGGCTACCGTGATCTGCTCTTCGGTGCGAAGACTCATCTTCACTCGCGAGTCCCTACTAGAAACTGCTGGATTCTTGCATGAAGTCTCTCCGTGTCCCGTACTAGATCTGGAATTGGGATGCCAGCTACTTCATTACGAAAGCCCTGTCATAAGCTAAGATGTTGACTGAGAGTGATGCCGCTGGATTTGGAAGAGCATTCCGTCCTTGACTAGAGCAAAACGCGACCCCGAGGCAACAGAAACTACGCTACGGTGAACGAGTGCCTAATTACGACGACAAACCTCCAGAACATTCCAGCTCCATAGAAACAACGGTAGGGGTAAGAGAGGTTACTCGTGACTTGGAAAGAGAAGCGGATTTAAGACACCTCGATAAACTTTTCGTTCGAGGTTTCGCCTGGACGGCGACGGTAAAATGGCTCACACAGGCTATCACCTGGAGTATGACAGTCGTGATCGCACGTCTGTTGACTCCGTCCGACTTCGGCTTAGTTGGAATGGCGACAATTTATGTCTACTTCTTTACGCTATTAAGTGAGTTTGGTATCGGTACCGCGGTCGTTACCCTACAGGACCTGACTGAAAATCAAATATCGCAGCTCAACACACTCTCCTTGCTCTTGGGGATTCTCGGATCCATCATTTCCGTCGCCGCGGCAGTTCCACTGGGCAAGTTTTTTCATGCGCCAACTCTGCCGTTAGTTGTAATCGTACTGAGCGGCGGTTTTATTGTCTCTGGCATCCGCACAGTTCCCTATTCTTTGTTGCAAAAAGAATTGCGGTTTAAACTTCTTGCGAGTCTCGAAGGCTTGCAGAGCGTTGTTCAAGCGCTGGTCACCGTCGTTTTTGCCTTTTGGGGTTTTGGATATTGGGCTCTGGTCCTTGGAATCCTCTCTTCTAGCATTATCCCTACCGGGCTTATATTAATCTGGCGTCGGCAAAGCTTTGCGTTTCCACAATTCTCATCAATTCGAAAAGCTGTACATTACAGTCGTCACGTTGTGATGGGGCGATTGTGCTGGGCAGCGTACGACAATTCCGACTTCATCGTTGCAGGCCGAGTTTTGGGAGAAGCACCGCTAGGCGCATATACGCTCGCTTGGACATTGGCGCATACACCCGTCGAAAAACTAACCACGCTTGTTAATCGGGTCACTCCCTCCGTATTCGCAAGAATTCAGGCGGATTCCGATGCTCTGCGTCGCTATCTTAGAAATACTACAAGTCTCATGGCCCTAGTTGTTTATCCCGCCACGATCGGCATCGCGTTAGTTGCTCCTGAATTCGTTCCACTAGTTCTCGGCTCTAAATGGAACGGAGTCGTAGTCCCTCTCGAGCTGCTCGCGCTCCATGCTTTGATCCGGTCTAATGTCATTTTGTTAACTCCGCTTCTCAATGTAATCGGAGAGGAGCGCTTGGTAATGTGGAATTCGGTGCTCGCATTGATCGTTCTTCCGATTTCATTCTACATAGGCAGCCGCTGGGGAACAGTGGGGATCGCCGCTGGTTGGGTCGTCATTTATCCGTTAGTGCAACTTCCGCTCTTTTCACGTACCTTTAGAAAAATCAATTTACCTCTGTCTGAATACTTAGGAGCGCTGTGGCCAGCACTGAGCGGTTGCGCTGTAATGGTGATATCTATAGCGGCTTGGAAATCAGTTTCGGTGGAATTATGGCCACCATATGCGCGGCTGGTTTCAGAAGTTCTGATTGGGATCGTCACATATGGGATGGTGTTGGTTCTGTTGCATCGCAACTATCTGCGAGCGATCCTGCGGTTTTTTAAGGCGGCCCAACTTGGACCCGTATAAGCGTCTTTTCTAACCGAGAAACGAGATCTGCCTTTTGTAGAGATTGTGTGGCCCGAGACCTTGAACAAAGTGAACCCGTCGCGCCAAAGCTCGCGCTCCATTATTAAGATTATGCGTAGGGTACCTAACCTATCCGAGGCATCAATTCCTCGCCGCGAGCCGGATTGTCGTCACCGTGCGTGTCGTGACTTCCGACGGGGCTGCCTGAGATTAGTGCGGTGTTCCATTTAGGCTTCGAGAGGACGCTGAGACGTCCGGATAGGTAAGTTGATGAAGCGCCCTGCCAAATGCTAGCCGAGCACTTTGTAAGCCCGTACCGCTAGTTTCAAAGGTGTACGAGTTTTCGATCCAATTGCCAATAGACTGTTCGACGATCTCTCGCCGGCCTGCGTTCGTCAGTACATGCATATATTCGTAATCCTGCATCCCATCCCGCATATGCTTTAGGCGAACACTCGGCAACCAGATAGGAGTGGTCACTCCTGCGCCGAGGTGGGCAGTCGTGCCGGGATACACGAGTGTTCCGTCGCCCCAACCGCCAGAGGCATATACGCCTTCCCACGGGTCGGATGCTCCGTTGCAATACCGCGGCTGCCCCCAACAAAGGACTGCATCATAGTAAAGCTCACCAGATTGGTTGTGTAGGAACGTCAACCATTCTCCGACGCGATTTGCCGCAGGTTTACCATCGACGTCGAGATTTGGATAAGAACGAGTCTTATCACCGGGAGCTCCGTTAGAACATGAGCCCCCTCCGTCACAACTCGTATAGCGCCACAGACGACGAGTCGGGCCTGAAGTTCCTGAAAGCCACGCATTGTAGCTGTTTCTCTGCAGTGACCCTCCGAACGGTTCCATAGGCACATCTTCAACAACAAGAATATCTATGTTATTCAGTGCGTTGTTGGAAGTTGCTTTCGCAAGATCCGTGGTGACTAGAGTACTAAGCGCAGGAGTTGTAGCGTGCGCGGCTCTGCCCCAAGCGTTCACTTGAGTCCATTGGTCGCGGCTACCTGGCTCGTCTGCGGTGTATGAATAAAGCAGCGAGGACCATCTACGCGTTTGAAATTTCGTTACCCAACTTTGGAAGTCACTTGGCTGATTTCCCACGGTTGTTATGCCTGTGACTTTTGCGCCAGACAACAAAGTCGCAACATGGCCCGTTCCATTTCCCGATAGATAAGGGCCATACCAGGTATCTAATTTGCTGAAATTATCCGATGCGTAGGGATGGTCATAAAAACTCCACCGATGATCTAGAAACATCGCGCCTGCATCGGCATTAGTCACAGCAACAGCGGTGTCGTAATTACCTCTTGAACCTGGATATGATCCACACGCTGTATAGCTCCCATATGATTGAATACACATAGCTTGACTACCTGCGTCACTAAGGTCTGACGACAAACTGGCCGTTGAAGGCATGTACCCCTTCCCAGGCCACTGCCAAACAGCCAGGATGACGGGCAGCGTGGCCAGTGTGGTGCGGCCGTCGTGGACAGCGATTGAGCCAAGATAATAACCAGAGGAAGCATTGGGGGGAATCAGAACGTCGATCCAGGCGCTCTGGTTCTGATTCGCAGCAACGGTGAATGGCCATGCGTTGGTGGTCTGATGAAAATAGGGATCTACCGAGGGAATCAGTATGTCGGGATAACGGCCGAATGAATTATAAAATGTGTTTGCTACGGAAGTCAGATGCCCCGTGACGTTTATGTAGGCTTCACGGTAGACAATTATGTTTGTGGATGAAGCCGAGATGCGCGTCCCTGTGCGCTGGTTGACGAAGTCGCTTGTCGCCACTCTGAGGTTTGCGATGCCATCCTTAGGAGCATGGACATGGACTTGGAAATCCACAAATTCGTTCTGCGTGCCGTAGAAAGTACCCCAATGCGACATTCCTGGCGAACCGGAGTCCTGCCGAACCTTCTGCATTGTGTCGGTAATCCAGATGTTGCTTGGGTAGTCAGCGGCATTCGCGTCGATAGAAGGCAGGTAGGCCAAACTCAAGGGATCATTCTGAGCGTGTGTGAGCGCAGGGAGCGTCAGCAGAATCAAAATGGTCAACGAGCTCTTGTTCATCAGGAAAGTCAATACCCCGTTCAAATGAGACCGTATACCGGCGCACCAGTACTTTTCGACTATTCCACATTCAACTTGCAAGGAGATAGCTGGCATTGGACTACTTGCAGTCGCGACAACACGCTTGTGAGTTTTGCTCCCAAAGATCACGGAATCACCGCTCTCACGTCGCTCGAATAATCTCTCTCGAAGCCACTCGAGTTTACCACCGCCACAAGGTAAGAATAAGCGGGGCCATCGACAACTGCCCGCCTGAATACTTCAACTCGAAAACGGTAATCGAGCTATCGATTGCACGATGGGTTCTGAACCACGACGGTGCGATCAAAGGTCATTTGTGGCCGAGATACTCAACCCGAAATGGCTCATCGTTGTCGCTCAAAATTGCGTCGATCCCACCAGCTGACAGGGCCAGCTGCTTACCTTGTTCGTCGAGGTACGGCACCAGATTGACTTGCGGAAAATAGTAATGCAAAACAGGAACGTCCGTCTGCGGTGCCAGCAATCGCTTCCCATCGAGCGGTTGTGATCTTAGTGAAAAAATGATCTGCTCCACGCGTGAATCTGCGGAAGGCAGGTGCGTATGCACGTAGCGCCACGTGCCTGCCGCTACAAGCAAAATCATTATTCCTGCCATCGCCATCTGCGTCGGCTTCCTCAGACGTTCTAGAGCTGCTCCTAAAGTGACCCCTGCGAACACAACTAGGGGTGCCAGAAACGGGAGAACGTAACGCGGCCGCAGCGCGTTAACCCTGAACATTACGGCAAACATTAGGCAGCCATAAAACAAGAAAGGAAAAGCGGCATATTTTTCAGACTTTCGAGGTAGGTACCACCAGATCGCCACTGCCACTACCACAAGAAACCACTGGAAGGGTGCGGAGTTTAGCCTGTACTGCCATGCCTGTAAGAGGGTCGTGTTCCCCCAGGCGTCCTTTCGGAACAAAGCCAAATAGAGATATAGGATATACGACCGCAAAGGTTCTACTTTAAAAATGGCGGCGGGCCAGAGTACCGCCGTAACGGCCAGAGACAAGCCCAGGGAGCGCAGCCAGAATTGGCGGGAGCAAGGTAAGACGCCCCGACAGCGCCACGCGAAGACCAAGAGAGCAGCTATGTTTACGAATGCAACTTCAAGTGTTACAAAACTAACGGCTGCCCACACGCAGGACCACCACCACCACTTCTGATCCCGACTGACTTCGAGTTTCGACAAGCAGAACAAATTAGCCAAGGAAACGACTACAAAAAGCTGATGGGGAGCAAGTTCCGGAGAAGCAACCACTGAATATCCGGCTGCGTAAAACGCCGTCGCAAGTATGGCGATGAGTCGCGATGACGGCATGACCCACAAGCATCCAAAGTACACGACGAATGTCCCGACCACAGGAATAAGCAACGACAAAATGCGCAGTTCGCGTTCTTCAGGAGCCGTATGCCTGATGAGGGCTAGCCAATAAAAAAATAGAGGTCCGTGCCAATGCCGGTAGAAATGAATATCGCCGGCCTGTCGGATGGTCTGGGAGAGTTCGATGTGATGGTGGTTATTAAGCCCCAACTCCAGTCCCAAACGAACAAACTGCACAAGGTTCAAGGTAGGGCGATCGATCCAGTTTGCGATCAATCCTCGAGTAGCCGCGTACGCGTAGTCCGCCTCATCGGACGAGAAAGCTCCACGCGGAATGCCAGGCAGCGCAAGCAAGAGAAGTAGAAAAACTAAAGCCAACGCCATTGCCGCATGCCAAGCCACTTTTGATGTCTTCACAAACTCAGCTCTCTCACGGATGATAACTTCCAATCAGCCGCTGAGACCACCCTGTGAATCGAGATTAGCGCCCGCGTATGGAAACGAATGCGAACATTGCCAGGCGGTCCATCAGCGGTTCGAGTGCTCGTTCAAGCCGTACCCAGAGTTCATGTGTAAATTGCGGCATGATGCTGCGCATGCTAACGCCGCCGGAAAGTAGATATCGAAGAGGCAAGAAGGGTCGAATCTCCTCAATTATCTCGGCCGCCTAACCATTAGTCGCACACCAGCGCGCGCCTCGACTCTGAACTATTTGATCGCGAACGGCCAAGGCGATAAACGGCATTACCGAAAGCTCAATTAGATAGCTGAAGCGGTAAGTACCGTAATAGATTACAGTTGTTATCAGAATGACAAGAAATACAGAACCACAAAAATACCGATACATGGGATCAATGCGGGGCCACTTCCAGAGTGAAAAGAATAAGGCAACGTATATTATCGCCCTAAAAGAAAACACGACATAGGACCCTAGTCGTGGCTTAAACGGAATCGGTACAAACCCTCGAACAAGTTTTCCGAGAATCAGCTTAGGTAAAGTGGGCCAATGCTCGATCCAAAACCTCAGGGCCTTCTGATGATAGTAGTCGTTCACCTGGACCTCCGACATCGTCCTGGCGAGCTCCCGCAGGGGTACCTCGCCGGAGATTTGGTTCGGCATGATCCAATAGCCCCATTCAGCTAATTGATTGGCCACGACCGCGTTATTTGAACCATAGAGCGTCTCTCCCTCTAGCGTGCTCATCAGGGGAAATCGCCCGGAAATCTCGTAATTCCGGGCCAGCCAAAATAAGCTTGGCATTGCAAAGAGCACGGAACAGAGTGCTATTCGCTGCAATTCTGCCAGCTTCAGGATCCGGTTGCGATCCTTTAAGGTGACGATACACAGGAGGAACAGTGCGCAGAAAGGTAGGATAATGAAGTTGCTCCGGACCAGCGGCACAAATCCTAACAATAACATTCCTACATACGTACTACGCCCTCCGGCCAAGATCGCCAAAAGGCCCACGCAAAGGATGAAGACCGCTAAGAGCTCGCAATAGCCGCTTACGACCAGAAAAATAGAGGCAGGATATCCCCCAGCGGCTAGGCCAACGGCGGTGGACAGTCGCGAGTCAGCCGTCAACGAGAAAGTGAGGAAGCAGAGGACCAGGCTAGTGAGTACGTTCACCAAGGCCGTCAGATAGCGTAGCACGGCGCGGGGATTATCAGCGGGAAACAACATAAGCGCCGCGGCGGCAGCTAGCGGCCAAAGCGGTACCCTCGCCATGGTCGGTTGTGTCGGCCAGGGACTCAGCGGCGCGACAAATCCCTTATCTGCCGCCAGCGCTTGAGCAATCGAAAGATATTCCGGTGCATCTCCGTCCAGTGGCCGCACCGGTCCTGTCACAGCTACTGCGCCAAAACTAACAAGAGCGGCGACCGAGACCACCGCGATTGCTGGCCATGTCCGCCCCGGCCATAGTCTTCGGAACTCGAACCAGGTTGGCCGGATCATCCCCCAATTCTGAACGGCTTCAGCGATAGAAACAAGATAGAAGCTGTATTAG